>Ga0308419_1000220_pt1 | contig 44848 bp, 28 predicted proteins | sample HotsprSampleMS50_FD_203674 | JGI IMG/M metagenome (GOLD analysis project Ga0308419, IMG submission 203674) | Hot spring phototrophic mat microbial communities from Mushroom Spring, Yellowstone National Park, Wyoming, United States - 20090730_MS50 ... | reverse complement strand
GAAGATAGGAGCGAGGAGCGAGAAGCGGGCGGAGAGAAGCGAGAAGCGAGAAGATAGGAGCGAGGAGCGAGAAGCGGGCGGAGAGAAGCGAGAAGCGAGAAGATAGGAGCGAGCGGAGAGAAGCGAGAAGATAGGAGCGAGCGGAGAGAAGCGAGAAGCGAGAATCCTCTATCCTTCCCCTCACGTCTCTTCCCTCACGCCTCTTGCCTCACGTCTCTTCCCTCACGCCTCGCCAATGCCGTGCCTTCCTACCCAGGGGATGTCTCGTTGTCGTACTACTCCCCAATGACAATCTCAACCTCGCGTCCAAAAGCCTTTTTGAACAGGCTTGTTCGGCGGTTGGCATCCCACACCTCCACGGTCGCGTCGCCGCTGGCCTGCACATGTATTTTGATGCCACTGTCTTTGATTGTCACCCGCAACGCCCGCACAACCTGGCTTTTGCTGCGCTCCAGATACTCGGCAATGCGCAGGAGTGCGCTCAAGCGCGACAGCCGTTCCTCGTCATCATCAGCGAGAATTGCTCGGTATTCGCTGACATTGATCGAACCTTTGCGATGATAGCGCGCCAACATTGCCAGCAGGACAATCTCGCGGTGCGTGAAGCCGAGCAATGCCGCATTGAGTATCAGATAGGCGGAATGCTTATGATGGTCATAGTAGCCCACCTCTACCCCGATATCATGCAGTATCGCCCCATAGGAGAGCAACTCGCGTTCCCACAGGCCATAGCCGTGGAGCGCTTGCAACTGGTCAAACAGCGACAGACTTAACTCGCGTACCTTGAGGGCGTGCAACTCTTCATAGTTGTGTACCAATGCCAGATTCTGTACACTGAAGGCACGTTTGTCAGAAAACAGCGGCACCTTTTGCCCTGCCAGAAAATGCTCATAAAACAGACCTTCGCGCAGGCCCTGCCCGCTTACCAGCAACTCGCTAAAGCCGCCTTGCAGCATTGACTGCCGCAGAATCACGGCGCCCGCCAGGATAATATCAGCCCGTTCGCGGTTCAGCCCCGGCAGCGACTCACGCTCGTACAGGCTGCTGTTACGCAGGATGTCCACGATCTCTTCCAGCGCTTGATAGGTGAGGCGATAGCTGTGCAAGCGATCGAGCGGATAATGACGCCGCTTCTGATCGATACGCGCCAGGTTACGCACAGTGCCACCTATCCCGACCAGCACTGGCCCGGCACTGGCGCTAAACCAATCCAGATCGGCAAAAACCGCAGCCGCTCCCTGCTCTAAGGCGCGGAATTCTTTCTTGCTGATCGGATCAGAATGGACAAAGCGCTCGGTAAAACGCACCGCACCCGCCTGTTGCGAAATCGAATTCCCAAAGGCCCGTCCCCGCACCGCCGTTACCTCGGCGCTCCCTCCGCCAATGTCGATCACAAAGCCATCGCTAAAGGGCAGTGAGTTAATTACTCCCAGATACCCATAGTACGCTTCCTCTTCACCGCTCAAGATGCGCAAATCCAGGTCGGTTTCCTGCTGGAGGAGATGCAGAAAATCGGCCTGATTCGTCGCCTCGCGGATGGCGCTGGTACCGACGGCGACAATCTGGTGAACGCCCGTTGCACGGCAGAAACTATAGAACATCTTGAGGGCCTCGATCGCCCGTTGCATCGGGCGCGGTTTGAGCATCCCATCCGTACCAACCCCCTCTGCCAGCCGTACTGTCTCACTCACTTCATCAACCAGTTTGAAACACAGATGGGGTTGATAGGCCATCACAATCAAGCGAGTGGTGTTTGATCCCAGGTCAATAATGCCGATGCGCTCTTGCATTCTCATCCTCTTCGCTGATGCCGGAAGACACAACAGGACAGCGTGTTCCAGCGATGGCGATGATGTTTGTATGATTGAACGAATATGTGCCGATTATTTGCCGTGGACATAACAGACAGATAGTGTTGCAACAGTCGTACCATGGCTGGCGCTTCAGTGCGTTGATTGGTTCTCGCGCTGGCCGACTGGCAAATTTCAACGCCAGAACGCACCAGCGCGAGAAAGCATTATGAACGGAGCTTTGCAAACTGCTCTGGATCGTAGCATAAGACCGGGTGGCGTGCCGCACGCACCTCGTCCAGGCGACGTACTGGCGCGGTCGTAGGAGCCGCGTGCAGCAGATCGGGCTGCTCAACAGCCTCACGTGCAATTGCACGCAACGCCTGCACGAAGGCATCCAGGTTACGCTTCGTCTCGGTCTCAGTAGGCTCGATCATCAGCGCTTCAGGCACGATCAACGGAAAGTAGATCGTGGGTGGATGAAAGCCATAATCGATCAAACGCTTGGCAATATCGAGTGTCCGTACACCCTTCGCTCCCGCCAGCTGGCCCTTCAGCACCGCTTCGTGCATACAGGTGCGATCTACTGCGGGTGGGTAGAGATCATCAAGCTGTACACGCAGATAATTGGCATTCAGCACAGCAGTTTCAGCCACGGTGCGCAATCCAGCAGCCCCCATCGTACGAATGTATGTCCAGGCCCGCACCAGCATCCCAAAGTTGCCATGAAATGTCTTGACGCGCCCGATACTCTTTGCAGGGGTGAACAATTCATAGACTGGTGATGGAGTGCCTGCCGATGACGCCAGGCGTACACATGGGCCAGGTAGGAAGGGTGCCAGTGCCGCCGTGCAGCCTACTGCACCACTGCCTGGCCCACCGCCACCGTGGGGAGTGGTAAACGTCTTATGGAGATTGTAGTGCATAAAATCGAACCCGACATCACGCGGCTTTACAATACCCAGAATGGCGTTGAAATTTGCACCATCACCATACAGCAACCCACCGGCTGCGTGTACCAGGTGTGCTACCTCAACGATCTGTTCCTCGAACAGGCCCAGCGTGTTCGGATTGGTCAACATCAGGCCGGCAGTGCGCGGCGAGAGTTTCTGTTTGAGATCGGCCAGATCGACATTGCCTCGCGCATCACTCTTGATTTCCACCACCTTGAAGCCAGCCATCGCTGCCGTGGCCGGATTGGTGCCATGGGCCGCATCGGGCACCAGCACCTCAGTGCGCTCGGTATCGCCGCGATCCAGGTGATAGGCACGGAATACCAGGATGCCGGTAAACTCGCCCTGTGCTCCAGCCGCTGGTTGCAACGATACCGCATCAAAGCCGCTGATCTCGGCCAGATCGCGCTGTAACTCATACATCAGCCGCAATGCTCCCTGTGCCAGCGACTCGTCTTGCAGGGGATGCGCCCCGGCAAAACCGGGTAAACGCGCCGCCTCTTCGTGGATCTTGGGGTTGTACTTCATGGTACACGAGCCGAGTGGATACATGCCAGTGTCAATGCAAAAATTGCGCTGGCTGATGCGCGTAAAGTGGCGGATCACTTCCGGCTCACTCAGTTCTGGAAAATCGGCCAGATCGTCCTGGCGCAGCAAATCGGTGGGCAAGTCGGCCACGGGCACATCCAGTTCGGGCAGGTTCGCGCCATACTTGCCCGGTGACGAGAGTTCAAACAGCGGGGGTTCATAGGTATTCATCTCTGGTGATCACTTTCCAGGCTATCTGGCATCAGTCGGCAGTGGCAACATCGCGTAATGCTCCGACCAGCGCATCGATCTCGGATCGGGTATTCATCTCGGTGACACACACCAGCATTGCGTGGCCCAGCTGGGGTTCGTCCCCTGTCAGATCATACCCACCAATGATGCGGCGCTGACGCAGGGCAGCGTTGATCGCAGCCACGGGACGCGGACAGGCCACCACAAATTCTTTGAAGAAGGGCTGGCTATTCAGAACCGTATAGCCGGGCAGGTGTGCAATCTGGGTAGCGGCATAGTGCGCCCGGTGATAGCACAACTCGGCCACACGCCGCAGACCCTGCCGTCCCAGCAGGCTGAGGTACACCGTTGCGGCCAGCGCCATCAAGCCCTGATTGGTGCAGATATTGCTGGTGGCCCGTTCGCGGCGAATATCCTGCTCGCGTGCCCGCAGGGTGAGGACATAGGCGAGCTGGCCATCCACATCGCGGGTGGCTCCCACGATGCGCCCGGCAATCTTGTGAACATGGTTTTGCTGACAGGTAAAGATTCCCAGGTAGGGGCCACCATAGTTCAGCCCGATGCCGAGCGGTTGGCCTTCAGCAGTGGCAATATCGGCCCCAACCGCCCCCGGTGTCTGGAACAACCCCAATGCCAGTGGATCAAAATGGATAGCCAGCAGAGCGCCAGCGGCATGTACACGCTCGGCCACACCGCGCAAGTCGTGCAGGCGTCCCAGAAAATCCGGCGTCTGGATAATAACCAGCGCGGTTGTATCGTCAACCTGCGCCAGCGTATCCTCCAGCGTTGCGCCGGGTTGCTCATCGCCCACCACCATGACATCAAGGCACTGCACATAGGTACGGAGCACTGCCCGATATTGGGGATGGACACCCCGGCTCACGACGATCTTGCGCCGCGTGCGTAGCACGTTCAGTGCCATAATCGCTGCCTCAGCCATTGCTGTGCCACCATCGTAGTGCGAGGCATTCGCCACATCCATGCCTGTCAACCGGCAGATGAGGCTCTGATACTCGAAAATCGCCTGGAGCGTACCCTGGCTGATTTCGGGCTGATAGGGTGTATAGGCAGTATAGAACTCACTCCGGCGCAGAATCTGATCAACTGCGCTGGGAACAAAGTGGTGGTAGGTGCCGGCCCCCAGGAATATGCTGTGTGTCTGTGGGTGGGCATTGGCATCGCTCAACACCCGCAACTCACGCATCAGATCCGGCTCTGATAGTGGTGCGGGCAGATCAAGCGGCGGAAAGCGGAGCGCCGCCGGGACATCAACAAACAGGGCCTCTAACGTGTCAACGCCGATTGCCTGGAGCATCTCAGCGCGCTCGGTATCAGTAATGGGAATATAATGACTCATGGGACAAACTTTCCAGATTTCGCATAACCTCTGGCGAGGAATAGCACCAGACGGAACGGTTCGCCGCGCTCCGCTATACGTACCCCCACCCCGTTCAGAACGATCCACCTGTGCCATACGGCTGATGCCTGGCCAGGGGGATCTCGTTTTGGTGCCTAATGCGCTGTTTCCTCGATCATTTGTGCATAGGCTGTGGCGTCCAGCAACTCACCTGTCGCACCCGATACCTTTAACCGCAGCATCCAACCGGCACCATATGGGTCGCTGTTGATCGGCGACTGGTCATCCTCTAGAGCGGTGTTCACCGCAACGACCTCACCACCCACGGGTGCATACAGGTCAGAAGAGGCCTTGACCGACTCGATGACACCGAATACCTCGCCGGGCGCAAAAGTGTCACCTGTTTGTGGCAACTCAATATACACGACATCACCCAGGGCATCCTGGGCATAATCAGTGATTCCAATCACCACCTCATCACCTTCAATACGTACCCATTCATGCGTTCTGGCATACTGCAGATCGGGCGGGGTCGTGTAGCTCATACTACCTCCTGAGGAATTATGTAGGCTCTGGCGCTTGCATCACGTATGCTGCTTATCGTCGTTGCATTATACCATGGACTGCTAAGAGCCGGTCTGCACCGTCTGGCGAAACGCGATCTGTTCAGGTGGGATGCGAATCATCTGTCTCGCCATACGCGACGTCCGCGATTGCTGGCCCAACCTGCGGAATACCGTGTTAAACTCAGGAAACGGGACAAATGTCCCGCCAGGTTGGGTATTCCGTCCCTACCTTTCCGGGCAGGTGTCGTGTATGCTAATCGTATCCGTGCATGTTACAGGAGGTATGCGGTGGGGCATCCGCCAATCGTTTTTGCCTGCAGCAGCGGAGAAGGATTGGGACGGTAGCAGGTTCCGATCCTGGAAGGTACCGCGTACTCTGGTTGCGAGACCCGAACCAGTCGCCCATGAATTGCAACCCCAGGCGGTGCGCAAGCCTTTGATCACGATGATACGCCGGCCAGTGCCCCTGCACCGATTGTCGGGGCTGGCCGGTATAACTCATGATGCCCCAGGTATGGCTGGCATCACGATCCGGAGGGAGGAGGCATTTCATGACAACCCCTATTCGTATTCTTATCGCTGATGATCACGAGATCGTCCGACAGGGTATCATCCAGATCTGCACGAGCGAGCCCGACATGGACGTGGTGGGTCAGGCCAGCAATGGCTATGAAGCCTGTGAACTGGCGGTGCAACTCGATCCGGATATTATTCTTCTGGATATCAACATGCCGATGATGGATGGTGTCGAGGTCACCCGCCAGTTGATGTCATGTATGCCTGGGGTCGGGATTATTATCCTGACCATGAATCAACAGTATGTCTTTGAAGCGATTAAAGCGGGGGCACGAGCTTTTCTGCTTAAGGATGCCGATAGCAATGTCTTGCTTCAGGCTATTCGCAGTGTAGCTGAGGGTGAGAGTGTGATGACTCCGGCCACCGCATTAACGATTCTTAATATGGTGCATCAACACCAGCACGATCCCGTTATCGCCAATGGCATTATTTTTCTGAACCAGCGCGATCTCGAGATCTTGCAGTTATTTGCGCAGGGCTTAGATACCAGTGCCGTCAGTCAGCGTTTACACCTGCTGGAATCGATCGTGCGTAGTCGTATGCTGGTGATCTTTGAGAAACTGCATGTCAGTGAGCTACCGCATGCGCTACCCAATCCGATACATAAAAGGCAACGTCATCTCTTGCCCCGGTAGGGCGGGGTGATCCTTCAACCGAAAAAAGCCCGCATCCGGATGCGCGAGGTACATTCTTTCCCTGTACCGCTGACGTTGAGCGATCTCTGAACCCATAACAATTTATGACGCAATAGTTGCCATGCGTTCCTTTTTGATCTTATACATTAATCGGTAGCAGGTGTACAATAGATCCTGTCTATTGTATCCTTTTTCGCAACCTGTTTAACCATGGGTACTCTGTTTGCGGAGGCAGGGTAGCACCGATCGTCGCATGAGCGAAAAAGGTTATCATTGAGCCTGGGGAGGTGCTGTGAATGGAATTGTATGGAACACTCGAACGTAGCTGGTATGCAGTAACACCCGCTGGGTATCCGATACGTGTGGAGGAGCATCGGAGCGACCTGATGTATATCGTAGAGTTCTATGATGCGGATGAGGTACGTGGGGATAGTCCATTGTTTGCCTGTCCCATATCTGGTGAGTTACTGCAACCCCACATGTTGCGCCAGGCAACACCGGAAGTTGTTGGTGCCTTTGCTTGATCACCAACGGGCGGTTCACAAAACATGACGATGCTGGTTTCTGTCTTGCTGCTGAGACTGGTCTCAGCAGCATTTGTGTGTTCGGCACGCTTCTGCGCACCCCGTTTTACTATGACCGACGGAGGAATGACTTCCGCCTTCCCGGTGCCTCAACCGATGAGTGATGAACGCCATGCCGATTCGGTGTGGCCACATGGGCTGCCATACTCCAGGGTCGAGAAGGGTGGTGCACGGGAGTGTGCAGCCCTCTCGCAACTCCGTGGGCGAATGTTCCTCGGAACGGGTACCTGCAGCATGTGGCTCAACGCAGAACGGTGATCATCCGTCCTGTGCGTGCCGGTTCTCTACCATGAGAGACCATCGTATACGAACGCTCGTAGATACTTGACTTGCAGATCTCCCGGCTCTCACGTATACTGTAAGTGTTTTTTTGTAATACCTGATTTACAGACTAAACATTAGCGTCTTATTATGAAGTAACGCATATGACCTCTCCGCCTGCTGATGGTCTGGTGAGGTTTTTTTACGTTTGAGCATTGTGTACTGCAAGGGTTTTTTTGCTCTATGGATTCGTTGTGTCGTTGTGCTCCCTCTTTATCTCTATAGCCGTCCTACACAGGCTCATACAGTTATAGAGTCCCGGCATGAACCGGATCCTGGCATCCATCTGATCTGATGGATGCGAGTCTGGTGGGTTGCGCATAATAGTATAATGTAGGATCGCTATCGCAACATAAACCTGGATCTAGAACATACCCCATCCGGTTCGACACCAAACGTACCCGCTTTCAGTGGCTGAACCGGAGCAGGTTTTCCGAACAGGAGCATGAGTAATGGTCAATACGGTGTCTAACTATATCGAACGGCGGGTACATGTCCATACGGCTGATGGAGCGGTCGATTGGTTACAACGGCGTGCACAACTTTCGCCGCAACGTGTTGCGCTTATCGACAGTACAACCCAACAGCAGATTACCTTTGCGCAGTGGAATCAGCGGGCAAACCGCGTGGCGAATGCGCTGCATGGCCTGGGCTTACGCAAAGGTGATCGCGTCGCAATTCTCGCCCCCAATTCTCTGGAGTATCTGGATTTGCTCTTTGCCTGCCAGAAAACGGGCATGATACTCCAGGCGCTCAACTGGCGGCTAACCGTGTCGGAACTGGAAGTATTGATCCGCGATGGTGCCCCACGCTTACTGATCTATAGCCCAAACTTTACCAGCCTGGCTCTGGCCCTGTATCCCCGGATTGATGTTGAACACTGGATAACGCTCGGTGAATGTGCTGTGCCTGGGGATCACCGTTGGGGTGATTGGGTTGCTCGGGCTGCCAGCACACCGGGTACATCGCCACCACTGCTGATGGGTGATCCCTGGATTCTGTGCTACACTGGCGGGACGACCGGGTTGCCCAAAGGGGCTATTCTCACTCACGGTACGGTCACCTGGAATGCGATCAACACCGTGATGAGCTGGGGGATCAGCGCCAATACGGTTACCGCACTCAATATGCCTCTTTTCCACACGGGGGGGCTGAACGTATTTACCACGCCGCTGGTGCATGTCGGTGGGTGTTCCATTGTATGTCCTTCTTTCGATATCGAACAGGTGTTTGATTTCATTGAAAAGAAGATGATCAATGCTTACCTGGGCGTGCCAACGATGTTTATTATGATGCAACAACATCCCCGCTGGGCGACGATCAATTTTGATGGACACCAGATCATGATCAGCGGTGGCGCATCCTGTCCGATACCCGTTTTTGAGCGCTTTTTTGAAAAAGATGTCCTGTTTAAGACAGGCTATGGCCTGACCGAGGCCGGGCCGAATACCTTCTGGTTACCAGATGCCGATGTGCGGCGCAAAATGGGATCGGTTGGGAAACCTCTCTTTCATATTGATGTGCGGATTATTGACGAAGAGGGGCACGAATGTGCCCCGGATGAAGTCGGGCAGTTACTCATTCGCGGTCCACATGTGATCCCTGGCTACTGGAATAATCCAGAGGCGACAGCAGAGACGATTATTGACGGCTGGTTGCACACGGGCGATCTGGCCCGTTGTGATGAAGAGGGGTATTTTTGTATTGTCGGGCGCAGCAAGGACATGATTATTTCTGGTGGTGAAAATATTTATCCAGCCGAAGTTGAGAGTACGATGCTCGGCCATCCGGCTGTATCGGAAGTGGCCGTCATCGGCATTCCCGATCCCCGCTGGAGTGAGGTGAGCCGGGCCATTGTCGTACTCAAAGCCGGGTATCAGGTACATGAACAGGAGTTGATTGCCCATATTACTCAGCATCTGGCAAGCTACAAGGCACCGAAATCCATTATCTTTGTAAGTGAATTGCCCAAAACGGCTGCTGGTAAAGTGGATAAGAAAGTGCTGCGACAGCAGTATGGAGGTATCGAATGAGTACACGCGTGGCGATCGTGACCGGTGCGGGGAGCGGTATCGGCCAGGCGGTGGCCGAGGCGTTTGCCCATGCGGATCACCATGTGGTTGTGGCCGATCAGCAGGTTGAGTCTGGACAGCGCGTGGCGCAAGCCATTGGTGGTCATTTTGTGGCGGTTGATCTCGCCCAACGTGCTGACTGTCGCCGCCTGGTTGATACAACTCTGACCCGGTATGGTCGCGTCGATATCCTGGTCAACAACGCCGGGTTTCAGCATATCGATCCGATTGAGGATTTTCCTGAAGACATCTGGGAGCGCTTACTGGCGGTGATGCTGACAGCGCCGTTCTTGCTGATCAAATATACCTGGCCAACGATGAAGGCCCAGGGATGGGGCCGGGTGGTCAATATCGGCTCGGTGCATAGCCTGCGTGCCTCGCCGTTCAAGGCTGGGTATATTTCGGCCAAGCATGGTCTGCTGGGGCTGACCCGCACGGCGGCGTTGGAAGGTGCCCCCTATGGCATCACGGTCAACACAATCTGCCCGGCCTATGTCCGTACGCCGCTGGTGGAGCATCAGATTGCTGATCAGTCACGTACCCGTGGTATCCCTGCCGAAGAAGTCATTGAGCAGGTCATGCTGGCACCGGCAGCGATCAAGCGTCTGGTTGAACCGGGCGAGGTGGCCGATCTGGTGCGGTATCTTTGCTCTGACTCGGCACGTTCAATTACTGGTGCTGACTGGACGATTGATCTGGGATGGACGGCGCATTAAGATGCCCAGGGATGCACGCAGCTCTATGCTTCCTCGCCAATGGCAGGGGATATTTAACACCGCCAGTTTTTATGGGCGGCCCTACCGGGTGTACGTACCATATGGGTATCGGCCTGCCACCCCATTGCCTCTCCTGGTGATGCTGCATGGCTGTTCACAGAGTGCGGGCGATTTTGCGGTCAGCACCGCGATGAATGCACTGGCTGATACCTATGGATGCCTGGTGGTCTATCCTGAACAACTGTCAGCCGCTAATGGGCGTCGTTGTTGGAACTGGTTTCGTGCCGAACACCAAGAGCGCGGCAATGGCGAGCCGGCTGAAATCGTTGGGATTGTTGATGAGGTTAAGGAACGCTATCGGGTTGATCCCAATCGCGTCTATGTGGCCGGACTCTCGGCAGGCGGGGCTATGGCAGTGATTCTGGGCGCTACCTATCCTGATGTGTTCGCGGCAATTGGGGTGTGCTCTGGTGTGGCCTACAAAGCTTCTACCCATTTGCCTGGTTCGTTGCTGGTGATGGCCCGCGGCGTGTCGGATGTGACCCGCCATGGGTATGCCGCCTATGTCGCTATGGGTGACTACCGGCGGGTGATGCCGGTGATTGTCTTTCATGGCACTCACGATCATATTGTCCATCCGCGCAATGGCGATCAGGTGCTTGACCAGTGGCACTACACGAACAATCTGGTGCAACAGTATGTCCAGCAAAGCCAGTCTGTCCAACCTGTGCCAGAAATCAGCACCCGGCGGGTTCCAGGTGGATTGTTGTATACCGAGCATCTATACCGTGACTCAACGGGGAAGGTGCTCATGTGCAAATATATGGTGGAAGGTATGCAGCATTGCTGGCCAGGTGGCGCAGCAAATGGGTCATATACTGACCCGCGTGGCCCCAGGGCTAGCCAGATGTTACTGGACTTTTTTTTGACTCACACGCTCGAACCGGCTATCAGTGTCCCATCGCGGCCACGCCAGCGACCAGCACCTGACACTGGATCGCCGCGAGCGCAACCCGGGATGCTGCAGCGTCTTGGCAACCGGTTGAGTCGTCTATTACGACGATAAGGACGGGAGGACGAAGGAGAAAGGTATGACCATACTACCGCATTTGCCCGGCATTACGGGCCAGATGGTGATAACTGCACGCGGTCGTTTTTACATACTGGAGTCAGGTATACCCGAAGGTATTCCTGTTGTTTTTGTTCACGGTAACGTCGCATCGGCAACCTTTTGGGAAGAGATGCTGCTGGCTTTGCCCAATGGCTATCGTGGCATTGCGCCTGATCGTCGCGGATGCGGAGCATCGCAGATGATACCGATTGATGCGACCCGTGGCATGGGCGATTTTAGTGCCGATCTCTATAGCCTGGTGACAGCACTGGATCTGCCTCGATTTCATCTGATCGGCCACTCGCTTGGAGGCACGGTGGCGATGCAGTATGTGATCGACCATCCCGAACAGGTACGTTCGCTGACGCTGGTGGCCCCCGGTTCGCCCTATGGCTTTGGTGGCACAAAGGATGTTCAGGGTACCCCTTGCTGGCCCGATTATGCCGGTTCGGGCGCAGGACTGGTCAACCCGGAACTGGTCAAGCGCCTGACCGAGCAGGATCGCAGCCTCGATAGCCCGTTTTCACCACGTCAGATCCTCCGCATGCGCTATGGGAAAGCGCCGTTTCAACCGGCACGGGAGGATGTGCTGGTCGACTCGATGCTCTCGATTGTGATTGATGAGGGGAATTACCCCGGCGACAAGGTGCTTTCAGCCAACTGGCCTGGGCTGGCACCAGGGGTGTTGGGGGTCAATAATGCGCTTAGTCCCAAATACTGCAATCTGACAGGCCTGGTAGATGTGCATCCCAAACCAGACATCCTCTGGATTCGCGGTGATGCTGATGAGATCGTCTCCGATCAATCGCTTTCGGACGTGGGGACACTGGGGGCGATGGGCATGATTCCCGGCTGGCCAGGTGCAGAGGTTTTCCCCTCCCAACCCATGGTCAGCCAGACACGGAATGTATTGGAGCGCTATGCGGCCAATGGGGGGCACTACACCGAGCATGTGCTGACTGATGTGGGTCATACGCCGTATCTGGAAAAACCAGAGGAGTTTCTGGCGATCTGGCTACTCTTTTTGAAGACCCATTGATTATCGATGGTATCGGCTTGCAGGCGCTCGACGAGCCGTGCGCTACGTTGGGCACGGCGCTGCTTCGTCGGGCGTACAATCAACAGCCCGGTAGCCATAGATCCAGCTCAGCATCAACTGCCGATACTGGGCGGCGATCGCTGCCCAAGCCGCTTGATCACTTTCTTCCAGCGTCCGCCGAAATAATTCAAAACAGTAGCCATGTTCACGCTGACGTTCCTGACGCGACTCTGCGTGACATTTCTGAATAATTGTAGCATAAACCCTGACTTGCTAAGCGATACCAGAAACCGGTACAATGACAACGAGACGTCATCTCGGCGAGGGTGCAGGGGCTGATCAAGAGGGGAGGAGCGAGAGGGGAGAGAAGAGAAGCGAGAGGAGAGAACCCTCATGCCTCACGCCTCTCTCCTCTTCCCTCACTTCTCCCCAGCGCCGAGTCTCCCTATCCAGGGGATGTCTCGTTGGAGTCATAGCAACACATCATTGGCGTCAATTAGTCAGGGAGGAGTGTATGCTGCAGAGTGTTAAAAGACTGGCGGAACTGAAAGTGAAACTGGTAACGACTACCGATTTTCACGAAACGTTCAACTATTTTTTTGATCATTTTGGTGAGAATGATGAGTTTATGCGTGCCGGTCATGCTCGTCACAACGCTCGTCTGCAACAGGTACTGGCGAACTGTGCCCAGCCTATACTGAAGCAATCTGTAATTACCATGCGCAATACGATCATGGTTTATATTCGCGAACACAGGTTCTATCATGGTGCATTAACGATCAACAATATTATGGCGAATTTCTTCTACTTTCAGGATATTGATTCGGGATTGTTGGCATTGGCAGTGGCACCAGAAAGAGGAGAGACGATCATTGCGCGCTTTTCCCTGCACGTGGTGGGTGCTCCACCTGAGGAGTTCCCAAACTAAGGCGTGGAACCGGTTGCCTGGCCATGAAACGAATACATATACCGCAGTACACCAGCAGCGATAATGGCTCCTCATACAGCATAGGTGTGTTCTGAATGATACCTGGCACAAATAGCTGGATGATCTTTACATGTTCCCACATAGCCCCGTTCTGGACTGTATGATTGCGCTGCTGCAACAACTCGTTGATCTGGAATCTGTGGAAGAACCACGTTTTTCACTCCACATCTGCAGATTATAATAGCCGCTTTTTCACCACCTGTAGCACCGCGCAACTCGTGTTCGTGGAAGGGTTTTCGTCTTAGCCTGTTGATCCCAGGCCGCTGGCAATAGCATTAACGATCAGCAAGAGATGTGGCAGCAATGCCTCGGCAGCGGCATGATCGCCCTGTTGCTGCAACGTGCGCCATTGCAACAACAGGCTGATTTGCTGACGATGCAGGGTATGGAGAGGTGCGCGACGCATCTGCACTATGCCATGTACGTTTGGACGCTGGTCGGCCAGGGTACCGCCATAAATGAATTCGAGCATCTGGCGTGTGCGCTCGAACTCAGCGACAATGATCGGTAAGATCCGCTCACGCAGGGTAGTATCTTCGACCAGTGCGGCATACTCGTGCATCATCTCGACATCAGCGGTGGCAATGCTGGTTGCAACATTGCTCACGATGTAGTGCAGTGGTGGCCAGGTCAGGAAATGCTGCTGCACCAGGGCAAAACCATCAGGGTCGTTCGTGCGCAATTCCTCCAGAGCACTGCCCACGCCATACCATCCCGATAGGTAGAAACGGGCTTGCCCCCAGCTAAAGACCCATGGAATCGCACGTAGATCAGCCAGTGTCTGCTGACCGCTCCGGCGGGCTGGACGAGAGCCGATGCGGTTTGCCTCAATGACATCGATGGGCGTGGCTTGCCGGAAAAAGGTAATAAAGCCTTCGGTGTGTAACAGCGCGGTATAGGTTTGCCGGCTCTGTGTCGCCAGGCGATCCATGATCGGTTCCAGCGGATGCGCAGACTGCGGGTAGTGCTGATCCAGGAGCGTTGATCGTGTGACGCCAGCCAGCAGCAACTCCAGATTGTGTGCGGCAGTGATCCGATTGGCATATTTCTGGGCAATCGTTTCGCCCTGCTCGGTCATACGTAAGTCACCAGCAAGCGCGGTATGCGGCAGGGCTTTGATGAACCGATGGGTTGGCCCGGCACCACGGCTAATGGTGCCGCCCCGTCCGTGAAAAAAGCGAATATGTACGCCATACTCCTGCCCAATCTGCGCCAGTGTTGCCTGGGTACGATACAGGTGCCAGAGACTGGCAAAAATGCCGCCGTCCTTGTTGCTGTCACTATAGCCGATCATCACCTGCTGCACCAGGTGATCATTGCCTGCTTGCTGACGCTGATACTCCAGGCTACGTTGCGTAAAGGGGTGAGCCAGAAATGTGCGCAAAATATCCGGGCTATGCTGCAAGTCGTCTATTGTTTCAAACAGTGGCACCACTGGCAACGGGCATGCCGCTCCGGCTGGTGTATCAACATACAGCCCGACCTCACGAGCCAGAACGTATATGACGAGGAGATCTGACAGACTGCGGGTCATACTCACGATCAGTGCCCCCAGCCCTTCCGTACCATAGCTGCGCATATGGTCAACCAGAACGCGATAGCTGCGCAACACGGCATCGGCCTCGATGCCGATTGGACGATCAGCACGGGTAAAAGGGCGCGGTGAGGCGAGTTCCTGGTTGAGCAAAGCCAGGCGACGTGGCTCGTCCCACTGTGCAAAATCCGTTTCGGCTAACCCGCCTGCGGTGAGCAACTGGGTCAGGGCCAGGTCGTGGATGCGACTGTTCTGCCGAATGTCCAGAACAGCCAGGTGAAACCTGAAGGTCTGGACGATGCGAATGACGGGCTGCACCGCATAGTCGGCGATGCGCCTGGCACTGATGGTGATCAGCGAATCGTAGAGCAGCCGGAGATCGGCCAGTAGTTCAGCGGTATGCTGGTAGTGTTGTTGCGGTGGCAATTGTGGTGATTCGCGTTCCGGCATCGAGTCGCTGGTCAATGGGAGCCGCGCCAATATCATGTTGACCATCTGCCGCCATGGTTCGTTAGGATTGCGCTGAATGGCCTGCTGACCACGTTCACCGAGCATCTCGGACAAGTGCATGATGTGTGTGCGCAGTTCGGGAGGTGTGGGTTGCACGTAATCCGAAAGGCTGATCTGGCGGGCAAGTTCGGTGAGATAGTGCTGGAGCAGCAGCAGTGCTTGCTGGCGCAACTCAGCCAGTGTCTGGCGCGTCACCTCGTCTGTCACAAAAGGGTGCCCGTCACGATCACCGCCTACCCAGGTACCAAAGGTCAGCCGTGGCAACTGCTGCGGGTCGCGGATGTGCTCGAGGTCAAAACCCTGTTCTGTCCAGGCCTGGCGTAACCGCAGATCGAGAACGGGCAGCACATCAGGAAAGACATTGCGCAGATAGTGCATGATATTTCGGCGTTCGGACGCAATATCGGGTTTTTCCAGGAAAATCTCGCCCGTGCGCCACAGGGTTGCCAGTACAGCCTTGATGTCCTCACGGATCGTGTGCTGTTCATAGGGCGTCCACATCTGGTTCTCCCGTTTGACCAGCAGCAGATAGAGTTGCCGATGCTGTTCCAGCACCGTCGCTCGTTTCGCTTCAGTGGGATGCGCGGTCAAGACCAGTTCGACATGCATTTGTGGCAGCGCCTCGGCAATCTGTTGCGCAGTCAGGCCACGTGTATGAAGCTCCTGCAAAGATTGACCCCACAGCCCCGAAACAGCAGTGAGTCCATTGTTGGTCTCAATTGCGCGCCGATATTGGACGACCGCATTTTGCTCAACCATATTCAGGAGCTGAAAGGCGATCGAGTAAGCCTGGGCAAGGCGTCTGGTCATCGGGGCCGCACCTGGTGATCTCCCACGCCAGGGCAGATGTTGAATCAGATCCTCTTCACCAGCTTCAACAAGTACCTCTTGAAAGCACGTCAGTACGTAATCCAGGTCACGATCAATTTTGGCCGGATCAACCGTTAGTGGGCTGGTTATGATCATACTATTCCTTCCCCATATTCAAGTTTACTGAATGTCCAGGTATATCGTACACGTTCTGGGGAACATGCGCCAGTGGGGGGCAAGGTCGCCACTGCGAGCCACACAGAAATGCCGGGAGGAGCATTGTCTCCGTCGGATACGCCCACCGGAACGGTTATGGTAGATTGAGACAAATCAAAGACGCAGAGGTATAGAGGGGAGAGGGGACTTTCCCCTCTCGTGCCATCCTCTGACTGCCATCCACTGTGGACGAAGGCCATATGGCGCTATAGCAAGCCTGGCTCAAGGGTACATACGAGTCCAGGCTTTTGTCTGGGTAGCGCGAGGCTTGCTGGAGCATTACTCCACATACTGCAAATCATCCTGCTGGCTGGCGAACAGACGTGCATACACACCTTTTTGCCGTAACAGTTGCGCGTGAGTGCCGCGTTCGACAATGCGCCCGCCGTCAATGACCAGAATCTCATCGGCACCGACGACTGTAGATAAACGATGGGCAATTATCATCGTTGTTCGTCCCCGCATCAACTCGTGGATGGATTTCTGTATTTCGTGTTCAGAGATAGCATCCAGGTTCGACGTTGCCTCGTCAAGGATCAGGATCGGCGCGTCCTTGATGAGTGCCCGCGCAATGGCAAGTCGCTGTCGCTGGCCACCCGATAGCCGGGCACCCATTTCGCCTACATGGGTATGATAGCCATTGGGCAGGGAGGCGATGAAGTCATGGATGTTGGCCGACCGTGCCGCCTGTTCGATCTCAGCATCGGTAGCGTCGGGCTTGCCAATCAGCAGGTTTTCTTTAATCGATGTGTTAAAGATGTACGTGCGTTGCGAAACAACCGCGACCATGCGTCGCAGTTCTTCCAGGGGGAAGTCGCGCACATCGACGCCGCCAATACGGATATGTCCACTATCCCGATCCCAGAAACGGAGCAGCAGATTGACGACGGTGGTCTTGCCGGCCCCGCTTGGCCCAACCAGGGCTACGGTCTGTCCAGGTGCGATCGTAAAGGTCAGGTCGTGGTGTACCTCAGGGGGCTTGCCTGGTTGCACGCTATCGGGCAAAGACACTGGCAGGTGCTGTCCCCGGTTGCCATTGGGGTCTACCCGTGGCATTGCCGTTTGCTCCCCATTGGGGGTAAGCGTACCACCGTTGGTTTCTCGTAGCGAACGAGCGGGTGAGAGCGGAACGGTTTCGGATAGCAAAAAATTGCCACTGGTTGGATAGGAGAATGTTACATGATCAAATTCAATCGAAGGTTCAATGGGCCCTGGTGGCATGGTCGTTGCGGTTTCTTGCACGAGCGGTGCTTGATCCATAATGGTGAACAGGCGATTGCCGCTGACAATGGCCTGGTTCACGGCATTCACCACGTTGAGCGCCCCCGACATAGGGCCAAAGGTGGCGAACGCGATGGCCAGCACGGCTGGTATCTCGGCCAGCGGCATCTGCCCCAATCCAACCAACATCATTCCCGCCAGAAGCAAGGTGACAATGCACATCCCTACAATTGCGTCAACCAGGGCATCTTGCAGTCCAGTGACATCAGCGATGCGTCCCTGCACCTTGACCAGGCGCTCGTCGCGCACACGGATGGCATGGCGTTTCTGGGCTGCACCGCCAAGTGACACAATTTCGCGCAAGCCTTGCAGGATGTCGATGAGATTCGCGCTCACCTCGGCTGCGGCTGTGCGTAGTCTGGGGCTATGGCGCTTGGTCAGATCGTCGATAATGAATGGCACGACCAGTCCGACGCCGACAACGAACGGAATGAACAGCAGTGCCAGCCAGGTGTTAAAGAGCGAAATAGCAAAGGTGGAGATGAGGGGAATGGCCACGGCGACAGCGGTTGCTCCGATCGTCTGTCCATAAAACACTTCCAGGCGATCAACGTCAGTAATAGCACGCGACACAATGTCACCGCTACGCGCCTGTGACAACCCGCCTGGAGCTAGCGGTTCCAGGTGATAGTAGAGTTGGGAACGCAAATTTGCCATAAGCCGCAGGGCTACCGATGAGCCGATATATTGTTCGAGATAGAAAAAGATGCCTTTGGCCACACCAAATAACACCAGATTGATGACGAAATAGGTGTGGACATAGGATTGAAATATCGATTCTGCACCCAGGGTAATCTGACCAATACCCCAGGCGGCCATACCGATAATTGCAATTCCCATCATGTGGTTCAGGATCCGCACCAGGGTGGCAAAAATCAGAAAGCCCCAGAGTGCGCGTACCTGCCGGAGCAGGCGGATGATGATTGCTCGGCGACCTAGTCGTGCATCAGTCGGTAGCACATTGTCCCGTGCACGTGCGACGACAGGTTGGGCTTTCCAGAGGAGATACAAACGACGCAGAAAGCCGGGCGGTTTTGCGTCAGCCGGCACGGAGGCTGCATCGGGTTGCGCTGCCGGAGGCGGGCTGTCTGATGGGAGCGGGCTGGTTGCGCGGGTCGAGCGTGATCGAAATAGCCGCTGTATGAACCCGGAGGGTTGCTTCTCCGGCGGAGTAGCGGGGTTATCAGGATGTGCCGGGCGGGGCCGGCGTTTGAAAAAGCCTGGGACTTTCATTCTGTATCCTCCAGCACGGCTGCGGCCTCGCGTTGTACTGCCACCAGGCGTGCATAGACGCCGGAGAAGCGGAGCAGTTCTTCATGGGTGCCGCTCTCAATGACCCGACCGTCATCCATCACCAGGATACGGTCAGCATCACGCACAGTACTCAACCGGTGCGCAATCAGCAAGACCGTCTTCTGTTTGGTCAGGCGCTTCAGTCCGGCCTGAATATTCGTTTCGGTTTCTGCATCCACCTGTGAGGTGGCTTCGTCCAGTATTATAATCGGAGTATCAAGCATCAATGTGCGGGCCAGCGCAATCCGTTGCGCCTGTCCCCCACTCACGAGTGTGCCACGCTCACCGACTTGTGTGTCATAGCCATCGGGTAACGAGACAATAAAGTCGTGAATACCGGCAACGCGCGCCGCCTCCTCCATCTCTGCCTGGGTCGCATCCGGTTTTGCCAGCCGCAGATTATCGGCAACGGTACCGTAGAACAGGTAAGGATTCTGTGAGGCGAGCGTCATCTGGCTCCGGAGCCACTTGAGGGGGAGCCGATGGAGCGGATGCCCGCCCAGCGTTATGGTGCCCGATTGGGGATCGTAGAAGCGGTAGAGCAGGTTGACAACCGTGCTTTTCCCGGCTCCGCTTGCGCCAACGAGCGCCACCGTCTCACCCGGTTTGATCTCAAACGATGTCCCCTTCAGTGCCAGCGTCGTCGCTGTCTCTAGCGGCGAAGAACTCTCCGCTGGTATAACCGCATGTTCCAGGGGCGGTGTAGCATCTGCTTCTGGCTCAGGATGGGGTATCGCCCCTTGTTTCTTCTTACGCTTGCGTTCAGCCTTCTCCTGCTGGCGGGCTGCTTTCTGTTCCTGACGGAGACGCTTCCGCATCTCACGTGGTGTTTCGATTTTGTCTGGACGACTGGCTGCGGCCAGTTCATAGGAGAAATAGACGTTATCAAAGCGAATATGCGGGGTCAGAGTCGCGGGTACTATGGCATCAGGTGCATCCTTAACCAGCAGGGGCGTTTGGAGCAATGCCATAATTTGCTGGGTGGCAGCAAAACTTCCGGCAAAGGTCTGGAAGGCAGAACCGAGTGCGAGCAATGGGCGGGCCAGTTCCACGCTCAGCATAACCATGACAAACGCTATACCGAGCGTAATCAAATCACTTTGTAGTCGCCAGGCGGCCATACCGCTGGCAATCACGACCGTCCCCAGGGTGGCGACCCATTCGATAAAGAAGAGCGAGAACATAGTAATAAAAATGCGATTCATGGTGATCCAGCGCAGTTTTTCGGTCTGGAGTTCGATCAACTCGCCGTGTGCGTGGCTGCGATTAAACATTTTGAGCGTAGGTAAGCCTTGCAAGCTATCGAGAAACTGAGCGCTCAGGGTATTCACGGTTTCCCAGAAACGACTCCCGGCGGTACCAAAAGCGCGGCGGAGTGTTGCCAGCACTATCGGAATGATCAACTGGACGCCCAGGAGAATCAGTGCGGTCAGCTGATCGAGCACAGCAAAATAACTCAGAACAAACAGCGGCACGGTAAAACTCAAAATCATCTGGGGCAGATACCGGCTAAAATAGCCTTCGACGCTCTCTATCCCCTCGACCGCTGTGTTGGCAAGGGCACCTGTTCGCTCACGATCCATAAATTCTGGCCCTAGCAGCAGCAAGTGGTTATACACCCGCTCGCGTAGCACCAGCTTGGTACGTGCGGCCGTTTTGTGCGCTACCATGCGGGCTACCCATGAGAATGAGGCGCGGAGCAAGGTGATGCTACTGAAAATGCCGAGGAGGATGAGGAGCCAGCCCCACGACCACCAGTGGGGTGGCCCGGCACGGAACCAATCAATCAGGTTCCCAATCAGAATGATCTGCACTGCGTTTAAAGCAAACAAGAGCCATCCAATCCCTACACTGGCCGCGATCCACCAGCGGATACCCTGTGTAAGGAAAAGTAATTGTTTCATTTTTTCCATTCGTACATACCTTTCCTGAACAACCAATGCATCCAGACGATACAATGTGCCAGAACATGTCTCAGCTGTCTCTTCGCGATGGTAGATCAGGGTATGACCCATAGCCGGGCCGGGTCATTACCGTGTTCGGTGTTGCGCTAGCTGGCACTCCACCAGACATAAGCCGTTCATGTCGTCTGGGTATGGTCACACTTGCAGCACTGCCGCACCTGTTGACTGGCTGTACCCAGGTCGTGTTGTTTTACCGACTTTACAGGAGTTGTCAGGTGGCAGCACCTGGATTGCATGTCTATGTACTATTATACTATATGTCAAAAGAAATTATGTTTATCAATAATACCATGGCATGGTCGATTGTACCAGCAAGCCCCGGCTGATCAACGGTATTGCCGGTCAATGGTTTTTTTGGTACAGAGCACTGGACGCTGGTTAGCCGTACATGACAGGATGGACGCGGTCGTGTATGGACACAACATCTTTTTCGCCTGCGGCAGTGTAGCAGCGACTGGCGAAAAAAGTACCGTTCTGCCACAGGCGAAAAAAACGAGAGCGACCGATGACCGCGTACCTCGTGTACATGAGATGTAAATGATAGGCGGTATACCGTGCGTATCCGTACCCGCAAGCTCTCCGATCAATTCCCCGCAACCGGGGGCGATGGTACGGTCTATTCGGGCATAAAGTCCCTTCATTCAAGGTCGCATGCGTGGCCTTATTCGTGGACGGTTGACCCGCTATGCTGTAGAATCCATCATCTACCACAGTAACTCCTGTAAATGACAGGACTTACGCAGTGGCTTGCATCCAACGTCCTTCTACGCCTGCGGCAGCATGGAACAGACTCTCTTTTGGTTCCACATTTTCGCCTTCGGCGAAAATGTGGAACCAAAAACAGCAAAAGTACCGCTCTGCCGAAGGCGAAAACCAGTTGGTGATGAACGACCGCGTAAGTCCTGTAAATGAGAGATGAGGAATACATGATAGTCGATCGTGACCAGTTGTCAGGCCTGATCCAGCATCTGCATGCCCAGATTCGTGGGGCAGTGGTGACTGCGTCTGAGCACCATGCTATGGAGGAACTGGCCGGTATTGCGGCTGAGGACAGTACCGGTGACACTATTTATGCTATTGACCGCGTCAGTGAAGAACTGCTGGTTGCTTTTTTTGCTGAACATGTTGCCGAACACTGGCCGCTCATACTGATTGCCGAGGGGTTGCCCGGAGGGCAGATCGTCCTGCCAGCAGGTCGGTCTGTCGAGGATGCAGTGATTCGGGTGATTGTTGATCCGATTGATGGTACGCGCGGCCTGATGTATCAAAAGCGGAGTGCCTGGATCTTGACCGGCGTTGCGCCGAATCGTGGCCCGGAGACCGGTCTGCAAGATATCGAGCTGGCGGTACAGACCGAGATTCCGCTGGTGAAGCAGCATCTGAGTGATATGTTGTGGGCAACCATAGACACACCCACGCAGGCTGTGCGTTACAATCGGTTGACTGATACGACACAGGCTATTCATCTGCGCCCTTCACGCGCCACCAGCATTGCACACGGTTTTGCAATGGTTAGCCGTTTTTTTCCGGGTGGGCGTGAAGAGCTGGCGGCGATTGATGAGGCGATTATTCGGGCGGTGTTAGGCCCGCCTCAACCCGGCAAGGCGCATTGCTTTGAAGACCAGTATATTTCGACTGGAGGGCAAATGTATGAACTGATCACTGGTCATGATCGGTTTGTGGCTGATGTGCGGCCTCTGCTTGACGGCTGGCTGGCACAGCGCGGTCAGCGATTGGGGATTTGCTGCCATCCCTATGATCTGGCAACGCTGCTGGTGGCGCAACAGGCGGGTGTGATTGTGACCGATGTGCGCGGGCAGGTACTCGATGCGCCACTGCATGTGGAACCGAATGTCGGCTGGGTGGGGTATGCCAACCCGGCGATCCGGGCGCAGATTGAGCCTGTATTGCTGCGCGAGTTGCAGCAACGTGGATTGCTTTAGGACGCATCTTGCATGTCCAGTCTCTTACCCGTATAATGTGACTGCGTCAGGGGAGGTGGCGGAGTGGTTGAACGTGCTCGTCTCGAAAACGAGTAGGGTTAGAAAGCCCTCGAGGGTTCGAATCCCTCCCTCCCCGCCAATACAAGACCGGACGCGAACCTTCAGCATCGAGGAAATCAGCGATAGAGTATGGCTGGTTCGAGGGTGGGTTTCAAGCGTCTCGTTGGAGATAAGGATCGGCTGATAGGTGCCGGGCGCGCAGGTTGAGGCAATTGGGTACAATGCTTGCTTGACAACGTTCTATGAACGTGGTATCATTTTCTTTCGCAGCGTACAGTATACAAAGGGAAGAAAAACGACGTAAATTGCCCACCTATGCGCCAGCCAGCGCATCCTTCAAGAATAGTTCGGAGTAGATCACGCCAGTCCAGAGGCTGTTACCCCCCTGTTGGGTAGGAGCCGTGGAACCGGCGCTTTGTGTTTTCTGCCGTCCCCTGGACAAAGAGTGACCGCAGACAGTGGTAGTATAGCCGACCGAGGTGGAAGATGTCTCTGCACGTCAGCTATCGCCTGGTGGTTGTCACTCATCACGTAGTAATGAGGTGAGTATGCCCCCGTTGACTGAAACCGTTGTGCTCCAACCGTTGATTACGCCTGTTGATCGAGGAAACGATGGTCTGCATCGTCGGCGTATTGAGCGTCGATCATTTGCCAGGATTCGCGACGCGATTGAACTCCCGCGGCTCATTGAAACGCAAATCAACAGCTTTGAGTGGTTCAAACGTGAGGGGCTGCGTGAACTTTTTGATGAAATATCGCCCATCACTGATTTTACCGGTAAAAATTTAGAGTTACGCTTTGGGGATTATGTTTTTGGTGAACCGCGGTTTACCGAGTTCGAGTGCCGTGAACGAGATATGACCTATGCCGCGCCATTGCGGGTGAATGTGCAGCTGCGCATTCTGGCAACGGGTGAAATTAAGGAGAGTGAACTCTTTCTGGGTGATTTTCCAATAATGACCGAGAATGGTACGTTTGTCTATAACGGTGCCGAGCGGGTCGTGGTATCACAACTCATCCGTTCACCAGGTGTCTATTTTAAGGATGAGAAAGATCCGGCCAGCGGTCGGGCATTACACTCGGCCAAGCTGATCCCGAACCGTGGCGCATGGCTCGAATTTGAGACAAATCGACGGGATGTGATCTCGGTCAAGGTGGATCGGAAACGCAAAATCCCCGTTACGATTTTGATACGGGCTATTCTGGGGTGGCAGGCGCGTGATGATGGGGAGGGGCACTGGTTACCGGATGATGAACTGGAAAAGTGCGGTCACGATGATGACATTGTAGCACTACTCCAGGCGGTGGATACGGTAGCCGAGCATCCGTATACCCGGGCGACGCTTGACAAAGATCCAGCACGCAATACGCGTGAAGCGTTGATGGAGCTGTATAAGCGGTTGCGTCCGGGCGATCCACCCACGCTCGAAAATGCCCGTTCATTGATCGAGTCACTTTTGTTTAACCCGCGTCGGTATGATCTGGCTCGTGTTGGTCGCTATAAATTGAACAAGAATCTCTGGGAACGTGACGCACTCCGCGATGGAACACGGAAAATACCAGACCAGAAGGTGCGAGTCTTACTGCCTGACGATATCCTCAAGATCGTTGAGCAATTGATTATGCTGAACAATGGGGTGGGTCGAGCCGATGATATTGATCACCTGGGCAATCGTCGCGTACGCACGGTGGGGGAGTTGATCCAGCAGCAGTTTCGGGTTGGTCTGTTGCGGATGGAGCGGGTGGTAAAGGAGCGTATGAGCTTACAGGATTCGGAGAATGCGACCCCGAATGCCTTGATCAATATTCGGCCCGTGGTGGCAGCAATGCGCGAATTCTTTGGTGGCAGCCAGCTTTCGCAGTTTATGGATCAGACGAATCCACTGGCAGAACTGACCAATAAGCGGCGGTTGTCTGCATTGGGGCCCGGTGGTCTGAGCCGCGATCGGGCGGGCTTTGAAGTGCGTGATGTGCATCATAGCCACTATGGGCGTATCTGTCCTGTCGAAACTCCAGAAGGCCCGAATATCGGGTTGATCGGAACGATGAGTACCTTTGCCCGGGTCAATGAGATGGGCTTCCTGGAAACCCCGTATCGCAAAGTGTACAACAGTGTGGATAATGCGGCGGTGTGGCTGGAGAAAAAGCTGCTCATTCGTGATGTGCGTGACCTGCGCACAGGTGCGCTGATAGCGGCCAAAGGAAGTCGGATTGATCGTGATGTCGCGGAACACATTACCATCGGCCTGTTACGCGGTCAAATTTTGCGTGAAGATATCGTTGATCCAGATACGGGTGATACTATCGCAGAGGCGGGACAGGAAATTAATCGGGCGCTGGCCGAAAAAATTGTGAAACTGCCGATCAAGTCGATCAAGATCCGCCCGATCGTATCGCAGGAAGTCGATTATCTCAGCGCAGATGAAGAAGATCGATTTGTGATTGTCCAGGCCAACGCGTTGCTCGATGAGTACAATCGGTTTGTCCGCAGCACGGTGTCCTGCCGGTTTGCCGAGGAGTTTCTGGAAGAACGGGTCGACCGTGTGGATTACATGGACGTGTCACCCAAGCAGGTGGTCAGCGTGAGTACCGCCCTGATCCCGTTCCTCGAACACGATGATGCGAACCGGGCGTTGATGGGATCGAATATGCAGCGCCAGGCGGTGCCGCTGCTGCGCCCTGATGCGCCGATTGTCGGCACGGGTATGGAATATATGGCCGCCCGTGACAGCGGGCAGGTGGTGATTGCCAGACATGCTGGCAAGGTCGTGAGTGCGACGGGGGAGCGGATCGAGATCGAAGAAGAGAGTGGGACGGTGCGCAGCTATCCGCTCCGAAAATTTATGCGGAGTAACCAGGATACGTGTATCAATCAGCGTCCGGTCGTTGTGCGCGGGCAGCAGGTACGCGCAGGAGACATCATTGCCGATAGTAGCAGCACCGATAATGGTGAACTGGCACTCGGGCAGAATGTGCTGGTTGCCTATATGCCGTGGGAAGGTGGGAACTTTGAGGATGCCATCCTCGTGAGCGAACGCCTGGTACGCGAGGATATTTTCACCAGTATCCACATTGAGAAGTATGAGGTCGAGGCGCGCGATACCAAGCTCGGCCCGGAAGAAATCACCCGTGATATTCCGAATGTAGGGCAAGATAGCCTGCGTAACCTGGATGACCGCGGTATTATCTATATTGGGGCCGAAGTGCAGCCCAATGATATCCTGGTGGGGAAAATTACCCCCAAAGGCGAGACTGACTTGACGGCAGAAGAACGTCTGTTGCGTGCCATCTTTGGCGAGAAGGCGCGTGAGGTCAAAGATAGTAGCTTGCGCGTCCCCAATGGTGTGCGGGGCAAGGTGATTGATGTCAAGGTGTTCAGCCGGGCCGAGGGGGTTGATCTCCCCGTCGGTGTCAACCAGACGGTGCGGGTGTTGCTGTGCCAGAAGCGCAAGATTAGTGCGGGTGATAAGATGGCGGGACGGCATGGGAACAAGGGCGTCGTCAGTCGTGTCCTTCCGATTGAAGATATGCCCTTTCTCCCCGATGGTCGCCCGGTCGATATTATTCTCAATCCAATTGGTGTGCCAAGCCGGATGAATGTGGGGCAAATACTCGAAACCCATCTGGGGTGGGCGGCCGCACGCCTGGGGTATCGTGTCGCAACGCCGGTCTTTGATGGTGCGAATGAGGAGCAGATCAAGTCGTTGCTCCAGGAGGCTGGCCTCCCCACTGATGGGAAAGTGACGTTGTATGATGGGCGCACGGGGATGCCTTTTGATCATCCGGTAACTGTCGGGTATGCGTATATGCTCAAACTGGCCCATCTGGTCGAAGATAAAATCCATGCCCGGAGTACTGGCCCCTATAGTCTGGTGACCCAGCAACCGCTTGGTGGGAAAGCCCAGTTTGGTGGGCAACGCTTTGGTGAGATGGAGGTGTGGGCGTTGGAAGCCTACGGTGCGGCCTATATCTTGCAAGAAATGCTCACGGTCAAGTCAGACGATGTGGTTGGTCGCGTGAAGACCTATGAGGCCATTGTGAAGGGAGAGCAGATCCAGGAAGCCGGAGTTCCCGAAAGCTTCAAGGTTCTGATCAAGGAGTTACAGTCCCTCGGTTTAAGTGTGGAAGTATTAACTGAGGACGAACATCCGGTAGAGTTGACCGACGACATCGATGGAGATGTGGCGGCATTGGACGGCATTAACTTGAGCGGAATGGAGCGCGGAGAGTTTTAAGTGTAAGGCGTCTGCGGAGAATACAATGCCAGAAATAAATGATTTTAACGCCATCCGTATTAGCCTGGCCTCACCGGAAGATATTATGTCCTGGTCGTATGGTGAAGTGACCAAGCCGGAAACCATTAACTATCGGACGCTTAAGCCCGAGCGTGATGGACTCTTTTGTGAGCGTATTTTTGGCCCGACCAAAGATTGGGAATGTGCCTGCGGTAAGTACAAGCGTATTCGCTATAAAGGCGTGGTGTGTGATCGGTGCGGCGTTGAAGTGACACGTGCTAAAGTGCGGCGCGAACGGATGGGCCACATCAGCCTGGCAGCACCCGTCAGTCATATCTGGTTCGTCAAGGGCACGCCTTCGCGCATTGGTCTCTTGCTCGACATTAGTCCCCGTAACCTCGAACGGGTGCTGTATTTCGCCTCATATATTATCACCGAGGTGAATGAGGAGATGCGCTGTGCCTTACGGGAGACTATTCAGCAGGAGTATGCCAGGCGACGGGAGGCGATCCAGGCTCAGGCCGAGGAGCGCCGTATTGAGTTGTCTTCACAGTTGACTCAGGATCTGGGCGGGATGGAAACTGCCCAGATGAGTACGCAACGGCGGATTGAGGAGGAATATCGCATTCAGCGCGAAGAACTGACCGGTGAGGCTGAGAAACTGCGTGAACGCCTGGAAGAGTTGACGGGACTGAAGGCCGATGAAGATCTCCTGTATCGCGGGATCCCACTGGTGGAGGAGGGTGAACTCGTCAATGAACACGCGCTGGATCAACTTGATGATCTGCTGGAACAGGAACTGGAAGCGCTCGAGGCACGCCGTGTCCGGGATATGAACGATGCCGAATTATTGACGGGCGCGGAACGTGAACGCAAAGAACAAGAGGCGACACAGGAACAGGAGAAGCTGCAAGAGCGGCTCTTGCGTGAATTAGAGACACTGGTGCGCGAAGAAAAAGAAAAGTTTGAACACCTTGACAACCTCAAGGTGTGTCGTATTTTGAGTGAGGCCGAGTATCGTGCGTTGCGTGATGTGGCACCCGGTGCGTTCCGTGCCGATATGGGTGCCGGTGCGATACGCGAGATTATCGAGAAGACCATTGATTTGAACAAAATGGCCGAGGAACTCCAACTTGAGGTTCACAGCACGCAGGGGCAACGGCGCAAGAAGGCGACCAAACGGCTACGGGTGGTGGAGAGCTTTCGGAAGAGTGGCAACAACCCGGAATGGATGATCCTGACCACGCTGCCGGTGATTCCACCCGATCTGCGACCGATGGTGCAGCTTGATGGCGGGCGGTTTGCGACGAGCGATCTGAACGATCTGTACCGGCGGGTGATCAATCGCAATAATCGGTTGAAGCGCTTGATTGAACTGCATGCGCCTGAAATTATTGTGCGCAATGAGAAGCGTATGCTTCAGGAGGCGGTCGATGCGCTCATCGATAACGGGCGGCGTGGGCGTGCCGTGAGTGGGAAGGGGAAGCATCGGCTCAAGAGTCTGAGCGATATGCTCAAAGGCAAGCAAGGCCGGTTCCGCCAGAATTTGCTGGGGAAGCGGGTGGACTATAGTGGTCGTTCGGTGATTGTGGTTGGTCCGAATCTCAAGATTCACCAGTGTGGGTTGCCCAAGAAAATGGCGCTGGAATTGTTCAAGCCTTTTGTCATGCGCCGCCTGGTTGAGAAGGGGTTCGCGCACAATATCAAGAGTGCCAAGCGTATTGTTGAGCGGGTGCGGCCCGAAGTCTGGGATGTTCTCGAAGAGGTAATTAAAGATTATCTGGTGCTACTGAACCGGGCACCTTCGCTCCACCGCCTGTCAATCCAGGCGTTTGAGGCCAAGCTCATAGAGGGGAGTGCCATCCAGTTGCACCCGCTCGTGTGTGCGGCGTTCAATGCAGACTTTGATGGCGACCAGATGGCAGTGCATGTGCCGCTCTCACGTAAGGCTCAGGAAGAAGCGCGTACACGGATGCTCAGTAAGTATAACTTGCTGAGTCCTGCGCACGGCGATCCCATCATTACGCCCTCACAAGATATTGTCCTCGGGTGCTATTATCTCACGATGGTGAGGGAGGGGGCGCCTGGCAGTGGCAAGAAGTTTGCGAGTATTGATGAGGCGATGCTGGCCTACGACAAGGGGCTCCTCGATATTCAAGCCCCAATATACATTCGGATCAATGGTCGGGTACAGGGGAAAAATGATCGTGATGTGCGGCTCCTGGAGCCGGATGAGGCTGGAAATGAGCGCATGTTCATTGAGACAACGATTGGCCGGGTCTTGCTGAACAACGAACTGTTGCCACCGTTGCGCTATCGTAACCGCTTGATCGACAAGAAGGGCCTGAAGGAAATTATTGCCGATTGCTACAAATACTACACCAACCTCAAACATATTCATGCGGCCGATCTGGATGCGGTGCGGGCCATCTATGGGGACAAGTCGGAACAGGAACTGGTGCGGATTTATGGCTCCGAGCGTACCGCCGACCAGGCCGATAGGATCAAGGCACTCGGCTTTCGGTATGCCACGCAGGGCGGTATGACCATTGGTATTGACGATATTCAGGTTCCGGAAGCAAAACATCTCATCATTGAGGAATCGCAGAAGCTCGTTGCCGATGTCGAGAAACAGTTTCGTCGCGGGTTGATCACTGATGATGAACGCTACCGTGAAGTGGTGGATATCTGGCAGAAGGCGACGAAAAAGACGACGGAAGCCGTGCGGGAAAGCCTGAACCCTTTCAGCCCGGTGGCGATGATGGCAATCAGTGGGGCGCGTGGGAATATCAATCAGATTAGCCAGATGGCGGGGATGCGCGGGTTGATGTCTGATCCAACAGGGCGGATTATCGAACTGCCGATCAAGTCCAACTTCCGTGAGGGCTTATCAGTGCTGGACTATTTTGTCTCGACTCACGGTGGGCGCAAAGGTCTGGCAGACACCGCATTACGCACCGCCGATGCCGGGTACCTGACGCGTCGCCTGGTCGATGTGGCCCAGGATGTGATCACCACGACGCGCAACTGTGTCTGCGATGAAGGCATCTGGCTGCATCAGGCGGACGATGTTGATCTCATGGAACCGCTCGAGCAGCGCATGATCGGGCGTATTCTGGCCGGAGAGGTGCGGCATCCTGAGACGGGTGCGATCCTCGCTGAACGGGATCAGGAGATTGATGAGGAAATGGCGGCCATGCTCGCACAGGCGAATGTCACCTCAGTCTACGTGCGATCGCCGCTCACCTGCCAGTGTGAATATGGGATCTGTTGTATGGCCTATGGTCGTAATCTTGCGACCGGAAAGCTGGTTGAACCGGGTGAGGCAGTCGGCATTATTGCTGCTCAGTCGATTGGCGAGCCAGGAACCCAGTTAACATTGCGAACCTTCCATACCGGCGGTGTGGCCAGTGCAGATGATATTACGCAGGGTCTGCCCCGTGTCCAGGAGATCTTTGAGGCCCGTTCACCTAAAGGGAAGGCATTGCTGGCCGAGATTGATGGCGTTGTACAACTCTTGAAGGACGATGAAGGGGTGCGCACCTTGCGCATTGTGTCACGCGAGGTGTATACCGATGAGTATGTGTTACCCCCAGGATATACGCCTGTCGTGGATGACGAAAGCGAGGTGACCGAAGGTCAGGTGATTGCCGAAACCAATCGCACAGACAGCGATGAGCCACCGATTGTCGCTCGTCTAAGCGGGCAGTTGCATATCCAGGACAATCGGCTGGTTATCAGCCTGGAAGATCGGGACGAACGGGAAATGATCGTGCCCCATACCGCACGGTTGCGCGTTGAGGATGGTGAACGTGTGATGGCTGGTCAACAACTGACGGATGGGAGTGCCGATCCGCAGGAGTTGTTGATTCTTCAGGGAAAGGAAGCGGTGCAGCGCTATCTCGTGAAGGAAGCGCAGAAGGTCTATCGCAGCCAGGGGGTGAATATCAATGATAAGCATATCGAGGTGATTGTGCGTCAGATGCTGCGGCGCGTACGTATTGAGGAGCCAGGTGATACCGGGTTGCTTCACAATGAGTTGATCGATGCATTTGAATTCAAACGTATCAATGAGGAGATCGTCAGTCAGGGAGGTGAACCTGCAACAGCGGCAACGGTGTTGCTGGGGATTACGAAAGCCTCACTGAATACCGATAGCTTTCTGTCAGCCGCTTCGTTCCAAGAGACCACCCGTGTGCTGACTGAGGCGGCGATTACGGGGAAGGTGGACTATTTGCGGGGCCTGAAGGAGAATGTGGTTATTGGCAAACTGATCCCTGCCGGATCGGGTTTTGGCAAGCGTGAAGAAAGCAAGCGTGAAGCCCTGGTTGACGAAATGAGGATGGTACTCGAGAGTGGCGCGATACAAGCCGAAGGCAATGGTGGTACGGCGGCCATCAAGAGCGACAATGTCCAGCGGGCAGGAGCTTTACTGGGAATAGATCAAGAACGCAAGCCAGCGGATCCTGTGCCATCCGACGCACCGATAGATGTCGATCCCGAACTGGCGGATGTGTTACGGGTTCTGCTCGGTGGTGAGGACGCTCAGTCCAGTGCAGACGATCTGCAGGATGATGCGGATGAGTTTCACGATGATCTCGCATAATTCCTGCCAGTGCAAGATGTGTCGTCATGAACCAGGGGAACACAAATCCGTTCCCTTGGTTCACTATTTTCGCGTCTCGGCATACGTGGTTGTATCGTGTAGCATGAACCACGAAGAAAACCACGAATACACAAATGATGCAGTGTGAATGGAATATCCGCTAGCCTACCACGTGACACGCACCTTCACGACAACAATCAGCGGAACAGGAGAGGCCGGGGGCTACCCGCTGTGTTTTGTAACATCTGCCTAATCTAATCTGTCTCATCTGCGGACATTCCATCCACTTTGTCCAGTTTGAGCGCGGCTGAGTTCATACAATAGCGCAGGCCGGTGGGCGCAGGGCCATCCTCAAAGACGTGGCCAAGATGTGCATCACACGTGTTACAAAGGACTTCTGTCCGCCGCATAAACAGGCTGACATCTGTTTCTGTGCGTATACTCTCAGGAGAGATAGGTTGCCAAAAACTGGGCCATCCCGTTCCCGAATCGTACTTTGTATGCGAGCTAAACAGGGGAGTTCCGCAACACACACAGCGATAAATACCGCGTTCTTTGGTGTTGTAGTACTGGCCGGTGAAAGGTCGCTCGGTGCCTTTCTGTCGTGTGACATAATATTGTTCTGGTGTGAGTTCTTGTTGCCACTCATGATCTGACTTTACCAGTTTCTGCTGTGTCATCGTTCTATCTCCTGGTCAGGCTGAACCGGTGCACCGGGTGGTGGGTTGGGAAGGCCCAACCTGACAGTTTCACGCCTGAATTTTGTGATTGCGTCTACTATATTATGATACCAGAGAATCCTGATGTGCTGGATGTATTGTCCTCCTATAAGGTGTGGATCTTCAAAAAGTTGGTCTGAGCGCGCATGTAGGTCGGATGACCGCCTGTGATGACAATCATGTCGCCGGGTTCGGCATAGCCCCGTTGGATCAATTCGGCCCGGAAGTGAGGCTCCAGTTGTTGCAGGCTATCCCCTGGCTCGGTACGGAGCGGAATAACACCCCAGAGGAGACTCAAGCGGCGGTATACCTGTTCTGAGGGCGTAAATGCAATGATCGGTACTGTAGGACGATAGTGCGCCACCATACGGGCGGTATTGCCGGTCTGCGTAAAGACCACAATGGCCCGAATGGGGATGGTCTGTACAATCGCGCTAGCAGCGGCGCCAATTGCCCAATCGACTGAGCGTACGTCGGGGAGTGCCCAGCGCGGTGTGGTGGAGCGATCCCCATGACGTCCGCTCGCTTCGACAATCTCAGCTACGAGTGCCATCATCTTCAGTGATTCGATGGGATATTGACCAACGGCGGTTTCGCCACTGAGCATAATCGCATCGGTGCCATCAATGATTGCATTGGCGACATCACTGGTTTCAGCACGGGTAGGGCGCGGATTGAGAATCATCGACTCGAGCATCTGGGTGGCCGTAATGACTGGAATACCCATACGATTTGCGGCCTCAATAATCTGCTTCTGCACAATGGGTACCTGGGCCGGTGGTAACTCGACGCCGAGATCGCCACGAGCGATCATCACGCCATCAGTGACTGCCAGAATGTCGGCCAGTCTTTCGACGGCTTCCGACCGTTCAATTTTGGCAATGACGGGCGTGAGTTTCTGCCGTCGTGCCATATGCTCTTTGACGGACAGGATGTCGTCAGCACAGCGCACAAACGAGAGTGCGACATAATCGACATCGTGAGCCAGCCCGAAATCTAGATCTTCGAGGTCTTTCGGTGTGACCGAGGAGGCACTGACATTGACACCCGGCAAATTGATTCCCTGATGTTCACGCAGGTTGCCGCCATGCACCACTTCGCAAATAGTGTCGGTTGTGGTGGTGCGGATGACCTGCAACTCGATCAGACCGTCGGAGAGTAAAATACGATCACCGGGGTGAACGTCTGTAGGCAACAGTTCATAGGTTGTACTCACCTGCTGAGCATCACCAGGGACAGGCCGTGTGGTGATGGTAAAGGACTGTCCCGTTGTCAATACCACGGGCGCACGCTCTCTGAGTGCGCCGGTACGAATTTTGGGGCCTTGCAGATCCTGCAAGATGGCGACGGATCGTGCAGCGCTGGTGGCGGTGGCACGTACAGTGGCGATATGCCGGGCATGATCCGTGTGGGTACCATGTGAGAAGTTCAGGCGGGCGACATCCATGCCGGCATCGATCAAGGCAGCGATCTGTTCTGGTGTGCTGGTCGCAGGGCCAATGGTCGCAATAATCTTGGTACGGCGCATAAGCAGTCTATCCTTGTCATATGTATAATCAGAGCAGACGCACCCTGGCGCGTCTGTCCCCGATGAACGGATAAGGCAGGGTTTGATTCTCGAGCTGGTCAGTACATGACTGCCGTGCTTCCCTTCAGGTAATGACCGGGGTTCTTTTGTTTACCCAATAGCGTCGATTGCTTCCTTCACAATCCGGGCACTGGCTTGCAAAGCGGTCTCCTCAGTCACACTGAGAGGCAACGCAAGGGTACCCATATTGCCACGGCCACCCACCATGTGGGGCATTGCCACAGTGACATCTTGAATGCCCGCGACGTCGGGCATAGGGGCGCATACGGTCAAAATGGCGCGCTGGTCGTCTAAAATGGCTTCCACAATCCGTGCCAGAGCGCCACCGACGCCATAGTACGTCGCGCCCTTGCCCTCGATAATCTGATAGGCGGCGCGCCTCACGTGGTGATCAATCTCGGCCCGAATGGTCTCGTCAAGACGGATATGCTGGTCGTGGCAAAAATCGGCCAGCGGAATAACACCAACCGTGACCAGCGACCAGACCAGTACTTCCGAGTCGCCATGTTCGCCAATAACATAGCCGTGAATGTGGGCGGAATCAACGTTCAACTGGGTTCCCAGCAGCGAGCGAAAGCGAGCCGTGTCGAGCATTGTCCCTGATCCAATCACCTGTTGGGCGGGCACCTGCTGGGCGGCCGCGTAGCGTGCAGTCAGGTGGGTCATAATGTCAACAGGGTTGGTAGCAACGACCAGCACTGCATCGGGTGCATAGTGCAAAATTTCGGGAACAATGCTGCGGAAAATTGCTGCATTCCGTTCTAAGAGTTGCAACCGCGTTTCACCAGGTTGTTGGGCAACACCAGCAGCAATAATGACCACGCGACTGCCCACCAGATCGACATACTGGCCCACCTGCACCCGCACCGGATGGGCGAATGGCACAGCATGCAGGATGTCTGCCGCTTCAGCGCGAGCTCGCTCAACGTTCTTATCAATCAAGACAATTTCGCTGCCAATCCCGCGCATCACCAGCGCATAGGCCGCTGTAGCCCCAACCATTCCTGTCCCAACAATTCCTATCTTCATTCCAGGTTATTCCTTTCTGCATCAGGTTTCAAACCCGCCCCTACCATGGCATATGCCCAGACTGATCAGCGTGTGGGCGGGGCAACAGCCAGAGCGTCAAACGACTGAGCTTGCCAGGTCGCCATAAAGGTGTCCCAGTTGACTTCGTATTCGTAGGGCCGCTGCCAGTTGCTACTGGTTGGCCCCAGCACGTCGCGGATAACAGCCACATCAGCATTGAAGCCTATGACCACGACCGCGTGATCATTGCCCAGAACGGTCTGGTAGGTGCGGCCATCGGGCAGTTGCCAGATCGCCGGTCGCCAGGACGTAAAGTCCACCGTCGTCTTCATCCAGATCAGTGCTCCATAGCGCAGCGCGGCTTCGATGCCCGGTCGGTCATGAACCGGAGTAACCTCCAGGCCATAGGGTTCAAAGGCACGGCGCATCGCAGCACCAGTCGAACGGGCCAGGAAATTACCGGTATAGTCGCCTGAAAAGGCGTTGAAAATATCCCCACCATAAATGATATGTCCCTGTACAGTTTCTGATCCAATATATGGTTCAATACTCGGATCGACACCAACCATGCCTATCAGATCGTCTACTGTTGGCTCAAAGCCGTAGGTGTGCAAGATAACCCAGGCTGCATCAAATTCACAGGAGTATGGATAAGCCTGTTGCTGCTTCAGCGCGGCAGGAATATAGGCATCATACACCCGCCCATTGATGATCACCGGTATGTCGGGTAGCGGTGGCAGAACGGGTTCAAGGAGTGGAGGCGACCCGGTTCGTGTGTCGGGTGGCAACATCGGGGCGGGTGACAGTGGCATGGTTGGCTCAGGCGGGCGTGTGGCCGAAGGCTCAGGTACCAGAACTGCTGGTGAGCGTGGTTCGGATTCTGGCTGATCGGCATCAGCGATTGAAATGTCATGAGAGAGCGACGCTGGAGGTACTGTTTCTGCAGGGCGGAAGGATGCTGTTGGTGCGGGCGTAATGGTGACCAGAGGTGCAGGGATAGTCGAGATGATGATCGGTTGTAATCCTATTCGCGGCACCGGGGGATGGAGCGGAAGGGCCGTAATCGACGCGGGCGGTTCGGGTCGGATCAGTTGGAGCACAGAGCGCCATATTTCACTCCGTGTTTGCATAACCAGCATACTGGCTCCAGCAAGCATCAAACAGGTGAGTAATCTGACTCCGTACCGGCGCATCGTTCATACCTTTCTATCGTCTATCAGGTGTCAGTCGAATGGATCGGCAGCAATGTGTCAAGAGCGGTGTATTCGCGCCCAAAGGCCGCAGCGACCGCCGCATAGGTGATATGTCCCTTGTATGTGTTCACCCCTTTTGCCAGCGCCGGATCAGCCGCGATGGCGGCTTCAACGCCCAGTTCCGCCAGCCGGGTGATGTAGGGCAAGGTGGCATTATTCAGAGCGTAGGTACTGGTACGTGGCACGGCCCCGGGCATGTTGGCAACGCAGTAGTGGATCACCTCATCGACCAGGAAGGTCGGGTGCGAATGGGTTGTCGGGCGTGTTGTCTCAATGCAGCCTCCTTGATCGACGGCCACATCAATAACGACACTCCCCGGTTGCATCGTACTGATCATCTGGCGTGTTACCAGCATCGGCGCTTTTGCTCCCGTAATCAGTACCGCACCAATCAGCAGATCGGCATTGCGCACCGCTTCAGTAATGTTGAGGGCATTTGAACTAAGCGTATTGAGCCGCCCATGCAGCGTCTCACCCAGATAGCGCAGGCGATCAAGGTTGGTATCGATCAGTGTCACCTGGGCTCCCATACCCAGGGCAATCTGGGCGGCGTTCGTGCCAACAACCCCTGCGCCAAGAATGACCACCTGGGCTGGCAATACACCTGGAACACCACCCAGCAGCTTACCGCGCCCGCCGTTCATCTTCTCCAGATAATGGGCACCAATTTGTACCGCCATGCGTCCAGCAACTTCACTCATTGGTGTGAGCATAGGAAGACGGTGGTCGGGTAATTCCACAGTTTCGTAGGCAATACCGGTCACGCCACTGGCTTGCATTGCCCCGACCAGTGATTCAGCGGCGGCCAGGTGCAGATAGGTAAACAGGGTTAGGTCGGAGCGCAACCAGCCATATTCGGACGGTTGAGGCTCTTTGACCTTCAATACCAACTGGGCACTCCAGGCGTCAGCCGCTGTTGGCACGATCTGGCCCCCAGCCTGACGATATTCGGCATCCGTAAACTGACTACCCTCACCTGCAGCGGTCTCAATCAACACATGATGCCCCCTGGTCACCAGGTGCTGTACACCGCCGGGTGTCAGGGCGACACGATACTCGTTATCTTTGATTTCTTTGGGTACGCCAATGATCATCGTTGATCCTCCCTCGTTGCGATTGCTATGGTCATGCGGGCGACCACAAGGGTCGCCCCTACGCCTTTGTATTCTACTGCGCGCTGGTCTATTCTTCCAGGGATCACAAGCCTATTCCGCGGCATCTGTCAGTTGTGCAAACTGCTTCAGGAACGTTGTTGCAAATGGTGAAGCCAGTACATTGCCGGTTGCCAGATCATCAACAAAAGGCGCACTGGCACCATCGCCGTTCGCCAGCAGAATGAAGGTCAGTTCCTGCTCTGGTACTTTGAGCAGTAATGACGAAAAGGTTCCCGGCAGCCATCCGAAGTGCCAGACCAGCTTTGTACCACCAACGTCCTGCACAAACCAGCCTAATCCGTATGGGAGCGTTTGTCCATCATTCGCCCGGGTTGGTGTCCACAGCAATGCTTTGGACTCTTCCGTGATGAGCAGGTTCATATCCAGTGCTACATCAAATTTCGCCAGATCAACCACGGTGGAGATGATACCGGATCCGGCATCAACATCCGACCCTGGATAGTCTACGCGCACAAACTTCCCCATACCATTCACCTGATAGGGTTTCGCCAGGCGCTCAACGAGGCGGGCCGGGGCATTGCGCTGACTACTGGCGGTACTGGTCATATTGAGCGGTACGATAATGTTGTCAACCAGCAATGACTCGAAATCACGTCCAGCCGCATTGCTGATCACGCGCGCCAGTACGCCAAAAATGCCGCCCTGGTACTCAAAGTTGCTACCAGGAATGCCCTGGGTTGTGTGGGTAAGGTGGTGTCGAATGGTAATCTGCTGGGTGTAACAGTTGTAGTCGGGGACGTAGTAGCCATTCGGACTGCGAATCAGGTTGCAGAGGTCGGTGTAGTAAGGGTCATAGTTGGCAAACGGTGCATCAAGATTGAGTCGCCCCTGTTCGACCAGTTGGAGGATCAGTGTGGTCGCCAGTGGTTTGGTCAGAGAGGCGATGTGGTAGGGGGTAATTTCGCTGGCCGGAATACGCTGTTCAATATCGGCGTATCCCAATCCCCTGGCCAGTACCTCCTGCTGGTTACGCATGACGATCACTGACATACCGGGAATACGGTAGTCACGGCGTAGCCGGTCGATAGTGCTGATGAAGGCGCGGTTCTCTTGTTCGGCAATGGCGGTGGCCCGGGTATTACCGGAAAAATCTGTCCATGCAGCACAGCTCGTCAAGAGCAAGATGCTGATGAGCGGTAAGGGCAACACTTCTAAGCGCAACAGGGAAGGTGTCTTAAGTACAAAGCGCAAAGGGGATAGTGTCTTCAGCGCAAAGTGCAAAGCGCAAAGCGGAAAACACGTCGCCCTTTTTCGCTTTCTGCGTATTCTTATCACTCCAAAAAACGTCACGTCTCAGTAATCCCCTGTTTTGTGCTGTGCGCGCCGCCGCTACCACCAGCCGTAGGGCCCGGCTCCGGCGTGCCCACCCGCGTGCCCGGTTCACAGTGCGCACCGCCGCCTCGCCTCGTCACCTCGTCGCCTCGTCGCCTCGTCGCCTCATCGCCTCGTCGCCTCGTCACCTCGTCGCCTCACACCTCACACCACCGCGACTCCTGATCGCTTTGCGCTTTGCGCTTAAAAGCCGTAGGGCCCGGCTCCGGCGTGCCCACCCGCGTGCCCGGTTCACAGTGCGCACCGCCGCGTAGCGCGCCCCGGAGGGACGCGCTACGCGGCACCTGCTTTGCGCTGTGCGCGCCGCCGCGGCCCGCGCCCCAGAGGGACGCGCTACATCTACCTCGTCGCCTCGTCGCCTCGTCGCCTCACACCTCACACCTCACACCTCCGCGACTCCTGATCGCTTTGCGCTTTGCGCTTAAAAGTTCTGCGTTTCGTGCTGGTAAACCAGTGGTAGCCATGTCTGCCATCGCCTGGTGGCCAGGCCCCAGGTGGCACTGATAGGCCCCTGACTGCCATCGGCGTTGTATGCCTGTACCAACAATAACAGCTCTGGTTCATTGTTATTTTGGCTATCCATAAGATTACGTGAGTTCAAGTGGGGTAGACCAAGCACGACCTGCGCTTGTTCAATCACGGTATCAAAGGTACCGTCGAGCGGTTGCAATGCGATTGGCGCTGTTGAGGAAGATTGTCCCACATACAGCTCTGCCCCTGCGACTGGTTGAGTGTGTCCATCCAGTGTTGCAGTCAGGGTCAGTACCCGCGAGTCATAAAGAACTGTGAGGTCACGCACGTCGGGGCCGGCGGGTTCACGATAGGGTGCCCGCACGACCCGTGCCGCATAGAGCAGTGCAGGCAACGTCTCGGCCCAGAAATGACGTTCTTCATTTCCATCAATACACGCATATGGTGGCATAAATCCGCCACAGATACCACCATATGGCCCGATCTCGAACGTATACGAAGCCAGGCCCAACTCGCCATACGCCCAATCATCGGTGGTGCCCGAGGTTGGATACAAAAAAATGCTTTGCATTGGGAGATAGCCAGTGAACTGTGCCAGTCGTTGTCCAAGCCGTACCAACGCACGTTCATTTGGTGTAGGGGCGGTCGTATGGCCCCATGGCCACAGAACCAGGTCGCTATACGAGTGTAGCGAGATCAAGATGCCTGTGGTCGTTGCCGGAGCAGGTTGGGCGCTGGTCGGGCGGGTATGATCGGGATATAACGACCGGATAAACGCCTGCAATGCCTGCGTTTCTGGCTCAGAAGCCGGAGTCGGGCCGGGATAGACCGGGCGGCAGGGTGAGATGTGTGGGCCATCAATGGTTCCCCAGGCAAACGCAAAATTACGGTTCAAATCGACACCAGAGTGGTTCCGTTCCTGTGGTGGCCTGGCACAGGCACCGCCATTAAGATAGTTCGTGTTCTTGCGCTGGGAATAGCCCTGCTCTGCCAGTTTACGGCCATCAGGATTCGCCATGGGAATAACGACGATCTCGTGTTCATGCAACATCCAGGTCACATCGGCGTCGGTGCCATACTGCGTCAGCAGATAGTCAATAAAACGTATGGCGATTTCGGCGGTTGTCAGTTCGCGGGCGTGGATGGCTGCGAGCAACACAAAAACAGGTTTTGGCCCCGGTGTATCGTGATGTGTGAGCCGGAGCGCCAGTAGATCAGAGCCATAGTCCGCGCCAAGATGCTGCCGTTCCCAGGACTCGCCAAAGCGCACCAGTGTCGTCAGGTGGGGATAGGTTGCCGCCATCTCGTAGAGAAAGGCCTCGATTTCTTCGACGCTATGATACCCTGTGGGAAAAGCCTGCAGATACGCGTGCTGGAATTGCGCGGTTTGCACAGTATCCACCTGCACCGGCCAGCCAGCGGCCAGCAATGTGGACTGTTCGGCTGTTGTCACCAGTGCAAACAGATCGGTTCCATCGCGCGCGCCCAGCAGATCAACTCCGCTATGTATCAGCTGGAGGGCTTCGTTCGGCGTTGGCGCTCGAATACGTACTACCAGCAATTGCTCATCGCTCGGATCACGTGTTGAGGGCGTTTGAACTGCATGCTGTGCGATTGATGGCGTGCCAACGAGCAAAAAGATCATCGTGACCGTCAACAAGAGTCCGGGTATGCTTCGCATGGATGCCTTCTCTGGTGGATTAGGGGTACTCCGCATCAATCTCATCAATCGCAGCAGCCAGGCTGGTTAATACCTCGGCTCCGCCGAGTATCCCCAGTACTGGTGTGGCCTGTTCCAGGATACGAAAGGCCTCGGATCGGCCCAGGGTTGCAGCCGTACATGCAATGCCGAGCGCAGCGCGGGAACGAATGGGATCACTGGTCACGGATGTCCTGGCAATCGACAGGTAGGCACGGGCCTGATCAAGAGGGTGCGTGATCTTTTCTGCAATCTGTTGCGCCTGTGCGAGATCGCCGTGCTCGGCCAGGGCGGTGGTCACTGCTGCGAGATAACGGCTGATTGCTGCTGGTGGGAGCATCGCCGTGTCTGTGGGCGCAGGGCCATCCTCACCGACGTGGTCGGGTGGCAGGTTGGGCCCTCGCCCCAATCTGGGGGGAGGTTCGTGAGATAGTATGGCATGCGGCGCGTGATCGGCGATGGCGAGTGCGACAGTGCTATATCCACGGGCGACCAAGATGGGCGCAAGGATGAGCAAGGCGCGGATGCGTTCGTTGGGGAGCGCGATCTGTTGCGCCTGTTGCAATGCAGCCAGCGGATCGTCGGCCCGGGCCCGGGCAATCACCAGGTCAGCCAGCGTGTGCGCACGTAGTTCATCAGCACATATTTTTTGACCAAGCTGATAGGCCTCCGTCCACTGTCCAGATCGAGCCAGGATACGGGTCAGTTCGTCGAGTGTCCAGTCCCGTTCATCATCGTCAGACAGTTCGGCGGCAAGGGCCAGCGCTTGCTGCTGGTCGCCATTCTGGGCCAGTGCAACGGCGACACGGGATAGAGCGCGGTCACGCTCCTCGTTAGCAGGTAACTGGTTGGCGATGCGTATGGCGCGCTCGCGGTGCCCAATGGCTGCATGGGCAGCAGCGAGCGCCGCAATCAAGGGCACCCGTGCATCATGATTGTTCAAGTTATCAATGGCCGTTGTGGCCTGTTCCAGGGCCAGCATAGCGACCAGGCCTTCCAGGGTCAGCCGTAAATCCAGTAATGCCGTAACGCGCACTGCCACATCTGCAATCTGTCCGGCTACCTCCAGCGCATCACCGTCTTTATCGGCCAGCGCCAGCGCATGCGCCAGTTGAGCCCAGCCACGGTCACGTTGGGTTGGGCTACGGAGGCGAGCAATCCGCGACCGGGCGGCATCTTCGTCCCTGATCGCATCATCACAGGCCAGCTCAATCTGGGCCCAGGCGGCTGCGGTCTCAATTGGCACCTGTGCGAGCAGGGCATCACTGGCAGTACGATCACCACTGCGGGCCAGCACCACCGCGACTTCGGCCTGTGCCCAGGCCCCCAGGCTTTCGTGGGCAATATTCCGTGCGACGGCTTCGGCACGTTCCAGTTCGTTCTGGGCCAGGAGCCAGCGCACGATTCGGGTCTCGGCCATGCCTCGCCGTTCAACATGCCCAATCCGTGCGCTTATCGCCAGCGCTGCCTCAACTGCGTTCAGGTTGAGTGCGGCCTGAGATAACTCCGCCAGCAGCTGCATCCGTTGTTCGTGCCAGGTGCGCGGGAGGGTTTGTTCTTCCAGGTCAAGTGCTTGAGACAAGAGCCGCATTGCTGATGCACGCATACGATTGTTATAGCAGAACTCGCCTAAGTGTCGCAACACCAGGGCCTTCTCATGGCCATCGGGTAATTGATCTACCAGTGCCAGAACCCGTTTTAACGCCGTTTCACGCCCGATATGCTCCAGTGCAGCCATCAATGCCGACAGCGCGGTATCAGGAGCCATGCTGCGCCCCCGTGATGCCAGTGTTCCTGCCAGGGCAACGCTGCGTGCGAGACGTAAGAGCGAATCACCCGCAACAGCAATATGTAACTCCCAGGCCAGATCGGTGGCGGCATCAGCGAGATTGCCAGAACTGCGTTCATGGATGCGAATCCATTCACGCTGTGTTACGCCGGGCAATATCCTGGTCTGTGTTTCAGCCGTTCCAAGAGCGGCATGGCGTGCCGCCTGTCGGCGCATATAGTCAGTGGTCTCAACCGGGCGTCGGTGGGTAGTCCGGAGACGATCATCGGCTCCCAGTGGTGACAGGGCAACGATGTCGGCGTGTGCTTGACATAATGCTGGTGCATGCCGTTGCACCAGGTAAGCGCGGGTAGCCCAGTGATAGAGTGACAGCAATACAGGACAGGCTGGCTGACGCGCTGCTGCCCGTTCTTCCTCTGGTAGTGGTTGCTCGATGTTGTTGCTCACGCTGATCCAGTGGGTTTGTTTGTCTAACCAGGGATGCAGATCGGCGCCGACCAGCGTGCGGCAGAGATCAGCAGGAAGTGGCTCGCCAGCCGCTGCCAGGAGAAGCGCCAGCCGTCGTCCAGATGCGTCCAGTCCAGCCCACCAGTGGTCATACAGAAAGTCTAACCCAGGCTGTAATGCCTGGGGGTCGATCCTATTCTGGGCCAGCAGGGCAGTGGCTAGCCGCAGGTACAAAAAGTTCCCCTGGGCGGCATTCACCACGGGCGCAACCCATTCGGACGGACAGGTATACGCCTGGAGCAAACGTGTTTGCGCCTGCAATATGTCATCTGTGACGGCCATTCTGAGCTGGCAATCAGGCGTGAATGGCAGTGTTGCCTCTGGTAAGCAACCATAGATCATGAAGACATACGGCGGAAGACGACCGGGTAGTGGGAGAGGACGTGGATCAAAGGGCTGCGTCGTACAGGTTGGCCCATCAACCAGCAATACCAGCGGGTTAGTGGCTGAACATTGGCTTGATGCCTCTGCTAGCAGGTGTTCCAGGCTCATGCTCGAACGTGTTGCCAGAGGGGCAACAAGGGGGACACGGAGCTGCACCAGCGCGATAATTTGCGCATGCAGTGTTGCGGCACCTTGCCGATAATCATCATCGACAAACCAGAATGCATATGGCCGGGTCGCAGCAAGATAGGCCAGAAGCGTGGTGATACCACTGCCCGCTGATCCTTGCATTGCAATGATGCCACGGTCACGTGTCTGTATGACCTCATATAGTTGATGGAGCACTGTGGAACGACCGGGATCAATGTTGCCCGGAACATTTCGTATGGCGGTTATACTGGCACGAATGCGAGCCGTCTGTCGAGCCAGGCTACCGGCAAGAGGCACACGAAGCCAGGGATACTGATCGAGCGCAGCTATTGCCGGTGGAAGAAGATTGTATGGCTGCACCAGGGTTGTCCTCCCTTTCTGCTGAGACAGAGTTTGTTATGGGTATCATACCATGGGATAAGCAGAACGGGGGACAGAATATGGAACAGCCTTTTGCACCGATGCATGAGGGCACCCCAGGCTTTCACGTGTAGATTTTTGTTAGATCGCTTTGTGATCAGGTAAAACTTTCTTTTTTCAAGACGTATAGAAGCGAGGAGAGAGAAGCGAGGAGTGAGGAGTGAGAAGAGAGGAGTGAGAAGAGAGAAGTGAGGAGTGAGGAGTGAGAAGCGAGGAGTGAGAAGCGAGGAGTGAGGAGAGAGGAGAGAGAAGCGAGGAGAGAGAAGCGAGGAGAGAGGAGTGAGGAGTGAGAAGCGAGGAGTGAGAAGCGAGGAGCGAGGAGCGAGGAGAGAGAAGCGAGGAGTGAGGAGCGAGGAGAGAGAAGCGAGGAGAGAGAAGCGAGGAGTGAGGAG
>Ga0308419_1000212_pt1 | contig 46340 bp, 50 predicted proteins | sample HotsprSampleMS50_FD_203674 | JGI IMG/M metagenome (GOLD analysis project Ga0308419, IMG submission 203674) | Hot spring phototrophic mat microbial communities from Mushroom Spring, Yellowstone National Park, Wyoming, United States - 20090730_MS50 ... | reverse complement strand
AACCTTGCCCCACGTGGCACAACGCTTTCGCCGTCTCGGGACCCGCGTACGCCGTCTAGCTGCGCCTTTCTGCCCGCATGGCACTCGGAAGGGCCTCTGGCTGTCAAAGTCCAGTCAAGGTCTTCCCGGCCATCGCCACGGTGCTCAAGGAGCCCTGGTGGGCGGTCCTCCTGGTCAAACCGCAGTTCGAAGCAGGGCGGGAGCTGGTCGGGCCTCGGGGCGTGGTCCGTGACCCAGGAGTCCACGTCGGTGTGCTCGAGGCGGTCGCCGGAGGGTTGGCACGGCTCGGGTGGCCCGCCCGCGGCCTCACCTACTCTCCCGTCCGCGGGCCCGAGGGCAACCTGGAGTACCTGCTGCTCCTCGCCCGGGGCCCTGCCGCGGCAGGACCGGGCCTTCAAGGGACGCGCGAGGAGGCGGCCTCGGGCGGGGTCACGCGCGTCCTGGTGGAGCGTGTCGTGGCGGACGCGTTCGCCACCCTCACGGGTAAGAGCTAGCGGTCACGACCCGCTGCAGCCTGCGCTCTGGCTCGGCGGAGCGCGGCCCTCGTCGCTTCGCCCTGCTCCAGCATTTCCTGCGCGTGGGCCAAGGTGATCGGCGTCGGGGGGTGTCCCGCCAGCATCCGCGCGATCTCGGCCCTCCGCTCGTCCGGCCCGAGGGTCGTCACCACGGTGTGGGTCCGACCGTCCACGGTCTCCTTGGTGATGAAGTGATGGGCGTCGGCCAGGCTGGCGATGCGGGCGAGGTGCGTGACGCAGAGCACCTGTCGCCCGAGGGCGAGGGCGGCGAGCTTCTCACCCACGGCCTGGGCCGCCCCACCGCCTACCCCGGAGTCTATCTCGTCGAAGATCATCGTCGGTATCTCGTCGCTCTCGGCGAGGATGGTCTTCAAGGCCAGCATGATGCGGGACAGCTCACCGCCGGAGGCGATGCGGGCCAGGGGCTTGGGCGGCTCCCCCGGGTTGGGCGCGATCAGGAACTCGACCTTCTCGGCCCCCCGCGGGCCGGGTGGGTCCTCGGGTGTGAAGCCTACCTCGAACTTCGTCTTGCCCATCCCGAGGTCGGCGAGGGAAACCTCGACGGCCCTGGCGAGGCCTGCCGCCACCTCGCGCCTGAGCTGGGATAGCTCGGCCGCGGCGCGGACCAGGGCCCCGCGTTCCTCCTCGGCCCTGGCTTTGAGCTGCTCGAGAAGTTCTGCACTTCTGGCCAGCCGTTCGAGCTCCGCCCGGGCCCGCTCCCCGTAAGCCAGGACCTCCTCCACGCTGGCGCCGTACTTCCGCTTCAGCCCGGAGATGAGGTCGAGACGACTCTCCACCTCGGCGAGGCGAGCCGGGTCGAAGAAGACTTCGTCGCGGTAGCGGCGGACGTCGCGGGCGGCCTCGTCGACCAGCACGGCCGCCTGGCGGACGGCCTCGGCGAGAGGGGCCGCCGCCGGGTCGAGGACGGCCGTCTCCTCGAGTGAGGCCAGGGCCTGGCTCAGAAGGTCGTGCGCAGCCCCGGCCCCGCCCGAGCCTCCGTAGAGACAGGCGTAGGCGCGGCTCGCTGCCTCGTGCCGGCGCGACGCGTTGGCCAGGAGCCGCCTCTCGGCCTGGAGCTCCTCTTCCTCCCCGGGGCGGAGGCGTGCCCGCTCGATCTCCTCGACCTGGAAGCGGAGAAGGTCCTCACGGCGGGCCCTGTCCCGCTCGTCCCCACCGAGTCCGGTCATCTCCTCGAGCGTCGCCTGCCAGGCACGGTAGGCCCGCTCGACCTCCTCGCGGAGGGCGGCGGTCGCCTCGCCGCCGAAGGCGTCGAGCAGTTCCACGTGCCGCTCGGGGCGGAGCAGCGACTGATGTTCGTGTTGACCGTGGATGTCGATCAGGTGTTGGGTGACCTCGCGCAGGGTCGCGAGGTTCACTACCCGGCCGTTGACCCGGCAAGTGGCCCTGCCGTCGAGCGGCACCTCGCGCGTGATGACGAGGGTGGGGTCGGCGGCTTCACCGAGACCCATCTCCTCCAGCAGCCGGCCGAGAGCGGGACTGTCCATGATATCGAAGACGACGTCGATGACGGCCCGGTCGGCTCCCGTGCGGACGACCTCCGCCGAGGCCCTGGCCCCTAGCGCCAACTCTACCGCGTCGATGAGGATGGACTTCCCGGCGCCCGTCTCACCCGTGATGACGTTGAGACCGGGCGACAGCGCCAGGCGGGCGCTGTCGATGAGGGCGAAGTTGCGGATGGACACCTCGACCAGCATCTTGGGGCACCGCCTTCCTCCGGCTCGCCGGGCTCAGTCGTGCAGGCCGCCCTCGGGCAGTTTCCTCCGCAGGACCTCGAAGAAGCTCCAGCCGGGGCGGCGGAGGAGCCGAGCGGTCGACGCCGAGCGCCGGATGACGACTTCCGTGCCGGGGTCGATGACGTAGGCCTCCTGGCCGTCTACGGTGAGCGTGCAGTCGCTGAAGGGACCGTCAGTCGACCGGAAGGCCACCCGGAGCGAGGCCTCGGGTCCGACGACCACGGGCCGGGAGTACAGGGTGTGCGGGCAGATGGGAGTCAGGATGAGCAGGCTCAGCCGTGGGTCGACGATGGGGCCCCCGGCCGAGAGGGAGTACGCGGTGGACCCGGTCGGCGTGGCCACGATCAGGCCGTCGCCCGAGAAGCTGGCCAGGCGGTGGTCATCCACGTAGGCCTCCACCTCGACCAGGCGGGCGTAGGCCGTCTTGTGGAAGGTCACTTCGTTCAGCGCCAGGAGGACGCGCTCCCCGAGGACCCCCTCTGCGGTCCTGAAGGTGGCCCTGGCCTCGAGCATGGCCCTCTCGTCGACTTGGCCATCCCCGTCCAGGAAGAGCGGGAGGTAGGCCGGCACCTCGCGTGGCTCCAGCTCGGTCAGGAAACCTAGGTGACCGAAGTTCACGCCGAGGAGAGGGGTTCCCGTCGGGGCAAGAAGGCGGGCCGCCCGCAGGAGGGTACCGTCGCCCCCGAGGACGATGATGAAGTCCACCCGGTCCGCGTCGTCGGGCAGCTTGACGGCATGCTCGACGAGCCCGACCGCGCCGGCCGCCTCGAGCTCCACCAGGGCCTCCGCACCGGCCGCCCGGAGGGTGTGGAAGAGCTCGACGGCCTTGTCCCCCGCACCGGGTTTGTCGAGGTTGACCATGATGCCCACCGTCCGGGTCACCAGTCCGCCCCCCAGCGACGACCACTCCTGGGCTACGCTGCCCGTCGTGCTCCCGGCTATTCGCGGCTCGGGTGACCCTCTCCTCTCCGGATAGAACCCCCGGGGTCTTGGACAAGTTAGCGGGTGTCCGTTCTAGCGTCAGGTCGCGACGGAGAATCCCCGCATGACCGGTAGCCGTCGCCAGGCGATAGGGCTCATCTTGGCTGCGGCCGTACTCTTGGCGGCCCTGAGCCCTCCCGTCCAGAGTCTGGCCCGGCTCCCGCGGGAGATGAGACTCCTCCTCGGCGAGGAGGAGAGGTTCAGTCTCCTCGGGTTGCCGCTGACGGCCGTCGTCCGCTCCGACCGGGAGGGCGTCCTCCGTATCAACGACGCGGAAGCCACCGGAGGGCGGTGGACGGTCAATCTAGGGCGCCCCGTCGCGGTCCAGCCGGTCAGCCCGGGCCGGTGCCGGCTCGACCTCACCCTCTTCGGTATCCTTCCTCTCCGCCGCTTGGCAGTCGAGGTCGTCCCGCGCTTGGAGGTCGTCCCGGGCGGCCACTCCATCGGGATCCTGGTCCGGACCCGAGGAGTGGCGGTCGTCGGTCACGCCCCGGTAGAGGTGGCCGGGGGGCAGGTCCGCTATCCGGCACGCGAGGCCGGGGTGCGGGTGGGTGACGTCATCCTCAAGGTCGACGGTGCCGAAGTGAAGTCCACCCAGCACGTGACCTTCCTCGTCAACCGGTGCGCCCGGGAGGGCCGTAGGGTGCCCCTGGAGATAAGCCGAGGAGGCGTGATCCACCACGTCGAAGTGGAGCCGCTGCTGAGCGAGCACGACCGGATCTATCAGATAGGTCTATACGTCCGTGACGGGGCGGCCGGCGTCGGGACGCTCACCTTCTACGACCCGCGGTCCTCGGTCTTCATGGCGCTCGGGCACATCATCGCCGACGCGGCGACGGACCAGCCTCTCGAAGTCGACGACGGGTGCGTGGTCCGGGCTACCGTCGTCAGGGTGCGGGCGGGTCGCCGGGGGGACCCCGGGGAGAAGGAAGGCACCTTCGTCGAGGACAGGGACGTCCTCGGGCGTATCACGGCGAACACGCGGTTCGGCCTCGTGGGCGTGGTGACCGACCCGCAGGCGCTGGAGGGCGGCGAGACCGTCCCGGTGGCGCTCGCCCGAGAGGTCGTCGTCGGGCCCGCAGAAATCCTGACCGTGGTCGAGGGCACGAAGGTCGAGCGGTTCCGGGTCGAGATCACGCGGGTGGACACGGCGCAGACGACGCCGGCGCCGAAGGGGATCACCCTGAGGATAACCGACCCCTCGTTGCTCGAGTCGACGGGAGGCATCGTGCAGGGCATGAGCGGGAGTCCCATTCTTCAGAACGGTAAGCTGATCGGGGCGGTGACGCACGTCTTCGTCAACGACCCCACGCGCGGCTACGGTGTCTTCGCCGAGTGGATGGTGCGGGAGGCCGACCTGCTCGCGTGGCCGGCCGGTCAGGAGGCCGATCCGTGGCCGGTCGCTGCGCAGGCCGCGTTCCTCAGCGTGGATTGGTAATTACAGGAGGAATGGGCAGACTAAGGGAGAAACTTTGCGCGGGTGGGGGAGGAGAGACGACAGAGGAGGGAGGAGACGCGTTGTCCGACAGGATCAGGGTGCTTCTAGCCGACGACAACAAGGAGTTCTGCGAGCTTTTCCGGGACTTCCTCTCGGGTCTGGACGACATGGAGCTGGTCGGCATAGCCCACAATGGTGTGGAGGTCCTTGACCTGCTCGATGAGCTCCGGCCGGATGTGCTGGTCCTCGACATCATCATGCCGCACCTCGACGGCATAGGAGTTCTGGAGCGGCTGGTGAGGGATGAGGATGGCCGGCCGAAGGTGATCATGCTGACGGCCTTCGGTCAGGAGGCGGTGACCCAGCGCGTGGTGGACCTCGGGGCCGACTACTACGTCCTCAAACCCTTCAGCCTGGACGTGCTCGCCGAACGCATCCGGCAGCTGTGCCTCTCGCCGCGCCCGCTCGTCCAGCCACCGGCCCGTCTGAGGAACCTCGAGGCCGAGGTGACCGGCATCATCCACGAAGTCGGCATCCCTGCGCACATCAAGGGCTATTTCTACTTGCGGGACGCTATCATAATGGTCGTCAATAACGTCGACTACCTCGGGGCCATCACCAAGGAGCTCTACCCTGCGGTGGCCGCGAAGTACGACACGACACCCAGCCGCGTCGAGCGGGCGATCCGGCACGCCATCGAGGTTGCCTGGAACCGCGGGAATATCGACGCCATCACCCGGCTCTTCGGTTACACGGTGAGCCACGACCGCGGGAAGCCGACGAACTCGGAGTTCATCGCGATGATCGCCGACAAGCTGAGGATGGAGCTCAGGATGGCCGGATAGCCTCTGCCCGAAGGGTCCGAAGGTGCAGGACTGGCCGGGAGCGGCGCGCTCCCGGCCAGTCGCTCTCTGGGGCAGGGCTTCTGCTTGCTTCCGCGTCCCGGACCTTCCGCTCGCGTTGACGCACCCTTGTCCTCTACTCCCGGGTGACCGGAGGAATCACCGGGCAGGGTGGCGAAGTTCCGTGTTTGGCCTTGGCAGGTCCGTCTCAGGCGGGAGTAAGATTCTACGGGAGGTGGCTCGTCTCCAAGTCCTTATGGGCATATTCGACAAGATGGCGCAGCACCGGCACGAGCAAGTGGCGTTCTGTTATGACAGAGTCTCGGGCCTGAGAAGCATCATCGCCATCCACAACACCACGCTCGGGCCGGCCCTCGGCGGTACGCGCATGTGGCCGTACCGCAGCGAGGAAGAGGCTCTCGACGATGTCCTGCGCCTGTCCCGGGGGATGACCTACAAGTCCGGCGCATCGGGGTGCAATTTCGGTGGCGGGAAGGCCGTCATCTGGGGCGACCCGGGCCGGGACAAGAGCGAACTGCTCTTCCGCGCCCTCGGGACTTTCGTCGAGGCCTTCGACGGGCGGTTCATCACCGGTACGGACGTCGGTACCGTGGCCGATGACTTCGTCTGGGCCAAGGCCGTGACACGCTACCTGGTCGCGCTACCCGAAGAGCACGGCGGGAGCGGCGATTCCTCGCTCACCACGGCCTTCGGGGTCTGGCACGGGATCAGGGCCTGCGCGGACGAGGTCTTCGGGAAGCCTTCCCTGAGAGGTCTCAAGGTCGCGCTCCAGGGTGTCGGTAAGGTGGGCTATCGCCTCTGCGGCTATCTCCTGGAGGAGGGCGCCGAGGTCACCGTGACGGACATCTCCAAGGCCAATCTGGAGCGGACGACTAAGGCTTACAACGTGAAGGTCGTCGAACCTGATGCCATCTACGACGTCGAGTGTGACATCTTCTCCCCGAACGCTCTCGGCTCCATCATCAACGACGAGACCATCCCCAGGCTCAGGTGCCGGATAGTCGCCGGCGGCGCGAACAACCAACTGGCCGAGGACCGGCACGGCGATGAGCTCCACCGCCGCGGCATCCTGTACGCCCCCGACTACGTCATCAACGCGGGAGGTCTCATCCAGGTCACGGAGGAGTTCCCCGTCTTCAGCCGCGAGCGGGCCATGCAGCGGGCCGCGGCCATCTACGACAGCCTCAAGCGCATCTTCGCCATCTCGAAGCGTGACGGTATACCGACCTATCGGGCGGCCGACGTCATGGTCGAGGAGCGGCTCAAGGAGGTCGCCTCGGGCCGGGTGTACGTCCGGCGCCACGGTGGCACCGCCGGCAGTATCGAGCGGTCCTGAAACGGGTCAGGCTCGGCGGGTCTTCACACGGGAGGAGTACCCGCTGCACTCAGGGGAGGACTGCGATGGAAGTCTTCGAGGCGATGAAGAGGCACGACTACGAGCAGGTCGTCTTCTGCTACAACGAGGCTGCCGGTCTCAAGGCCATCATCGCGATCCACGACACCACTCTCGGACCGGCCCTCGGCGGCCTGCGGATGTGGCCTTACGCGAGCGAGGACGAGGCCATCTTCGACGTCCTGCGTCTGGCCCGGGGGATGACCTACAAGGCGGCTGCGGCCGGCCTCAATCTCGGCGGTGGGAAGGCCGTCATCATCGGCGACCCCCGCCGGGACAAGTCGGAGGCCTTGTTCCGGGCTTTCGGACGTTTCGTCCAGACCCTCGGCGGAAGGTACATCACCGCCGAAGACGTCGGCACCACTCCTCAGGACATGGACTACATCCACATGGAGACCGACTACGTCACCGGTGTGTCCTCGGGCCACGGCTCGAGCGGTGACCCCTCTCCCGCCACCGCCTTCGGGACGTGGCAGGGCATGAAAGCCGCCGCCAAGGAGGTCTTCGGCACGGAGAGTCTGTCCGGGATGACCGTGGCCATCCAGGGGGTCGGTCACGTGGGCTACCACCTGGCCAGACACCTCCATGACGAGGGTGCCAAGCTGGTGGTCTCCGACATCGTGCCCGAGGTGACGACGCGCGCGGCAGAGGAGTTCGGAGCCGAGGTCGTGGATGTCGAGGCTATCTACGACGTGGGCTGCGAGGTGTTCGCACCGTGCGCCCTCGGCGGGGTCCTGAACCCGCGGACGGTGCCTCGCCTCAAGTGCAGGATCGTCGCCGGTTGTGCCAACAACCAGCTGCTCACGGAGGAGGACGGGGACGCCCTCACCGCGAAGGGCATCCTCTATGTCCCAGACTTCGTCATCAACGCCGGCGGGCTGATCAACGTGGCCGACGAGCTGGAGGGGTACAACCGGGACCGCGCGTTCAAGAAAGTGGCCGGGATTTACCACAACGTAGCGAGAGTCATCGCGATTTCCAAGCGTGACGGCATCCCCACCTATCGGGCGGCGGACAGGATGGCCGAGGAGCGCATCGAACTAATCGGCCGTCAGAAGAGAGTCTACCTGCCCTCTCGGGTGCGGGCGAGCTAGACCGGTCGCCTGCGGCCCCGGCGAGGGAGCCGCCGGAAGGACCTTGGGGGTCGACCGTCCGGCGCGGGCCGGGCGGTCGGCCCCTTGAAGGGGGACCAAGGTTGAGGGGTCACGTGTTCTTCGAAGAGGACCGCTGCAAGGGCTGTCAGCTATGTGTTCCCGTCTGCCCCAAGGGCGTCATCGGCATGTCGGGCCGAATCAACGTGCGCGGCTACCACCCGGCCGAGGCCGTCCGGCCCGAGGATTGCACGGGGTGCGGCCTATGCGCCCGGATGTGCCCTGACACGGTCATCCGGGTCTACCGGGAGACACCAGCGAAGACGGCCGGCAAGGCAGGAGGTCGTGGCTAGTGGGTCGCGAGAGGAAGCTCATGAAGGGGAACGAGGCACTGGCCGAGGCGGCCGTCAGGGCGGGCTGCCGGTTCTTCTTCGGTTACCCGATCACCCCGCAGAACGAGATACCCGAGTACATGTCCTGGCGGCTCCCCGAGGTCGGCGGGCAGTTCATCCAGGCGGAGTCGGAGCTCGCGGCCATCAACATGCTCTACGGGGCCGGCGGGGCGGGAGCACGGGCCATGACCTCGAGTTCGAGTCCGGGGGTCAGTCTCAAGCAGGAAGGCATCTCCTACATGGCCGCGGCTGAGGTCCCCGGGGTGATCGTGAACATGGTCCGGGGCGGGCCCGGCCTGGGCGGCATCCAACCGGCGCAATCGGACTACTACCAGGCTACCCGCGGCGGGGGACACGGTGACTACCGCACCATCGTCTTCGGTCCGTCCACCGTGCAGGAAATGGTGGACGTCATGGGAAGGGCCTTCGAGCTTGCCGATAAGTATCGGACACCGGTGGTCGTCCTGGGTGACGGCATGCTCGGGCAGATGATGGAGCCCGTGACTCTGCCCGACTCCGTGGACCCCGCGTCGCTCCCGGTCAAGCCTTGGGCGACGACGGGGACCCGCGGGCGGCGGCCGCCGAACGTCATCAACTCCCTGCACCTCGACCCGGAGAAGTGCGAGCAGCTCAACCGTAAGCTCGAGGCCAAGTACCGTGAGATAACCTCCAAGGAGCAGACCGCAGAGCTCGCCTGGCCCGATGCCGAGTACTTCGTGGTGGCTTACGGCACCACGGCCCGCATCTGCCGGGCCGCGGTGAGCGAGGTCCGGGAGCGCGGATGGGCCGTGGGGCTCCTCCGGCCGGTCACCCTTTGGCCGTTCCCGGTGGACACCTTCGAGAAGGTCGTCGGCCGGGCCAAGGGTTTTCTGACCGTGGAGATGAGTCTGGGGCAGATGGTCGACGATGTCCGCCTGGCGGTGAACGGCCGGGCGCCGGTGTACTTCTACGGGCGCACGGGCGGCATGGTGCCGAGCGTGGACGAGGTCGTGGCGGAGATCGCGAAGATGGTCGAAGGGGGTGCCCGCTAGTGGCGACGAGGCAATGGGAGCGTCCTCCGGGGACGGAGGTCGTCTATGAGCGTCCAAAGGCCCTGACGGACGTGGTTACCCACTACTGCCCGGGGTGCACCCACGGTATCGCCCACCGGCTGGTGGCCGAGGTCATCGACGAGCTGGGGGTCCAGGACCGGTGCGTCGTGGTCGCCTCGGTGGGGTGCTCGGTCCTGGCTTACAACTACTTCGCGGTGGACGCCCAGCAGGCGGCTCACGGCCGCGCGCCGGCGGTGGCCACCGGTATCAAGCGGGTCCATCCGGACGCCGTGGTCTTCACCTACCAGGGCGACGGCGATCTGGCGGCCATCGGGACGGCCGAGATTGTCCACGCGGCGATGCGCGGCGAGAAGATCACCGTCATCTTTATCAACAACGCCATCTTCGGGATGACCGGGGGGCAGATGGCCCCGACGACCCTTGTCGGGCAGGCCACCACGACGAGCCCGAAGCCTACCGGGAGGTTGCCCGAGAGGGCCGGATACCCGATCCGGGTCTGCGAGATGCTCTCGCAGCTCGACGGAGCGGCCTTTGTCGCCCGCGCCGCCCTGTCGAGCCCGCAGAACATCGCCAAGGCCAAGCGGTACATCCGCAAGGCTTTCGAGGCCCAGCTCGGCGGGCACGGTCTGGGTCTGGTCGAGCTCCTGTCGACGTGCAACGTCAACTGGAAGATGAGCCCGGGTGACGCCCTGAAGTGGCTCGAGGCCAACATGGTCCCGGTCTTCCCGCTCGGGGTGTACCGGGACTGGTCGGCCGCGGAAGGGGCCGAGGCCGCGCGGCTGGAGGTGGCGGGATGAACTACGGCATCATCATGGCCGGCTTCGGCGGGCAGGGTGTCATGTCCATGGGGCAGGTCATCTGCTACGCGGGGCTCGACGAGGGCCGCGAGGTGAGTTGGCTCCCCTCGTACGGGCCGGAGATGCGGGGCGGCACGGCCAACTGCATGGTGGTGGTGTCGGACGAGCCCGTGGTCTCGCCCATCGTCTCTCGGCCGGACGCCCTCATCATCATGAACAGGCCGTCCTTGGACAAGTTCGAGCCTACCCTCAAGCCGGGCGGGGTCCTCGTCCTCAACACGTCGATGTGCGACAAGGAGCCGTCGCGTCGCGACATCAAGGTCGTCAAGGTCCCGGCTACCGACCTCGCGAGCGAGCTCGGCGACATCCGGGTAGCCAACATGGTGGCCCTCGGGGCCTTCCTGGCCGTGGTCCCGCTGGTCCGCCAGGAGTCCGTCGTCGAGGCTCTCCGTAAGAACCTCCCGGCCCACCATCAGAAGTTGGTCCCGCTCAACCAGCGGGCCCTGGAGGCCGGCGCGGCCAAGGCTCGGGAGCAGGCCTCGGCTTAGGGCGGACTGTCGGGGGAAAGGCTTGCGGTGGGCGGCCCCGGAGCGGTGGCCGCCCACTGCGTCGTCTCGACATCGACAGGAGACTGACCGGGAGGTGGGCCGGATGCAGGCGCGAGTCCTGGTGGTGGACGACGAACCCGCCCTGGTGGAGGTCGTGACCTACAACCTCCGGCTGGCGGGTTTCGAGACGGTCGTCGCCGAGGACGGGCACGAGGCCCTCCGCCAGGCGGAGACGGCGAAGCCCGACCTGGTCCTCCTGGACCTGATGCTGCCGGGGCTGGACGGACTCACGGTCTGCCGGGCCTTGCGCAGTCGCTACCCCGACCTTCCCGTCATCATCCTGACCGCCCGGGGGGACGAGCCGGACCGCGTCCTCGGTCTGGAGCTGGGCGCTGACGACTACATCTCCAAACCCTTCAGCCCCAGGGAGCTGGTGGCGCGGGTCCGGGCCGTCCTGCGGCGGTCCAGACGACCCGCCGGGGAAGGTGCCGCGGGCGAAGGTGCCGCGTGGGTCCCAGGGCCGGTGAGGCTTGGTCCCGGGCTGGAGCTCGACCCGCGGGCGCGGGAGGTCCGGCGGGACGGGCGGGTGGTCCCGTTGACCCCTACCGAGTTCAGGCTACTCGAGACCTTGCTCGGCCACGCGGGCGAGACCCTGAGCCGGACCCGTCTCTTCGAGCTCGTCTGGGGCCCGGAAGCCTACGGTGACGAGCGGACGGTGGACGTCCACATCCGGCACCTCCGGGAAAAGCTTGAGGATGACCCGTCCGACCCACGGCTCATCGTGACCGTCCGCGGCTTCGGGTACCGGCTCCGCCCGGGCGCCGGCGAGGCAGGGGACGGGGGAGGTGCGGGAAGGTGACGCGGTCCTACGCGTCCCGGCTTGCCGCGGCCTTCGTCAGCCTCATCGCCCTGGCGGGTCTCGGGGTGGGCCTGGCCGCGGCGTGGGCCGTCCGTACCGTGTACGTGGACCTACTGGCCCAGAGCCTGGCCCGCTCCGCCCGGGAGGCAGGGGCGGAGGCGTCGGTAGTCCGCGACCCTCAAGCCCTCGAGGAATTCGCTGTGGAAGTGAGCCGCCTCACCGGAGCCTGGGTGACCCTGGTCGGCCCGGACGGGACGGTCCTGGCCGACAGTCTGGCCGACCCGACGCGGATGGAGAACCACGGCGACCGGCCCGAGGTGCAGGCGGCCTTCCGGGGCGAAACCGGGCTCGCGGTACGCCGCAGCGAGACGACCGGCGAGGAGTTCCTGTACGTGGCCGTGCCGGCCGGCGACGGTTTGGTGGCCCGCCTCGCGGTGACCCTGGACGAGCTCGGTGGTCAGGTGAGACGGCTCAGGGCGGCCGTGCTCGGGCCGCTGCTCCTAGCCTGCGTGGCCGGGGCGGTCCTGGCGGTCCGCTCGGCCAGGCGGATCACCGAGCCCCTGAGCGAGATGAGCCGGGTGGCCAGGCGGATGGCGGCCGGGGACCTTGAGACCCGGGCGGCCCCGGAAGGGCCCGACGAGGCGGTCGAGCTCGGCCGGTCGCTCAACCTCCTCGCCGAGAGTCTGGCCGGCCGCATCAACGAGGTCAGGGTGGCCAAGGCACGCCTCGAGGACCTTCTAGAGGGCCTGCCGGTCGGCGTCGTCGAGCTCGGTCCCGACTACCGGGTCACCGCGGCGAACCGCGCTGCGGCGGGCCTGTTTGGGAGCGAGGCCGGGGACCTGGTCGGCTGGCATTACTCCACGCTCCTCCCCGCAGCGGCCCTGGCCGAGGCGGTGGCGCTAGCCTTCCGCCGGGGGCGGGCCACCGACCTCGAAGTCGAGCTCGTCGACGACCGGGCCTTCCACGTGCGGGTCTCGCCGAGGACCTTGCCTGACGGAGGGGTGGCCGGCGTGGTCCTGGTGCTGGAGGACCTGACCAGGACGCGGCTCGAGGCGCGTCGCCGGCGGGAGCTCGTAGCCAACGTGTCCCACGAGCTACGGACGCCCGTGGCCGCCATCAGGGCGCTGGTCGAGACCTTGCAGGACGGGGCCGCCCAGGACCCGGAAGCGGCCTCCCGGTTCCTGGGCCACATCGGCCGGGAGACGGAGCGCTTGGGCCGCCTGGTGGACGACCTCCTCGACCTCGCCCGCCTCGAGGCACACGAGGTCCCCCTCGAGACCGCCCCGGTCGACCTCGGGGCGGTGGCTCGGCGGGTGGTCGAGCGCTTCGCGCCGCTGGCCACCCGGAAGGGCATCGGACTGCGGGTGGACGTGGCCGAAGGCGGGCCCGGGGACCTGGTCGTCACGGGGGACGAGCGGTACCTCGAGCGGGCGGTCGGCAACCTTGTGGACAACGCCGTCAAGTTCACTCCGGAGGGGGGCACGGTCGGGGTACGGGTGGCCACCGCCGGTGACGAGGTCGTCCTGGAGGTGAAAGACACCGGGCCGGGGCTCACCCGGGAGGCGGCCGACCGCGTCTTCGAAAGGTTCTTCCGCGCCGCGCCGGACCGCTCCCGCCGCAGCGGCGGCACCGGACTCGGGCTGGCCATCGTCAAGCACGTCGCCCTGGCCCACGGGGGTCGAGTGGGAGTGAGGTCGGAGGGGCCAGGGGAGGGATGTCTGTTCTGGATTGCCTTCCAGCGCAAGAAGCCTAACGAGTAGCCTTCGCCGCGACGGGTTGGATCCCCCGCTCAGGACCCGGCCATGAGCCCCAAGAACACCGGGGAGACGTAGGCCTCGATCACGCTGGCGGCCAGGAGGCCGGACGTGAGCACGAGGCAAGTGAAGGTGTAGGCGAGGAACTCCTCGGCGAGGTTGACCCGGAAACGCCCTACCCTCCGACGCACGACGAGGACTGCGAAGCCGAGGGACGAGACGCCGATGGCCAGGATGGCCGGGACGGCCAGGACGCTCGGGGGGAAGATGGCCAGAAGGGCCAGGGCCAGCCCCTTTGCCCCCATCTCCCCGAAGAGGAAGCCGACCGAGAAACCGATGACGAAACCCCGGACGAACAGGATGACGATGACCAGGGGAGCGCCGACGACGGTGGCCCCGAGGACCCAGACCAGCCCGGCGGTCTTGAGATTGTTGAGAGCCGACTGGCGGAGGAGGACCCCACCGTCGATCTCGTCGAGCTTCTGCCCGAGACCCCTCAGGAAGACCTGGACGTAGTCCACGAGCTCGGCCTTCTGCTGGGTGGAAAGGGCGTTGACGGCGATGGCCCCGAAGGCCACCCCGAGGACGAAGAGGAGTGAGAGGCAAAAGTAGTAGGGGAAGGTGTCCCGGAAGTAGCCCCTGAGGCCGCCCCTCAGTTGGCCGACGAAGCTCATCGCGGACACCCCCGGGCCGGCGCGGTCCGCTACCCGAGGACCGCCCGCTCCGCCCCAACGCCTATTCCCGGGGGGCGCCGCTTATGAGCCCGAGCCCGCGAGCTCTCGCTACCGCTCATGGCCACCCGCTTACGAGTCCTCGAAGGCCTGCACTCGGCCGTAGCGGCCCCCCGCTCCGGGAACGATGTCCAGGTCCAGCGTCCCAGAGCGGGCCCGCGCTATCCGTGAGGCGAGCCGGCCGCCGACCTCGGCGGCGAGGTCCTCCTCCGGCACCCGGTGGAGGACGGCCATCTCCGAGCCGAAGGTCTCGAGGAGGCGCCGATAGGTCCGCGGGCCCACCCCCGGGACGAAGCGCAGCGGGACGATGTGCACGTACGGGGGACGGGAGCCGGCCCTCCGGCGGACCCGGCCTTCCCTGTCCTCGTGCTCACCGCCGGCGGCCCCAGCCGAGAGTTCCTTGATGCGGTCGAGCACGCCTCCCACGACCCGCTCGCAGCCGCACTCCGGGCACACCCGGCCGACGGCCACCTCGCCGCACCGGGGACACCAGGCGCGGTGGTACTTCCCGAGACGCGGGTCCAGGCCGTAGTTGGCGGCGACCTCTCCCCGCCTCACCGCCTCGGTCAGCCCTTTGAAGTCCAAGCTGGGGCCGACATTGAACGCCGTGTGCTCGCGGGCGATGGACTCCGGCGAGTGGGCGTCCGAGCTGGTGAGGTAGGTGAAATCCTCGAGCCCGGGGACCAGGTCGGCGAGGCTGCTGTCCGCGCTGAGCCCGAGTTCGACGGCCGGGACCGCCTCCAGTGCCGCGTCGCTGAACATCTGCCGCAGGTCCCGCCCGCCCTGGCCGAAGAAGCCCCGGTGGGGCGTGAAGACGTGGGCGGGGACCACGAACCCCCCTTCGGCCGCCACCAGCCGGGCGACCTCCTCCCCGGTAGCGCGGGCCCGCTGGGAGCTCAGGACGACGTTGGTCACCCTCCCGGCGAGGAAGCGGCCCACCGCCCGGGCAGCCTCGAGGGTCGGCAGATAAGCGATGAGGTGGACCCGCCCTACCTCCGGCTCGACGACCTCCACCTCGACAGCCGGGACCACCAGGAGCGGGCGCGGCCCGCCACGTCGCAGTCCTCCGCCCCCGAGCTCTCCGAGCTCGCCGTTCCGGACTAGCCCGTCGAGTTCTTCCAGGACCGGAGGGGAGTGCGCGTCGACGATACCGACGGCGTCGAGCCCCTTACGCCGGACGCACTCGTCGATGATGCCTTCCACGGTCAGGCGCGGCGAGGCGGCCACCTTCACCATCCGCCCCCCGGCCCGGGCGACGTGGACATGGAGGTCCGCCAGGGCGACGGAGCCGGTGTTCACAGCCGCTCGGCGGCCAGGAACAAGGCGGCCGCACTCTTGGCGTCGCGGATCACTCCGCGGCGGACCAGGGCGAGGGCCTCCTCGAGGGGCATCAGGACCGCCTCGACCCTCTCATCCTCGTCCGGCCGAGGGTCGTCCCTCCGGACGGAGTCCAGGCGGACCAGGAAGACGTGGATGACCTCGTCGCTGAAGCCCGGGGAGGTGTAAAGGCTGGTCAGGGGCTCGGCCCGCTCACCCCGTAGGCCGGTCTCTTCGGCCAGCTCGCGGAGTGCGCATCCCGCCGGGTCCTCCCCTGGCTCGAGGGTGCCCGCGGGGACCTCGAGGAGGACCTCCCCGACGGGGTAGCGGTACTGCCGCACGAGGGCGACCCTCCGGTCCGGCCCCGCGGCGACTACCGCCACCGCGCCCGGATGCTCGACCACCTCGCGCGTCGCACGCCGCTCCCCCGGGAGCAGCCGCACCTCGTCCACGCGGAGCCCGACCACCCTCCCTCGGAATACCCGGGTGGAGGCCAACCTCTCCTCGCGCAACACCACTCGCCTCCCACCGCCAGGCCCCAGGAACACCGAAGGCCGAGGGCCGGGATGCCCCTACGGGTTGAGGTCGCAGAGCTCCCCCCGGACCATGTAGACGACCCACTCCGAGAGGTTAGTCACGTGGTCGGCGACCCGCTCCAGGTGCTGCGCCACGAAGAGAAGGTGCGTCGCCTGGCGGATCGTCCTCGGGTCTTCCAGCATGTACGTCAGGAGCTCCCGGTAGACCTGGCTGTAGAGATGATCCACTTCGTCATCGCGCGCCGCGACCTCGCAGGCCAGCTCGGCGTCCTTCTCCAGGAAGGCCCTGAGGCCGTCCCGGAGCATCCCATCGATGATCCCCGCCATGCGGGGGATGTCCACGAGGGGCTTGATGAGCGGCTCCTGCCCGATGGCCAGGGCCACCCGGGCGATGTCCACCGCGTGGTCGGCCATGCGCTCGAGGTCGGTGACCGTCTTAAGGGCGGTGCCGATGGCGCGGAGGTCCACGGCCATCGGCTGCTGCAGGGCCAGGAGCAAGAGGCACTGCCGCTCGATGTCGTGCTCGAGCCTGTCGATGTCCTCGTCGCCGTCGATGACCGACCGGGCCAGCTCGGGGTCCTGCGTCTTCAGGGCCTGCACCGCCTTGTGCAAGGCTTCCCGGACCATCGCTCCCATGCGCAGAAGGTCCTCGCGGAGCGTGGCTAGCTGGGCTTCCAAGGTGCTGCGCGTCCTTGCGGTGTTCTCGGACACTGCTGTCACTCCCTTCTCCCTCTTCCGGCTGGAGAGGTCGGTCGTCTAGCCGAAGCGACCGGTGATGTAGGCCTCGGTCCGCGGGTCCCGCGGCCTGGTGAAGATCTCCTCCGTCCGCCCGAACTCGATGAGCTGGCCGTCGAGGAAGAAGCCCGTCGAGTCGGACACGCGGGCTGCCTGCTGCATGTTGTGGGTCACGATGACGATGGTGTAGGACCTGGCGAGTTCGGTGAGGAGGTCCTCGATGCGGCCGGTGGCGATGGGGTCGAGGGCGGAGGCCGGCTCATCCATCAGCAGGACCTCGGGCCGGACGGCCAGGGCCCGGGCGATGCACAGGCGCTGCTGCTGCCCGCCGGAGAGCTCCAGCGCCGGGGCACGCAGCCGGTCCTTGACCTCGTCCCACAGAGCGGCCTCCTTCAGGCTCCTCTCGACAATTGCCTGGAGCTCGGACCGGGAGGTCACCCCGTGCCGGCGGGGACCGTAGGCGACGTTGTCGAAGACCGAGAACGGGAACGGGTTTGGTCGCTGGAAGACCATCCCGACCCGCCTCCTCACCTCGACAGGGTCGACGCCGGGGGCGTAGATGTCCTGCCCGTCGAGCAGGACCCGACCCGTCGTGCGTACCCCCGGGATGACCTCGTTCATGCGGTCGAGGGCCCGGAGAAAGGTGGACTTGCCGCAGCCGGACGGCCCGATGAGAGCTGTGACGCGGTTCGCGGCCATCTCGAGGGTTATCCCCTTGAGGGCGCGGACCGGCCCGTACCAAACCTCAAGGTCCTCCGTCCTGAGCTTCGCCTCGGCCGGGGCGGGCTTTGACGCCTCCCCGGTCGACGAACGGAAACTAAAGCGGGGCGGGGCCGTCCGCCCGTCGAGCTGCGCCCGGGAGGGCTCCCGGCGCCGCTCGGCGGCGGCCGGCAGCGCGGCCGCGGCGAGCTCGGAGGGCGGTCTGCCGCATTCATGACGCTCCGTCACACTATTTCACCTCGGCGGCGCGCCCGCAGCCGGGCGCGTAGGGTGAGGGCCACCAGGTTCAGCCCTAGAACGAGCAGGAGGAGGACGAGCGCCGTCCCGAGGCGCACCGCGGGGTCCGCCCGGGCAACCTCGGTGGACAGGACGTAGAGGTGGTAGGGGAGGGCCATCACCGGCTCGAACGGGGAGGTCGGCAGCCTCGGCAAGAAGAACGCCGCGGCGGTGAACATGATGGGCGCCGTCTCGCCGGCCGCCCGCGACACGGCCAGGATGACCCCCGTCAGTATGCCGGGGAGCGCCCCGGGAAGCACCACGTGGCGCACCGTGGCCCACTGTGTAGCACCGAGCGCCAGGCTCGCGTGGCGCCAGCCGACCGGCACGCTCCGGGCCGCCTCCTCCGTCGCGGCGATGACGGTCGGCAGGACCAGGAGGGCCAAGGTCAGGCTTCCTGCGGCCACCGACACCCCGAGGCGGAGGAAGAGCACGAACAAGCTCAGGCCGAAAAGCCCGTACACAACCGAAGGCACTCCAGCGAGGTTCCCCACGGCCAGCCGGATCAGCCGCGTGAACAGGCCCGGGCGAGCGTACGCGGCGAGATAGAGGCCTCCCGCCACGCCGAGGGGCACCGCGGCCAGCGACGACCCAACGACCAAAAAGAAAGTCCCGGCTATGGCTGGGAAGATGCCGCCCGAGCGCATCATATTCGATGGCCCGCGGGTCAGGAAGTCCCAAGACAGGGCCGGTAGGCCTCCCACCACGAGGTAGCTCAGGATGACCGCCAGCGGCAGCAGGGCGGCGAGGGAGAGCAGGCCGAGGAGACCAAACACCCAACGCTCCCGGACCCGCTTCGCGGCAGCCAAACGGCTCGCACCTCCCCCCAAACCGGGCTGGTTCCTGCCCTCCAGCGGTCTCACAGAGGACACCCGTAGGGCTCCGAAGCCGCCTGGCTTGAAGGAGCGGGACATCTAGCGGACCCCCTTCCGAAGGAGCGCGTCGGCTGCGGCATTGATTAGGAAGGTCACCGCGAAGAGCACCGCCCCCACGGCGAAGAGAGCATGGTAATGGGTGCTCCCCCAGGGACACTCGGCCATCTCGGCCGCGACAGTGGCCGTCATCGTCCGGACCGAGTCGAGCCAGGAGAAGCTGACCTGGGCGGCGTTGCCGGTGACCATCAGCACCGCCATGGTCTCCCCGATGACGCGGCCGAGTCCAAGCATGACTGCGGCGACGATGCCCGAGCGGGCCGCCGGCAGCGTGACGTGGAAGATCGTCTCCAGGCGGCTTGCTCCCATAGCCAGCGAGGCTGCGCGATACGTGTCAGGCACCGCCCGCAGGGCGTCCTCGCTCAGGGTGACGATGGTCGGGAGGCTCATCACGGCGAGCAGGATGGAGCCGTTCAGGGCGTTCAGGCCGGAGTTCAGGCCGAAGGCTGCTTGGAGCCAGCGGGAGAGCACGACTAGACCGAAAAAGCCGTAGACCACCGACGGGATGGCCGCCAGTAGTTCTAGCCCAGGCTTGAGCATCTCCCGGAGGCGCCGAGGGGCCACCTCGGACAGGAAGAGAGCCACTCCGACGCCCACCGGCACGGCGATGACGGCCGCACCGACCGTCACCAGCAGACTCCCCGTGGCGAGTGGCACTAGGCCGAAGCGAGGGTTCGTTGAGACCGGCTGCCACTCGCGTCCGGTCAAAAAGGCCCCGACGGCGTAGAGGTTAAAGAATGGCAAGGCTTCCCTTAGGAGGAAGACGAAAATCAGGCCGAGGGCTACGAGGGACAGAGAAGCGAGGAAGCCCAGGACCCACTCGGCCCCGCGCTCCTCGCCTGCCCGCCCCTGGCGCCCCCAGACCGGTACGTGTCTGCGTGGGCTCAGGCGGGTCATGACGTGGACCTCGCTCTAGCGACCCGGTACCGGGACGAAGCCCATCTCGCCCGTGATGCGCTGGCCTTCCTTCGAGAGACAGAAGTCAATGAACTTCTTGGCCACGGCGCTAGGCTGACCGGCGGAGTAGATGAAGAGAGGTCGCGCCACCGGGTAGGTGCGGTTACCCACGGCCTCGGCCGAGGGAAGGATGGGCGTCCCGCCGGGTTTCTCGGCGATGGCTATCGCCTTCACCGCGCTGGTGAGGTAGCCGAGCCCGATGTAGCCTATACCGGTCTGGTCCTGGGCCACCGCCTGCAGGATGGACTCCGTCGAGGGCATGAGGCGGGCGCTGGCGGAGTAGTCCTTGTTGCCCATGACATGCTCCTTCACGAAGGCGTACGTGCCTGAGCTGGACTCGCGGCTGTAGACGGTGATGGCGCGGTCAGGGCCGCCGACGTCCTTCCAGTTCGTGACCTGCCCGGTGAGGATGGCGGCGAGCTGAGTCATGTCAAGGTGCTGGACCGTGTTGCTCGGGTTGACGATGATGGTCACCGCGTCATAGGCGACGACATGCGCCACGGGCTCCTTGCCTTTGTCCCGGATGGCCTTGGCCTCGCTGTCCTTGATGGGGCGGGAAGCGTTGGCCAGGTCGGCCGTCCCCTCGATGAGCGCCTTGAACCCGGTCGAGGAGCCTCCTCCCTGGACCGAGACGTCCACCGAGCGGTTGGCCTTCATAAAGGCCTCCGCCCAGGCGGCCGACAGGTTGACCATGGTATCCGACCCGCGGATGACCAGGGTCTCGTGCTTCGGCGCACAGCCGGCCAGCCCGACGCCGAGCAGCACCACGGAGACCAAGCCGACGAAGGTGACCACGCGCAGCGCCGAGCCCGCGCGACCCCCGCGACGGCTTGCGACGCCTCCGTTTCCGCCTGCTCTACGTCCTCTTGACCTGATCATACCTCATCCCCCTTGATGGCCTCGGGCGGACCGGACCGCCCGAGGGGACCTTGTCCCTTCGCCGCCTACATTCTAGGGAAGGGCGGGAGGAGTTAGGTTACGGTCCGGACAAGGATAGGTTAAGTCGAGGTTAAGGACCGGCCCAAATCAGGTGTCCGCGTCCGCGGAGGACCCGATAGAGGGAGGATAGGCCGGGGCAATTTAGGGACGAAGTCCAGGGACGATCCGTAGTCGGCTGCCCAAGGTTGATGTCCTCGTCGTCGAGGCGCCCCGCGCGGTCCCGAGACCGTTCCACACGAGCAGGAATCGGCCGTCAGGCTACAAACATCTGATGATTGGCGTGGACGGGCCAGGGCCCGTCCAGGCTTCGGCACCGAACAACAGGTTCTAGCCAAGAGGAGGTCCGCTCGTAGTGATCATCGGGGTCCCCAAGGAGATAAAGACCGACGAGGCCAGGGTGGCCTTGACCCCGGCGGGGGCGGCCACATTGGTGGCCGCGGGCCATCGCGTCCTGGTGGAGACCGGCGCCGGAGTGGGCAGCGGATTCGAGGACGACGACTACCGGGCCGCAGGGGCCGTCCTGGTCGCTGACAAACGTAAGCTGTTCGATGACGCCGACATGGTGATCAAGGTAAAGGAACCCCTGCCGCCCGAGTACGACCTGTTCCACGAGGGGCAGGTCCTGTTCACCTACCTCCATCTCGCACCCGACCGCGAGCAGACCCTGGCCCTGCTCAAGGCAGGGATTATCGCCGTGGCCTATGAGACGGTCGAGGTCAACGGCTCTCTACCGCTCCTGACACCCATGAGCGAGATCGCCGGAAGGATGGCCACCCAGATCGGGGCACACTTCTTGGAGAAGCCCCAGGGCGGCCGAGGGGTGCTCCTCGGGGGAGTCCCCGGTGTGCCGCCGGGAGAGGTGGTCGTCATCGGCGGCGGGACGGTAGGCCTGAACGCAGCACGTATTGCTCTGGGCATGGGGGCGCACGTCACCATCCTGGACATCAACCCTGACCGCCTGCGGCAGATCGACGACCTGTACGGCGGCCGCATCGTCACCCTAGCCTCCAACTCCTATGCGGTGGCCGAGTCGGTCGCGAAGGCCGACCTCTTGGTCGGTGCGGTCCTCATCCCCGGTGCCAGGGCGCCGAAGATTGTCACCGAGGAGATGGTCAAGAGCATGAAACCCGGCTCGGTCATCGTGGACGTGGCCATCGACCAGGGCGGCTGTGTCGAGACGATCGACCGGGTCACGACCCACCGCGACCCCGTCTACGTGAAGCACGGGGTCGTGCACTACTCGGTGGCCAACATGCCCGGCGCCGTGGCCAGGACGAGCACCCTCGCCCTGACGAACGCCACCCTCGCCTACGCCGTCAAGCTCGCGGCTGACCCTCTCGGAGCCATCCGGAACGTCAAGGGTCTGGACAAGGGTGTCAACGTCTTCAAGGGCAAGCTCACCATCGAGGCGGTCGCCCAGGCTCACGGGCTCGAGTACACACCGCTCGAGCAGGCTATGGGTTAGGGCCGCCTGTGGTCCGTGGTCGGGACCGCCCGTCCCGACCACCGGGCTAGCCGGGGTCGCCGGGTACGACCTGTTGGGAGGGGGGACCCCCTGCGGGGTCCCCCCGAGCGCTTGCCGGAGGAAGGGTCGGGGGAAGTCGGCACCGGCTCAGGAGGGGTCGGGGAGGTCCCTCGGGGGGACCGACTCCGGTTCTAGGGCTGAGTGCCGGGCATACTAGTTCGGCCGGTGGCCGGGCGGCCAGCCCGGGCTCCCCGGGGAGAATCCGGTGTTCAAGTTCGTCTACCTGCTCCATCGCCGCGCGAGACTCCTGGCGGTCCTCGTGTTCGCGACCGCCCTCGTGCTGCTGGGCGGGAGCATCATCTCCTGGGTGCTATCGGTGTTCTTCCCGCCTGTTCCCGTTGCGCCGTGGGACAAGGTTTCCTCGGGTGTAGGACGAGGCCTGGGGTGCCAGGTCTGGTTAACCGGAGGAATCAACGCCAGGGTGTAGAATGGCGAGAATTGGTCAGTGCCCCGCGTTGGAGAGTGGGCCGCCCGGCCAGTCCCAGGGGAGCAGGCATGCAGGATCTCATCGGTGAGTTCATAAACTACCTGAGCGCCGAGCGCGGCCTCGCCCTGAACACCCTCGAGTCCTACGGGCGCGACCTCCGGCAGTACTATTCCTTCCTGAAGAGCAAGGCACGACTTGTCTCCCTGCAGGAGGCCTCCCGGGCTAACATCATCTCGTACCTTCTGCAGATGGAGAAACAGGGGAAGTCCCCGGCGACCATCGCCCGCCGCCTGGCGGCCTTGAAGTCCTTCTACCAGTTCCTGCTGCGGGAGAGCTTGGTGGAGCGAGACCCGACGGCCAACCTGGAGTCTCCCAAGTTGGACCGCAAACTGCCGCGGGTCCTGACGGTCAAAGAAGTGGAGACGCTCCTGCGTCAACCCAAGACGAGCACGGTCAGCGGCCTTCGCGACAAGGCGATGCTCGAGATACTCTACGCCTCCGGTATCAGAGTGTCCGAGCTGGTCGCTCTGAACCTGCCCGACGTGAACCTAGAGGCCCAGTACGTCAGGTGTGTCGGCAAAGGCGGCAAGGAGCGGTTGGTCCCCATCGGGTCCATCGCCTGCCAGGCCGTGACGGAGTACCTCGCCCGGAGCCGGCCCCGCCTGGTCAAGGACCCCGGCGAGCGGAGCTTGTTCGTCAACCACCACGGACGCCGCATGACCCGTCAGGGGTTCTGGAAGATTGTCAAGAAGTACGCGGCCCAGGCGGGCATCAAGAAGTCCATCACGCCGCACACCCTCCGGCACTCCTTCGCCACCCACCTCCTCGAGAACGGCGCCGACGTGAGAGCGGTGCAGGAGATGCTGGGTCACGCGGACATCTCCACCACCCAGATCTACACCCACGTGAACCGCGGGCGGCTGCGCGACGTCTACAGGAACAGCCACCCCAGGGCATGAGACCGCTCACGCGCGTCCTGGTCGCCGTCCTCGACGGTGTCGGCGCCGGAGCCTTACCCGACGCGGCCGCTTACGGCGACTCCGGGAGCGACACTCTCGGTAACCTCGCCCGTGCCGTCGGGGGCCTCGAGCTGCCCAACCTCGCCGCGATGGGGCTGGGCCTGGTCCACACCATCGCCGGCGTGCCGGCCATCCGGCCGCGGGGGGCCGCCGGGTTGATGGGGGAGCTCTCACCAGGGAAAGACACGCTCACCGGCCACTGGGAGCTGGCCGGTCTGGTCACCGAGCATCCCGTGCCGACTTATCCGCAGGGGTTCCCGCCGGAGATGATCGAGCGCTTCGAGGCCGCGACCGGCCTCCGGGTGCTCGGCAACAAAGTGGCCTCGGGGACCGAGATCATCCAGGAGCTCGGCGAGGAGCACCTGCGGACGGGCAGGCCGATAGTCTACACGTCGGCGGACAGTGTCTTCCAGATTGCCGCCCACGAGGAGGTCATCCCACCGGAGAGGCTGTACAGGCTGTGCGAGGTCGCCCGGGAGCTTTTCCGCCAGCCCCCGCATCTGGTCGGGCGGGTCATCGCGAGGCCGTTCACGGGCCGGCCGGGGTCGTTCGTGCGGACCGCCGGCCGGCACGACTACAGCCTGCCTCCGCCCGGTCCCACGCTCCTTGAGGACCTAGCCGCCTCGGGCTGGGACGTCGTCGCCGTCGGCAAGGTCCGGGACATCTTCGCCGGGCGCGGCGTCACCCGGCACGTGTCGGCCTCCGGTAACGCGCAGGTGCTCGAGGCCCTTATAGAGGAGGCCCGGGGTCTGGAGCGGGGCTTGGTCCTGGGTAACCTCGTCGACTTCGACATGCTGTGGGGGCACCGGAACGACGTCCGCGGTTTCGCCGAGGCCCTCCGGGCTTTCGACCGCGAGCTCCCGCGCCTCCTCGAAGCGGCGCTGGAGCACCCGGAGGGTGGACTGGTCGTGGTGACGGCCGACCACGGCTGTGACCCGACGACGCCCAGCACGGACCATTCGAGGGAGTATGTCCCGGTGCTCCTGGAGGGTCGCGGACCCGGAGCCGGCGTGGTCTGGAGGCGAGGTGTGGACCTCGGCGTCCGCTCCAGCTTCGCCGACCTGGCCGCGACCATCGCCGACCTGGCCGGCATCGGGGTGGACTACCGCGGCTGCGGGAGGAGCTTCGCCGGTGCACTTGTAGATGCATGGCAGGGAGCAAAGAGACGGGAGTGAGTGACCCGATGACAGGGACGACTCTCTGGGACCAGGCCGGGGAGGCCGCGGCCCACATCCGGCGAGCCGCCTCGCTCGGCGAGGAGCGGCCCGACGCTCTCCTGGTGCTGGGCTCGGGCCTCGGCGAGCTGGCCGATGAGGTCGAGGGAGCCACCGTCTTGCCGTACGCGGACATCCCGCACTTCCCGCGCTCCACGGTGGAGGGCCACGCCGGCCGGCTGGTCGTCGGCCGGCTGGGAGGGCGGCCGGTCCTGGTCATGCAGGGGAGGTTCCACTACTACGAGGGTTACTCGCTCCGTGAGGCGACCTTCGGCTTGAGGGCGGCCCAGCGATTGGGCGTCCCCGTGGTCATCCTGACGAACGCGGCCGGCGGGCTCGACCCGGCGTTCGAGCCCGGCGACCTCATGCTCATCACGGACCACATCAACCTCATGCCGGACAACCCACTCCGCGGGCCGAACGACCCCCGCTTCGGGCCACGCTTCCCCTCACCGGTCGGCGTCTACGACCGTGGGCTCCTCGAGAAGGCCAGGAAAGTGGCGGCCCGGGCGGGGTTCGCCTGCCGGGAGGGCGTCTACGTTGCGCTCCCCGGACCGAGCTACGAGACGGAGGCGGAGGTCCGCTTTCTCCGGCTCGTCGGGGCGGACGCGGTGGGGATGTCCACGGTACCTGAGGCTCTCGTCGCTGCGCACGGCGGGCAGAGGGTCCTGGCCGTCTCGACCATCACCAACGTGCTCGGCCGGGAGCCGGGACAGGTCGTCACCCATGAGGAGGTGCTGGCGGTCGCGGAGAGGGTGAAGAGCCGCCTGCGAGCGCTGGTGCTCGGTGTCCTGGGCGAGTGCTGGTAGGCCGGGCTACGCCTTGCGGACAGAGTGTCCCTCGGTAGGAGCGGTGATCGTAAGGTGGGCTTCTCGGTCGTCGACCTCATCAGGAAGAAGCGGGACGGGCAGGCCCTCTCGGCCGCCGAGATCGGCTGGCTGGTCGAGGGCTACGTGGCAGGACACATCCCCGATTACCAGATGAGCGCGTTCCTGATGGCCGTCTACTTCCGGGGCCTCGATGCCCGGGAGATGACCGACCTCACCCTGGCCATGGCGCGGTCCGGCGACACGGTCAGCTTCGGCGACGACCCCCGGACCGTAGACAAGCACTCCACCGGCGGGGTCGGGGATAAGACCAGCCTAGTCGTGGTGCCCCTGGTCGCGGCCGCCGGGGCGGTGGTCCCCAAGATGTCCGGCCGGGGCCTCGGCCACACCGGCGGGACCCTGGACAAGCTCGAATCGATCCCCGGTTTCCGTGTGTCGCTCGAGCCCGAGGAGTTCCGTCGCTGCGTGGAGGAGGTCGGGGCGGCTATCGTGGGGCAGACGGGGAACCTCGTGCCGGCGGACAAGCTCATCTACGCCCTCCGGGACGTCACGGCCACCGTCGACAGCGTGGGGCTCATCGCCTCGAGCGTGATGTCCAAGAAGATAGCGGGCGGAGCCAAGCGCTTGGTCCTGGACGTCAAGGCCGGGCGGGGCGCGTTCATGCCGACGGCTGCCCAGGCCGAGGAGCTGGCCCGGGCCATGGTCGACATCGGCCGGCAGGCGGGGCTCGGCGTGGTGGCCGTCGTCACCGCCATGGACCAACCGCTAGGCTGCGCGGTGGGGAACGCGCTCGAGGTCGCGGAGGCCATCAGGTGCCTGAGAGGCCACGGCCCGTCCGACCTCGAGGAAGTGGCTCTCGAGCTTGGAGCACACCTGCTGGTGCTGGCCGGCCTGTCACCCGACCCCGCCGCAGCTCGGGAGAGACTCTTGGAGCTGGTCCGCTCCGGGCAGGCCCTGGAGCGCTTCCGCCGGATGGTCGCGGCTCAGGGCGGGGACCCGCGCGTGGTCGACGAGCCCGGGGCTGTCCTGCCCCGGGCTCCGGCAACCGCCGATGCGGTGGCCTGGGCGGACGGGTGGGTCGCCGGCATCGACGCGCTGGGTGTCGGGCGGCTGGCCATGCGGCTCGGGGCGGGGCGGGAGCGCAAGGAGGACTGCATCGACCCATCGGTCGGGGTGGTCCTGGCGGCGAAAGTGGGCGACCCTGTCGCCGCGGGGGGAATGCTCGGCACCGTCCACGCCCGCACGGACGCTGAAGCCCGGGAGGCTGCCCGCGACCTCGAGTCGCTCTACCGGATCATCCCTGAGCCTGTCGCCACGCCGCCTCTCATCCTCGGGGTCGTGCGTTAGACCCGGACGGCCTTCAGGGGCATTACCCGTCAGGCTGCGGCGTAACCTTTGGCGGGCCGGCCCGTGCGCCGGGCCGCCGGGGGGATGACGCACATGCGCCCGAGTGCCGCTCGAGTCCTCTGGACGATGGCCTGCCTCGTAGTGCTCCTTGCCGGCTTTCCCGCCGGTCCGCGCGGCGCGGTCTCGGCCCTCTCCCCGCCCGCCCTCGTCGTGGACGAGCCGGGAGAACCGCTGCCTCCGGGTGTGCTCGAGGGCGGGGGCTCGGACCAGGTGACGTCGGCGACGGTATACTCCGGCAGCTCGCCTGCGCTCGAGCTCAAGGCACCGTCGGTCATCCTGGTGGACGTCCTGAGCCGCCAGGTACTCTTCGAGAAGGATGCCGACGCCCGGATGGCTCCGGCCAGCCTGACCAAGATCATGACCCTCCTCCTGGCCGTCGAGGCCATCGAGGGCGAGCGCCTCAGCCTTGCCGACAAGGTGGTGGCCTCCGAGAATGCCGAGAGTTACGGGGGTACCGAGATCTGGCTCGAGCCCGGTGAGGAGATGAGTGTCGAAGACATCCTCCTTTCCATCGCCGTGGCCTCGGCTAACGACGCTTCCGTGGCCCTGGCCGAGCACATGTGCGGTAGCGAGGAGGAGTTCGTCGCGCTCATGAACGAACGCGCCGCCGAGCTCGGCATGGTCAACACGCGGTTCGCCAATTGCCACGGGCTGGACGAGGAGGGTCACTACACCACGGCCAGGGACATGGCCATCCTCTCGTGCGAGGCTTCCCGGCACCCTCTGCTCTTGCAGTACACGGCCGTCTACGAGAGGCGTATCCGGGACGGGGAGACCTGGCTGGTCAACCGCAACCGGCTCGTGCACTTCTACCAGGGTTGCGATGGCCTGAAGACCGGCTGGACGAACGAGGCCGGTTACTCGGTCGCGGTGACGGCCAGGCGTGGCGGGACCCGCCTCGTGGCCGTCGTGATGGGGGCAGACAATTCGACCGACCGTTTCGCCGATGCGACTAAGCTGCTCAACTGGGGTTTCGCTAGCTTCACGTCGGTCGCGGTCGCGGAGAAGGGGCGCAGCTACGGCGCCGTCCAGGTCGACCTCGGCCGGGAGCGGGAAGTGCTCGCGGTCGTCCCTGCCGACCACGGGGTGCTCCTCCCGAAGGGGAAGGAGTCCGAGATCACGCGCGAGGTGGTCCTCGCGCGGTGGGTGAAGGCACCCGTCCGGCGCGGGGACGAGGTCGGCCTCCTCGTCGTCCGGCGCAACGGGACCGAAGTGGGGCGGTACCCGTTGGTCGCCGACCGGGACGTAGGCCGGGTCTCTTTCCTGGGGCTGTGGTGGCGACTCTTCGGTCGTGTCCTCGGTCAGCCTTGAGCGGCCTACCGTGAGCGACCGGGCCCTTGTCGGGCAGCTGCGGACTGCCTTGCCGGTCGCCGCACGGTTCCGGTCGTGACCACCTTGCAGGAAGCCTCTTCCTGACGTGGAACCCCCTTCAGGGGGGTGCCCGCCGTGGACCTCAAGAGCGAGAAGTCGGGTAAAGCACTGGTCGTCCGGGTGGAGGGCGAGCTCGACCTGAGCACCGCCGCCGAGTTCAGGGTGCAGGTCGACGCCGACCTCGACCGTCTCGGGGCCCGCGACCTCGTCCTCGATTTCACCCGCGTGACCTTCGTGGACAGTTCGGGCCTCGGCGCCATCCTGGGCCGGTACAAGCGCGTGACCGAGGGCGGCGGACGCGTGGCCCTGTGCGGGGTTTCTGACCACGTGCGGCGTCTTCTCGAGATCTCCGGCGTCATGCGCGTGCTCCTGACCTTCCCCAGTGTACCTGAGGCTCTCCGGGCCCTCGGCCCGATGCAGACGGCTGTCGGAGGTGAGAGGAGTTGAACTGGATGCGGCTCGAGCTCCCGGCCAGGCCGGAGAACGCGGCCTTGGTCAGGGTCGCGGTGGGCGCCCTGGCGAGCCAGCTCGACTTCACCCTGGCCGACATCGAGGAGATCCGGGTGGCCGTCTCGGAGGCGTTCTCCAACGCCGTGCTCCACGCCTACCCCCTCGGCACCCCGGGGAGTGACGGTACCGCGGGCGGCCGGGGCGGAGAGGAGACGGGTACGGTGACCGTGGAGGGCCGCCTGTTGGGAGAGGTGCTCGAAGTCAGTGTGGCGGACCGGGGCGCCGGCATAGCCGACCTGGACAAGGCACGGCAGCCGGGGTATTCGACCCGCCCCGACCGCATGGGCCTTGGGTTCGTCTTCATGGAGTCTTTCATGGACGAGGTCTCCGTCCGCACCGCTCCCGGCTCCGGGACGCGGGTCGTCATGCGGAAACGGGCGGGCGGCGTCAGGGAGACCGGCTCGTCGACCGGCGTGGCCGGCGCCGCCGGCGGAAGGTAGGCGGGAGGGATCGGGATGGGACCTTCGCCGGGAGGTTCCTCCGCCCCCCGTCCCCTTCCCCCTCTCGGTGAGACCGAGCTCGAGGAGGCCTTGAGACGGGCACTGGCGGGCGACCCGGAGGCCCGCCAGAAGGTGGTCCAGTCCCACCTGCGTTTGGTCTGGGCCATCGTGCACCGGTTCACCGGGCGTGGGGTGGACGAGGAAGACCTCTTCCAGCTCGGCTGCCTCGGTCTACTGAAGGCGCTGGACCGTTACGACCCTTCCTACGGGACCCGCTTCTCCACTTACGCCGTTCCGCTCATCCTGGGCGAGGTCCGTCGCTTCCTCCGTGACGAGGGCCCGGTGCGCGTATCCAGGGGGACTAAGGAGCGGGCCCGCCGAGCCTTGCGGGTGCAGCAGGAACTGACGCAGGCCTCCGGGCGCACGCCGTCTGTGGCGGAGGTGGCCGAGGTGATGGGCGTTGACCCCGCCGAGGTGGCCGAGGCTCTGGAGGCTTGCCGCCCTCCGCTCTCTCTGTACCAGCAAACCGGGGAAGAGGGCGAGGAGGGGTTCTACCTCATCGACCGGCTCGCCGCCCGGGATGGCGCGGTCTCGGCCGCGGCCGGGCGGCCGGGTCGGGGGACCCCACCGGACGGTCCGGGGCTGGACGTCTTGGCCTTGCGGGAAGCCATGTCGCGCCTTGACGAGCGGACGAGATTGATCCTCCACCTGCGGTTCTTCGAGGACCGGACCCAGGCCCAGGTGGGAGAGGCCCTGGGTGTCTCCCAGGTCCAGGTCTCCCGCCTCGAGAAGCAAGCTTTGATGCGCCTGCGCGAGATGCTCTCCCCCTGAGTAAGGAGCCTGTCCCGCGGGCATACTCCCGCCCAGTAGCGCCCAGGGAGGGGAAGGTATGCCCACCCGGACGCGGGGACGGCTAGGGACCCTGGTCCTCTTGTCGATCCTGGCGGCCGTCCTGGTCGTCCTGGCATCCTACCTCTACTTCCGGGCTGGCCCGCGTGTGCCGCCCGACGCCGACATCGTCTCGGGAGAGGTGAGGTTCCATACGTTGCCTCGGGTCCTGGCTCGTGGAGCTGCATTGGGCCTTGGGTTCACTACGAGCGTTCGAAGAGGAGTTCCTCGTGCAGTCCCTGACAAGGAAGGAGACGAGAGGCTATGCCGGTCGTGAAGGTCCTCGAGTTGGTCGGTGAGTCACGCCAGAGCTGGCAGGATGCAGCCAACCAGGCGGTCATGGAGGCGGCCAAGACGGTCGACCACATCACCGGGGTGGAAGTCTCCAACTGGACGGCCCACGTGGAGGACGGCAAGATATCGAACTACAAGGCTAACGTGCGTGTCGCCTTCGTCGTCGACGACAGCCGCCGGAACAAGGACTGGGCCAAGAGCTAGGGACGGGGGCGTCGGACGGAAGTGGCCAGGCCGGACAGGGCGACCACCGAGAAGTACGCCCGGATGGTGGCGCGCCATGCTCCCCGGCCACCCCTCTTGCGCAACGTGCTGGGCGCGTTCCTCGTGGGTGGTGCCATCTGTGCCGTCGGGCAGTTGGTCCTCGGCCTCTTGCTGGCCCGGGGCCTCCCTTTGAAGGAGGCCACGACTCCCACTTCAACCATCATGATCGTGCTGGGCGCGCTCTTGACCGGCTTGGGGGTGTACGATGAGGTCTCCAAGAGGGGCGGCATGGGGGCCGCTCTGCCCATCACGGGTTTTGCTAACTCCATCGCCGCTCCGGCCATGGAGTTCCGCCGCGAGGGTCTCGTGCTGGGAGTCGGGGCGCGGCTGTTCACCATCGCCGGTCCGGTCATCGTCTTCGCCGTGGCGGCGGCGCTGGTCGTGGCCGGGTTCAGGATGCTGGTCACGGGAGGGGCGGGGAACTAGGTTGGCCACCCGGCGGAAGGGGCAGACCCTTTTCTTCGCAGGCCCTCCGACCATCCTGGCCACGGCAGCGGTGGTCGGGCCGCGTGAGGGTGCGGGTCCGCTCGCCGGGTGGTTCGACGTCGTCAAGCCTGACCGCCTGCTCGGACAGAAGAGCTGGGAGCTGGCCGAGAGCAAGATGGCCGAGGAGGCGGTGGACGTCGCCCTGGCCAAGGCCGGTCTACAGCGACGGGAGATCGACGTCCTCCTGGCCGGCGACCTCCTGAACCAGATCATCGCCTCCAGCTTCGTCGCCCGGTCCTTGGACATCCCCTACGTCGGCCTGTACGGGGCGTGCTCGACGATGGCCGAGGCGGTGGCCTTGGGCGCGGTCCTGGTCGACGGGGGCTACGCCGACCGGGTCTGCGCGCTCTCCTCAAGCCACCACGATACCGCCGAGCGCCAGTACCGCTATCCGGTCGAGTTCGGCAGCCAGCGTCCACCCACGGCCCAGTGGACGGCGACGGCCGCCGGAGCAGCCGTCGTCGGCCCGCCCGGAGCCGGTCGGGTCGGTATCACCCACGCCACGCTGGGGCGGGTCGTCGACTGGGGGCGGAAGGACCCCTTCGACATGGGTTCGGCCATGGCCCCTGCCGCCGCGGACACCATCGCCGCACACTTCCGCGATACGGGGCGAAGCCCTGAGGACTACGACCTGGTCGTCACCGGCGACCTCGCCGCGGTCGGGCACCCCCTGACCCACGACCTCTTGAAAGAACGAGGGTTAGACCTCGAGGGGCGTTTCGTGGACTGCGGCAGGATGCTCTATGACGAGACCCAAGACGCCCATGCGGGGGCGAGCGGCTGCGGGTGCTCGGCCGCGGTCTTCTGCGGTTACCTCATGCGGAACCTGGTCGAGGGACGGTTCAAACGCGTCCTGCTCGTGGCTACGGGAGCCTTGCACAGCCCGACAAGCACGCAACAGGGAGAGACCATCCCGTGTGTCGCGCACGCCATCGCCGTGGAAGGAGGCTCGTGAAGTGAGTGCGGCCACAGCCCTCACTCCGGTGGCGATACTCTGGGCCTTCGTGGTGGGAGGCCTGTTCTGTGTGGCGGCTCAGCTGGTGGTGGACTTGGGTCGGCTGAATCCGGCCTATGTCATGGTCCTGTTCGTCGTCTTAGGGGCAGTGGCCAGCGGGCTCGGGCTGTACGAGCCCCTCATCGCGCGGGCCGGGGCGGGCGCCTCGATACCCCTACCTGCATTCGGGCACGCCCTGGTGCAGGGGATGTTGAAGGGTGCCGCGCAGAGCGGCTTCACCGGGCTCCTCGGCGGCGGCTTGGCCGCTACCGCCACGGCCTTGACCGCGGCCATCCTCATGGGGCTGCTGATGGCGGTCGTCACCCGCCCGAAGGGGTAGTGAGCAGGACGGGAGGGTGTCGGAGATGGTCGGAGCCGGACTAGGGGTCCGGGCTGGGCCGAGCCTCAGGGCGGGGGCGACGGTGGGCCTTCCGCGGGCCCTGCTCTTCTACGAGCTCTATCCCTACTGGAAGGTGCTGCTGGAAGGCCTCGGGCTGCGCCTGGCCGTGTCCGGGCCCACTACGCGGGAGGTGGTCGAGGGGGGCTGCCGGCACGCCGTGGACGAGGCCTGCCTGCCGGTCAAGGCGTTCTACGGCCACGTGGTCTCCCTGGTGGGGAAGGTGGATGCCCTCTTCCTGCCGAGGGTGGTGAGTGTCCGGCCCGGGACGTACACGTGCCCGAAACTCCTTGGCCTGCCGGACATGGTCCGCCACAACGTGAGGGGGTTGCCCCGGCTTGTCGTCGCCGACTTCGACGCGACGCGGCCGGGCCGGGGCCTGGCGGCAGCCGGGGAAAGGCTGGCCCGCGCTCTAGGGGCGGCCCGTGGCACGGCCAGGCGCTTGGTCGACCGCGCCCTCCAAGCCTTGAGGCGCTACCGGGAGACACTCACCCTGACCGGAGGCGTTGGTTTCGAGCAAGCCTCCCGTCTGGCCGTGGGTAAAGACGGGGTCGCCGCGCAGGGCGGAGGGCCTGCGGGACCCAGGGTCGCGGTGGTCGGGCACGCGTACAACCTCTTCGACTCCGGGGCCAACCTGGGGCTCTTGCGGAGGCTCGCCGCGCTAGGCTGCCGGGTCATCACGAGCGAGAGCCTCACCGAGGCCGAGGTCCAGACGGAGTCGGTCGTCCTCCCTAAGGAGATCTTCTGGAGTGCAGGCCGCCGGGTCCTGGCGGCGGTGACTCGCTTCACCCGGGAACGCCTTGTGGAAGGCATCGTCCACGTGGTCTCCTTCGGGTGCGGGCCTGACTCCATGGTCGGGGAGATTGCCGAGCGCGAGGTGCGCCGCAGCTCAGACCTGCCGTACATGGTCCTGACCATGGACGAACACTCCGGCGAGGCGGGCCTGCAGACGCGCCTGGAAGCCTTCGTGGACATGGTCAGGAGGCGGGGGCTGAGCTCGGAGCTCGGGGGCCGCGAGCACGGACGGTCTCGGACCCCGTGGGTGAGCTACGGGTGAGGATCACGTTCCCTCATATGGGTAACCTGTGGGTGGGCGTCAAGGCCATTTTCGAGGACCTCGGACGGGAGGTGGTCGTCCCGCCTCTGCCGAGCCGGAGGAGTCTCGAGCTTGGCGTGAGGCACTCACCGGAGTTCGCCTGTTTCCCGCTCAAGCTGAACATCGGGGACTTCCTTGGAGCGCTGGAGCAAGGGGCGGAGGTCATCGTGATGGCCGGGGGGGTCGGCCCCTGCCGCTTCGGGCACTACGCCCAGGTGCAGGCCCAAGTCCTCCGTGACCTGGGGCACCGGGTGGAGATGGTCGTCCTGGAGCCGCCACGCGGGCACCTGGGCGAGGTGGTCGCCCGCCTCAGGCGTTTGGCGGGCTGGCGGCCCCTGGGCCGCATCCTCGGTGCCCTCCGGTTCGGTTGGGAGAAACTCCGCGCAGCGGACGAGCTGGAACGGGCCGCGGCGCGAGCCCGGCCGCTCGAGACCCACCCAGGCGCCGTGGACGCCGCCTACCGGCGGGCCTTGGCTGCAGTCGACGCCGCGGGGGGGATAGTGGGCACGCGCCGAGCGTCGTCGGAGGGGGTCCGGGCCATCCTGGAGGCAACGGGTCGGGGCGGTCCGGCGGTGGGTCGGCCACGCCTGAGGGCGGGTCTCGTCGGGGAGGTCTACATGGTCGTCGAGACGTTCGCGAACCAGGAGGTGGAGCGACGCCTCGGCGAGCTCGGCGTGGAGGTGAGCCGGTCCGTCTACATCTCGGACTGGGCTCGGAGCCACGTGTTCCTGGACGCGCTCCGCCTGACGGGACGCACCCGCGCCACGCTGGTTCGGAGGGCGGCCGAGCCCTACCTCGAGCATTTCGTGGGCGGACACGGACGGGAAAGCGTTGGCGAGAGCGTCCTCTTCCAAAGGGAAGGCTACGACGGGGTGGTCCATGTGGCCCCGTTCACGTGCATGCCCGAGATCGTGGCCGCAAGCCTGCTGCCTGAGCTCTCCCGGGATGTCCGGCTCCCGGTCCTGTCGCTGTTCCTCGACGAGCACACGGGGGAGGCGGGGCTCCAGACACGCCTCGAGGCTTTCGTCGACCTCCTCGGCCGCCGCAGGAGACTCGGGGAGGAGCGGCTGGGTGAGGGGAGGGCGGCCGCGTGGAAGTCTACCTCGGTATCGACGTCGGCTCGGTGACGACCAAGGCGGTAGCTGTCGACGGGTATGGCGAGATCGTGGCGTCGGTCACGCTCAAGACGCGCGGGCAGCCCGCAAGGCAGGTCATGGAGGGTCTGGGGGTGCTCGGGAAGGCCCTCGGCCCCGGGGCGGCCGTCCAAGGGGTGGGGACGACCGGGAGCGGCCGGTACCTGGCCTATGCCATCGCCGGCGGCGACGTGGTGAAGAACGAGATAACGGCCCACGCTGTGGCTGCTCTGAGGGTCGTCCCCGACGTCCGGACGGTGCTGGAGATCGGCGGTCAGGACTCGAAGATCATCCTCCTGCGGGACGGGGTCGTGGTCGACTTCGCGATGAACACCGTCTGCGCCGCCGGGACGGGTTCTTTCCTGGACCGCCAAGCCGAGCGGCTCGGGATCCCTATCGGGGACCTCGGCGACCTCGCCCAGCGGGCCACAAGGCCGGTGCGCATCGCGGGTCGGTGCACGGTCTTCGCCGAGAGCGACATGATCCACCACCAGCAGGTCGGACACGCCGTGGAGGACATCGTGGCCGGTCTCTGCCAGGCGCTTGTCCGGAACTACCTCGCGAACCTGGCCAAGGGCAAGGATCTCGAGCCGCCCTACGTCTTCCAGGGCGGCGTGGCGGCCAACCGAGGCATGGTCAAGGCCTTCGAGGACGCTTTGGGCGCTCCCGTGAAGGTGCCTACGCACCACGCCCTGATGGGAGCGTACGGGGCCGCGCTCCTTGCTCAGGAAGAGCACGCCGCCCGGGACGGCCCCACCCGCTTCCGCGGGTTCGGGCTCGCCGACCTCGATTATCGGACGAGGTCCTTCGGCTGCGAGGGGTGCACCAACCGCTGCGAGATAGTGGAGATCCTTCTGGACGGGACACTGGTCGCCCGCTGGGGAGGGCGCTGCGAGCGCTGGGAGAGAGCCTCCGTCCGGCCGGCCTAGCCCGGCGGAGGAGACCCGCTACCGTTCGGTGAAGCTTCTAACCGGACCAGGGCCGCATCTGGTATAGATAGACACACGAGGTGACCCGCCCCATGACCTCGGCCGCTCTTCCGGTTCGGGAGGACTCACTACGGGAGGCTGGACCGAAAGCTGCCCCAAGGAAGGCTCCTGGAACCGCGGACGACCTCAGCTGGCCGGGGCTGTGGGCGGCCATGGCCACGTTCGGTGCTTTCAGCGTCGCAGAGGTCCTCGCCGTCGCGGGGTACCCGGCCACCGTGACCGATGGGCAGCTCCCGGTAGAGATCCTGCTGCTCGCGAACCTGTCCGGCCAGGCGGCGGCTTTCGCGTGCGCCGCGGGCATCGTCGTGAGTGCGAACCGACTCGGGCTCTCCGGACTGCTCCGGCTGGTGGCCGACGTGAGAAGAGAGGACCTTGTCCTGGTCGCCAAGGGGTGGGCCGTGGCCGTGGTGTCGGGGTCTCTCATGGAGCAACTCGGCTTGCGCCTAGGGTTGAGGCACGACCCGACTGTCTTCGCGGTCGCCACGACAACCCCGGTCGGGCTCGCCCAACTGCTCGTCGGCGCTCCCCTCTGGGAAGAGCTGTGGGGTCGAGGACTGCTCTACGGGGCGCTCCGCCGCCGTGGTCCCCGGTTCGCCCTCTACGGGACGACGTTCATCACCGCGGCGCTGCACCTCGATCCGCTGCAGGCCTTCAGTGTAGTACCGTGCATGCTGGTCATGCGTGCATGCTGGTCATGACCTGGTTCCGACAGAGGACGGGTCGGCTAGGCCCCTCAATCTCCTCGTCCACGTGGGCACGAACTTCGTCTCGACCATGTTGGCGAACCTGACCTCCTAGCTCGGCCGCGCAGGTCAAGCCTGCGGCGAGAAGAATACCGACCCCTTAGCGTCTACTCCATCCGAAGGGAGTTCCCGGCGGCCGAATGCCCAGACTGGAACTCACGACCCTGCTGCTCTCCTTGCCTGCGCTCATCCTGGCGTTGAGCATCCACGAGTACGCCCACGCGAAAGTGGCCGACCGCATGGGCGACCCGACCCCGCGGCTCCACGGACGGCTGACCTTGGAGCCCTGGGCGCACCTCGACCCGTTGGGCACAATCCTCCTGATCCTGTACCGTTTCGGATGGGCCAAGCCGGTGCCCATAAACCCGCGGAACTTCCGGGAGCCTAGGAAGGGCATCCTGTACACTTCACTCGCCGGCCCGGCGAGCAACTTCATCGTGGCGTTGGTGGCGGCGGTGCTCCTCGCCTTCCGGTTTCCCGGCTGGCCGCTGGTGAGGAGCATCCCCTACCTCTACGAGGTTCTGCTGTACGTGTTCTTGCTGAACGTGTACTTCGGGGTCTTCAACCTGATTCCCATCCCGCCACTGGACGGGTCGCGGGTGCTCGCGGCGCTCCTGCCGGCGCGGCAGGCCTACGCCTTCAGCCGCATCGAGCCCTACGGACCGTTCATCCTCGTGGCCTTCGTGGTCTCCGGCCTCGGGGACACGGTAATCAGGGCGGGGGCCGGGGTGGTCGTCACACTCATCCGCGACCTGGCTTTCCTTCTTGCCGCCCTCTTCGGGGTCGGGGCCTGACCCGTGCACGGGAGCGCCCTGGAACGTCCGGCCTACACGGTCAGGTTGGAGGTCTTCGAGGGTCCGCTCGACCTCCTCCTCCATCTCATCAGGCGCGAGCAGGTGGACATTTACGACATCCCCATCGCCCGCATCACCCAGCAGTACCTCGACCACCTCGAGGGGCTGGGTGCGCTGGACCTGGACATGGCCTCGGAGTTCCTCGTGATGGCGGCGACCCTGATGGACATCAAGTCGAGGATGCTCCTCCCGCGCGCGAGCACACCGGAGGTGCTGGACCCGTCGGAGCTCGTCGACCCTCGGCGTGAGCTCGTCGAGCGCCTTTTGGAGTACAGCCGGTACAAGGAGGCCGCCCGGCAGTTGGCTGAGCTTGCGGAGCACTCTCGGAAGCGGCACGCCCGGTTCGGCGGGCCGGGGGGACCGCTCCCGCGTCCCGCCCGTCCGGCCGCGCCGCCCGGGGCGGAGCCCAGTGAGGGAAAGCCCCCGGAGTCACTCTCGGTCCTCGTGGCTGCGCTTCAGAGGGTCCTGCGCGAACTCGGGGACCGGCCGACCACCGAGGTGCCGAGGGAGCCGGTGTCCGTGGCCGAGAAGATAGAAGAGCTCGTCCGGGACCTCGTCGCGGCCGGGGAGCACGGCCTGGACTTCGTGGGGGTCCTGCGGCGTTCGAGGACCCGCCGCGAGGCGGTGGTCGTCTTCCTCGCTCTCCTCGAGCTCTGGCGCCAAGGGAAGGTGAAGGTCGTGCAGACGGGACCTTTCGGACCGCTCAGGGTATGGGCGGCTCCGGACGTCCAGGGATGGCGGTGGCCCAGCGGGGCCTAGGGCGAGAGGAGGTGCGGCGGCATGGACGCCACGGCGGGAACGCCCGAAGACGACCGGGTGCGGCCAACCGGCGACGGCCGAGCCCGGGAGTGGTTGATGAGCGCACTGGAGGCCCTGCTCCTCGTCGCTCCGGAGCCGCTGACCACGGGCCAGGCGGCGGCGGTCACCGGGGTCGAAGAGGAAGAGGTAAGGGTAGTGCTGGAGGCTCTCAAGCAGGAGTACGCGTCGCGGCGCAGCGGTCTCGAGGTGGTGGAGGTCGCCGGCGGCTGGCGGCTCGTGACCCGGGCGGAGTTCGACGGGTTGGTCACCCGGCTCGAGCCCAGCCGGACCGTGCCGCCGCTGTCGCCGGCCGCTCTGGAGACGCTGGCCGTCGTGGCCTACCGCCAGCCGCTCACCCGGGCCGAGATCGAGGCCGTCCGGGGCGTGCGGTGTGAGGGCGTGCTCGCCACTCTCGTCGAGAGAGGTCTGGTGGAGGAAGTCGGTCGCCGGGAGGGGCCGGGACGCCCCATCCTCTACGGGATCACCCGGCGGTTCCTCGAGTACTTCGGCCTCAGGGAGCTCGGAGACCTCCCGTCCCTGCCCGAGACGGCCGAAGGGAGGGACGAGAGGGCGACCGGAGGGAACGGGGCCGCCCCCCGCGCGGGCTCATAGCATGTAGCAGCACCTAGCTGGGAGGGCACCCCGTGTCCGTCCCTCAGGTCATCCGCGTGTGGCACGAGGTGGTCCGCCAGCCCCGGGAGTTCCTCGCCCTGAGCCGCGTCGTGGTCGAGGTCTCCGGGCGCTCGGGCGTCCGCTGGTTCCGCTTGGCGAACCCGACGCGGCTCGTTCTGGACCTCCAGCCGGCCCGCGCGGCCGTGTCCGGCGGGAACCTGCCCGTAGCCAACCCACCGGTCCTGGCGGTGCGCTGGGCCTCCCATCCCGGGGACCGCGTGCGCGTCGTCTTGGACCTCTCACGGCAGGCGGCTTTCCGCCTGGGCTGGCTGGACGGGCCTCCTCGGTTGACCGTGGACGTGGACCGGTCGGAGGTGGCGGTGTATCGCCACGACGAGGCGCGCCTAGAGGTACTGCCTTTCGACGAGTACTTGACCGGCGTTCTGGCCGCCGAGATGCCGCCCGGCTTCCAGGGGGAGGCCCTGAAGGCCCAGGCCGTGGCCTCCCGCACCTACGCTCTCCGGCGCCACCGGGGCTTCGGGGGTCCGGGATGCACGCGCCACCCCGGGGCCGACCTCTGCGATGACCCCACCCATTGCCAGGGGTACCGGTCACCGGAGAGCCTCCGGGCCGAGTGGGGGGAGGATTTCGAGCGTCGCTGGACGGCTCTGGCGTCGGCCGTCGATGCGACGAGGCACCTGTTCCTCACGTACGGGGCGGCGGTGGCCGACGCTGTCTTCCACTCCACGTGCGGCGGCCACACCGCCGCGGCCGAGGAACTCTGGGGCACCCAGGTGCCGTACCTGGCGGGCGTCCCTTGCGAGTATTGCCAGATTTCGCCACACTACCGCCGCACGGTCAGGTTCGACCTCGCGGAGGCCGGGCGCCGCCTGAAGCTGGACTTCGCCTCGGTACGTCGCCGGACGCCGTCGGGGCGGGCGGCCGAGGTCGTCCTCGCCGGCCGGTCCGTGGGCGGGGGCGACGCCTCGATGAACCTCGAGCTCGGCTCCAGTCTCGTGGAGGCCCTCGGTGGCGAGCTCGTCGTCACCGTCCGCGGCCGGGGTCACGGGGTCGGCCTCTGCCAGTGGGGAGCGGAGGGCCAGGCCAGGCTGGGGCGGACGTTCCGGGAGATTCTGCGTTACTACTATCCGGGAGCGGTCTTGTCCGGTGTGGCCTTCCCCTCCCTACCGGGCGGGATTGACGATGGGGGACCCGGGGCCGAGCCCGCGCCCCTCCCGGTGGTGGTCCTGGACCCGGGCCACGGGGGCGCGGACCCGGGCGCGACCGGTCCGGGTGGCTCGGCCGAGAAGCACGTGAACCTGGCGGTCGCTCTGGCCGCGTCGGAGGCCCTGAGCGGGCGGACCGAACTTCACCTGACGCGGAGGGACGACCGGACTGTGCCGTTAGGCGAGCGAGCGGAGCTCGCGTCGGCGACGCGAGCCGCCCTCTTCGTGAGCGTGCACGCTAACGGCTCGGTCGACCAGCGGGCCACGGGGACGGAGACCTACCACTACCCGACCTCGACCTTGGGCGCGACTCTGGCCGGCTTCATCCAGAGGCGTCTGGTGGAGGCCCTCGGCCGCCGCGACCGGGGCGTCAAGCCCGGCGACTACTTCGTCTTGCGCGAGACCCCGTGCCCGGCAGCCTTGGTCGAGGTCCTCTTCATCACGAACCCGGAAGAGGAACGTCTGCTGGCGTCCGGTCAGGTCCAGCGCCGAGCCGGCGAGGCCATCGCGGCGGGGATCCTTGACTATCTGGCCAGGGTCCGGTGAGCCACAGGCCTGGGGAACGGGACCGGCCGGAGCTGGCAAGGGGCCGGGACCGGCGGGGCTCCCAGCCGAGGGGCCGCAACCGGTCCCGGTCCGAGGCTTGGGTGGTCCCAGGACATAGCCACGCCTCCTTCTGGAAAGGTTGACTCATGGGAGGTCAGTCCTGCCATCTGCCTTCTAGTCGCTTTCGGGTTGGGTGTCCTTGGAGCGGTCGTCCTGGCCCTGCCGCTGCCGTTCCGGGTCCGTGGGGTCTGGCGGGGGCGCGGTCACGGCCAGAAGGTCGTGTTCGAGGTCGGCGGGTTCCGTGGCACGACCCTCTGGCGGGTGACCGTCCCGCTCCGTGACCTCGTCTGGTCCTGCCTGGGGCAGCGGCTCATCGACGCGGCGAGGGCGGTGTCCGGTCCTTCAGGCCGGGTAGCCGGTCGCCGGCGGCCGGTCTTGAAATCCCTCGAGCAGGCCGCCCCCGCGGCAGCCCGCGGAGCACAGGTCATCGCCGACGCGGTGCTAGGGGTGGTCCGGCGGGTAAGCTGGCACCGGTTGGCCTGGACGACGAAGGTGGGCTCCGGGGACGCGGCCCGGACGGCCGTCTTGGCGGGTTCCCTCTGGGCCCTCAAAGGGGGCGTGGCCGCCGTGGCCCGCCGGTATCTGCGGCTGGCGCCGGGGCAGCCCGAGGTGCGGGTGGTGGCCGACTTCGACCGGGCCGGCCTGGTCTCGAGCGTGGAGGGAATAGGGGTGGTGAGGGTCGGTCATATTATGCTTGCCCTGCCCGGCCTAGCCGTGGGCTACGCGGACCTCTGGCGGGCAAGGCGCCGAGCGTCCGGCGGGAATCGCTTGCGGCCGGCTCCGGAGAGGCGAGGCGACCCTTCCGGGAGGCGAAACCTTTGGCCGACCACCCCATCCAGGGCCTGATGAAGACCGCCATGGAGAGTATCCGGGAGATGGTCGACGTCAACACCATCGTCGGCGACCCGGTCGAGACCCAGGACGGCAGCGTCATCCTGCCCGTGTCGAGAGTCTCCTTCGGCTTCGCCGCCGGGGGCGCGGAGTACGGCCTCCCCGTCCGCCGCCAGGAGCGTCAGGCCGGCGCCGGGGGCGACGAACAGGGTACGGGGCTCCCCTTCGGTGGGGGGAGCGGGGCCGGCGTGACCCTCCGGCCGATGGGGTTCCTGGTGGTCGGGCAGGGCCAGGTGAGGCTCCTCCCGGTGGACGGGCGCGCCCTCTACGACCGCCTCATCGATCTTGCCCCGCAGCTCATCCAGGAGATCCAGGCCGCCATCCGGGGTGACGGCCGGGGCTACGAACGCGGCGTGGCCGCGCCCGCGCCCAAGGGTCCCACGACCGGCCGCCGCTTGAGAGCCCGTCCCGGAGTATAAGGCAGGCCCCTTCGGGCGGATGGCCGTGCCCGGACGGCATTCGGCCGGGATTGTGCGGCGGGTCGGACCCCGGGTCCGCCGGTCCGTGACGAGCCGGCTCCTCCCGGCTCTCGTCGTCCCGGTAGTCCTCCTGACCGGCGTCGTCCCGGTCGACGCGCCCGCTGCTGCCGGTCGGGTGTTGTCCGCGGCCGGGCCGGCGGGAGGCCTGCCGGCGGTCGCGACGGCGTCGACCGACACCACGCTCCAGGTCGTGACGGCGCTCTCGGGAGCACCGCAGCCACCCGAGCTCAGCGCCACGGCGGCCGTCCTCATGGACGCCTGCTCGGGCCGTGTGCTCTACGCGAAACGGGCCACGGTGCCTCGGCCTCCGGCCAGCCTCACCAAAGTCATGACCGCTCTCATCGCCCTGGAACGCGGCCGGCCGGACGAGGTGGTGACCGTGAGCGCCGCGGCGGCGGCCACGGACGGCTCGTCCGTCTGGCTTGAGGCCGGTGAGACGCAGACGCTGGAGGACCTTGTCTACGGCCTGCTCCTCCGTTCGGGCAACGATTGCGCCGTGGCCATCGCCGAGCACATCGCCGGGAACACGCGGGACTTCGCCTACCTCATGAACCTCCGGGCCCGTGAGCTGGGGGCGACGGGGACGCACTTCCGCAACCCGCACGGGCTCCCCGACTCGGGCCACGTCTCCACTGCCCTGGACCTCGCGTTGATCAGCCGCGAGGCCCTCCGGCGCGAGGATTTCCGACGCGTCGTGTCCACGCGACGGCACGTCATCCCGTGGCCCGGGAAGCCCTGGGACCGGGCCGTCTACAACGAGAACCGCCTCCTCTGGGTATACCCGGGGGCGGACGGGGTGAAGACGGGGTGGACGAGGGAGGCCGGACGTTGCCTCATCGCCTCCGCGACGCGGGGTGGCTGGCAGCTCCTGGCCGTCCTCCTCGACGCCCCGGACATGTGGGCCGACGCGATGGAGCTTCTCGATTGGGGCTTCACTTCTTTCCGACCGCACCTGGTCGTCAAGGCCGGGGCCGAAGTCGCTAGAGCCAGGGTCGCCGGGATGGCCGAGCGCTGGGTGCCCCTGGTCACCGAGACCGACGTCACCGTGGCCGTCTTGCCGGGTGAGGAGCGGCAAGTGTCGGTGCGGGTCGAGCCGGCCACGTACCTCCGGTCCCCGGTGTCTCCGGGTAGTCGAGGGGGGTCTCTCGCGGTGGTGGTCGGAGGAGTCCCACTCGCCCCCGTGCCGTTGGTGACCGCCGGGGCGGTGCCGCCCGGCGGCCTCGTGGGTCGGTTTATCGAGGACCTCTGGGTACTCCTCGTCGGGGCCGTCCGCAGGCTCTTCGGCCTTGAGTCGGAGGTGAAGGTCCAGGGCAGTCTAGAGACCGGAGGCGTCGGCCGTGCGAACCCTGTGGAAGGGTGCCATCAGCTTCGGTCTGGTCCACATACCGGTGCGCGTCTACCCGGCGACGGAGAACAAGGGGGTGAAGTTCCGCTATCTGCACCGGCAGTGCAAGTCTCCTATCCGGTACCTGAAGTGGTGCCCCGTCTGCAACCGGGAGGTCGCGCCTGAGGAGATCGTCAACGGTTACGAGTACGAGCGCGACCGCTTCGTCGTGCTGGAGGACGAGGACTTCGAGCGCCTGCCTACTGGGGAGGCCAAAGTCGTCGATATCGTGGACTTCGTCCGTCTGGAGGAAATCGACCCGGTCTACTACGACAAGACCTACTACCTCGAGCCGGCCGACGGCGGCGAGAAGGCCTATGCCCTCTTGAGGAGGGCGATGCTCGAGACGGGTCGCGTAGCCGTGGCCCGGGTCACAGTCCGGACCCGCCAGACCCTCGCCGCCATCCGTGTGCTGGACGGACGGGTCCTGGCCATGGAGACCATGTTCTGGCCGGACGAGGTGCGGTCTTACGCCGGACTGGCCGGCATCAAGGTCGAGCCGGCGTTCCACGCGAACGAACTCCGCATGGCGGCCATGCTGATCGACAACCTCACCGCGCCTTTCCACCCGGCGAAGTACACGGACGAGTACCGCGCGGCCCTCAGGCGGACCATCCAGGCCAAGGTCGAAGGGCGAGAGGTATATGCCTGGCGGGAGCCCGAAACGGCCCGGGTCATAGACCTCATGGAAGCCCTGCGGGCGAGCGTCGAGGCTGCCCAGGCCGCCAGGGGCGCAGCCGGGGGGCCCTCCTAGGTTTGGCGGGTGGGACGGAGCCCGTGCCGACCGGTTCGGGGGGGAGCCTGGTGTTCGGTCGGGTCGAGCCGATGCTGGCCGAGACCGCGCCCGCAGCCTTCGACGACGACGGCTGGCTGTTCGAGCTCAAGTGGGATGGCTACCGGGCCATCGCCTTCCTGGAGTGCGTGGGGACTGGCGGCACCCGCGACGGGCGGACGCGCCTTCAGTCCCGGCGGAGGCGGGACCTCACCCCGGCCTACCCGTCACTGGCCGCCCTGCACCGTCGCCTTGACGCGCGGCGGGCCGTGCTGGACGGGGAGGTCATCGCCCTCCGCGACGGCCGCCCCGACTTCCAGACGCTCCAGGCACGCGCCGGTCCTGTCGTCTACGTGGCGTTCGACCTCCTGGAGCTAGACGGGAGACTGCTCCTGTCAAGTCCCCTGGCCGAACGCCGGCGGCTTCTCGAGGAACGGGTCAAGGCCGGACCCGACCTCCTCATCTCTGTGGGCGTCACCGGCCGAGGCCGCGACCTCTATCGCGCGGCGGTCGCCGCAGGACTCGAGGGCACGGTGGGCAAGCGGCTCGAGAGTCCGTACCGTCCCGGCTGCCGGTCCCGGGACTGGCTGAAGGTCCGGAACGTCCGGAGGACGTTCGCGGTGGTCTGCGGGTTCACGCGGGCCGCGGACGCAAGGCCGTTGGGGGCGCTGGTCCTCGGGGCGACCGACCACTCTGGGAGGCTGGTCTACGTGGGACACGTCGGGACAGGCTTCGACGCGGGTGAGGCCTCCCGGCTGGTGTCCATCCTTGTACCCGGCCCCTGCCCGCTTAACGGGGGAGAACCTCACGAACTGGCGGGAAAGGTGGTGTGGGTGCGGCCGGAGCGGGTCGTGGAGGTGGAGTACCTCGAGACGACGCGGGACGGGCGACTCAGGCACCCGGTCTACCGCGGTCTGCGCCCGGACAAGGACGCCGGGGACTGCCGGGCGCCGGCAGCTCCGCGCTCTTCGCCGTGAGGGGCCGAGGCCAGAGCCGGCTCCGGGCCACGGTGGCCGGACGCCTTCTCGAGCTCAGCAATCTGGACAAGGTCCTCTGGCCGGAGGAAGGCTACACGAAGGGTGACCTCATCCACTACCTCCTTGCGGTGGCCCCGTACCTGCTACCACACCTTGAGGAACGCCCCCTGAATCTGACCCGTTACCCGGACGGGGTGACAGGTAAGAGCTTCTACCAGAAGGACATCCCGCGGACCGCTCCGGCCTGGGTCCGCCGGGTCCGCATCGCCCACGAGGACCACGACGTCGACTACTGCGTCGCCGACAGCCCGGCTACCCTGGCCTGGCTCGGTCAGTGGGCGTGCCTGGAGATCCACCCTTGGCTGTCGCGGGTCGACGCCCTGGAACTGCCCGACTTCGCGGTGTTCGACCTTGACCCGACGCCCCCGGCAGGGTTCCGCGAGGCGGTCGAGGTGGCCCTGGTCATCCGCGAGTTCCTGCTCCGCTTCGGGCTAAGGACTTACCCGAAGACCTCGGGAGCCACCGGAGTGCACGTGTATCTCCCTCTCGTGCGGGAGTTCACCTACCGCCAGGTCCAGGAGCTCGTGAGCGGGGTCGCCGAAGCCATCCACGGGGTCATACCCGGGCTCACCACCCGCGAGCGCACGGTGGCCAGGAGGAGGGGCGTGTACATCGACCACCTCCAGAACGTCCGAGGCAAGACCCTGGCCTCGGTGTACAGCCCACGGCCCCTCCCAGGGGCCCCTGTTTCGGCTCCCGTGACGTGGGAAGAACTCCCACGGGTGGACCCGCGGGAGCTCAATCTGCGTTCCGTCCCGGAGCGGCTTGCGCGCAAAGGCGACCTCTTCGCTCCTGTCCTCAGGGACCGCCAGCACCCCGGTCGGCTCATGGAGAGGCTGGCGGACCGGCCCGGTGCGTCTGGACCTCGGCGAGCCTAGCCTTCATGGCCTCCAGTCTCCGACCGTCGAGCGGGTAGAGCAAGGCCGCCACGAAGGCCAGGGCGAGGATGACCTAGGAGCCCGTGTTAGAAATCCGCCTGGTCGTTTGACAACGGAGACCCATCTGGGGCTTAGGGAAAACGGAAGAACCCGAGCATCAAGCCAAGGCAGCAGGCACCCGGGCTGAGAGGTGGGCCCT
>Ga0308419_1000211_pt1 | contig 46423 bp, 36 predicted proteins | sample HotsprSampleMS50_FD_203674 | JGI IMG/M metagenome (GOLD analysis project Ga0308419, IMG submission 203674) | Hot spring phototrophic mat microbial communities from Mushroom Spring, Yellowstone National Park, Wyoming, United States - 20090730_MS50 ... | reverse complement strand
ACGGTTTTTGGCTTTTGGTTTGTGCTTGTTTTCGTAGCCGTTACGATTGTCTGCACACACTTTGCCATCAATGTGCGTGGTTACCCTACGCTTACGCATGACGACCTTCTGCACGGCTTTGCAGAAAGCCTGCTGACGCTAAGCAACCTCATGATTGCCATTGGCATTGCCCAAAAGCTCAAAGCGGCTCAACAGGCTTTGGCTTCACTGCCTGACCATGCTACAGCGCCGCAACTTTCAAAATGAAGAGCACATAGATTATCAGAAAAAGAATACCTTCCCAACGGGAAATTTTTTTGTCAAGAGTCAGTAAGTAAAACAGCAATGCCCCAACGCCATACACAGGTAATGGTAATCGCAATATCTCGGGCGGCACAATAACTACTCCTACCATCGAAGCCACACCCGTAATGGCTAAGCTATTGAAAATACATGAGCCCAAGATATTCCCTACGGCAATCTCTCCCTTACCTTGACGCGCCGCAGTGGCACTAATCACCGCTTCAGGCAGTGTCGTCCCAATCGACAGCACGGTTACTGAAATAATCGCTTTGCTGATTTGCAAGGCATCTGCAATATGCTCCAAGGCTTCAATCGTATAGTTTGCACCTAAGTAGATAAACACCCCACTGATAACGAGCATGGCTGCATCTTTCAGCTGCACCTTACCACTTTTGGCTGTGTTTTTGACAGATTCATTGAGCAGAATGTCTTGTTCGCTATTGCTCTCTCGCAGAAGATAGAGGGTGTAGGCAATGTACGCACTTAGTCCAAGCATCCCTTCAATGAATGTGATTTTGCCATCGAGCATCATGAGAGCAAGCAAGAATGTGGCACCCAAGAGGTAATTGAGGTCAATGAGAATATACTGGTCGCCCAGCTCGATTCTTTTTCGCGCAAAGATGGCGGAGAGCGCCAGCACAAAAAACAGATTTGAAATGGATGCACCTATCACATTGCCCGATACTACCTCTGATACTTCCTTGCTGACTGCAACAATAGATGCAATGAGTTCTGGAAGTGATGTGCCCACCGATACAATCACCACGCCAACCGCAAATGGGGAAAGTCCTAACGCTAACCCTACTACTTCAGCCGCATTCGTAAAAAATCTTGCCGCCGTAATCAGTGTGGCGAGACTGACCACAAAGATGATTCCCCACAGTGTAATTTCTCCCATTACTATGCGTTTGGTTTTTTGCGGGCTCCCGACTTCAGAATCGAGGTTGTAGCTGTATTTATCCTTTGCGTTGTGTGCTGCTTAAGTTAGGCTGCTTGCATTTTCCTGCAGTTTTTTCAGCATGAGCGTTGCATCACTTAGCTTTTTGCGTTCTGCTTCAACGACGGTGGCTGGAGCATTTGCAAGAAATCCAGCATTACTTAGCTTTGCTTCAATCTGTTTGATGTAAGCCGCGGTCTTTTCGATTTCCTTTGCCAAGCGGGTTTTTTCTTTTTCCAAATCCAGTAGCCCCTCTAACAAAATGTAAATTTCATGACCTTCCACTACGGCGCTGGCACAGGTTTTGGGCTTTGTCAGCTCTGTATCAATTTTGAGCGTGATGCGTGCCAAGCGTTCAATCAGCATGGCTTGTTCTGCCAGCATTTTGGCATCATGCTCTGTTTTTGCTTTTATCTGCGATGGTGCAATAAGCGATGGTGCAATGCCCAGCACGCTGCGTATGCTGCGTACCTCGCTGACCACACCTTTGATGAGCTCAAACTGCGCTTCAATCTGCTCTTGGATGTGCCACGATACTGGCTGCGGCATCGCTTGCGTGACAATGCTCTCATCATCACGGCGTGGCGCAAGGTGTTGCCAGAGTGCTTCTGTGATAAAAGGCATGATAGGATGCAGCATCTTCATGGCAGATTCAAACACAAGAATAGCGCGGCAAATCATAGCTTCACGCTCCGATGGCGCTGCCGCTTGCAGTTTGACTTTGAGCATCTCGACAAACCAATCGCAGTAGTCGCTCCAAATGAAATCATATGGAATTTTTGCAAGGTCGTTGATGCGCAGGTTTTCTACTGCATGGTGATATGCTCTAAGCGTAGAAGCAAGTCGTGAAAATATCCATTGCTCGACAAGGTCAAGTGTCTGTGTCTCAATAGTGCTGAGCGACAGGGCTTGATAGTGATACTTGAAGGTCTCGAGGTCAGCGAAAATTTCGCCGCGTTTCATAAGCAAAAATCGTGCAGCATTCCAGATTTTGGTGGCAAAGTTTCGCCCTTGCTCCATTTGTGGGGTATCTTGGTCTTTGGTCACTTCCATGCGCACATCTTGACCAATTGGCGCCAGAAAAATCGTGGTAAAGCGCATGGCGTCGGCACCGTATTTTTCAATCACATCGAGTGGATTGGGCGAATTGCCCAGTGACTTTGACATCTTTCGCCCTTGCCCATCGCGAATAATGCTCGTGAAATACACCTTGCGAAATGGAACATGGCGTTCGTAGTAAGCGTAGCGCTCGGCTTGAGAGCATTCACCTTGTTTTAGAAATAGCTTTTGCCGCTCTTCATCACTGGCACGAAAATACAGCCCTGCCATAATCATCCGAGCGACCCAGAAGAAGATGATGTCTGGACCTGTTACGAGCACACTTGTTGGATAAAAGGCACGAAAGTCGTCGCTCTCCATGCTGTTTTTGCCATCCCAGCCGAGCGTCGTCAGTGGCCAGAGCCACGATGAAAACCATGTATCCAAGACATCTTCATCCTGCCGTAAGGTTTCCACGTGCTGTCCATACTGCATAGCGTATCGCTCTATGGCTTCTTCATGCGTTTGCGCCACCACCACACGACCCTCTTCATCATACCATGCTGGAATACGGTGCCCCCACCACAATTGGCGAGAAATGCACCAATCCTGAACATTGGTCATCCAGTGCCGATAGGTGTTTATCCACCGTTCAGGATAAAATTTGATGAACCCTGCCTCTACTGCTTCCAAAGCCGGTTGAGCCAAAGGCGGCATTTTGACAAACCATTGCTCCGATAGGTAGGGCTCGACCACCACGTCGGCACGCTCCGAATAGCCGACATTGTGCGTGTAATCTTCAGCTTTTTCGAGGTTACCCTGCTCACGCAAGACTTCTTCAGCTTTTTTGCGTGCTGCAAACCTATCCAATCCCGAAAATATCCCGAACCCGTGCTCAATTTTGCCCGTTTTGTCAATTGCGCAGATGAATGGCAGTTGATGGCGTTGCCCGATAAGGTAGTCGTTCGCATCATGCGCAGGCGTGACTTTGAGTGCACCCGTGCCGAACGCCATATCAACGTAGTCATCGGCGATAATTGGAATTTCTCGTTTGGTTAGCGGTTCAATGACCACTTTGCCAATGTAGCTTCGGTAGCGCTCATCATTGGGATTGACTGCCACAGCAACATCGGCAAGTATAGTTTCAGGGCGCACGGTTGCAATTGTGATAAATTTCTCTGGCTCATCTTTGAAGAAGTAGCGCACATAGTAGAGTTTGTCGGTCTGTGTTTTCATCACGACTTCTTCATCGGAGAGTGCTGTTTGTGAAACGGGGCACCAATTGATGATACGCTTGCCGCGGTAAATGAGTCCATCGTTATAGAGTTTAATGAATGCACAGGTTACCGCTTGTGAAGCGCGCTCATCCATTGTGAAGAGATTGCGTCGCCAATCTGCTGAGACGCCCAGCTTGCGAAGCTGTTCAAGAATGAGGTCGCCGTATTCATTTCGCCATTGCCACACTCGCTCCAAGAATTTTTCTCGCCCTAAGTCGTAGCGCGTTTTCTTTTCTTTTCGCAATTCTCTCTCGACTCGCGTCTGTGTTGCAATGCCAGCATGGTCGGTGCCGGGCAGCCACAGTGATTCATAGCCTGCCATTCGGTGGTAGCGAATCAAGACATCTTGAATGGTGTGATTCAGCACATGCCCCATTGTGAGTGAGCCTGTAATGTTCGGCGGCGGCATCAGGATAGTGAATGCTGGCTTTTTGCCTTGTAGCACCGTTTCACTATTGGCGTGATATACGCCAAGCTTTTCGTAGTAATCTGCGTTGTAGCGGGCTTCTACCGCTTTCGGATTGTAGGTCTTATCAAGAAATTCTTGCTCACGTGTTTGATGGTCTGGCATAGTGTTTCTCGTTATGCGCTCTTTTTCTGTATGAATTTCAAGATGTGGTATAAACGGCTTTTTCTAAAATTGTCCAAAACTCTAACACCTTGCTTTCTTCACGGTTGGGAGTCTTGCTGGTGAGCTTTTTTCTTTGCACGCTTGCGTTCCGCCGTGCCCAGTCCATTTTCTGCGGCACGTATTGCGCCAGATAGTGCCTTTTTCCAAAAATTTAGTTGTGCTTTAACGGCTTTTGGTGCCGTAGACCCTTCGGAGCGTTTGCGTGCAGGCGAGCGTTCAGGACTCAGAACCTCAAAAATTTGCTCGTCGATTGCCGGTGAAAATTGCTGCAGGGTTTCCAGCGGCAGATTCGGCAGCAGCAGTTCGTGGTCTATAGCGTAGCTAACAATTTTTGCGGCAATCTCATGTGCCTCGCGAAAGGCAAGCCCTTTCTGAACAAGGTAGTCGGCAATGTCGGTTGCTGTGGCGTAATCCTGCAGCACGGCTGTGCGCATGGCATCCACATTGAATGTGGTAGAAGCTATCATGGCTGAAAAAATTTTGAGACATGCGGCAGTGGTATCGGCTGCATCCAGCATGGGGAATTTGTCTTCTTGCATGTCGCGATTGTATGCCAAAGGTAGCGCTTTCATCACAGTCAAGATGTTGATGAGGTCGCCATAGACTCTGCCTGTTTTTCCACGCACGAGTTCTGCCATATCTGGATTTTTTTTCTGCGGCATAATGCTGCTGCCTGTTGTGAAGGCATCACCGATGGTGATGAAGCGAAACTCTTGAGACGACCAAAGCACAAACTCTTCCGCCAATCTGGAAAGGTGCATCATCACGATTGCACACGTTGCAATAAACTCAATGATGTAATCACGGTCACTGACAGCATCAATGCTATTGCGCACAATACCCGAGAAGCCTAAGGCTTTTGCTGTTTGGCGTCGGTCGATTGGATGAGGCGTGCCTGCCAATGCAGCAGCGCCCAGCGGTGAGACATTGAGCCGTCTCAAGCCATCCATGTAGCGCGATTTATCGCGCTCAAACATCTCCACATATGCCAGAAGATGATGCGATAGCAAGATAGGCTGCGCGCGTTGCAAGTGTGTGTAGCCGGGCATCACTGCCCCGAAATGTTGTTCGGCTTTGGAAAGAAGAGTGCGTTGCAACTCGGTCAATAGGTCAGTTATCTCCGATATTCTTCGGCGCAAATAGAGTCGCTCATCGGTCGCCACTTGGTCGTTGCGGCTACGTGCCGTATGCAACTTGCCCGCTACGGCACCAATAAGGTCATGGAGCCGCTTTTCAATCGCCATATGAATATCTTCCTGACCTATGGCAAATGGAAATGTACCTGTGTCTAATTCTTTCTCGATTTTGCGCAGTCCTTGTGAGAGTTTTTCAGCATCGGATTTCGTCAAAAGGCCTTGCGTTGCCAGCATCTCTACATGCGCCAAACTTCCGGCAATGTCTTCTTTGTAGAGCTTGCTATCTAAGTCAATCGACTTAGAAAACTCAAACGCCATAGCGTTCAATTCTTCCTTAAACCCGCCGCCCCACAGTTTGGTATTTGCTCGTGCAGCAGATGCTGATTTTTTGCTTGGCATGAGAGGTTTGTCGTTTTGAAAATTGCTCTGCACTTCTGCTCTTTTGGTCAAGCTGTGCTACTTGACCGCTCTGCCATTGAGACCATCGCCGTGTAGCTCCACCACATTGAGTTTGCCCTGTGCATCTTCGACAGCAAGTAGCATTCCATGCGACTCTATGCCGCGAATTTTACGCGGCGCCAGATTTGCTACGACCACGATATTTTTGCCCACCATTTCTTCTGGCGTGTAGTGCTCGGCAATGCCAGATAAAATTGTGCGCTCCTCTTCGCCCAGTTTGACCCTGAGCTTGAGCAGTTTATCGGCTTTTGGCACTCTTTCACTTGCCAGCACTGTGCCTACACGCAGATCAATTTTCTCGAAATCCTCAATGGTGATTTGCGGCTTGAGCGGCGCAATTTCCGATGTTGGCTTTTGTGCATTGGCTTTTTGCTTTTGCGCATCAGCTTGTTTTTTGGCTTCGCTGGCTTCCGCCGCTTTGACGAGCTCATCAATTTTCTTGAGCTCTGCTTCTATTTCACGGTCTTCGATTTTCCTGAAGAGAATTTCCGACTTCCCTGAAAGTCGGTGTCCCGCTTTGAGGTAAGGGGTTTTGGCGTCGTGCCAGCAGATGGGGCTATTGATGCCAAGCATATCTAGAATTTTGCGCGAGGTATGTGGCAAAATGGGCTCAAAGAGCACGCCCAAAGTAAAGCACAGGTTTAGCGAGATGGCAATCGATTTTGCGGCTTTAGCGGGGTCTTCTTTGTAGGTTTTCCATGGCTCGGCTTCAGTGAGGTAGCGATTGGCGCGACGTGCCACTTCCATTGTCAGGAACGCCACATCACGGATGTGAAAACCTTCGTAAGCTTCATCAATTTTTTGTAGCAACTCAGGGAACCCCTCGCCCAGTGCCTGCCAATCCTTCAACGTGCATTCTGCAGGCACGCTGCCACCGAAACGTGAGTTGCAAAAATCTACGGCGCGCTTGACGAAATTGCCAAGTGTGTCAGCTAACTCACCATTGGTGCGATTTTGGAAATCCTTCCAGCTAAATTCCGTGTCGTGCGTCTCAGGGTAGTTTATGGCAATGGCATAGCGCAGAGTGTCTGCTGGAAATTTTTCTAAAAATTCATGCAGATATACAGCGTAGCCACGCGACTTTGAAAACTTCTTGCCTTCAATGTTCATAAATTCCGATGCGGGAATGTTGTCGACCAGCACATATTTCTCCGTGTTTCCTTCATTTTTTGCCATCAGCATTGCGGGAAACATGAGCGCATGAAAGACGACATTATCCTTGCCAATGAAATGAATAAGTCGCGTATCGTCGCTTAGCCAGTATTCACGCCACTTTTCGGGCTGACCAATTTTTTGTGCCCATTCTTTGGTTGCCGAAATGTAGCCCAAGACAGCATCATACCAGACGTAAATCACTTTTCCTTTGGCTTCTTCTGTCTCCAGCGGTAGCTTGACGCCCCAATTCAAATCGCGTGTAATGGCTCTATCGCCTAATCCTTCCTTGAGCCAAGAGCGAGCGTAGTTGATGACATTCTGCCGCCACGTCCCTGAGGCTTCTTTTTCGTTGATGAAATTTTCTAATGCCTTTTGATAGCGCCCCAGCGGGAAATACCAGTGCAGGGTATCTTTGAGCACGGGTGTTTTCCCACTGATTTTGCTTTTCGGGTTAATGAGCTCCGTAGGACTAAGGTAGGTGCCGCAATTTTCGCACTGGTCGCCGTTGGCTTCAGGGTGAGCACACACCGGGCAAGTGCCCACGATGTAACGGTCGGCAAGGAACATCTTGGCTTCTTCGTCATAGAACTGTTTTTCCACTTTTTTGACGAAGATGCCCTTGCGCTCCATGTCTAAGAAAAATTCCTGCGTGGTCTGATGATGAATGGCATGTGAAGTGCGTGAGAAATGGTCAAATGCAATGCCTAGCTTTTGCAGGGCATCTTTGTGCATTTCGTGGAACTTATCGACCAAGTCCTGTGGGGTTATGCCTGCTTTTTCTGCGGCAATGGTAATGGCAGCACCATGCTCATCGGAGCCGCCAATGTGGATAATATCTTCTCGGCACAGCCGTTTGTAGCGCACAAAAATATCAGCTGGAATAAATGTACCTGCGCAATGTCCTAAGTGTAAAGCTCCGTTGGCGTAAGGCAATGCGGTAGTAACCAGTGTGCGTTTGAATTTCTTACTCGGCATTCGATGTCGTTGCGTCTAAAGAATCCTGCTAGCAATATAGCGCTTTTTGCATATCGCTTGTTGCTTCGTCAACGCGCAACTGCTACATAGTTCGTTTCCAAAGTAGCTGAAGGTGGAATGCGCTGCCGTAAGCGCAGGCGTGTGGCTGTCAATTCAAGAATTTCAGATACTGTTACTTGATTTGCTCTTGTTATCTCAAGTTCATTGCCAGCACTGATGAGCCGCCATGTTCCTGAACTGGTATCGCCATTGGAGGCTGTAAATCGCACCGTGCCGTTGAGGTTAAAGCGCATGCGCGACCCTACATCTGCTGTAATCTCTGGGCTCGATGAGGTGAAGGAGGTAAGCTGCCATGTTGTATCTGTCAGTAAAATTGGGCGTGTCGGTGGCTGTGTGGCTTGCGGTTCGCGGCATGCGTGGCATAAGCAGATGCCTAAAAAAATTAGCAGAGCGAAACCTGTAAATCGCAAAGGTTTTCTTTGAGTGTTAGCGTCGTACATAATGTTTGACAAGAACACTTTTTTCGGTATTTTTGCGTTTGCTTCTCTACTGGCGGGATAGCCAAGTGGTAAGGCAGAGGTCTGCAAAACCTTTATTCGCCGGTTCGATTCCGGCTCCCGCCTCCGATTTGCAACTTACTCTCACTTATCAGCTTCGCCCATTACTGGGTCAATTGAGCCAATTACAACAACCACATCGGCAAGCAGGCCGCCTTCAATGAGATGTGGTAAGGCTTGTAAATTGCAGAACGAAGGGCTGCGAATTTTCAGTCGCCATGGATACCCACTGCCATCGGATTGAATGTAGAAGCCCAGTTCGCCTTTCGGGGCTTCAATCGCATGATAGATTTCGCCTTTTGGTAACTGCAACCCCTCATGCGTCATCATGAAATCATGAATCAAGGCTTCCATAGAGTGATAGATTTCACCTTTCCATGGATAAGCCTGCTTAGCATTATCAATCCTGACATCACCTTTGGGCAACTGGCGCAAGGCTTGCTCGATGATTCTGACACTCTCCTGCATTTCCATCATTCGCACCTGATAGCGTGCCAAGCAGTCACCATTTTCTAGGACAGGCACGTTGAAATCGAATCGGTCGTATATCATGTAGGGCTCGGCACGCCGAATGTCATAATTGACACCTGACGCTCGTAGGTTTGGACCCGTCAGCCCTAAATCTATGGCATCTTCCTTTGAGATATAGCCCACACCCTCGACACGTTCAATAAAAATGCGGTTTCGTTCCATGAGCTTACGCCATTCGCTCAGCTTGCGCTTGAAGTTCGGGAGCCAATCTTTGATGTAGGAGACGCACTCATGCGAAATATCGCTGGCTACACCACCGATGCGGCAATGTGAAATTGTAAATCGAGCGCCTGTTAGCAAATCAAAAATGTTGTAAATGTGCTCACGCTCCTCGAAGGTGTAGAGAAACATGGTTACCGCACCACTATCCATTAGCATCGAGCCCACAGAGAGCAAATGCGAGGAAATACGCGCCAATTCACATCCGATTGTTCGGATGTATTGCGCCCGCTCCGGCACCTTGAAATCACCGAGCTTCTCGACGGCTAAACACAGCGCTGTGTTGTTCGAGTATGGCGACATGTAGTCGAGCCTATCGGTGTAAGGCATCCACTCGTGGTAGGTCTTGTTTTCCGCCAGTTTCTCCATAGCGCGATGCAGGTAGCCCAGTTCAGGCACAGCTGCAACGACAGTCTCACCATCCAGCTTTAATGCCACACGCAAGACCCCATGCGTCGCTGGATGCGATGGTCCCATGTTGAGCACCATGGTCGACTCCAGCGGGTCATCTTCCACTGTGATAGTGGTGTCTCGGTCTTCAAGTGCGGCGTAAATTTTGCGCCGCAGTTCCTGTCTTGTGCTTTGGTCTAACTTTGGCTTCGCCAGTGAGTCTATACCTTCGGTGAGTTCAAATTCATGTCTCATACTTCTCGGCAGAATGATTTTGGTCGCATTTGCAGAGGATTATTCTAAAAATTTATACTACACAGGACGATTTGACAAATTTTATTTTCGTAACATGTAGAGTGCGCTCCCTGCACGCCTTACTGATTCGTGTTTGCTATTATCGCCTCTTGAGTATAGTCACTTGTGCTTTTTGCACTTTCGTTATACTGCCATGGCAATCGGTCTAAATCCACATTGCCGCCAGTGAGAATGATGCCCACACGCTGACCTTTCACATTGACTTTCCCCTCGAGTAAAGCGGCAAACGGCACTGCGCATGATGGCTCAATGATAATTTTCATGCGTTCCCAGATATGACGCATGGCAGAAATGATGGCTTCTTCGCTGACAGTTACAATGTCTGTTACTTTTTCCTGTATGATGGGAAAAGTTTTATCTCCCAATGAAGTCAGCAAGCCATCTGCAATAGTCTTTGGCGAAAGCGAAGGCAGGATTCGACCAGCACGCAGAGAGCGGTAGGCATCATCAGCCCCTTCTGGTTCTGCGCCCATCACTTTGGTTTTGGGCGAACAGGCTGTTACAGCAATAGCCGTACCAGACAGCAAGCCGCCGCCTCCCACTGGGGTCATGACAATATCCAAGTTGGCAACATCTGCAAGCAGTTCAAGTGCTGCGGTGCCTTGTCCTGCAATGACACGCTCATCATTGTAGGGATGAACGACGGTTGCGCCACTTCGGGCAACTTCCGCCGCTAAGGTTTCTTCGCGTGCCTTGAGCGTGGGTTCGCAAAACACGACACGAGCGCCATAGCCTGCCACAGCGGCTTTTTTGATAGCTGGCGCCGTGTAGGGCATGACAATTGTTGCTGAAATGCCACGCCATCGTGCGGCAAGCGCTAATGCGGCGGCATGGTTACCTGATGAGTGCGTTGCAACGCCACGCCCTGCCTCCTGCTCCGAGAGCGAAAAGACCGCATTACACGCCCCACGGAATTTGAATGCCCCGACCTTCTGAAAATTTTCGCACTTAAAAAAAAGTGAAGCCCCGACCATAGCGTCAAGACTCTGGCAGGTTAGTACAGGTGTGCGATGTGCATAGTTTGCAATGCGTTGCGCCGCTGCTTCAATGTCGTGCAGTGTTAAACTTGCGCCCATGGTTTCTGATTCTGTTATGGTCTTAGCACTGCAGAGCGCACCCCACGAAATCCCAGTGCTGCAGCAGTAACCGTCGTATTTGCTGTCGCACCGCCTACTGCAACTTGCCTATCGGAAATGCGCAAACGAAAAGATTGATTGCTCCAACTGCCACCTCGATATCCCATACCATTGATACCCACTGCCCAATACTCCACATTGGCTTGACCATCGTAACTTAGTTCGCCATCGCCATGCAGCCCAGTGTAACGCCGACCTTGTGGGTCCCCTACGGTCACGCATTGCTCCCACAAGTTGCCTGATAGTTCCGCAATACCATAGTAACTTGCACCGCGTTCCACTCGACCTAAATTTCCCACTTCACAGAACCCACAGCGCAATACGCCTCTGCTGCCTTCACTTTCGTCAAATACTTTCATGCCAAAGTTGCAATTGGCGTCTTCAGGCCACACCCGTTCTACACCTTGCTCATCCCGAATCACTCGCTCGGCAGGAATAGGGGACTCTCTACCCCACGCATACTCGCCTGCTACGGCAGGGCGTGCGCCACGTGCGGCTTTCTCATACTCAAGTTCGGTCATTGGACGCAGTGCTGCCCAATCCAAAAATGCAATGCCATGTTTCCACTCCAAGTAGTTGCAGGCGCGTTCTGGATGAGATGCTTTGAACTTGAAATTTTCCGCACTGATGGTGTAACGATATTCCGCACTCCCTTCTGGCGCCAGATTTGCCGCCTGAATATCAGTCAGTGTATTGAGAAATGCCGCATACTCACCTTGACTAATTTCATACTTCATGCAGTAAAATGCCGCATACCCTTTCGGAAATTGCTCTGGAATGGCTACGCTGGGATAGGTGCGTGGCACATCATCACTAATAAGCATACCCTTGCCATTGCTATTGCCAAAATTATCTGCCACAGAATTGCCAAAGAGAATTTCTCGCTCACTTTCAATGCGTGCAGGGCGGCTAATCTCGCGTGTCTCTTCCTTGGAGACATCTTTAATTCCCGATGAACTCATAACCAACGATTCACGAAATTCTGGGCGAGTGGGCAGAGGGCTCATGCCCCTGAAGGTCATGACTTTGCGTTCAGGGTTTGCACGTGAGACGGTTTGAAACGGGTCTGTAAAATGCCCAGCCACATTGAACAGCGTGCCGTCACCGATTTGAAAGGCCCCTTCAGGCACAAACACCATTTCCAATGCAAAGATGCGCACGGCTGAATTGGGTCGCACGACCACATTATCCAAACGGTGCTGCCATCGCAGTTGTACGCCTGTCAGTTCCACATCGCCTTTGCCTTCTTCAGCACGAAAGATGAATATGCCTTTCCCATCCGGCACTGCCGCAACGCTAAATCCCGTCGGCACAAAAAAATTATCTGCGCTGGTGGAAAGTGTAGCATGTTTCCATAACCCGTCATTGGTTTGATATTTGACAAACACCCATGCCGCATCCCAATTGACTTCATCACGCCAAGAATTTTTCCATGAAATGTCACAGACCAATGTCGTGTAGGCATCTTCGCCCGGCGTCGAAGATATGAGCACCCTTACATTTGCTACTTTGATTTCCTTTGCCTCTGATGCCAACCCTGCAACCAGCATGGCTATTGCGCAGCATAACACTTGCTTCCACATCACTTGCTCTCCTTTGCTCAACAGTTTTGTTTTCAGGAACAGGCATGAACTTACGAAGATTGTATCCATTTACCTTGCGAATTTTTCTCCTATTTCAAATAGATACTCCAGACTCTTCTTCATCTTAAGGATAACTCACGCACGGGAAGTCTCCTTAGCTTTCTGGTAGAACAACACTCCAACCCGCTCAATATGTTCAATGAGGTCTGGGTCACTGATGTGCTGGAAGATAGAGAGGTCAATCGTGTAGGGCAAAAGCAGGTCATCGAGCTCGCTCATGATTCTGTAAAGGATGTTCATCGTCAAGGTCTCTCCGCCAAAGAGCGTGAGGTCAATATCCGACCCGTTTTTGTAATTGCCTTTGGCGCGTGAGCCGTATAGCACTGCTTTTTCTACCTGTGGATATTTGGCAAGAACGTCGCAGATTTTCTGGATAGTTGTGTCCTTCAAGCCAAAGCGTGCGGTCATACTTGTTCTTCTTTCAATTTCTGCATTCGAGCATAAAAAGCTGAAAATTCGTCAAAGTAGGAATTTATGATTGCAGATACCACTGCGGCTGCAGTTTCTTCATTGTAGGTATGCGAGGTCAGGTTGCGACTTTCAATCATGTCCATCCAGACTTCACCGTTTTCAATCAAACCTGCCTTAAAGGCTTCACGCGTAGCATCTTTTGAGCCATACATTTTTTTGGTGCCGCGCTCCTCTAAAAAATCTTTCAGTGTGTTCCATGCGATTTCATGAGTGTATTCAAACGCCTGAATGAGCCCCTGCTCTTCGAGTTTTGAAAGTTTGCGCTGCCTTGAGAGTTCGATGGCGTCCTTTAGTTGGGCGAATGCCTTGATGAAGTGATTAAACCGCTGAATCCAGCGAACATCCTGTGAGCTCATTGCACCAGAAGTCATTTCGTGCATGTAGTTGTCGTCATAGAGCTCGTTACACTTGTGCACCACTTGAATACATTGGCTTCCACATCACTTGATTTCCTTTGCTCAAAAGTTTTGTTGTTATTCAGGAAACTACGCCCTAACTTACAAAGATTATCTGCTTATACTATCCACAATTTCGTCCGGTATTGCTTCGAGCACCTTTTTTAGCGGTGCAACTGGCTGTGAGGAAATTGTGATAGCCTGTTCCAATCGCACTTTGACGGGCACTATCGCCGACTTTTTGTCTGTGAAGAACTCGGCTACAACTTCTCCACGCTGCACTGCATCGCCAACTTTTTTCCTGAAAACAATTCCTGCCTTTGGCTCAATGCTGTCTTCCTTCTTTAAGCGGTTGGCACCTAAGTGTGTAGCAGAAAATCCGACTTCCAACGCATTGATAGCTTTAATCCAGCCGGTTTCTCTGGCATAAATTACCTCGCTGTATTTAGACTTTGGGTATTTGTCCAAATTTTTGAGATAGGAAATCTCTGCACCTTGCGCCTTTGCAATTTTCAGAAACTTGTCGAAGGCCTGTCCGTTTTGCAACTGTCTTTCACTCATCGCTTTTCCTTCTTCCAGCGATTGACATCGTCCTGCCAACCGCAGCATTTCGCCTGCCAGCGTGAGCGTTACTTCCAGCAAATCTGGCACGAGCTGTCCTTGCAGACATTCCACACATTCTTTGACCTCGAGCCAATTTCCCACTGCATATCCCAGCGGTTCATTCATATCGGTGATAAATGCAGAGACGCGTTTGCCGTAGTGATGACCAATTGCAATAAGCGTTTGTGCAAGTTTGCGTGATTGCTCATAATCGCTCATGAATGCGCCGATTCCTGTCTTTACATCCAAGACCAAACCATCCAAGCCAGACGCAATTTTTTTGGACATGATGCTTGTAGCAATAAGCGGAATGGATTCTACGGTTGCCGTTACATCACGCAGGGCATAGAGCAGTTTATCTAATGGCGCAAGCGATTTGGTCTGCCCTATGAGCGCACAGTGATGGCGCCGCAGCATTGCCCGAAACTTTGCCATGCTCAAATTCACCTCAAAATTTGGAATGGCTTCCAGTTTGTCGAGCGTGCCGCCAGTGTGTCCCAGCCCTCGCCCTGAAATCATTGGCACAGCCACACCCAGCGAAGCGACAATCGGCGCCAACATCAGTGAAGTTTTATCGCCAACGCCGCCGGTAGAATGCTTGTCGATTTTCGGTGCCTCAATCATGGAAAGGTCTGCTACGGTACCGCTTTGAATCATAGTATCGCAGAGCGCATACATTTCCGGCTCGGTCAGCCCTCGAAAGTAGATTGCCATCAGCATAGCGGCTACTTGGTAGTCGGGCAGCTTGCCTTTGAGGTAAGCGCAGAAGAAGGCATCTATCTCTTCACGAGAGAGCACGCCCCCATCTCGTTTCTTGCGAATCAGCTCAACCGGGTTGATGGTCATGAACTTTAGAAAGAGATTTTTGCTTGCACGCTACTTTGCAGTTGCAATAAATTGGAGTCGAAATTTTATTTTCACTTTTCATTCTTCATTCATCAACTCATTTACTGCCTTTGCATACAGACTTGGAACGCTTATTAGATTCACTTAACGAGGCACAGCGTCAAGCCGTGCAAACCGTTCAAGGTCCGCTCATGATTATTGCTGGCGCTGGAAGTGGCAAAACTCGCGTCATTACACATCGCTTGGCTTACCTGATTGAGTGCGGGTATGCACAACCGCAAGAAATCCTGACACTGACCTTTACCAATCGTGCCGCCAACGAAATGAAAACTCGTGTCGAGGCTTTGATTGGAACAGGTTCACTAAAAGGCATGTGGATTGGCACCTTTCACTCTAACTTTGCACGTCTTTTGCGCCAGCATGCTCCTGCATTGGGGTTTGGCACCAACTACTCTATCTACGACACCGACGATAGCCAGCAGCTTATCAAAGACATCATGGGCGAACTTGGCCTTAGCGTCCAATCCTTACAGCCTCAACTCGTGCAGGCACGAATCAGCATGGCAAAAAATAAATTCATTTTGCCACATCAATACTTAGAAAAATCCACTCGCTTCGATTTTGTAGAAGAACAGGTCTCTCGCATCTACACACGCTATGCCGAGCGACTTAAACGCAACAATGCCTTGGATTTTGATGACCTTCTCATTAAACCTATTGAACTTTTTCTGCAATACCCCGACATTCTCAAGTTTTATCAAGGCTATTTCAAACATTTGATGATTGATGAATATCAAGACACCAACAGAGCGCAGTATATTGTCTCGAAAATGTTAGCGGCTGGGCACCGCAACATCTGTGTCGTTGGCGATGATGCACAGTCTATCTACTCGTGGCGCGGCGCTGACATCTCGAACATCTTGGATTTTCAGCAAGACTATCCTGACGCCACCATCGTGCGCCTTGAAGAAAATTACCGTAGCACGCAGGTCATTCTTAGCGTCGCCAATTCGGTCATTGCGCATAATCGCAACCAAATCAAAAAGCAACTCTTTACACGCAAACGCACTGGCGAACCTGCTATATTGCTCGTTAGTGAGAATGAACGTCTGGAAGCTGATAAGGTTGCACAAACCATTCGCAATCTTAAACTCACGCAGGGTATTTCCAACAAAGACGTTGCTATTTTTTATCGCACCAACGCTCAGTCGCGTGTTTTGGAAGATGCATTGCGTGCCAGCGGTATTGCTTATCAAGTGTTTGGCAACGTTTCATTCTACAAGCGCAAGGAAATCAAAGATATTGTAGCCTACCTGCGCTTCCTGCTCAATGAACAAGATGAAGAATCCTTGCTTCGGATTATCAATGTGCCTACTCGAGGCATTGGCGAAAGTAGCGTCCAGAAACTGCGTAGCCTTTCTCTTACTGAACGTCTCTCGCTTTACGAGATTGTGAAGCGTGCCGCATTCTATCCTGACCTTCCAGCTCGACTGGTCTCTGCACTTGAGGAGTTTCGCATGCTTATGGAATCGCTTAGGGAATTTAGCGCCTCTCACAATGCTTACAATGTTGTCTATGAACTCTATCGCCAGACACGGCTGTTGGATTTACTCAAAGAAGAAGGTACAGCGGAAGCGCACGCAAGATATGATAACTTGCAAGAGTTTCTTTCTCTTGCCCGCACTTTTTGCGAACAAAGCGATGACGATTCACTGAAAACTTTCCTACAAAATATCGCACTTATCAATGAGCTTGAAGACGCAGACCACGAGGATAACAAAGTCTCTCTCATGACCATTCATGCCGCAAAAGGCTTGGAATTTCCAATCGTCTTTATCACTGGCTTGGAGGAGCGGCTTTTTCCACTTTCGCCAGATGAACCAGCGGATTTGGAAGAGGAGCGGCGACTTTTTTATGTCGCCATCACGCGTGCACAAGAGAAATTGTTCATCAGCTATGCCAAGTCCCGCCACCGCTTTGGCAACTTGTTGCCTTCAGTGAAATCTCGCTTCATTGATGAACTCAATGGTCAGCTTGTGGTAACAGAGGCGGGCAGGTTGCTCTCTGAGATGCGTGCAATCGAGAACGAGCGAAAGCGCATCCAGCGCGATGAATACTGCCAAGATGACGCTGGTGGAACCAGCTTAGAGTTCGAGGAATCTTCCAAGCGCTCGAGCTTTTCCAAACGCAAGCCCCCCAACCTTGCAGCGCAAGATGCAGAGCCTCACACGCCAACGCTTTCAGTAGGTATGAAGGTTCAACACAAGATTTTTGGAACTGGCAAAGTGATTGCCTTGCAGGGCAGTGGAAGTGACACCAAAGTGAAAGTCTTTTTCAGAACCGCTGGGGAAAAGACGCTGGTTGTCAAGTATGCAAACCTCACAATTTTGGACTAATTGGGTCTGCCAATTTGCGTGTCCAGAATTGAGAAGCCAACTACGATTCCTTTTGCTGTGTGCAAGAGCACATTTCCATCAGCCTCACCGAACTCTTCGAGAAAGACACTATCGTCAGCATCGTATTCAGGGTTGAAGACCACGTGGAGAATCTGCTCATCGCCGTCATAGAGAAATTCAAAATCATGGAATTGAAACTGCACCAGTGCGGGAATGGAGCGTATCACACTGCGGATTTTTTCGCGGATATGAAGTTCATCATCGGGCATGGCACTTGTGTTGGCTATATTGATTCAAATTGGGCAAGCATTCGAACGTCGTTTTCAAAGAGCAAGCGGATGTCATCGATTTTGTAGCGCAGTAAGGTCGTGCGTTCAATGCCCATTCCCCAAGCGTAACCGGAATAGACGTCGGGATCGATGTTACAATTGCGTAGCACGTTCGGATGCACCATTCCACAGCCCATGATTTCCAACCAGCCTGCGTGTTTGCACACCCGGCAGCCTTTGCCGCCACAGAGATAACAGGTAATATCCACTTCCGCTGACGGCTCAGTAAATGGGAAGAAACTTGGACGAAAGCGCAACTTAACATCGCTGCCAAACATCTGCCGAGCAAAAGAGTAAATCGTGGCTTTGAAGTCGGCAAATGTTACGCCTTTATCCACATACAATCCCTCGAGCTGATGGAAGACGCAGTAACTTCGCGCACTGATGGCTTCGTTGCGATAGACTTTGCCGGGCGCAATGATTCGAATGGGGGGCTTTTGCGAGAGCATGGTGCGAATTTGCACAGGTGAAGTATGTGTGCGCAACACTACATCGCCTTCAGGCACACCCTTGCGCAGAAAGAAGGTATCCTGCATATCACGTGCAGGATGATCATCTGGAAAATTAAGCAGTGTAAAGTTGTAGTCATCTCGCTCAATTTCCGGACCGACAGCTTCCGTAAAGCCCATTTTGAAGAAAATTTCTTTCATTTCGCTCAGCACTTTCTGGACAGGGTGTTCTGCCCCAGTGAAGCGCCGTCGTCCGGGCAAGGTGAGGTCTGGCGCTGGTGTGGATTGCGTCTTGCGTGCTTCAAGTGCGGCTTTCGCCTGTTCAAATCGGGATTCTGCTGCGACTTTCAGTTCATTGAGCCGTCTACCAATATAGGGTTTTTGCTCTGGCGGCGCCGTTTTCAGCTGTTCAAAGAGTTCTGCAATCTTGCCTTTGCGCACCAAAAACTTCAGACGATACGCCTCCAGTGTATCTTTATCTCGAATCTCGAATGCTGCAATCTCCGCCCCCAAGCGTTCAATTTCGCCATGTATCTCGCTGGTATCTGCTTTGAGCGTCTCATCCATTGTTCTTCAGATTTAGGCTAAAGCGGCTTTCACAACGGCTTCAAATGCCACAGGGTCTTTGACGGCAATTTCTGCTAAGGCTTTGCGATTGACTTCGATATTTTTCTTATTCATTGCGGCGATGAGCCGCGAGTATGTTGTGCCATGTAGGCGCGCTGCCGCATTGATGCGCGCAATCCACAGCGCACGAAAATTACGTTTCCTGACTTTGCGGTCACGATATTGATACTGTGCCGCTTTATCGACCGCATGCTTTACTACGGTCAGCACATTGCTGCGCTTACCCCAGAAGCCCTTGGCTTTTTTCAGAATCCGTTTGCGTCGTGCACGTGAGGCAACTGCATTTTTGGCTCTTGGCATAATTGAATTTCAAAATTTAGTGGTTATGATTTATATCGCCATCATTCGTTTGATGGTATCCTGCATAGCTGGTGAGACCAGTGTATCTTGTTGCAACCTACGCTTGCGCTTGGTGGACTTTTGCGACAGGTTGTGGCGCATGCCTGTTCTTTTGCGCTTGATTTTGCCCGTCGCCGTCACTTTGAAACGCTTCTTTGCTGAACTGTGTGTTTTGACCTTTGGCATTCTCGTATTGAAGTTTGGTTGTAGTAAGGCATGCTATGATGCCGTGTTTTCTGCATTTTGTTCGGAGCGTTTTTGCTGTGCCTCTTGTAGCTTGCGCTGACGCTCGGCTTTTTCAGCTTCCAATAGCCGTTGCTCTTCTTCGCGCTCCTTTTGAAGCTTGCGTTCTAGGGCTTCGATCTTTGCCTTATCAGGCACATAGAAGATGTAAAGGTTTTTGCCCTCCAATTTCGGCGGTCCTTCTGGTCTGCCGACAGTGCTTAACCGTTCCGTTAGCCTATCGATAAGTTGATAGCCTTGTTCTTTGTAGACAATCGCTCGCCCAAGGAAGACCACTGTGGCGCGCACCTTATCTCCCTTGCGCAAAAATTCCTCGGCATGTTTAGCCTTAAAGTCAAAATCATGCTTGTCTGTATTCGGGTGAAAGCGCACCTCCTTGAGCTCGGACGTTTTTGTTTTCTTCTTGGCTTCTTTCTCTTTCTTTTCAATCTCGTAGAGAAATTTGCCATAGTCAGCAATTTTGCAGACAGGCGGCTGCGCATTTGGCTGAATCTCAATTAAGTCAAGACCCAACTGGCGTGCTTCGCGGAGCGCTTCTGCTGTTCTCATAACCCGTTGGTCACCTTCGGGAAATAGCACACGCACTTCTGGAATGCGAATATCTTCATTGATGCGATGTAGCCTTCGATTGTCTCTCATTCGTTCTCAATACAGTTAGGTTTGGGTTGCTCGACTCCTGCAGCGCTCCAATCCGCAGACTATTTACAGACACGCTTACCGTGTCTTATCTTTTTTCTCCACAGAAGATGGGCTTGCGTGACCTTGCGCTACTCTTGTCATGGTTCAACTTACTTTTTTAGTAAAATTTCCTCTTTGAGCTTTTCAATAGCCTCATCTACGGGCATTGCACCCTTATCACCTTCTTTATGTCGGCGAACTGCTACGCTTCGGCTGGCTCTTTCTTTTTCACCAAGAATAAACATGTAGGGAATTTTCTTCACTTCTGCATCGCGAATTTTTTTGCCGATTTTTTCGCTCCGCTCATCCAATTCAGCGCGAATCTTGTTGGCTTTGAGCTTTTCAGTAACTTCTTGGGCATAGTCGTTGAGCGCATCCACGATGGGGAGCACTGCCACTTGAACAGGGGCGAGCCACAATGGAAAGTCTCCAGCAAAGTTTTCAATCAAGACACCAATAAAGCGCTCCATTGAACCAAACGGCGCTCGGTGAATAATCACTGGGCGATGTTCCTTGTTGTCACTTCCCACATATGTGAGGTTAAATCGCTCTGCCATCACATAATCGACTTGCACCGTGCCCAACTGCCAGCGGCGCCCAATCGCATCTTTGACAATAAAGTCAATTTTAGGTCCGTAAAAACTTGCTTCTCCTATACCGATAAAATACTTCAGGTTCATCCGTTCAGCAGCGGTGCGGACATCATTTTCAGCTTGCTCCCAAAGCTCATCAGTGCCGCCATACTTGGACTTGTTGGATTTATCACGAAATGACAGGCGGGTCTCCACATCTTTGAAACCCAGCGTAGAAAAGACCATCTGCGTCAGTTCAATCACGCTGCAAATTTCTTCTTGCAACTGGTCTTGACGACAGTAGATATGAGAATCATCTTGCGTAAATCCGCGTGCTCGTGTCAGTCCGTTGAGCTCACCAGATTGCTCGTAACGGTATACCGTTCCAAACTCTGCCAAGCGAATGGGGAGGTCACGGTAACTGCGCGGTTTTGCGGCGTAAATTTGATGATGATGCGGGCAGTTCATCGGCTTGAGCAGGTATTGCTCTTCTTTCCCCGTTTCATCCGTGAAGGTAATCGGCGGAAACTGCGAATCCTTGTAGTATGGATAGTGCCCCGACGTCTTGTAAAGCTCTATGCTTCCGATATGCGGGGTGTAGACGGCTTGATAGCCTCGCTTGAACTGCTCTTCTTTGAGAAAATTTTCAAGCTCTTGCCGGATAATGGCACCTTTGGGTAACCAAATTGGCAGCCCACTACCGACCTTCGGCGAAATCAGAAAAAGTTCCAGCTCTTGACCCAACTTGCGGTGGTCTCGCTTTTTAGCCTCCTCAAGTTGAGCAAAATACTGCCTGAGAAGTTTTTCGGATGGAAACGAAATGCCATAGATACGCTGCATTTGTTCCCGACTGGAGTCGCCCCGCCAGTATGAGGCAGAAATGCCCGTGAGTTTGACCGCCTTGAGTTTCGAGGTGCGCGGCAAATGCGGACCCGTGCACAGGTCAGAGAATGAACCTTGATGATAAATCGATACAATGGGCTCTTTGATGCCTTCAAGAATCTCGACCTTGTATGGGTCGATGCGCCGAGTTTTGAAATACTCAACGGCTTCATGATGGGGCAATTCCTCGCGTGTGATGACCAAATCGCGCTGCGCAATTTCCAGCATCTTTTCTTCGATTTTGCGCAAGTCGTCTTCTGTAAAACGATGTGGCGAAGAGATGTCGTAGTAGAAGCCGTTCTCAATAGCTGGACCTGCACCGAACTTTGTGCCCGGAAAAAGCTCTTCAATGGCTTGTGCCATCAAATGGCTTGAACTGTGCCAGTACAGCTCCTTGCCCTCATCGGAGTCGAAGGTAACGATTTCAATAGCTGCGTCTTGCTCAATAGGCAAATTAAGGTCTTGCAACTTTCCATTGACTTTGATGCCAAGTGCATCTTCATAGAGTTTTTTGCCAATGGACTTTGCGACATCATTGCCGGTAACACCTTTTGGGTAGTGGCGAGTTGAGCCATCGAGCAGCGTCAGTGTGATTTGCTCTGTCAGTACTTGAGTCTCAGACATATCATTCAATCATGCTTCTCAGCATTTCTAACCATGCTTTTTGCATTGAAGTTTTTTCGTGTGCTGTTGTTTGATAAATGCCCCGTTGTGCTGCTGACTGGTGCCCTTGTGAGAGGTGCGCCATTGCATGCGTGGACACTGCGCGTATCTTAGCGTCGCGACTATTGATTTTTCAGAGGGCTACTTTTCGTTAGTTCATCAATCATTGGGAGAGCCCTATCCCCTTTGCCCGAAGGCAGATGATTGGTGAAGGTAACTTGCTTTTGCAAAGAAAACAAGTTCTCTGCTCAAATGAGGGACAGCTTAACGTGTCCGCCGTGTCCCCTTACTCTGCGGCTTCAGCCTCAACCTCCAAGTGAAGTGTGGCAAAGACATCGGAATATAGCTTGACCGACACCTCATGCTTGCCAAGGGTTTTGATGGGCGGGTCAATGGTGATTTTCTTACGATCGAGCTCGAAGCCCTTTGCGCTTAACGCATCTGACACCATCTGCGGGGTAACTGTACCGTAGAGTCTCCCGCCCTCGCCAGCTTTTGCCTTGACAACAAGCTGCAAACGTTCAAGTGACTCGGCAAGCTCGCGTGCGGCTTTGCGCTCACGCTCAATTTTGAAGGCTTTCTGTCTTTTCTCTTCAGCGATGGCTTTCAGCATTCCTTCGGTGGCACGCACCGCTAACCCACGTGGAATCAGGTAGTTGCGTGCATACCCGTCCCGTACCTTAACAAGGTCACCAGCTTCACCGAGTTTTTCAACTTCCTTTTTCAAAATCACCTGCATAGTTAGACAATCCTCACTTAATTTGGTCAGAGACAAATGGAATGATTGCTAAATGCCTCGCCCATTTAATTGATTTGGTCAGAAGCCGCTGTTCCTTTGCCGATAGTCCCGTGATTCGCCGTGGAATAATTTTGCCTTGTTCGTTAATGAATCGGCGGAGTTTGCGCTCATCACGGTAATCAAAGAAAACCACTTGATTCTTTGTCGGATTAGTGGCTGTACGGTTTCGTGCTGAAACCGTTCGTTGAGCCAAGCGGCTCGAGGATGTTGTGCTCTTCGACGACATTTTTCAGGGTATCATTTTAGTTACCACAGATTAGCGATTTTCTGTGGCCAGTTCACCGTCTCCGTTGAGATACTTGTATTCGTAGAGGTCTTTGCTATTTACTTGTGTATCATCGCTGTATTCTTCAACCACTCCTGAGTCATCATCGTTGCGGCGGCGCTTGTTCAGAAATTGAATACGACGTGCCTTGATTTCGACAACGGTGCGAGTGGTATTGTCTTGTAATTTCCACGTACGGCTTTGCAGCTCTCCATCGACAAGTACGGCACTGCTCTTGTGCAGATTATCGCGGCACGATTCCGCCAGCTTGTTCCAAGCCACCACACCGACATAGCACACATCTTCTTGCCACTCATTGTTGCTGTCACGGAAGCGGCGATTGCACGCTATCGTAAAGTTTACGACGGGCGTGCCTGTGGTTGTTTGTCTAAAAATGGGGTCTTTGGTCAGGTTGCCGGCAATCACGACACTGTTGATTTCTGGCATTTTCAGTTCTGCCATTTTTCTCCTCCGATAAGTTGGTTTTATTACAAAGACATGCGAAACATTAGATGAAAGTAACTCTTATGCCTGTGCAGTCTCGGATTTAGGCTCAGTGGCGACCTGTGCTGTGCCATACTTTGCCACTCGCTCACGAATCTCCAATAGTGGCTTATCCAAGATAATGGTGAGAAAGCGGATGATGTGCTCATTGAGCCGATACTGACGCTCAAGCTCAGCTAACATTGTAGGTGGGGCAACAAACTCAATGTGCACATAATACCCTATGGTGTGTTTACCGATTTTGTAGGCAAGTTTTCGGCGCCCGCTGTCGACAACATTCTTAATCTCTCCGCCCAGCGACGCTATCAGCTGCTTTATTTTTTCAAGCGCTTTCTGTGTCGTGTCGTCATCTAAATTTCCATCGAGGATGACCGTCGTTTCGTAGAGCTTCGTTTTTGCTTGCATACTTTCTCTATTACAGAAAAATGAGTGTTGCAGTTTGAACCTGATGCTAATGCCTCTCTTCTTCGCTTTACAATCCTATTTTGTTTTTCAATCCCCTCCATCTCCCAGATGGAGCGCACGCTTTTTAACCCTCAATCTTTAGCTCTCAATCTCTGTTAAGAAATTGTTGACTCAAAATTAGGAGTGCAAAGATAAATCTCCGATTCGATTTTCCAAAAGGTTGTTGAACTTTTTGTGCCCCCTTCAGCCCGACTCACTGGTCACTTGAAGACAATACCCTTGATGACAGGGCGCTGAAGTTTGTAATTGAGTTGAGCCATGATGCTCTGTCTCTTGAAAGTTAGCTCATTACGCCATGCAGAGTTCTTTACCTTCACATACAGCACACCGTCGACAACTTTTTCTACTTCGGACACGCGAGCAATATGACTTCCCACAACCTGTGACCATATCTTCACTATTTTGAATTCTTCTGCTGCTGCATCAAAATTCAGGTCTGCATACAATGCGTCCAAAAGGCTCTCGAGGCGATTTGGCGTTTTGAGATACGACATTCTTCAGATGGTTTAAGAGTTAGCGTTCCTAACAGCAAACTAAAAGCCGCAGATAGGTTACTGCAACTTGCGGGTAATATAGCCTACATCTATCTGACTTACACCCGTGAAAGCTTTGCGCTCCGTGGTCGTAATGAGCGATTGCCCCAACGGTTTCAGAATCTCAATGAGGTCACTAGCACGCTCGCGGTCCAGTTCGCTAAAAACGTCATCGAGCAAGAAGATTGGAACCTCATTCAATCGTTCGGCAATATAGGCATGTTGAGCAAGTTTTAGACACACAATAAAGGTTTTGTGCTGCCCCTGCGAGGCATAATGTTTGAGCGATTTGCCATCTACAAGAAAATCTAAATCGTCACGGTGCGGACCCAGCAGGGTTTGTCCCCTTCTAAATTCTTCACTTTGCAACTGTTTGAGCTTTAGATGCAAGCCTACCACGATGTTGTCTTTTACCAAGTTTTCTGACGCTTCATTGACCTCTGTATCATAGCACAGCGAGGGTTCTTCGCTGAACGACGCAAACTTTTGATATGCCGCCTTTAGATAGCCTGAAAACTCCTTAGAGAACTTTATGCGCTGTTGAATAATTGAAGCGGCTAACTGCACGAACTGTTCTGTCCACACTTCAAGTATCTCAAGCTGTTCGGCTTTTGGGTAGGCATGGAGTTTAATTTCAGCAAGCAGCTTATTGCGCTGGGTGAGCGCCCGCTTGTAGGTGAGCAGATTTTCAAGGTATGCACGGTTGGTTTGCGAGATGGTGTTATCTAAGAATCTCCGGCGCTCCTGTGGTGCTCCCTGCACCAATGCAAGGTCATATGGAGAGAGCGCAATGCAAGGATATTCACCTACAATTTTTGAGAACTGCTCAAGCTCGGAACGGTTGATGAAGACATGCTTACCTTCTTCATTTGAAAAATATACCCTCACGCTTGAACGCACGCCTAAATCGCTTTGCATGTCTGCCTTTACTTCAAAGTGGGTTGCCCCAAATTGCAAACACTCAGTATCGTTCGCCCCAATGAAGCTCTTCGTTAGGCAAGCTAAGTAAGCCGCTTCGAGGATGTTGGTTTTGCCTACACCATTACGCCCATAGAGAATGTTGACTCCTGCATCAAGCGGAAGTGTTAAGGTCGTGTGGCGACGGAAGTGTTCAAGATGCAAAGAGAGTATTTTCAATTTTGCTTCGAACAACTTTAAGGATTGAATGCAACAAACGTCTTTTTATGTATATGAATTCTAAACGTTTGAAGACGTTGGTAGCGTGGAAATGTGGAAAAAGAAATTTTCTCTCCCCTAACTTCTGAAAAGATAGGCACTTCCTAAGAAAAACGGCTGTATCGACTGTGTGGATATCATGTGAATTTGATTAAGTTTATCCATGCTTTTTCAGTTATCTATTAAAATAGCACCTGATATTCACATTTTGCACGATACAATAAACGGTCTATGCACATACTCTTCCACATGTTTTTGCACGTGGATTGACGTGTGGAGAGAAGGTGAATATCTAACTATTTCCAAGCGTTCTTTGCATCTAAGGCTTCAAAAATCTCTGTAAGGGAGGAGCAGTATGAGTAGTACAAGCATAGGGCGGGAGCTCAAACCTGGATGGTTAGCAAATTTCAAGTATGACTTCCCGGCCGGAATTGTGGTCTTTCTTGTGGCCGTCCCTCTCTGCTTGGGAATAGCACTTGCCTCAAATGCCCCGCTGTTTTCTGGTCTCATTGCAGGTATTGTGGGTGGTATCATTGTGTCGCTGTTCTCTGGTTCTGAAGTAAGTGTAACAGGACCGGCGGCAGGATTGACGGTCATTGTGGCAAGTTCTATTGCAAAATTAGGCTCGTTTGAAGCTTTCTTGGCAGCAGTGGTGGTGGCAGGTGTGATGCAAATCATCTTCGGCGTGCTGCGCGCTGGTATCATCGGGGACTATGTGCCAAACAGCGTCATCAAGGGCATGTTAGCTGCCATTGGCATCATCATTATCATCAAGCAATTTCCTTACGCCTTTGGTCATAGCACAGGGCAGTATGATGACCGCGAAGATATTGAGTTTCTCCGGCATTTTGGTGAGGATAGTGCATTTGCCGAGCTGGTCAGAACGCTATTTGATATTTCTCCTGCGGCAGTGTTCATCTCGGTGCTTTCAATAGTGTTATTGATTCTGTGGGAAAGACCTTTCTTTCAACGCTATGCATTTTTTAGGGTAGTGCCCGGTCCGTTAGCAGTGGTGTTGCTTGGCATCGGCTTGAACCAGCTCTTTAGTTGGGCATTTGCAGATTCCCCAATGTTATTTCTCACGGCAGAGAAAGGGCAATTGGTAAAAGTGCCTGTGTTCGAAAACCCAACACAGGTTCTGCAAAGTTTAACCATTCCAGATTTCAGTGCCCTGATGCGTAAGGATACATACGTCGTGGCTTTAACCTTAGCTGTGGTGGCCAGTTTGGAAACATTGCTTTCAATTGAAGCTACCGACAAACTCGACCCATTCAAACGCATCTCCGATACCGAAAAAGAATTGCGAGCACAAGGTATTGGTAACATTATCTCGGGATTACTTGGCGGGCTGCCGATGACAGCAGTGATTGTGCGCTCATCGGCAAACATCTATGCGGGAGCACGAACACGAGCTTCTGCATTCTACCATGGTGCATTCCTCCTCATTGCCGTGCTCCTTGCTCCACATTTGCTGAATATGATTCCGTTGGCAAGTCTGGCAGCTGTACTCATTGTAGTAGGCTATAAGCTAGCAAGTGTCAAGCTCTTTAAAGCTATGTACAGAACAGGCACAGAACAATTCATCGCCTTTGTGACAACAATTGTGGCGATTGTCTTCACAGACCTACTCATCGGTATCTTTATCGGGTCGGCAGTAGCCATATTCTTCGTCCTCAGAGTGTATCACCACTCTTCCATCACCACAGTAAATCAGGACAATTACTACCTGATTCGCTTCAACAAAGACATGTCATTTATCAATAAGTCGGAATTCAAAGAGCAATTGGCAAAGATTCCGGATAACTCTGTCGTGATTATTGAAGGAACGAAAGCGATATTTATTGACCGAGATATTTACGAGGTGATAGATGACTTCCGTGAGTCAGGCAAGTACCGCAATATCAAAGTAGAGCTCAAGCACGTGGATTCAAAATATCTCCCGTTATTCCAAAACTTATCAAAGAGGAGGACAAACAATGGAGTCGTACAAGAGACTGCTTCTGGCAAATAAAGCATGGGTAAAGGAAAAACTCGATATCCGTCCTGACTATTTCGACAGAATGGCAAACAATCAAACCCCTGAATTCTTGTGGATAGGCTGTTCAGATAGCCGTGTCCCTGCCGAAGAAATTACAGGAACGGAGCCGGGGGAGCTGTTTGTGCACAGAAACATTGCAAATCTTGTCATCCACACAGACCTCAACATGTTAAGTGTGTTGCAATATGCTATAGAAGTTCTGAAAGTCAACCATATCATTGTCTGTGGGCACTACAACTGCGGCGGGGTTAAAAATGCAATGGGGCATCAAAGTTTAGGGCTCATCAACAAGTGGCTCCGACACATCAAAGATGTCTATCGTTTTCATGCAGCCGAACTCGATGCAATCAAGGATGAAAACCAGCGCTACCAGCGACTTATCGAGCTCAATGTCGTTGAGCAACTGCGCAACGTCGCCGAAACCTCATTTGTGCAACGCGCATGGTACTTTGAGGGCCGTCCATATCTGCACGGGTGGGTGTATGATGTCAAGACGGGATTGCTCAAAGAGCTATCTATGATGCAGCCAAACAGTGAACTCTACGACATCTACCGATATGATTTTTCAATAGAGCGTCGTAAGAGTACGCCACGCAGTGAATTGGGTGCGTCAAGCCCAAGTTATGCTAAAAATGGCGAGAAAGTCACACACCCATGACCTCATGGTCAGGCTGTAGCTAAAATTTAGGTATTCAGTCGAACTGGCATGACAAGAATCAGATGCTGGTCAGAGGGCTTGCCTTGATAAATAGGTTTGACAATGGTAGCACGAGTAGGTGTGCTGAACTCGAAATGTGCTTCCTCACTATCAAGATGGACTAAGGCATCTTCAAGGAATTTGGCATTAAAGCCTATGAGTAAGCTCTCTTTGAAAGAGCATGGCACAATTTCTTCTGCTGAAGCACCTTCATCGGCATTCTCTGCAGAGACCTTCAGAGTATCCACATCAAGTTGAAGTCGCACATCTCCGCGTGAAGAAAAGCGGGCGACACGCTTGACCGTAGAAGCCAAGTGAGCACGATTCACCACCAATTTCTTATCGTTTTCCAAAGGAATGACGGCTTCATAGTTGGGATAATTTTCCGCAATAAGGCTGGCAACCAGTACTGTGGCTCCAAACTTGAACTGAATCCGTGCAGCCTTCGTAGCAACAGAAATCTCAACAGCATCTTCATCTCGAAGGGACTTTTGCACAATGTTAAACACTCTTGAGGGAACAATCACTTTGAGTTTATCCTTGCTGCCTGTCTCAAGAGCTTGCGTGTAGCGTGAGAGCCGGTGCCCATCCGTAGAAACCACGCGAAGGTGCTGTGGCTCCAGCTCGAGCAACAGACCCATCATAGCGGGGCGCATGCTATCCAAACTAACCGCAAAGAGCGTCTTATGAACGATGTCTTTGAACTCTTTGCTGCTTAGTGTGAAAGAAAGCTCGAAATCCAGTTTCTTTTCGGAGCGCTCCTGTCGCTCACTGCTGCCAGAAATTTTGTATTTGCCACGTCCTGTATCAATGATGAACACAACTTCGCTGTCGCCTTCCTTCTTTTTGGTCTCAAATTCGGCAGTTTCATCGGGCAAGCTGCGAAGAATATCTTGGAGTCGGCGGGCATTTAGCAAAACGGAGCCTTTGTCGTTAGATTCAGTAGAAAGAGAAGTCGTGAAGGCAAGGTCTCCATCAGTGGTAAAGAGAGAAAGCTTTTTTTTCTCAAGAGTAAGTAAGATGCTCTCGAAACGAAAGTCCGTGGCTTTTTGAGGGAGTGCAAGTACAGCATTGCTGACTGCGTCTGCAAACGGTTTTAATTCAACTGTGAATTTCATGTGTCTTGCTAAATAAGAAATGGCACAAAAATAGTGATTCGCAAGCAAACTTGTGCATGTTTAACAAAAACTTGCGAACAGACAGAAATCAACTACGAAGTGGGCTCCCAGATGAACTTGCCAAGGCGATTGATATATCCAATCCGACGCCCTTCTTGAACTCTGGCAATACCATCCTTGAAAGGTTCAATGTAGTCAAATTGTGGAGGGAGAATTTCATTACCGCCCTTGTCAATCAAGCCCCACTTTCCGCGTTGCTTGACGGCAGCATAACCTTCTGAAAACTCTCGCGCACTTTCAAACTGTGCAGCAATGGTGAGCCTGCCCTTCTTGTCTATATAGCCCCATTTGATGCGCCCTGCCGAATCTTGGAGCGCCACGGGTGCAAGTCCTTCTCGAAAAGAGCCACACTGCTCGAAGGTTGGCGGAATCCGAAACTGACCATCATGACCGATAAATCCCCACTTGCTATTGAGACTAACTGCCGCAAGACTATCTGAAAACTCACGGGCGAGCTCGAAGCGGGGACTGATAACCTGTGCACCAGTTTTATCAATGTAGCCGAACTGATTTCCGATTTTCACCCAAGCTAAGCCTTCTGAAAATGACCATGCCATGTCGTACTGCGGTTTAATTGCATATAGCCCGAGCGGAGTGATATAGCCCCACTTGGCGCCTTCTTGCACAGCCGCCAGACCTTCAGAGAAGCGCAATCCATCTGTGAAGCGTGCAGAAATAACAATATCACCAGTTTTGTCTAAGTAGCCGATATTTTTGCCAATGCGTACGGGTGCTAAGTTTTCAGAAAAGCTCCATGCGGAAAGAAATTGCGGCTTGATAGCCTCACGACCTGTGGCTGCATCAATGAAACCAAACCTTTCGCCATTTTCAACAACTAATGCCATACCTTCAGAAACATCGCCAGCATCGGTATAAATGGGTTCTACAATTTTTTGTCCTGTTTGGTCAATGAAGCCAAACTTATCATTCAGCCGTATTGGCAGCAGCTTTCCATTAGGCTTGGGATTGGATTGGCAAGAGGAGAGCAACATGCAAATTAACACACTCAAAACAGTCCAGAGAAGATATTGCAATGGCATGGTTCTGATTAATTGAGCGGATAGTTTACAGCTTTTAGCATCTCATAGAACTTTTCTGCCTTTTCTGCAGGATTGTGAGCGGTTTCGAGGCTTTGCATGACTAGCGACTTTCCAATCGGATAAGTAAGCATGTATGTGCGATAGTCATTATCGCGCAAGCGAGCAATCATGCGATGCAAAAGCTCATCTTCACTTGGTGAAAACCGACGTAGGTAAGCAAACACAGTATCATCACTCGCATGATGTTCGTGCATAAGCAGGGCAGCATTGATAAGAGGTTTATGACCTAATTCAGTCAGCGTGCATAGAATCTGGGCATCGCACTCACTGAGAAGACAGTGATGCAAATGATGATGTGCATTTAGCCATGATACACTGTCCATGGTCTCACCAATCACGAGATATTCTGCAACCTCAGCGAGCCCTTCAGCGAGCAGACTGGCAGGCGTACCAAGCAGACTGATGGAGAATTCATCATACCCACACTTATTGACCAGCTCTGCTTCCTTGACAATAGCCTCTGTGTGATGACCGCAAAAGGCTTCATGTGTGGTGGTATGCAAAATGTTCCAAATCGTGGTAGGGATATCGATATTGAGTTCGTAGATTGAGCGAAAGTTACCTTGATACCAGTGGTAGCCTGCCCAAGGTTTATTTCGCACTAAGCGCACTTCTACATAGTTGTCGGGAAGAGGAAAAAGCTGGTGAGCAATTTCTTTTGCCTCATGCAGGGCTGCACTGATAAAGCGCTCAATAGTTTGAGCGTTCAGCTCAAAGCGCTTGCGCCAACGCACAAAACGCTCTGAGAGCGTGCCAGAACCGTCTAAAAGCCGTTCAAGTGTCTCGATATGCTGCGATAGCTCTGACTCATCTTGCCAACTCACTTGAGTAATGCCTAAACATAGCCGCGCTTCCTCACGAAAAGGAAATACTCGACCTAACTTTTTCTCTACCATCGTCTGTAGGGCAAGTGTTTGAGCGTAGAGATACTTGGCGCGACTGCTGGAAACATGCTCTAAGGTAGATAAAATGGCTTGCGCATGCTCGTAGAGTTGCTTCAGGGCAAAAGGGGGTTCTTGTGCGATACGCTCTCGCAGTTGTGCTGCCTTGCCGTATGCAGCATCAACCACACCCTGCTGATACTTATCAAAACGCAAAGCAAGTTGCAGATACTTCTCGACGATATCTGAAAATGCGTCATTCATAGGCTGGTAAATAATTGCAAGATAAGGCTTCATCGTCTATTTTTGAAGTCCTTACAATAGGGCTAAAGCCAACTTGACCATGGGATTTGTACTTATCACGGGCGCTTCAACAGGCATTGGAGCAGAATTTGCGAGGCAATATGCCGCAAAAGGGAAAGCTCTCATTCTTGTGGCTCGCTCGCAAGATAAACTTCATGCATTAGCTAAGCAGTTACAACAAACATGCGGAGTGGAGGTTAAGGTATTTGCACAGGATTTGTCGCAGCCCAATGCCGCAGAGCAGGTGTTTGAGTTTTGTAAATCACAACATGCACAAGTCGAGCTGTTAATTAACAACGCTGGTGTGGGTTTAGCCAATAAGTTTCAGCATCAGCAACTGTCAGAGATTGAATCTATGATTCGTCTCAACATTCTGGCAACCGTAAAGCTCACACATCTCTTTTTGCCAGACTTTCTTAGCAGGAAATCCGGTGGTGTGATTAACGTGGCATCGATTGCTGCATTTCAAGGTACGCCGAATATGTGCGTCTATGCTGCAACGAAAGCCTTTGTGCTCTCCTTTTCAGAAGCCTTGGCTGAAGAACTGCGTGGCACTGGCGTGCGCGTCATGGCGCTTTGTCCGGGCGGCACAATCACGTCATTTTTTGAAAACGCCGGTTACAAGCCAGAACGCTTCAAGCTCCCTCTTCAAACACCAGAAATGGTGGTAAGGACGGGCATTCTGGCTATGGAGCGCGGCAAAGCCTCAGCGGTATCGGGCTGGCTCAATAAGTTGCTGGTCTTCACGGAACGCTTCACACCACGCTGGCTCAATACTAGACTGGCGGGCGTATTTGTTGGAGAAATGTGAGTGTATGCCACACGCATCAATCTGATGGGGTTGCCGTAGCGGGTGCAGCAAATTTGATTTCCAAGTATCCATCTGCAAACATTTGTGCTTCTTGCGGCTCAAGTCCAGCCAATGAGTCGGGCAGAGCAATATCGCGGTAGCGTGTGCCGACGCGCAAGGTCAGTGTGGCGCCTAAGCGAGAGAGTTCAATTTTGTCGGTTGGTGCAAAGGGCAGCTTCACGCGTAGAACAGAGCCATGTTCTTCTTGGCGAATGGAAAGCGGTTTTTCTTCGTAGAGCAGTTTTGCCGGGTCAGTGTCGCCGTAGAGAATCTCGGCAAGTCGTCGCAATCGCTCAATGCCTGTCACTTCACTCTTGAAGAGAGGCACTTTGAAAATAGGCATCGGTGAAAAGTCGTTGACAATCTGCGCAAGATAGCGTTGTTGCGATTCATGCCATTCTGCATAGTAGCCGTCTTTGGCTTCATCAGGAATGACACGATTGACGATTGCTGCATCGACATGCATGCCGTAAAGGTTGAGGTAGGTCATGGCACGCTGCGATTCGGCAATGACCATCTTTTCAGGATTCATGACAAGCCGTGCGGAAGTTATAGCTTTCTTATCCATTATCTCGCGAATGTCTTTGAGTCGGTCAAGTGACCTATCCCACATAAGGGCTACATGTTCAGGTGCAACAATTTTATCCAGTCCGGGCGTAACCTTCGAGATAGGGCGTAATACAGGCGCCATGATAAACTTTTCAATCACGCGTGTAACTTTCAGGAGCCATGCCAAAACTTCAGGCAAAGAAAGCAGGCGCAGGGTCTCGCCAGTAGGTGCCATATCGACCACCACGACATCGTATTCGCCTTTGCCATAGAAATCGCGTAGGCGCAAGAGGCTGAAAAGTTCAGCCATACCGGGAATGGAGGCAAGTTCGCCAGCGATAGTCTGGTCAGCGCCAAGGGTCATCAACAGGCTGGCAATGAAATCACGAATGGCGCCCCAGTTCTCATTGAGCTCTACATACGGATCGATTTCAACGGCGCTCAGACGTGGCAAAACAGGTTGAACCTTGCCAGATAAGGGTACGCCCAACGAGTCTGCAAGACTGTGAGCAGGGTCAGTAGACATCACCACTGTATTGTAGCCACGCTCAGCACACTGAATGGCAGTTGCCGCCGCTGAACTGGTCTTGCCAACTCCACCTTTCCCAGTAAAAAAGATAATTCTCATCAGATGAAACTCGCACTTGCTGTAGAGAGACTCACATCTGCAAAGTTAGAATATCTTGATGATTTTCGAGGCGTGTTTTTCGAAAAAAGCAAATAAAAAAGGCATACTGGTGCTACCCAGTATGCCCCCCCTCATCACCCAAAACAAAACACAAGATAACCTGCGGTTATCTCTATCAGGTAGAATGCTCAAAAGGTATGCCAAACTTAAGTTTGCGTTTTTACGCATTTTTTGAAGGTCTTAGCATTACAAAATTGGATGCAATTACTTTTTGTAATGGTAAAAATGTTACGAAAAGTAATGTGCAGAGGCTATGCATAAATTCCTCTTAGCTTTAAGGTCTTAGCAACTTTATCTATGGCTAAGATATAAGCCCCGATACGAAGGGTTTGATTGTATTTGATAGCGGTTTGATAGACGGCTTCAAAGGCATTGCGCATGGCACGCTCCAAGCGGCGATTGACACGCTCAAGCGACCAGAAATAACCTTGTCGGTCTTGAACCCACTCGAAGTAGCTCACGGTTACGCCGCCAGCATTAGCCAAAATATCGGGCACTGTTCGAATGCCCCTGTCAAAGATAATAGGTTCAGCGTCAGCAGTCATCGGACCATTTGCACCTTCGACAATCAAGCGACATTGAAGTTTGTGCGCATTGCGTGTGGTGATTTGGTCTTCTTTTGCGGCTGGCACAAGCACATCACAGGGCAACTCTAACAATTCCTCGTTAGTGATATAATCTCCTTCAGTGTAGCCTGCCAGTGAGCGGTGCTTATTAACATATTCTATCACTTTGGGAATATCATGACCGTTGGGGTTGTAGTAACCACCGGAAATATCGCTAATGCCTACAATTTTACAGCCTTGTTCATAGAGTAATTTGGCAGAGACCGAGCCCACATTGCCGAACCCTTGCACCACCACACGAGAACTTGTAGGCGACATGCCGAGCTTATCCATAGCAGAGAGGGTGCAAATCATCACGCCGCGTCCCGTAGCTTCTCGTCGCCCCAGCGACCCGCCCAGAATCACAGGCTTGCCCGTTACGACCGCCGTTTCAGTGCGTTGAACATGCATGGAGTAAGTGTCCATAATCCACGCCATGGTTTGCTCGTTGGTGTTCATGTCAGGGGCAGGAATGTCTTTATCAGGTCCGAATACGGACATCAAGTTAGCAGTATAACGACGGGTAATTTTTTCAATTTCAACTCGGGTGAGTGTGGAGGGGTCACATTTTACGGCGCCCTTTGCTCCACCAAACGGAAGGTTCAGAATTGCACATTTCCACGTCATCCATGCGGCGAGAGCTTTGACTTCATCGAGCGTCACATCAGGCGCGTAGCGAATGCCGCCCTTCGACGGTCCCAGCGTATCGTTGTGAATCACGCGGTAGCCTTCAAATACCTCAATCCTCCCGTTATCCATCTGAATAGGGATTGAGACGATAATTTGCCTCACTGGGGTTTTGAGGTATTGATAGACGCCTTCTTCGAGCTGCAAAATTTCAGCGGCAATATCAAAGCGCGCCATCATAGATTCAAAGGGATTTTCTTTGCTTTTTATCGGCGCGGGTTCTTTGTACAAGTCTTTTGAAATGCTCATGGTAGGTTACAGGTTAAAAGAAATGAATTTGAAAAGAGTAAAGTTTAAAGTCCGACAGGAGAACATTCGATACGTGAAACACCTATTGAAAGGGGCAACACAGTGTTTCGCAGAGCTCATTGTCATAGGTTAAAATTGGGCTGTGAAGTTACAAAAACACGCATGAAAACAAAATTCTGAATCGGTAGCATAATCTAAGTTGAGCAAATGAACTTGAAATAAACTGGGCAAGTTTGCATAAGCAATCAATTTTTGCAAATTGCATATATCAACTCAAATCTTAGCAGTATGTCGACAGAAGAGAACGGTCATCACCGCGATGGCAAACAGCAGCGCTTTGCGCAGGGTACTCACGGCGATAGTTTGGAGCATCCTACAGGCATTCAAGAATTTCATTTGCTTCATGCAGAAGACCCTTCGAAGATTTTCTTTACAGAAGAGGATAAAAAGAAAATTCAGGAGTTTGTCTCGCGCTATCCTGCAAAAGAATCAGCTGTGATGCCAGCCTTGTGGTATGCGCAAGAAAAATTCGGTTGGCTTTCAATAGAAGCTATCAATCTGGTGGCGGATACGATTCCAATGCCGCGCGCCGATGTGCAGGGCGTGGCCAGTTTTTATACCATGTACTGGAAAAAGCCCATGGGCAAGACGCACATAGCGATTTGCACCAACATCTCTTGTATGCTCTGCGGGGCATACGAGCTCTACAACTACATCAAAAAGACCTATGGCATTGGCAATGGCGATGTCACACCCGATGGATTGCTTTCGCTCGAAGAAGCGGAATGTTTGGGCAGCTGTGGCACAGCACCTGCAATGCAGGTCAATAACTACGAGTATGTAGAAAATCTCTCGCTCGAGAAATTGAAAGACTTTCTCAAATTACGAGGCTTGTAACAGCCAGCAAATGCAGTGAAAAATTGCAGTAGCCTATCATCTTCTCTTCGTCAAACACTTAAAAAAAGAACATGAATAGCACAGCGCCATCTAAAGTGCAAATTCTTACTCAGGTCGTCAAGCGGGATAAATCCGTTGTGCCATTTGACCAAAGCAAAATTACGAATGCGATTTTCAAAGCTGGGCAAGCCACAGGTGAATTCGGTGCGGAAGTTGCCCAGCACCTTAGCGATGAGGTCGTCAAAGTGCTCGAGCAAAAATTTGAGACCGAGCCGCCCACAGTAGAGCAGATTCAAGATATTGTGGAGACTGTGCTCATCAAGGAGAATTGGGCAAAGACGGCAAAAGCCTACATTCTCTACCGCAACGAGCGGGCGCAAATTCGCAAGCAAAAAAAGCCGGTTCCAACCGAAGTGCGAGAATTGGCGCAAGAGAGCAAAAAGTATTTTCGTCATCCGCTGTCAGAACTGATTTACTATCGCACTTACTCTCGCTGGCTACCTGAAAAAGAGCGACGTGAGACTTGGGTGGAGACAGTTGAGCGCTACATCAACTTCATGCGCGAAAATTTGGGTAGCAAACTCACCGAGCAAGAATATGCTGAACTACGCGACGCCATTTTGAAGCAAGACGTCATGCCTTCGATGAGGTTGCTCTGGAGCGCTGGTGAAGCGGCTCGCAAAACGCATGTTGCCGCTTACAACTGTTCCTACATTGCTCCTGAATCGCTGCGAGACTTTGGCGAAATCATGTATATCCTGATGTGCGGCACGGGAGTTGGGTTTTCCGTGGAGCAACAGACCATTCACAAACTGCCACAAATCAAAAAGCAAACTGGCAAGAGACGCTCGACTTTCGTCATTGAAGATAGCAAAGAAGGGTGGGCAGATGCTTTCGTCTATGGCTTAGAAGCATGGTTCAATGGCGAAGATGTGGCGTTTGATTACTCACGAGTTCGACCGCAAGGGGCGCGCCTAAAAACAATGGGTGGGCGAGCCTCTGGTCCTGAACCGCTTCGGGCGCTGTTGGATTTCAGTCGCGAGCGAATTTTGATGCGTCAGGGTCGGCGACTCAATACGCTTGATGTGCATGACATCATTTGCAAAATTGGTGAAGTGGTAGTGATGGGTGGCGTACGCCGCAGCGCATTGATTTCACTGTCGGATTTGGATGATGTAGAAATGCGCCATGCCAAAGATGGTGCGTTTTACATCTCGCATCCACAGCGCGCCATGGCAAACAATTCTGCCATTTACAATGAAAAGCCCACGGTAACTGAATTTCTCGATGAATGGCTCTCGCTTATCAAATCAGGAAGTGGAGAGCGAGGCATTTTCAACCGTTCTACCATTCTTGAACAAGTGCCAGTGCGCCGCCGAGAAACCTTTGCCAACTACCTTTCCACCTGTGGCACCAATCCATGCGGCGAAATCGTTTTGCGCTCCAAACAATTCTGCAATCTCTCTGAAGTGGTCGCCCGCGCCGAAGATACCCAAGAAACCTTGCGGCGAAAAATTCGCTTGGCGACCATTCTGGGCACCTACCAAGCGACGCTGACCAACTTTCCTTATCTCTCACCAGAATGGAAAAAAAATTGTGAAGAAGAGCGCTTGCTGGGTGTCTCTATCACAGGGCAATGGGACTCACCTGCTGTACGCAACCCTGAAACCTTGCAAGCCTTGAAAGCAGAAGCCATAAAAGTCAATGAAGAATATGCCAAGCGGTTTGGAATTCATGCTTCTACCTGTATCACGTGCGTAAAACCTTCAGGCACTGTGTCACAGCTGGTCGATGCATCGTCTGGCATGCATCCGCGGCATGCGCCATACTACATTCGCCGCATTCGTATTTCGGCAAGTGACCCCTTATTCAAAATGCTCAAGGACCAAAAATTCCCATACAAGCCTGAAGTGGGGCAGGTCGATGGTATGGCGACAACCTACGTGTTAGAGTTTCCCGTCAAGGCGCCAGAAGGGGCAATCTTCCGAGATGACCTGACAGCAATCGAGCAGCTTGAATACTGGAAACTGGTCAAAACGCATTTTACTGAACACAATCCATCTGTTACAATAAGTGTCGGTGAAGATGAGTGGCTAGAAGTGGGAAATTGGTTGTATAAGAATTGGGAGATAATTGGCGGGCTATCGTTTTTGCCGCGCACAAACCATGTGTATGCTTTAGCGCCTTACGAAAGCATTTCAAAGGAGCGATACGAAGAACTTGTTGCCAAGATGCCTAAAATTGATTTCTCGGAAATTGTGTGTTACGAAGAAACTGACGAAACAGAAGGTGCAAAGGAGCTGTCGTGCGTGGCAGGCAGTTGCGAACTGTAAAAGAAGTCAGGTTCAGCGCGATTTGAAAAAGAGCAAGAAAGTTTGTAGTATAGTTTGATTTTATGAGCAAGTTTGCGGGCGTAACTCAATTGGTAGAGTGCAACTTTCCCAAAGTTGAAGTTGCGGGTTCGAGTCCCGTCGCCCGCTCATGAAAACCAGTCTCTTCCCCTGTTGAAGTTGTTCTACCATACCGCACACATATTTCACCTTGAAACGATTCAGTGCCTGATTTCTTTTCATTGAGCAATTGACTTGAGAAGGAATTTGACAAGAAAAAGTTGAATTTTGGAAAAATGTTTAACGGGTATGCTCACCGAAAGGCAGAAAGTTGGTCAAGCGTTTACTTAGTATGGCTGGCAAATGAAAGAGTGCTGACCATGCGGTGAAAAGAGAGGCATGTTTAGCGAGTGCAGGGGATTGCAGGTTGCGCCAAGCAAATAGTTAGGTGAAGAAAATGTGTTTGCAGGGATGTTACGCTTTTTTCTGTGACAACAGTAAAAAATGTTCCACGTGAAACATTAAGCATGTGGATTTCAATGTTGAAATCTTTTTTTCAGCTATGACAGATTACGACGTCATTGTAGTTGGAGCTGGGCATGCAGGCTGTGAAGCCGTGCTGGCTGCTGCCCGAATGGGTCAGAGATGCCTGCTCGTTACCATGGACTTACTTGCCATTGCTCGAATGTCATGCAATCCTGCTATTGGTGGGGTAGCAAAGGGACAAATGGTGCGTGAAATTGATGCGCTTGGCGGAGCGATGGGCAAAGTTACCGATGCGGCAGGCATTCAATTCCGAATGCTAAACCGTAGCAAAGGTCCAGCAATGTTTTCCCCGCGTGCGCAATGCGATAGGGTTCAATACTCAATTGAAATGCGCAAACTCATTGAGAAAGAACCGCTCATTGATTTACGGCAAGATTCCGTTATCGGTGTGTGCGTCGAGAACGGGGAAATTAAGGCGGTGATTCTGCGAGGGCATCAAGAAATCACGGCAAAGGCGGTGGTCTTGACCAATGGCACTTTTCTCAATGGCAAAATTCATGTTGGCTTAAAAAATTACTCTGGCGGTCGCACCATGGCAGAGCCTGCAGCAACAGGTCTAACCGAGTGCCTTGTCGAACTGGGTTTCACGGCTGGAAGGCTTAAGACGGGCACGCCGCCACGCATTGATGCGCGAAGTGTAGATTATAGCAAGGTCGAAGTGCAGCCTCCGGACGAAGTAATTGAACCGTTTTCTTTTGATACAGATGAAACCGAGTTTCGGAAAAAGCGGCAACTCTGCTGCTTTATTACTTACACCAATGAAGAAACACATCGGGTGCTTGAATCGGGCTTCGACCAATCACCAATGTTTCGCGGGCTGATTGATGGTGTCGGACCGCGATACTGTCCATCCATTGAAGACAAAGTGTATCGGTTTCGTGATAAGGACCGTCATCAGATTTTCCTTGAGCCAGAGGGCTTTGAGACCAACGAAATGTATGTCAATGGATTTTCTACATCCTTGCCGGAGGAAATTCAGCTAAGGGGATTGCGCACAATTGCTGGATTGGAAAACGTCAAAATGATTCGTCCGGGCTATGCAATTGAGTACGACTATTTTCATCCGCATCAGCTCAAGCCGACCTTGGAGACGAAGCGTGTAAGGGGACTGTTTTTTGCAGGGCAAATTAACGGGACTTCGGGCTACGAGGAAGCGGCGGCGCAGGGACTCGTAGCGGGAATCAACGCGGCACTCTATGCTCAAGGTGGAGGGGAGTTTATTTTACGTCGCGATGAAGCATACATCGGTGTGCTCATTGACGACCTTATCACGAAGAGCACCGATGAACCTTACCGCATGTTCACCTCGCGTGCAGAGTATCGCATCCTTTTGCGTCAGGATAATGCCGACCGTCGACTGCGTGAAAAAGGATATCAGTTAGGGTTAGTGAAAGCAGATGCTTATCAAAAATTTTTGCGGAAAAAGTTGGAGATTGAGCAGGTACTCAAGTGCCTGAATGAGGAGCTTGTGCAAGCGACTGACATCAATCCAGTGATTGAGCAATTGGGCGGTTCGCCTTTTCGCAAAAATGAACGCGCCATTGATGTATTGCGTCGGCAAGAGATGACACTGCAGCGGATGCTGGAGGCTCTGCCAGAACTGCGCCAAAAAGTGGAAAGCATCTCTACCAATCCTCGCGTCTATGAGCAGGTGGAACTGGATGTCAAATACGAAGGGTACATTCGCCGTGAGTTGCAGCAGGCGGAAAAGTTAGCTCGGCTTGAAGAGGTAACCATTCCGTTGGCATATGACTTCGACCGTGTCAAAGGGCTGTCATCGGAAGGGCGAGAAAAGCTCAAAAAGGTAAGGCCAACGACGATTGGGCAAGCATCGCGCATCTCGGGTGTGACCCCAGCGGATGTCTCTATTTTGATGGTGCATTTGGGGCGATGACAACAGCTTGGCAAAATGCAGACAATCGAATGTTTCACGTGAAACATTTTCGCAGTGAATAGGGATTAGCCCCATAAAGCCGAAGCCAAATCACAAGCTGGCTGGGACACGCATGCGGAGCTAGTCAGAAATTTTGTATTTCATCCACGAAACTCTAATTGATTATGCCTGACAGGTTTCATGAAGAAAGGGTTGCAGATGAGCGTATATCGCTGGCACAAAGTGTGTTAGCCAACGAATTGCTCTATGGCAAGGACCGAGAAGAGAACCTGGTCGCCGCACATCAGATTTCGGATAACCAGATTCGGCTCTATAAGCGCGAAGCAGGGGAGATTACATGGCGCGATGAGCCCTTCTATCCCTTCTTCTTCCTTGCCAGTGCGGGACTGCTTAATGGATTCAAAGCTGAAGTCGGCGGTGGGTTTTGGCTAAAAGAGTTAGAGGGAAGTAATTACTACAAGTATCTGGCGATTTTCAAAAGCTGGAAAGATTACCGCGCTGCCATTGACTACGCTACCAACACCAAACGCAAACTCTCACGCGATGAAAACAGCTATACTCAAGACGAAGACGGAGACCGCCGTATTGAAGAAATCTACTCTAAAGCTGATGCTGTCTCGCAGTACTTGTTTCAAACGGGCAAAACACTCTTCAAAGCCATGACCTTTCGAGACCTGCGCCGCATGCAGCTCGATATTGAAACCTATTACGACAAAGAGGCACAGCAGCTATCAGGAATTCACATCGGACGAGAGAAAATTATCATTATTGCTCTTTCGGACTCCACAGGATGGGAAGAAGTTTTACATATCAAAGCACAGTCCGAGCGAGAGATGTTGGAACGCTTGGTGCAGATTATTCAGGAGCGAGACCCCGACGTCATTGAAGGTCACAACATCTTCAGTTTCGACTTGCCCTACCTACAACGCCGATGCGAAATACACGGCGTAAGGTTTGCAATCGGACGCGATGGCAGCACACCGCGCAGTTATCCTGCCAGCATTCGCTTTGCAGAACGAACGATTGACTATCCCTACTGCGAAATTGCTGGACGGCATGTGGTCGATACGCTCTTTTTGGTGCAGTGGTTCGACATGTCTAAGCGCGCCATGCCCAGCTATAGCCTGAAAGAGTGTGCCAAATACTTCGGGTTTGCCAACGAAACTCGCGTCTATATTGACCACAAAGACATTGCAGAAGCATGGGACAAAACTCCAGACAAACTGCTTGCCTACGCCCTTGATGATGTGCGCGAGACGGGGAAACTCTCCGAGCTCCTTTCTGGAAGCAATTTTTATATGACCCAGATGATGCCGTTCAGCTATGCGCAAGTCTCGCGCATGGGACCAGCGGCGAAAATTGAAGCACTCTTTGTGCGAGAATACCTACGCCAGAAAAGATCGATTCCGCGTCCGCAGCAAGGTCAGCAGGAAAGTGGTGGCTACACAGAAGTATTTCTGAAAGGCATTTTAGGTCCAATCGTCTATGCTGATGTCGAATCGCTCTATCCAAGCATCATGCTCACCTACAACGTTTGTCCAGCAAGTGATGAACTTAAGTTGTTCCCGAAAATTCTGACCGACCTCAAAAACCTGCGACTGGAAGCCAAAGGACGAATGAAGACAGCGAAAAAAGTAGGAGATAAAAACAGTGCAGACCTCTACGACGCCATGCAAAATTCCTTCAAGATTTTGATTAACGCTATGTATGGCTACTTAGGTTTTCGCGCAGGAATTTTCAATGACTACAGTGAGGCGGACCGCGTAACCACCACTGGGCAAACGATTGCTAAAAAAATGATTACTGAATTTGAAAAACGCGGTTGCCGCATCGTAGAAGTCGACACCGACGGAATCTACTTTATCCCGCCGCCGAATGTGCGCACCGAAGAAGAAGAAGCCAATCTGGTCAAAGAGGTGTCAGCAACCATGCCAGAAGGCATCACCATTGCATATGATGGGCGCTTCAAGAAGATGGTCTCCTACATGAAGAAAAATTATTTGCTGCAGAGCTACGACGGCAAAATCAAAATCAAAGGCTCTTCACTGGTGAGTCGGAGTGCTGAAAAATTTGGACGAGAATTTGTGCGCAAAGGCTTCGAGTGCTTACTCAATGAAGACATTGTGGGCTTGCATGAGCTCTACATTCAAACCCGAGATCGCATCATTAACAAGGAAATGGAGGTGTCGGAGTTTAGTCGCACCGAAAGCCTGAAGAGCAGTGTGGAAGAGTATCAACAAGAGGTGCGAGCAGGCAAACGCAACAAGGCAATCACTTACGAAATTGTGATTAGAAATAAACTATCGGTCAGCAAAGGCGACCGCATCACCTACTATGTGACTGGGTCGGGCTTGTCGGGCAACTACGCCGAACGTGGCAAATTAGCCAGCGAGTGGAAGCGAGACAAGCCCGACCAAAATGTGGACTTCTATCTCAAACGCTTGGATGAGTTTGCCGAAAAATTTCGTGACTTTTTCAAGCCAAGCGACTTTAGCCGAATCTTTTCGGCTGACGAGCTATTTGGTTTTTCACCAGATGGCATTGAAATCATCAAAGAAATTCAACACCGCGATACAGCAGAGATTGAAGAAGAAATTCCATTCTAATCAAAAAACCATGCGCGCTGAAAATTGATATTGCGTCGGAATGCCCGCCGAGCGATACTGAATGGGGTCACCGGGGCGACCGACTTGTGCACGGTTGGTCTGCGTCGCATTGGCAAAGTAACCACTGTAGTTGATAGCATTGAACACATTGAAAATATCAGCACGCAATTCCATACCAACATCACCGAAAGAAATGAGATGCGACACACTCAAATCAAGTTGAGCAAAGCCGGGCAAGCGTTCGCCATTGCGCGGCACGCCCGGATAGCGGTCTAAGTTGCCAGCAAAGCCATCGCCATACTGCGGTCCATGACCGTAAAAACCAGCATAGTCTTGTGGATTGTTCACGCCCGGAGGCGCAACCGCATTGCTTAGTGCCACAGTGCGATTAATGGGCTGACCAGATTGAAGCAGCAAGTTTAGTGAAAGTGTGGTTCCAAAATCAAATCGATATGCGCCCGTCAGTGCCAGAACATGACGCCGGTCATTAACCGCAAAGCCCCACTCGTTCTGAAATTCGTTAGCATCCATGGCGCGGAAGTTAATGTCGTCCGTATTGTTCAAGTTCCACGAAAGTGTGTAGGCTAATTGAAAAGCGTAGTTGTTCGAGAATGCCTTTTTGAGCGTCAGCAAAATGCCGTAGTATTCGCTGCGCCCTTCGGTTTCACTGACGGTGATTTGACGAGCGCCGCCAACTACAACCCCAGCTGGACGCGAAGCATCAGCATCGGAAAGCGGGCGCGGTGAAGCCGTTGCCGCAAAAGGTGTAGTGGCATATGGTGTCGGCGCGTTGAGGTCACGCAGGCGCACCAAGTTTTGTCCAAGCAGTATCACGCCATCAAGCGAAAGCATAAGGTCGTTTGTAAGTTGACGCTGCACACCAAGCGAGAACTGGTGACTGAATGGATTTTGCAACCCATTTGGATTTTGAATACGCAATTCACGCGCAGGTAGTGCATTGATATTAGCGCGAAGTTCTTCAGCCGTTTTGCCTCGCAGAAATTCAGGCGCGTTTCGACCGATAAAAGTTGCCGTCACATTGCCATCGAAGGTAAGGGCATCTAAATCTGCATTATCTGGAATGATGCCGCGCTGCTGCAAGAGCCGAAGTTGTTGCAAGAAAGCTGGAGAGCGGCTGGAAAATTGCAAGGCATCGCTCTGAACGGCATAGAGAATGCGCTCGTAGAAAATGCCATAGCCGCCGCGCAAGACGGTCAGCCCATCCTCGGTAGCAAGCCAGTTGAAGGAAAGGCGCGGTGCAAGATTGTTCCAATCGTAAGTGTTGCTGCCAGCTTTTGAGAGATTGTCAAAGTCCCAGCGCAGTCCCAAGTTCAGCGTCAGGCGGGGCGAAACATTGTAGCTATCCTCGACAAACAGTGCCACAAGCGTTTGATTAGCGCCAAAACTTTCAGGGCGCACTTCCACGCTGTATGAAAGCACATCTACATCGCGTGGAATATCAGCAAGCGAGAAAGTGGAGCGACGTGCAAACTGAGCATCGTTGCGTAGTCGCACGGTATAGTTGCCATTAGGATTGCCGCCGCCAAATAGCCGATGCGAGGAAGAAAGAAGGTCAATTCCAGCGCGCAAGGTGTGCTTATCGTCTATCACTGCAGTCAAGGTTGTGGCAGCTTGCCAAGTTTGTTCAAGTTGGTCGAAAGTAAAACCGGGATGACCAACGATGCCAAGAAGTTCATTTTTGCCAAAGCCGCCATCCAACGTGTCAGAAAAGAGCACGACTTGCGGTTGAGCACCTTCTTTCGAGCGTGCATAGTTCCAGTAGAAGCGGCTATACTGCACGCGCGTTTCACTGAAGAGACGAGAGGACATAAGCCAAGTGTGCTTGGCAGCTAGAAGCAAAGCATTGCGGTCTTGAATGCTTCCCGCGCTGGGCTGCACGGCACCGCCGCCTGCGTTATCGAGCCCAACGACGCCAATGTTTGCACGCAGTGAAGTCTGATGCGCAGGGCTCCATGTATGGTCAATCTTGCCTGTAAAGAGGTAGCTGTAATTTTGCGAACGAACAACTGCATTCGTAGCAGGCGTGCTGATGATGTTATCTACTCCGTCTTGAGTCAGTTCCGTATTGAAGAAAAAGAAAGTCTGATTGGGCACAATTGGACCGGAGAACGACAATCCAAATTGGTTGCGGTTGAATCCATTCCGGATGGGATTGCCATTTTCATCAAGGGGCGAAAAGGCATTAGGTGCATCAATGATGGCACCGGGACGAGAGTAGTAGAAGACTTCTCCTCTGAATTCATTGGTGCCACTCTTGGTCGTGATGTTGACAATTCCATTGGCAGTACGACCAAACGCCGCACTGTAGGAGTTCGTCAGCACCGCTACATTTTGCGCAATGCCAATTGGCACATCAAACTTCTGCCCACCTAAAAATCGCTCGTTGTT
>Ga0308419_1000209_pt1 | contig 46787 bp, 41 predicted proteins | sample HotsprSampleMS50_FD_203674 | JGI IMG/M metagenome (GOLD analysis project Ga0308419, IMG submission 203674) | Hot spring phototrophic mat microbial communities from Mushroom Spring, Yellowstone National Park, Wyoming, United States - 20090730_MS50 ... | reverse complement strand
GCGAACGGCTTTCCGTGGACTCCGAGAAAACACCGCTCCCATCGAAAATCACGGCCCCCCTCATCAACGTTCTTGCCATGGCCGCATAGCGGCGTTACCATGTCCCCGTTTTGTGCGAAACTCCACCCTCTCCTACACGCACTTTTCGACGGGGGCGAAACCACCGCCGATTCAGGAGATCGAGGTTCCGCTTCCGGGCGGCGGGCAGACACCCGCCTCGTTCCGGTCGTTGCTCGTCGTTCGCGAACTGGGGCACGGGCGGCCTCCTGGTCGGTGTCGCCTGCCGACGGCCTTTTGCGATCCCAAACGTGGGATTGTCTCGTTCCGATCGGGGTGGGACCGGGAGGCGGTGCTGGCGGTCTTCGATGGGTCGCAGCGCTCGCCGGCGGCGCAAGGGCACGCCCACGCCAGTGGCGGCCACGTCTCGCTCTCGGCGTTGGGAGAGTACTTCAGCATTGATACCGGCCGCTACGCCAACGAGCAGGACCAGCACAGCGTTTGTCTCGTGGATGGAAGGCCGGGGCGGACCATGGACGGACACTGGATCGCTACCAAATGGCCTGGCCGCCTGATTCTCTGCCAGCCGGGTCCGTTTGTGGATCTGGCTGGCGTGGACAGTTCGCACCAGCACAACGCCTATTGGGCCTGGCGATACCTGGGGCTGGTGAAGGGGCGGAGACCCTATGTGTGGGTGGTGGACGACATCAATGCCCGCGATGACTGGGCGGAGTACCACTGGCTGCTGCAGACCTCGCCGGAGAACCGCATTGTGATTCACGGGTGGCGGGCGGAGGTGATCGGATGGCGGGAGGGGCATCGGCTGGATGTGATGCCCATTCTTCACAGCGGGGCGCTCTTCCCGAAGCCCCATCAATGGGAGTGGATCCAGGATGTGGCGGGGTCGAGCGCCTGGCGTTATCTCGGCGTCCCCGAGCCGATGGCCGAACGTGTTCAGGCGTTGCAGTCGCGAGTGGCCCTGTATGCGCGGCCATCGGATCTGGTGCACGGGCCGGTCTATGTCCGGCCGCGGCTGGTGGGGCGGGCTGCCGGGTATAACGGCCGATTTCTGGTGCTTCTCATTCCCCGACAGAAGGAGGAACCGGCTCCGACCGTAACGCCACTGCCGGCGTTGCCGAACGTTCTGGCCGCGCGGATCGCGTGGACGGACGGAATGGAGGACGTTGTGGCCGTGGCCTATGAGCACCGGCTGATTCAGGCCGAGGGCATGGACGAAAGGGGTCAGTTTCTCGTACGTCGAAAGCTTCCTGGTGGCCGGCAGATTCGGTGGGTGTGGGGGTGATCAGGAGGGGAAGGCACGGGGATCGGGGGCAAGGGGGGTGGTGTCGGAGGTCTCGAGCAGGTGACGCAGGATCCGCTCGCGGAACTCTCGGAGGAGCGGGGCGTAGGCGGCCTCGGACGCGTGATTGACGAGCGCGCCCGGGTCGTCCTCCAGATCATAGAGTTGCTCGAGCCCTTCCGGCCAATAGACGTAGCGATAGCGGCGAGTCCGAAGCGTCACGCGGCGGGTGCGTAGATCCGGCCGGTCGTGAAGCAGGCCATTCCGACGTTCGTACCAGCTTCCCTTGACGAGGGTCTGGGGGGTCAGGCACTGGGTTTCATGGATCGAGTGTCCGCTGTGGGAAAAGGCCGCGTCGCGCCCCTCGGGCAGAAAGGCGCCGGGGTGATCGGGAAGGAGGCTTCGCGAAAAATGGGAGTGGCCGGAAGGGACTCCGGCGGTATCGAGGACCGTCGCGTAGAGATCCAGAAGCTCCACAACACCGTCGCGAACGAGACCGGCCGGAGAGCGACCGGGAACGCGGAAGAGGAGCGGGACATGAAGAAGGCAATCCTCCGTCCCGCAGTTCCATTTTTCTATAATCTCCCGCGAAGTCCCCGTGATCGGAAAAGAAAAAGAGAGCGGTACGATCCCAGAGGCCGTGTTTCTGAAGCCCCTCGATGAGTCGGCCGAACAGATGGTCCACCCGGGAAATCATGCCCCAGTACACGGAACGGATTTCCCGAAGGTCGGCGGGCGTCAGTTCGGCGAGGCCCGAGCGTTCGTAATAGAGGCGGTAATAGGGGTCCTTGCCTTCGAAGCGGGGTGGGTAAGGGGGGGATACGGCATCGCGGTCGTGGAGGGAGAACCAGGGCTCTTCCACGGTGTAAGCCGGGTGAGCGAAATGGAGGGGGAGAAAGAGGCAGAAGGGCTCCCGCGGGGGATGGGCGATGACGTCGAGCGCCGAATCCAGGAAGGCCGCGTCGGCATCATGGCAGGGCGAAGGATCCCGTTTCCCCAGGTAGAAGCCGGCCTCCCAGCGGCGATCGGGCGGGGAGTGATGGCGAGGCCGGTCGCGGGGCAGGACGCGGGGTTTCCATTCGTCGAGTGCGGCGGGCACGGCGTCTGGGGCCAAGACGTCGTTTTTCCCGAAGACAGCCGTGTAATAGCCGCCCTCTTTCAGGTCTCTGAGGAGATTGCGCTCGTGGGCGTGCAGGAGGTGGAGCAGGGAACGGTGGCCGTGGGTATGGGGATAGAGCCCCGTCAGGAAGGAACATCGGGAGGGGGTACAGAATGGGTTCTGAGCAAAACAATGGGTGAACGCGACCGCCTCGCTTCGGAAGGCATCCAGGGCCGGCGTTTTCGCGCGTCCCCCTGGGTCGCCGAAGACGGCATCGCCACGGATCGTCTCCGGGACGAAGAGAATCACATTGAGGCGGCGTTCCGCCATGATCAACGCAACTCGTTCCGCCGGGCCGCATTGCGGTTCTTGAGTTCCTGCGCATAGGCCTCGGCGGAGAAGGCCTGGCGGGCGACGCCGGTTTCCGAAGCGGCGCGGGCAACGGCAAGGGGGACGGTCTCGAAGAGGCGGGGGTCGAAGGGTTTGGGGATGAGATAGCGGGGGCCGAAGGCGAGATCGGGCTCCCCGTAAAGGGCGCGAATCTCCTCCAGGACAGGCTCGCGGGCGAGGGCAGCGAGGGCATCCGCGGCCGCCCGTTTCATGGCCAAGTTGATGGTGCGGGCGCGGACGTCCAGGGCCCCCCGGAAAAGGAAGGGAAATCCGAGCACATTGTTGATCTGATTCGGGTAGTCGGACCGACCGGTGGCCATGACGTAGGGTTTTCGGCCGAGCGCGGCCGCGACTTCGGCCGGCGAAATTTCCGGATCGGGGTTAGCCATCGCGAAGATGCCGGGGTAGGGGGCCATGCGATGAAGGTCCTGGCCACGAATGCAGTTGGCCACGGAGACTCCGATGAAGAGGTGAGCGCCTTCCAACGCGTCGCTGACGGTGGAGGCGAAGGTGTCCACCGCGTGTTCGCGCTTTTTGCCCGTCAGATCGGCCCGCCCGGTTCGGAGGACGCCCTTGGAGTCGCACAGGATCACGGACGCGCAGCCGGCGGCTTTCAGCATTTCGGCGATTCGGATGCCGGCGGAGCCGGCTCCGTTAATGACGACCCGGAGCTCGGACAGATCCCGTTCGCAGAGGCAGGCGTAGTTCAGCACACCGGCGAGAGTAATGACGGCGGTGCCCCATTGATCGTCGTGGAAGACAGGGATGTCCAGCATGGCATCCAGCGTGTCTTCGATTTCGAAGCAGGCGGGGGCCGCGATATCCTCAAGATTGATTCCGCCGTACATGGGTGCGATCGCGGCCACATGTTCGATCACGCGCGCGGGATCGGTGCGGCCCGTGTTCCGGCCCCCCTCCCGGCAGTGATGGAGAGGAACGGGCCAGGCATCCACGTCACCGAATCGTTTGAAGAGGATCGCTTTGCCCTCCATCACGGGGATAGCCGCTTCGGCGCCGAGGTCGCCCAGCCCGAGGATGGCGGTTCCGTCGGTGACCACGGCGACCAGGTTGGATCGGCCGGTGTAGGAAAAGACGGCCTCCGGGTGAGCGGCAATCTCCTGGACGGCCAGGGCAACCCCGGGGGTGTAGGCGAGACAGAGGTCGGCAAGGGTGGCGACCGGTTTGCGGATTCGAAGGCCGATTTTTCCCCCGAGGTGGTACCGGAGGACCTCTTCACGATCAATAGCCATGCGACATTCCTCAGAAATCCTTTCACTATACCCTCTCCTTTCCGATTTGGCAATGCAGGGGCGTGGGATGGCCGTATTGACAACGATGAGAGTTGTGGTAGCGTGAGTGACTATGGCTCTCCGTCGCGCCATCGTCGTGATGACGGATTCTCAGCGTGCCGACATGCTGGGGTGTTACGGCCATCCGGCGATGAAGACCCCCTGCCTCGACCGCTTGGCCGCCGAAGGCCTCCGGTTTGAACGTGCCTACTGTGCCCAACCGGTGTGTGGCCCAGCCCGTTCCACCCTCTTCACCGGACAGTTTCCTCACTCGACCGGTTGCTGGGCCAACGTCATGCCGCTGGGCGAAACCGTCCGGACCGTCGGCCAACGGCTGCAAGATCGTGGCGTTCACACGGCCTATATCGGCAAGTGGCATCTCGACGGGGGCGACTATTTTGGGCAGGGGGTCTGTCCACCGGGATGGGATCCCGCCTGGTGGTACGACATGCGCACCTACCTGGAGGAGCTCTCGCCCGCCGATCGCCTGCGTTCGCGCCGGCGGACGACCAACCAGGAGGGAATCCCCGCCTCCTTTACCTTTGGCCATCGCTGCGCCGACCGTGCCGTCCGCTTCCTCGAACGGCATGGCGGCGAAGAGTTTCTGCTCGTCGTCTCCTTCGATGAACCGCACGACCCCTTTCTGTGTCCCGAACCCTATGCCTCCCTCTATCGAGATTTTGAGTGGCCGAAGACACCCGACTTCTACGATGAACTCGAGGACAAGCCCAGCCATCAGCAAGTCTGGGCGGAGTCGTACGGTCGGCGACCCCGCGCCCAGCGGGAAGCCGAGCGGCGGTCCTATCCCGACTACCTGGGATGCAACAGCTTTGTGGATTTCGAGATCGGCCGGATCCTCGACGCGGCCGATCGGTGGGCTCCGGATGCGCTGGTTATCTATACCTCCGACCACGGGGAGTTGCTTGGCGCCCATGGCCTGTGGGGGAAGGGGCCGGTGGCCTACGATCCGATCACACGGATCCCCTTCCTCGTGCGAGGCCGGGGATGGATTCCCGCCGGCGTCGTCCATTCCCATCCCATCTCCCATGCCGACCTGACACCCACCCTGCTGGAATATTTTGCCGTTTCCATCCCTACCCTGATCGAGGGACGGCCGCTTCAGCCTGTGCTGGCCAATCCCTCGGTGCGGCTCCACGAGGCGGTCTTCATCGAATTTGGTCGCTACGAAACGGATCACGACGGTTTTGGCGGTTTTCAACCGATGCGAGCCGTTTTCGATGGTCGGTATAAGCTGGTTCTCAATCTTCTGACCAGCGATGAACTCTACGACCTTCAGACCGACCCCTGGGAGTGCGTCAACCGGATCAACGACTCTGCCCTTGCCGCCGTTCGCGACCGCCTTCACGACGCGTTGCTCGACTGGATGAACCGGACGCGCGATCCCTTCCGTGGCTATGCCTGGCGCTGTCGGCCGTGGCGAGCTCACGCCGCGCCGCCCAGCTGGGAGGATGCCGGCATGACCCGCCAGCGAGAGGAGGATCCCCGCTACGAGAGGCGCCAGCTCGATTACGTGACAGGGTTGGAGATGGATGCCGCCGTCCGCGTCAAGGGGAAGGCGTGAGGATGTCGGAGGGTTCCCTTTCCATCATCTGGACCCACCACAACACGTTCATGGGTGGGCGTCAGGATCCGCCGCTTGAAGAGGTCCTCGCTTTTGCGCGGACCCATCTCGACTTTTATACGGCTGCGTACTACACCCCTCTGATGCGGCGGATTCCGGTCCGCCCCGACTGGAAACCGCTCCTTCCTCCTGCCGCGCCGCCGCCGGAGGGATACGGTTTCCTCGACGAAGGGTGGAAACCCCCTGCCATGATCGAACGGGAATGGCGTCTTGTGGAGCGGGCGACCGCCGAAGCGTATGAGCCGGACCGTTTTGTGACCCTTCCCGGCTACGAGTGGCAGGGTGACGGAACGTGGGGCGATCACAACGTCATTCATCGTCGGGAAAGGTGGAGAGTGGAGAAGACCGACACGTTACCGGACCTTCAGGCCCGGCTTCGACTTATTGACGCGATCGCCATTCCGCATCATACCGGCTATGTGCCGGGCCTTCGCGCCCCCCGGTGGACCACGGAGGATGAGCGGCTGAGCCCCTTTTCTGAGATCTTTTCGATCCATGGTTGCTCCGAGACAGACGAAGAATGGGGGGGAGGGCTCCGTCGGAACCTTCACATGGGTCCCGGCGAAGCCGGTGGAACGTGGCAGGCAGCCCTCGACGCCGGACTCCACATCGGAGCGATTGCCTCGACCGACAACTGGTCGAACGTGCCGGGGTGCTGGGGGCAGGGACTGGCCGCGGCTCTGGTCTCTCGTCTGACTCGGGACGACCTGTGGGAGGCCTTTTGCCACCGGCGCGTGTATGGGGTGACCGGCGATCGGATCGCGATGGATTTTCAGTGCAACCACGCGCCGATGGGGACCATTCTTCCTTATCCCCCCGAACGCCGGATCGCCGTTCAGGTGCGGGGGTGGGATGCGCTCGATCGCATCGAGATCCTCAAGAACGGCCGCGTCGTCGCTGTCCATCATCACCCAGGAACCTGGTCCCTTCCCCAGGCGGGAAGCCGCACGCGCTGGCGGTTCCGGCTGGAAGCCGGGTGGGGCCCGCGCGAGCGCGAGTTTCCGCTCGGAAATCGCCGATGGCGGTTTTCCCTGGACTGCCAAGGAGGAACGGTCACCGGTTGGTCGCCCTGTTGGACCGTTCGCGGCTCCACGCCCCCCGTGCTGGCCGGAGATCGGGCGTCGTTCGAACTGCTCAGTGTGCCGGCGGCGGTGGGCAACGCTTTTCAGACGGGGATTTGTTTGGAACTTGACGCGTATGCCGATTGCCCCCTGACGATTCGGGCGGGTGAGATGGAATGGACGACCACGCTCGGGGAGTGGGCTCGGGGGAGTCGGGTGTTGTGGGATCGTGCGGACGTGGTTCGACTCATCCGCGAGGCGACGGGAACGGATCCGGCGACGTTGCATCGGGGCGATCCCGTCCTGTTCCATCTGGCTTACAAAGTCAAAGCCCATCGGCCCGTCCCCCAAAGCGGCTATTCCGCCCTCCTCCACTATACGGACCGGGAACCTGTGGATCGGGAGATTCACTATCGCGTCCGGGTGGAACAGCGGAACGGCCAGCGGGCCTGGTCGAGCCCGATATGGGTGCAACCGCCGGGACGCATGGGGAGCCGGTCATGACGCCTCCGAATCTTCTCTTTCTCTATACCGACGAACAGGCCGCCGCGACGCTGGCTGCTTACGGCAATAACGCGATCGCGATGCCGAATCTCAACCGCCTGGCCAGCCAGGGAACGGTTTTCGAACAGGCCTACGTCACCCAGCCCGTCTGCACGCCCTCCCGAGCGTCGCTTCTGACAGGCCTCTATCCGCATACCCACGGATGCGATCGCAACAACATCCCCTTGAACTACGAGATCCCCTGCCTGCCGGAAATGATCCCCCCGCGTGTGTATGAGACCGCACACTTTGGCAAGTGGCACCTCGGCGACGAGGTTTTTCCGCAGCATGGCTTTCGCGAGTGGCGAAGTATTGATGACTTCTATCGGGCCTACTATCGTCCCTGGCGGCCCAAAGAGGTGCTCTGCGATTATCATGCCTTTCTGACCGCGCACGGCAAAAGGCCGCAGAACGGTTCTTTCTTTACGCGCGGCGAGACCGCCCGCTTTCCCGAATCGCTCAGCAAACCCGCCTTTCTGGCTCAGGAGACGGTTCGTTTCCTTCGCGACCATCGGAATCGCCCCTTCTGTCTTTTTGTCAACTTCTTCGAACCGCATATGCCCTTCTTCGGACCCCGTGACGGTCAGTACGATCCTCGCCATATTCCGCTGCCGCCCAATTTCGGGGGCGGAGAGGACATCGGAGCACCGTTGAAAGTCCGGCTTCTCCGCGAGCATTATTGCCGACACGGACACAGCGGCTTTCCGCTTCAGACCCCCGACGACTGGCGGGCGATGATCGCCCGTTACTGGGGCTTGTGCAGTCTGGTAGACACGCATGTGGGGACCATTCTGGAGGCGTTGGAGGCAGAAGGTCTGGCCGATCGGACACTGGTGGTCTTTACCTCCGATCATGGGGACATGATGGGAAGTCATGGACTGATCGCGAAATGCGTTCTTTACGAGGAGGCGATTCGGGTTCCGCTCCTCCTCCGCGGTCCTGGCGTGCCGGTGGGCCGCCGTATTCGGGGACCTGTCAGTCACGTAGACTTGGTGCCGACGCTTCTGGATCTGCTGGGCTTCGACCGCCCCGCCCACCTCCAGGGGATCAGCCAGAGGGCGGCGCTTGAGGGGGGAACAGCGCTGATGCCCGAGGGCGGGGTCGTCGTCGAATGGAACGGTCCGAACAGCGGGATCTGGGCGGACGAGTCCCGATCTCCCCACCTCAGTGAGTGGATGCAGGCGGTGGCGGATCGCGAGACTCTCCAGCGCGTCATGACGGCTCCATCCCGGACGTGGATCAGTGCCGACGGATGGCGGTTTACGTGGAACGTCGCCGGCGAACACGAACTTTACGATCGCCATACCGATCCGGGCGAGCGACACAATCGGTTTGGTGATCCCGCCTGCAAGGATCGGGTTCGCGCGATGGCCGAGGCGATCCGGAATTGGCAGCGTCGAACGGCCGACCCGCTCGTGCTTCCCCCCCTCTGATTTTTTCCTTGGGTGTTCTGACTTTTCACCTTATCCTACGACTCCGTTCAGACGATGGGGGCGTGATGGCCATGCGGGGAGAAACCGCTGAGGGACGGCGGATCAAAATTCTTGCGTGGAAGGACAACCTGCTTTTCGGCGTGCTTTCGTTGCTCGTGACGGTGTTCATCACGGCGGTGGCCCACACGCTCATTCTTGTGGCGGTTCGCCGCGTGGAACAGGCGGACCTGGCAAACGCTCAGATTCGGGTGCTCTCCGAATTGAGACAGGCGCAGGAGGTGCTCGATACCACCTGCCAGGGCTGGGCCTTCTGGAAGGCGATGCATGCGTATGTGGACACGCGGGATCCCGACTTCGAAGCGGAAAATTTGACGGAAGACGCGTTGAAGCATGTGTTGAAGCTGGACGCGATGGGCATTTTCGATCGAAACGGGGAGATTCTCTGGCTGGGCGTATGGGGGCAAACGAGGGGGGGAAACAACCGCGAGGAGATGGCGGGATTTCTGAAGGGGCTGATGACGGCCGACCGACGGGAACGCCTGCTCGCCCGGCGGCGTGGGACCGCTGGCATGACGGGGATCCTTCGGGCGCCCATGGGCTGGATCATTCTGGCCGCCCGACCGATCCTGCCGGCCAATGAGCCCGGCGAGCCGAATGGATTTCTGGTCATGGGTCGGCGGGCGGATGACGCCTGGCGCGCCCAGCGGATAAAGGAAGTGGGCCTGACGTTTGAAATGCGCGAAGCCGGTCCTCCGTCCGTGTCGGCCTTGAAGGACGGGTGGCGCTGGTACGCCAATCTTCGGCACTGGCGGCGGTGCGACCGGGAGGTATGCCGGCTGCGACTCCCTGTCCCCGGCGAATGGCCCGGCAGCCTTTTGGTGGAGGTCATTTATCCGCGGGGACTGATGCGGTCGGCCGCGCGCGCCGCCCGCTCCATCACGGGGGTCCTGTTCGGATCCGTCCTCGCGTTGTTTCTGACCTGGATGTGGGTTCTGCGGCGGCAGGTCCGTGCCCTCCAGCAGGACCGCCTTCGGATGGAACAGGAACTCGAGGAACGACGTCGAAAGGCCGACGAAATGCGCGAACAGGCCTTTGCGCTGCTCAACAACACGGACCAGTTGCGTCAGCGGCTCGAACGGATCGCGGCCGATCAGCGGCAGATGAGTATCCAGATGCAGGATGCGGCCACTCGGGCCCGGATTTTATTCGAAAGTGACCCCCTTCCCGTTCTGCTTCTGAGTCCTGCGGCCGCAGTGATTCTCCAAGCCAATAGGGCGGCGGCCAATTGCTTCGGCGCCCGTGTGCCGGAGGATCTTTTAGCCCACCACCCCCTGACACTCTCGCCTCTGCGGCAACCGGAAGGACAGGAATCGGCCCGTCGGTGGAAAGAGTGGGAACGCGAGAGCGCGCGGCCTCAGGGGGTGACCTTTCCATGGCGATTCCGCCGGCTGGATGGCCAGGAGTTCGACGCCGAAGTGACAGCGGTGGCCTTCGAAACGGCGGGACGCCGTCTGATGGCCGTCTTTATCCAGCCGAGTCGAACACCGGGCCTCGTTTCCGCCTCGGGTTAGGGGAGGGTCTCCCGGAGAGGCCGAACTTGGCTTGTCGAAGGCTGGGCCCTGTAGTAGGCTTTTGGAGAACGGGAGATGCTATGAGAAGATGGCTAACACGTGTGGTCTTGTTTTCGGCCGGGATCGTTTCGGGCGCCCCTCGTTCCGCCGGTGACCGACCGGAGGCATTTCCTCGCGTGGAACTCGCCCCCGGTTCCGTGCCCTACTATGCGCCGGTCTGCGTGGATGTGGACACCAACGAGATCGCCTATGTCCTCTTTGATGGGAACGTTTCCAACGGTTATAACCGCCTCTACTTCTGGATTCCCGGCCATCCGGAATATCGGACGCCCAAAGCGCTTCGTTGGAACGCTGAGACCCGGCGTTTCGGTCCTCTTGCCTTTCAACCGCGCCACCCTCAGGATGAGATTCGGATCGGGTGGTCCTTCACATGGGGACGTCACGGTGGTGCCTTTGAGCATTATGACTACCTGACGGGGCAGACACGGAAAGGGACCCAGCCGGTGGTGCCAACCTTTGGATTTCAGTGTGACTACTTCCGGCGTCCTCGCGGCGGCGCCCGCCCGACCGATTCGATGGTGGACATTACGATGCGAGGTGCCCTCTATGCGTCCCTATGGACCAACATGCCGCCCCCCCTTCAACCCTGGACCTCGCTCAACTATTACAAGACCGTTCAAATTGTTCGGGAGAAAGGCGAGGTGGCGGCTCTTTTCCGAGGGCGGCTGAATTATGGCGACAGCCTCTGCGAAGTTCGGGCCCTTCCCCGGGAGACGACGTGCACGCTGGTGATTTCCCCCTATATGAGGCCTCCGATCTATTCGAATGACGTCTCCTGGGCCGAGGCGTTTCAACAGGGGATCCGCGTCCCCCTCGAGTACGGATGGTATGATCTCTACTGGACCATTTCCTCGCCAGGACTTCTGGTGAAGCCCCGCCTGGATATGGCCGTCCGGCGGTCGCCCTTTCCGGTGCCGAAAGTAGACGAGTGAGGGGAGGAGAAGCCACGACGGCGAACCGCTATTATTACTGGCCGGAAGGCGAACCGGTGATCGGACCGGTGACGCCTGAGGAGTTGGAACGGCTTCGTCGGGCAGGAATTCTCGGCCCACGTACCCGCATCGCACATGTCGGCGCGCTTTCGTGGGAAGCGCTGTCACAGAGGTCGGCGGCGAGATGGTCCTCCCCGACCTTCTGGCCTCCGCCCCTTCCTCTTCCGTCCAGTGTCGTCTGGGTGGCGGTGCTCCATATGTTTCTCGGTCTGCTCCGGGGAGCGATCCTCCCGATCCGGTTCATGACTCTCCTCTCCTATCTCTGGATAACCCAGGGAGGCGTCGTCGTTGACGGTCCTCCGCTGATCTGGCGTCTGTTTGATCTTTTTCTCGAGGTCCTTATGGCTTGTTGGCTTTTGATGGGAGGCTTGGCTCTTGTCCAGCGCCGTCCGGCCGGGCCTGCGCTCGCGATCAGCGCGGCGATGCTGATGCTGGTGCGCGTACTGGTCGCCTTTGTCATTAAAACGGTTGTTTATGCCCACTCCGGCCACCCCCCGACGGCGCCCCTCCAGATTCCGATCTCCCTAATGGTAGGGCTTCTCTATCCTCTTGTCTCGTTGCTGCTCCTGAACCGGCCTTCGGTACGCCGGCTATTCGAACCGTGAACCATGGATGGGTCAGGGGGGGGATGGGGTTACGTCGATCGGGGTTGTGGGAGTGGGCCGTAGGGTTCTTACTGGCCAGCGGCATCATAAAGGTCGGGGCATGGGCAGAGTCCCCGTGGACCGATGCCCCCACTCAGCGGTGGCACGTCGCTGAGATCCAAATCGCGCTGGCCCGCCGTGGCTTCAGTTGCGGTCTGGTGGATAACCGGGTGGGTCCTCGAACACGCGCGGCGTGGGCCGATTTCACGCATGCCGGCGGTTTTCAAACACCGGCGGCCGCGATGGAATCGCTTCGAGAAGATCGCCGCCCGTTCTGGACTCGGCGCGTTTTAAAGGTCGAGGATTTCGAGGGCTTCGAGCCACCGGCACCGCATTGGGAAGAGGCATCACGGCGCTCCGCCATGCCCTATGCCTCCCTGCTGGAAGCCCTCGCTGACCGTTACGGATCCAGCGAGCGGCTGTTGCAGGAGCGCAACCCCACGGTGGTCTGGGAGGCTCTCCAGCCGGGTGATTCGGTATGGATTCCCCAGCGCTGGCCCGTCCGGCTGGCGGCTCCGCTGGCCCGTTTGGAAATCGATCCGACCACCTTCCGTCTGAGAGGATACGCGACCAACGATCTGCTTGTGCTTTCCATGCCCTGTTCCATCGCCCGGCGGAGCGAAAAGGTTCCCGCGGGCGTCCTGACGGTCGCCAACCTGGCGGATCGGCCCGTCTATACCTTCAATCCCGCGCTTTTTCCCGATCACCCCCTCGCACGCGACATCGCACGGCCTCTGGTTCTTCCCCCCGGTCCCAACAATCCCGTCGGCCTCTTCTGGATCGGCCTCAGCCTTCCCGGGTACGGCATCCACGGCACCCCGCAGCCGGAAACCGTGGGCAGCCGGGAGTCCAGCGGCTGTTTCCGACTGACCAATCACGACGTCCGGGAACTGAGCCGACATGTCCGCATAGGAATGCCCGTAGAAATCCTTGACCCGGCAGTGACGACGAGGCCCCCATCTGTCGGAGGCGTCACGCCATGAGCCGCCGCGGCTTAGGGTCCGTGGTGGGAGGGCTCTGGTGCGTGATCGTTATGGGTGTGGCGCTCATGAACGGGCCGATCTCGTGCAGGAACGGCGTGACGTTCCCCACCGATGGTTCGAAAGACCTTCCAGCCGAGAGAAACGCCATGACGAACACCATGAAACCGCTGACCCCTGAGGAAGAACGTGTCATCGTCCATCGGGGAACGGAACCCCCATTTTCCGGCCGCTTCTGGAACCATTTCGAACCGGGGATCTATGGCTGCCGCCGGTGCGGGCGGGCCCTCTATCGTAGCGAGAATAAGTTCGATGCGGGCTGCGGATGGCCAAGCTTCGATGCGGAGGTGACCGGCGCCGTTCGACGTCAGCCGGACCCGGACGGACGGCGAACCGAGATCGTCTGTGCGGGGTGTGGTGCTCATCTGGGTCATGTGTTCGAAGGGGAGCGGATGACCCCTCGCAACGTTCGACATTGTGTCAACTCCCTGAGTCTGGAGTTCGTTCCTGAATCGGCATTGGACCTCCGATTCGGGCGCGCGGTTTTTGCCGGCGGTTGCTTTTGGGGGGTCGATGCGGCTTTTCAAAAGGTTCCCGGCGTGATCCGAACCCGGGTCGGCTATACTGGCGGGGGCACTACAAATCCAACCTACCCGGAGGTCTGTCGCGGAACGACAGGCCATGCCGAGGCGGTCGAGGTGCTCTACGATGAACAGGTGGTTTCCTACGACGCGCTGGCGCGATTCTTTTTCGAGATTCACGATCCGACCCAGTATCACCGCCAGGGTCCGGACATAGGCGAACAATATCGCTCGGCGATCTTTTATGCGAACGAGACTCAAAAAGCGGCGGCGGAGCGCCTGATGGAACAGTTGCGCGCTAAGGGACTCGACGTTAAGACCGACCTCCAGCCTCTGGGCCCCTTTTGGCTGGCGGAGGCCTACCATCAGAACTATTACGAGCGCCTTGGAAAGAACCCCTCCTGTGTCCGGCGGGTGTCCCGTTTCGGCGACCGGCCGAACGATTGCGTCCCATAAGCCTTTGTCATTTCCCCAGGTTTGGAACTTCCCTGCGCCATCGTGGCCGGTGTGGTGGCGCTTTGGCCCTTGAGGACGCCAGAGCGGACGGACGAGAATTCGGATCAGTGACGAGGTTACACATGAAAAAGGTTTCCATTCATGTTTCGCCAGAGGGCAACGACCGGAACAACGGAACGGCCGCTCAACCGGTCGCCCATTTTCAGGCCGCACTTGTGCTCGCTCGACAGGCGGGTGCGGGGCGAGAACGGGAGATTGTTGTCCATGGAGGGGACTATTTCGACGTCAGCATCGAGATCGGGCCGGAGGACAGCGGTTTGGTTATCCGGGCGGCGCCTGGCGAACGCCCGGTGCTGTACGGTGGGAAACCGGTTTCCGGCTGGGTCCGCGAATCGAATGGATGGGTCTCGGTCGAACTTCCCGGCGTGAAGGATCGCCTGTGGGATTTCCGTAGTCTGTTGGTCAACGGGCGATTCGCGCCAAGGGCGCGGTTTCCGGAGTGCGGCGCGATTCGGCACGAGAGCCTTTTCGACGGCCGATGGATGAGTTCGACCAAGGGGGGTGGGATCGAAAACCGACCCCTGACGAGCTCACCACGTTGCGGGTTTGTCCGGAGACGCTTCCGTCGGAGTTTTCGATCCGGCCAATGCGGAACTAACGATTTATCATGCTTGGGATGAGGCGCTGGTGGGCGTGGCCTCGGTGGACAGAACCAATGGCGTGATTCGATTTTCAACGCCGGCGGGCCATCCGCCCGGCGCCTTCGGCCGATGGAAAGAGCACGCCCGGACGTTCGTGATTGGGAATACGAAAGAGGGTATGACGAAACCCGGGCAATGGTATCTGGACCGCACCCGCGGCCGGCTGGTGTACTGGCCGCTTCCGGGCGAGGACATGGCGACCGCCAAGGTGATTGCACCGACCCGTTATTGCATCCTCCGGATCGCGGGGCGGCCTGAGCAGTCCGCCGAGGATCTTGTCCTTCGGGGTCTGACCTTCTCGTCCACTACCACGCCCATGAAGGCGGGTGGTTTTGGCGCATGTGCGTTCGAGGGCGCGGTGGACGCCGCGCATGCCAAAGGGCTACGTCTGGAGGATCTGACCATCGTTGGCGTAGGCGGATGGGCAGCACGGGTCCTGAAAAGCGACGGAACTCAGGTCGAGGGTTGCGAGATTCAAGACACGGGAGCAGAGGGAATCCACTTGGACGGCGTTGGGGGACACGTGACCGACACCCGGATCGGTCGGCCGGGCCAAACCTGTCCGAGCGCCATTGCGCTCCGGGTTCACGGAGAAGCGTGGATCGTTCGGCATAACGAGATCCATCATACGCCGTATCCGGCTATCGCCGGCGGCGGCCGGAAGCTCCGGATCGAGCGGAATCACTTCCATCACGTGATGGAACAGTTGGTGGACGGGGCGGCGGTCTATCTTTTCGCCGGCAAGGAGTGTGTGGTGTGCGCCAACTACACGCACAGCCTTCGGGATGAGCAGGTCCATACCTACTATCTGGACGAGCAAAGCGAGGATTCGCGCGTGGAAGGAAATCTGGCGGTGGGCGTGGCGTGGCCGCTTCACATGCACATGGCGCGCCGATGCGTGTTGCGCAACAACGTGTGCGTGGCGCCTGGCCCTATGACGTTTTCCCTGAGCAACTGCGAGGACTTTGTGTTGGACCGGAACATCTGGAGCGCCGGAGGGGAACTAAAACTCTCCATATCATATTCCGCCATCCGCGAAATGCGGCGGAACTTTTTCTGGAGCGCAAGCGGGTAGATCCGCTGGGATTTGCATGACCGTCGGTCGAATCTGGAGCGCCACGATGGGCCGGTCGTTTTTCCGCCGAAGGCCCAGTCCAACAGGGTGGCCGACCCGTGTCTGGAGATCGGCGACGCGGGGCTGGTTCGCGTTCCGGACAGATCCCCCGCGCGGGCGTTCGGCATCCAGACGATGGATCTTTCCGGCGTCGGTCCCCAAAGACTAAAACGGAGTTGACCCGATAGGTCATTACCGTCCAGCGACGTTTCCCGGCCGGTTTTCTGTTTCCCCACACCGGGCATGATCCAGAGTTTCGCTAGCCGGGGGCGTGCCTCCGAAAACGGGTGGGGACTTGGAAAAGTAACCCCGTTGGCATCCTGAGGTTATTTGGAGAAAGGGAAGGAGCTGAGAGAATGGACAGAAGTGGTCCAAGTCGGTTCTTTTCAGGAGGGGAAGATCATGATAGAAATCAACCGTTAAGCCAATCATCGCGGCGATCGGACGCCCGGGTGGTGGAATGGCAGACACAGGGGACTTAAAATCCCCTGGCGCAAGCCGTGCGGGTTCGAATCCCGCCCCGGGCAGGTTGGGAGGGTGCGGATGGACTCGACGATGCTCTTTCTGGATCCAGCCTTTTTCTTTCCCGGGGCCGCTCCGCCGGCCGAGGAGGGAAGCTATTTCAGACTCCGTCTCCTGACCGAACTGATCCAGGCTGGCCGACGGCCCGTCATTCCCGCCCGCCCCGAATGGGCCGCCTTTCTCCGGGACCGAACCGGCTTGCCACCGGAGTGTTGGCTGGCCGGTTCAGGCCGCCTCTCGGGAAACTGGGGCGCCCTGCTGGCGTTTTATCGCGCGCGCCACCGGCGATTCAGCCTCCTGCTCACCTTTGAAACCGTCGGGGCGCTTCCCATGGGATTTTGGGCTATCCGTCAATTTCGAATGGCCGGCCGGGCCCTCCTCATCGCTCGACGCCCGCCGACCCGGGCCGTCGTGAGCGCCATGGGCCGTTTTCCCTGCACCGTTGCGGCGGCCAATCGGCGTATCGCTCAAGCCTTTACGGGAGGGCTTTACGGACAGGTGGATGTCTTCGGCGGTCTGGCCGGTGCGCACCGCTTTGACGGCCTTCGCCCCTCGCCTTCCCCGGATGCCCCCGTGGCCTTTTGTGTGATGGGAGACCTGAGCCAGGGATGGCGGGGCGTCAGCGTGGTGCTGCGCGCTCTCGATCGGCTCCCTGAGGATGTGGCCGACCGCGTTCGCGTCCATCTGGTCGGTTTCCGTTCGCCGCCCCGCATCCCCAACCCCCGGGTGAAAACATACCCCCCCGTGCCTTGCGAGGAACGGGGGAACTTCCTTCGTCAGATGGACGCCATGATCGCGCCTTCCGCGGAGGAGGAGAACATGCTCGAAACCTTCGACGAGACCATGATCCAAGGCATGCTCGCCGGCCTTCCCGTGATTGCGTTCGACGCTGGCACGGTAGGGGAGAAGGCTCAGGACGGGGCAGGACTCACCTTTCAGACGGACGAGGAACTCGCCTCCGCCATGACTGCCCTCGCGACGGATCCGGACCGTCGCCGCCGCATGGGTGAACGGGCCCGAGCCAACGCCCTAGCCCGCTACTGCTGGAACACCTCGGAATTCATCCGCCGCTACCTCGGACCCTGATCCCTTTCGGGCCGTTCTTCGTCCGGACTGTCCACCGGCATGCGTGGGCTTCGGATGGACGTGAGAACCTCATAGGAAATCGTGCCGGCCAAAGTGGCCAGTTCATCGGCCCATACCGATTCCGATCCATCTTCGCCCAGCAACGTCACGACGTCACCAGGCCGCGCCGTCGAGTCGGGCCCGAGGTCCACCATGGTCAGGTTCATCGTCACTCGACCAGCCACATGGCCTCTCCGTCCTCCGACGAGAACGGGAGCCCGGTTACTCCACTGACGAAAGTACCCGTCGGCGTACCCGACCGGGAACGTGCCGATCACAGTTTCGGCAGGGGCCCGATAGGTGCAGTCATAGCTGACGGGGGTTCCCGCCGGAACCCGTTTGACCTGGATCAGTCGCGTGCGCCACTGCAGAAACGGACGGGTCGGACAGCGGGCGGGGCCGACCGGCCCATAGCCGTAGAGGAGAATGCCGGGGCGAACGCCGGTGTATTGCCACTCGCGATCGAAGCAGAGGGCGTCCGATGCGGCGGCATGAAGAAAGGGGATGGCGAGACCGGTGGCTCGACAGGCGGCGATCGCGGCGCGAAATCGTTGGGCTTGAAGACGGGTAAACGCGGCATCGGCAGCACCGGCGGCCGCATAGTGGGTACAGGCGCCGGTCAGGGCGAGGCCGGGAAGACGGCTCAGAACGGCGGCAACGGTCGGCGCCTCTTCCCAGGGAAAGCCGATGCGCCCCATCCCCGTATCGAATTTCACGTGACACTTCAGGCGCCCTCCGAGTCGCTCGGCCGCACGACTCAGCCCCCGGGCTTGTTCCAGGGTGATGAGAAGGGGAATAACCCGCAGGTCGAGCATGTCCGGGACCTGCGCGTCGTCCGCCGGTCCCACAAGGAGAATGTCCGCGTCGGGGACAAAGGATCGGAGACGCGCCGCCTCTTCAAGTGTGAAGACCCCGAAATGACGAACGCCTTCCGAACGGAGCGTGGGCGCCACGAGCGATAAGCCGTGGCCGTACGCATCGGATTTGACCATCGCGATGAGGACCGTCTCCGGCGGAAGACAGGCCCGGATGGCGCGGACATTGCGTCGGAGAACAGGGCGATGAATTTCCGCCCACGAGAGGTTCATAAAGGCGCGGGGGCGTGGTCTGAAGGAAGATCCACCGGAACCTGCCACGCCATCAACCGTTCCAGGAGGAACTGCACGGAGCGGTCATGAAGCGAGCGGGGATCGGAGGAGGGTGGCAACGGAGGGCCAAAGGCCAGATGGACCGGGCGATCGGCACGGATCGGGCCAAAATCCTTGATCCAGCGCCCGAGGCCGTGAAGATCGGTCCGAAGCGCGATGGGGAGCAGCGGGACCGAAGCTCGGACCGCCAATTTCGCGCCAAGCGAATTGAACGCCGCGGGGGAAAAGGCGACCTGACGGGTGGACTGCGGGAAGATCAGGAGGTGATGACCCTCCTGAAGCAGGCGGGCCCCTTTCTCCATGACGGCCTGGTAGTCGGCCTTGGGACTCTGGCGGGAAACGGCCACATGGGGGAGGCCTCCCATCACCGGACCGAAGAAGGGGACATGAAGCAGTTCCCGCTTGACGACGACCGCGAGGGGGCGGAACGGAAGCACGAAGCAGGGAAGGAGAAAGGTCTCGAGCAGACTCATGTGATTCGAAATCAACACGGCCGGTGTTGAGAGCCTGCCCAAATGTTCGAGCCCTTCGACGGTCACCCGGCCTCCGATCTGTTCAACCAGGCGAAGGGTCTGGAAGGCCCGTTTGTGAAAATCGTCGCGGAGGAAACGACCCTTTCGAAGTTCGCGCCAGGCGCCGATGATGATTTGCGCGAATCCGGCATAGTAGCGGGCGGTCGGCCATAAGGGGCGGCGGATGAATCCGCTCGTGGCATACGTCGGATGTGCCTTTACGCATTCCGCAAACGCCCGCGCGTCGGCGGCCAGAGAGGAGGCGTTCATGGCATCTCATTATCGGGAAACCGGCCCGACGGCGCAAGGCCGGAAACCGTGATTTGAGTTGCGGCCAGGGGCCATCGGCGGTACTCTATTTCCCCTTGCCCTGGGAGGATCGGCCATGAAGGACCCGAACCGTGAGGACATGGTTCGTGACCTGGCGGCTGCCGTGGCCCGGCTGGGCGACGTCGAAACCGCGCAGGACTTTCTCGAGGCCATCCTGACGCCGCGCGAGCTCGAGAAAGTGGCGCTGCGATGGCGGCTGGTCCGAATGTTGCGGGAAGGATACTCTCAGCGGCAGATCGCGCACGCGCTGGGGGTGAGCCTTTGCAAGATCACCCGCGGGTCGCGCGAACTCAAGAAGGGCCCACCGGGATTTCTCCGGACGGTCGAACGGGAGTGTGGACGTCATGGCGCTCATAAAAGCTCCTCCGCGGAAGCTTGATTTTCCAACGCTGGAACACGAGGTGCTGGCGTTTTGGAAGGAGGCGGACGTATTCCGCCGTTCGGTCGAATCCCGGCTAAAGGAACGGGAGTTTGTCTTCTATGATGGGCCGCCCTTTGCCACGGGATTGCCCCATTACGGCCACCTTCTCGCCGGAACCATCAAGGATGTCATCCCCCGCTATCAGACCATGCGCGGCTTCCGCGTGGAACGCCGATTCGGATGGGACTGCCACGGATTGCCGGTCGAATACGAGGTCGAGCAGGCCCTGAAGGTGGGAGGAAAGCGGGACATTGAAAAGATCGGCGTGGCCGTGTTCAACGAGCAGTGCCGGAGCATCGTGCTGCGCTATACGCGGGAATGGCGCGACATCGTGACGCGCATGGGCCGGTGGGTGGATTTCGATCACGATTACAAGACGATGGACCCCGCCTATATGGAGTCTATTTGGTGGGTCTTCAAACGCTTGTGGGATCTCGGCTTGATCTACGAAGGCCGCAAGGTTTTGCCCTACTGCCCCCGTTGCGCCACGCCGCTCTCCAACTTCGAAACCAACCAGGGGTACGAGGAGGTGCAGGATCCCGCCATAACCGTCCGTTTTCGGGTCGAGGGAAAGCCCCACGCGTGGATCCTGGCCTGGACGACAACCCCCTGGACGCTTCCGTCGAACCTGGCTTTGGCGGTGGGAGCCGATATTCCTTATGTCTGGGTACGGGACGGCCAGGAGGAGTATCTTCTCGCCCGCGAGCGTGTTCCGGCCGTCTTCAAAAAGGAGCGACCGGAGGTGATTCGCGAGGTTCAGGGCACGGAACTGGCGGGACTTCGTTATGAGCCGCTTTTTGATTATTTCAAACCGCTGGTCCAGCAGGGAGCCTTCCGGGTCATTACGGCCGACTTCGTCTCGACCGAGGAAGGCACGGGGGTGGTGCACATGGCGCCGGGATTCGGAGAGGAGGATCACCGGGCTGCCCTAGCGGCCGGCCTCCCGGTGGTCTGTCCCATGGATGACGAGGGCCGGTTTACGGCGGAGGTTTCTGACTATGCCGGCCAGGAGGTCAAGAAAGCGGATCCGGCGATCATTCGGCGGCTGAAGGCCGAAGGCAAACTGGTGCATCAGACCACGATCCGCCACGCCTATCCGCACTGCTGGCGGTGCGATACCCCGCTTCTTTATCGAGGCGTTTCGACGTGGTTCGTGAAGGTCGAGTCGTTCCGGGACCGCCTGATCGCCTGCAACCGGCAGGTGCACTGGGTTCCCGAGCACCTGCGCGACGGTCGTTTCGGCCGCTGGCTCGAACAGGCCCGGGACTGGGCCATTTCCCGGAACCGCTACTGGGGGACCCCACTTCCCATCTGGCAGAGCGCCGATGGTCAGGAGCGGATCTGCGTGGGGTCCATCGCCGAACTCGAACGCCTGACGGGGTCGCGGGTGACCGATCTTCACAAGCATTTCGTGGATGCCCTCGAAATTCCCTCTCCCACCGGCCGGGGGGTTCTCCGGCGCGTCCCGGAAGTGCTGGACTGCTGGTTCGAAAGCGGCGCCATGCCGTATGCTCAGGCTCACTATCCGTTCGAAAACCGGGAGGCCTTCGAAGCGCATTTCCCTGCTGATTTCATCGCCGAAGGGCTGGACCAGACCCGCGGCTGGTTTTACACCCTCCTGGTTCTTTCGACAGCCCTCTTCGACCGGCCGGCCTATCGCCATGTGGTGGTCAACGGTCTCGTTCTGGCAGCCGATGGCCGCAAGATGAGCAAGCGGCTGAAGAACTACCCCGACCCCTCGGCGCTGATGGAAACCTACGGCGCGGATGCGGTGCGCCTGTACATGCTCCAGTCGCCTGTCGTCCGGGCGGAGGATCTCCGGTTCTCGGAAGAGGGCGTCAAACAGGTCATGCGGGATGTCTTGATCCCCCTTTGGAATGCCTATCTCTTTTTCGCCACGTACGCCGAGATCGATCGCTGGGAGCCTAGCCCGGCCGCGGAAGCGCCGAGCCATCCCCTGGATCGTTGGATTCTGAGTTCGCTCCAGACGCTCATTCGGGATGTCACGGCGGCCATGGATGCCTACGATCTCCAGCGAGCCGTCCGTCCGTTCGTCGCCTTTATTGACGACCTGACGAACTGGTATATCCGCCGCAGCCGCCGACGCTTCTGGAAGAGCCAGGATGACGCCGACAAACGGAGCGCATACGCGACGCTCTACCGCGTGCTGCTTGACCTGACGCGGGTGGCGGCCCCGTTCATTCCCTTCCTGAGCGAAAGCCTCTATCGCCGTCTGCGAACCGACGGAATGCCGGAGTCGGTTCACCTCTGCGATTTTCCCGCCTACGAGGACTCCCTGCGGGATGAGGCCCTGGAGGATCAGATGCGGCGGACCATGCAGGTTGTCGCACTCGGGCGCCAGCTCCGGGCGGAACATGACCTGAAGGTTCGGCAGCCCCTGGCCAGGCTTCATATCGCCAGTCGAAACCCTGAGGTCCTGGCGTCGCTCCGCGCCATGGCGGAGGTCTTGAGCGACGAGCTGAACGTCAAGGAGACCCGGTTTTCGGAGCGGACGGAGGGACTGGCCACACTGCGGGTCAAGCCCAACTGGCCCCGGCTCGGTCCGCGCCTCGGCCCCCGAATCCGGGCGGCCGCGGCGGCGTTATCCGCGTTGTCCCCCGAGGTGGCCGAGACCCTGGCCGGAGGAGGAACCGGGACGCTCGTTCTGGACGGCGAAACGGTGACGATTGGGCCGGAGGATGTGACGATTGAGGCGGTTCCCATTCCTGGCTTGGTAGTGACGGCCGCGGAAGGGGTTGTGGTGGCGCTGGAAACGGCATTGACGCCCGATCTGATTTCGGAGGGTCTGGCTCGGGAGTTTATCAATCGGGTTCAGAACCTTCGGAAAGCCGCTGATCTTCAGGTGACGCAACGCATACGCCTTCGCGTCGAGGCGCCTAAGGATCTTCGGCGGGCGATCGAACGCCATGCGGAGACGATCCGGCAGGAGACCTTGTGCGAGGAGCTGATCTGGGTCGAGGAGGCATCGGGAGAGGCCGTGAGCATCAATCAATACTCCTGTCGGATCGCAATCGTTCCGATCGAATGATGGATCAGGGGGTGGCCGTCGCGATAGCGACGGCTGAGCTTGTGCCAATTCGGTTGGCGCCCGCCTGAATCATGGCGAGAGCCTCCGTCAGCGTGCGTATCCCGCCGCTGGCCTTGACGCCCACCGTGGGAGGCGCCACCTGGCGCATTAATCGCACGGCGTCAACTGTGGCACCCCCGAAGAACCCGGTGGATGTTTTGACGAAGGCTGCTCCTCCCGCCACCGACAGCCGAACCGCACGTTCGATCTCAGCGGGTGTGAGTAAGGCGGTTTCGAGAATAACCTTGACGAGCGCGTGCGGACCGGCGGCCCGAACAACGCCGGCAATATCCTCCTCGACGGCGCGGTCTTCGCCCTCTCGAAGAGCGCCGAGCGCCATGACCATATCAAGCTCACGCGCCCCGTGGTCAACCGCCCATGTCGCTTCGGCCGCTTTGATGGACGGCGCGTTGGCGCCGAGAGGGAAGCCCACGACGGTTCCCGGAGCGACGCGGCTTCCCGCGAGCGCCTGAACCGCGAGGGGAAGCCATCGGGGAAGGACGCACACGGCGGCAAATCCATAAAAGCGCGCTTCCGCGCAGAGCCGCTCCAAGTCCGCTCGTCCGGAATCGGGCTTCAGAAGCGTATGATCCAGAAGCGGAATAACCGACGCGGCCGCTGGAGAAGGGGGATGCCACATGGCCGCAGTATGCCAGGGGGAGCTCTGCGCCGTCAATGGCGGGCGATTTCCTGCGGTTGACGGGCTTGGTTCTCATCCTATAATAAGGAAGACGGGAGGCAGTCATGAAACCGGCTCGTTACTGGCGGGCGATCAGCGACACGCTCCTGGAATGCGAGCTCTGCCCTCATCGGTGTCGGTTGCGGGATGGACGCGTCGGCCGTTGCCGGGCACGGGGGGCGGAAGAGGGGCGGCTCTACTCCCTTTCCTATGGGCGAATCTCCTCATCCCATGTGGATCCTATTGAAAAGAAACCCCTCTACCATTTTCATCCCGGCTCGTCGGTCTTCAGCATCGGAAGCTGGGGGTGCAACCTGTGCTGTGTGTTTTGCCAAAACTGGAGTATTTCCCAGCAGGGGCCGGTTCGGGAAGGGGGGGTGATCGTTGCGCCCCAGGAGGTGGTTCAGACGGCCCTTCGGGAAGGCTGTCCGGGCATCGCCTACACGTACAATGAACCTATCGTGACCATCGAGTATGTCATCGAGTGTGCCCGTCTGGCCAGGGACAATGGCTTATGGAACGTTCTCGTGACCAACGGCTATATCAATCCGGAGCCGGCGGCGGAACTGTTGGCCCTCATGGATGCGTTGAACGTGGATATCAAAAGCATGGAGGATGAGTTTTACCGGCGCTACTGCGGAGGAACGTTGGCGCCCGTGCTCGATTTCTGTATTCAGGCCAGACGGGCCGGATGCCATCTTGAAATCACGAATCTGGTTATCACCAATCTCAACGACCAACCCAACCAGGCCGAAGATTTGGCCCTCTGGATCAAGGAGCACCTGGGGCTAACCACACCTCTTCACCTGAGTGCGTATCGGCCGGAGTATCGTCTGCAAGAGCCATCCACGCCGCGGGCCGTTCTCGACCGGGCCTGGGAAGCGGCCCGCCGCCATCTGCCCTACGTCTATCAGGGCAATGTGCTCTCGGACCGTGGGAGCCATACCCTCTGCCCCGAGTGTGGCAAAGAGCTGATCCGCCGGTGGGGCTATGACGTGAAACGCGTTGGTCTGATCGAACCGGGCCAGTGCGCCCACTGCGGCCGACCGGCCGATATCGTTCTCTGAGTCCGCTCAGGGGTTGGCGGAGTCCTTGGGCACTGCCGGCGCCGGCTCATCCTCTTCCCGCGTCGTTGGTGTGGAGAGGTCTTGCCATCCTATCTGGGCCAGCAAATCCTCTTCCCACTGTTCCACCACGAGCTGGCCATGGCGCCGGTTCAGGCTCGCCCGAATCTGCTGCCGAATCGGATCCAGGGTTGTGGGATCGCCGGGTTCCCGCCGGAGGACGCGAGCCAGGAGCAGCGTCTCCCGATCGGTCGGGACAAAGGGGGTCACTTCGCCGGCCACACAGGCCATCAGGGCGTTCAGCACGCGCGGGAGTTCGAGCCGGGAGGGCGCTTTGAAGGCCGTGAAGGGCCCTTCGGTGACGGGGCGTTGGGGCAGACCGGCTTTTTGGACGGCGTCCGCGAAGGAGAGCCCTTCCTCGAGGGCCGTGCGGATGGCGTTTTCTGCCGCCTCGGATTTCTCCCGAATGGCCCGATTTTTGGCCTTTCGGAGCGCCTCCGCCTGGACGCGTTCCTCGATCTCCTCAAAGGGCGGAATGCGGGACGGTCGGACGGCGTTGTAGGCGATCACGAAAACGGCATTGCTGCCCATCAGGGGTTCGCTGAAATCGGCCTGCTTTTCGGGCCGCAGAGCAAAAGCGGCGGCTGCGAAATCGGTTCCCACGCCGAGTTCCACCGGTGGGTCATCCATCGAGAAAAAGCGCGTGACCTGGACCGTTTTGGAGAAGGCCGCCGCCGCTTCTTCGAAGAAATTCGATGGACCAGCGCGATCGTAAAGGGTATCGCAAAATCGCGCCGCGGCGTCGAATGCCCGTTCCCGTCGAAGTTCGGCGCTCAGCCGTATCCGGATCCCGCTTTCCACCTCTTCCAAAGGACGGAGGACCGACTCACCCGCGGCGTTGGTGGTATAGAATTCGCGAATGTGTTCGGCGTAGAAGTTGGTCACGGCTTCCGCACTGACCGCTACGTCGCCGTAATCGGCGAAGGGGAAATCCACATACCGGACCTGGACCATTTCCGGAAGCCGGAAGGCCTCGGGATCGGCGTCGTAGAGCGCACGGACCTCTTCGTTCGAGACCGTGACGCCGCGGGTAAAGGTAATGTAAGGAACCTCGATGAACTCCACCGTGAAGGCATCGGAAAAGTTCCGAACGAGACGCTCCACTTCGAACGGGGCGCTCCAGGAGGCGGCTGAGACGGCCCGGCGAACCTTGTCAATCGCGAGTTCCTCACGGAGAAAGGCCTCGTATTGATGCGGCTCGATCCGGAAGTGCCGGCTCAGAAAGGCCATGACCTGATAATACCGGTTTCGGGTGAAACGGCCATTTTCCTGGAAAATGGGGTCCCGCTGGACGTAGGCGGCCAGTTCGGCGTCGGAGGGTTCCAGCCCCAGCTTTCGGACGAGGTGGAGGACGGCCAGCCGCTTCCAGGCCTCCCGATGGAGAAATGTTTCCACCTGAGGGGTCAAGGTGAAGTCCTGTCCAGCCGTCAGGCGAAGCCGAAGCAGCGCATGAAATCGGGCGGAGAGCCACTCCCTGTAGGGCACCGGCTTTCCCTCCAGCATGCCTGCCGACGATTCCTCCGGCCCGCGATGCGCCCGTTCGCACCCCTTGATATCGGTGAAGAAACCCACAAACGTGATGCTGACCAGGACGGCAAATGCGCCCCAGATGAAGCGATTCCGGATCAGCCTGTTGAAACGGGTAATCAGCATGAGTGGTCCTTTAGGCAGGAACGCCCTTTCGGTTTCACCGGAAACGGATCTCGCGGCCTCGGGCGGCGCTCAGGTAGAGGCCGTCGAGAATCATCTGAACCCGAATGCCATCGTCGGCGCTGGCAGAGGGTTCTCGGTTTTCGCGGATGGCCGCGATGAACTCCTCGTGAGCCGAGGGGACACTCACATGGGGATTAGCCAGCGTCTTCTGGAAGAGGCAGCCGTTTTCTTCGGTCAGCAGTTCCGCCTGGAACTGATAGCCGCCGCCCACGTTCCGCTGGGTGACCGCCCCCCGTTCGCCATAGAGCGTGGTGATCATCTGCTCCGGTTCGTTGATGTTGAGCGCCCAGCTGGCCTCCACGATCAAAGTCGCGCCATTTCGGAACTTCACAAGGCCGCATGCCAAGTCTTCGACGGAAAAGTGCTTGTTCTGCTCCTGCGCAATCCGCCGGGCAATCACGTTGTAGGTCGAGCCCATGACGGCCACCGGCTCGGGATGCCCCATGAGCCACAGGGCCAGATCAATCCGATGAACGCCGAGGTCAATAAGAGGGCCACCGCCGGCCAGCTCTTTGTTTCCGAACCAGCCGCCAAAACCCGGCATTCCCCGCTGACGGTGCCAGACGGTCCGGCCGAAATAGATCCGCCCGACGACACCCGCCTCGACCTGGCGTTTGAGCGCAACACTCATGGGCATGAACCGGTAGGAAAAGTTGATCATCAGCCGGCGGCGGGCTTTTTGAGCGGCGGCCTTCATGGCCCGGGCCTGGGCGACGTTCATGGCCATCGGTTTTTCGCAGAAGACGTGACAGCCCCGGCGTAGCGCCGCCAGCGTTAGGGGGGCGTGGAAGCGGTTGGGTGTCGCGACCACGACAGCGTCGAGCTTCGTCTCGCGAAGCATGCGAAGAGGGTCGGTGTAGCGGGCGGCGCCCGGAACCTTTTCCCCCCGTTCCTCGAGGCGGGCCGGATCCGCATCCGCCACGGCCACCACTTCGCATCCCGGCAGGGCGGCAAATCGCTGGGCATGCCCGCTGCCGATGCCGAGTCCGATAACCCCGATTCGTATCGTCGGTTGCTTCATAAGCGCCCCTTTCCCATCGGAAAATGCGGCTATGATACGTCAAACGGCCAAAAGGGCAATGCCAAAAACGAGGAGGGCGCGCGCGGAATTTTCTTTTTCCAGGGGTCGGGGCGGGCTATCATAACCGGCTGAGCGAACCGCAGGACGGTTCGGCTTATCCGAAAGGAGACCCATGCGAATTCTTTCCGGCATTCAGCCATCAGGCCGATTGCATCTGGGCAACTATTTCGGCATGATGAAGCCCGCCCTCGACCTGCAGACGAAGGGTGAATGCTTCCTCTTTATCGCCAACTACCACGCCCTGACCACCGTGGACCAGCCCGACCAGCTCCGGGCCTATACGCGGGAGGTGGCCCTGGATTTCCTGGCCTGCGGGCTCGATCCGGAACGGACCGTCTTCTTCAAGCAGAGCGATGTGCCCGAGGTCTGCGAGCTCACGTGGTATCTCTCCTGCGTCACCTCCATGGGCCTGCTGGAGCGATGCCACTCGTATAAGGACAAGGTGGACAAGGGGATCACCCCCAGCCACGGTCTTTTCGCCTACCCCGTCCTTATGGCGGCCGACATTCTGGCCTATCAATCCGACCTTGTACCGGTGGGGAAGGACCAGAAACAGCATCTGGAAGTGGCCCGCGACATCGCCATCCGCTTCAACAATCAGTATGGGCCGGCCTTTGTCGTGCCGGAGCCCTTCATTCAGGAGGCGACTGCCGTGGTACCTGGGATTGACGGACAGAAGATGTCGAAATCCTACGGCAACACGATCGAGATCTTCGGCGACGAAAAGACCGTTCGAAAGCGGATCATGAGCATTGTGACGGACAGCACGCCGCTGGAGGCGCCCAAGGATCCGGAGACCAACCTCGTCTTCGCCCTTTACCGGCTGTTCGCCACCGACGCCGAACGGGAGGAAATGGCGGCCCGGTTCCGAGCCGGGGGGATGGGCTACGGCGAAGCCAAGAAGCGGTTGTTCGATGCGTACTGGGCCCATTTCGAGCCGTTCCGCCGCCGCCGGGCGGAGTTGGCCGCCGATCCGGGGGAGGTCGAACGAATTCTGAAGCGGGGAGCAGAACGGGCGAGAGCGGAGGCTCAGCGGACCCTCCAGCGCGTCCGTTCGCTCGTCGGAGTGGACTGAAGGAGGCCGCGCGGTGTCTGGCGCCCCCATCGCCGAGCGGGAGGAATACCGGGTGGACGTCGAGGTCTTTGAAGGCCCGCTCGACCTGTTGCTCTACCTCATCCGACGGGACGAGATCGAGATCTGCGATATCGAGATCACACGGATTACGAGCCAGTACCTGGAGTACGTGAACCTGATGCGCATGCTCGATTTGAATGTCGCGGGCGACTTTCTGGTCATGGCGGCTACGCTGCTCCTGATCAAGAGCCGGATGCTGCTGCCGGCCGAGGACCGGGGCGAGGGAGAAGCGGAGGAGCCCGACCCGCGGTGGGACCTCGTCCGCCGGCTTCTTGAGTACAAAAAGTTCAAGGACGCCGCCCGGCATCTCGAAGGGCTGGCCGTCGAGCGTGAAAACATGTTCGATCCGGGTGCGCCCGTCGCCGTCTACGAACCCGAACCCGGCGTGGCGTTGAAGGAGGTAGGGCTCTTCGATCTCATCTCGGCGCTCAACGAGGTGTTGAAGCGGCTGAAACCGGTCGAGTTCGAGGCGATTCGGGACGACCGCTGGACGGTGGCGGACAAGATGACCGCCATCCTGGAACGTGCCCGCCAGGGCGGGCGTTTTCTCTTTACCGATCTCTTCCCGCCGACCGCGAACCGAAACGAAATCGTGTGTACCTTTCTCGCGCTTCTGGAGCTCATCCGGCTCCGCCAGGTCGAAGCCTGGCAGGAACGGGAATTCGGGGTCATTGCAATCCGTCCCGCCCGGATTCAGGCGATGGCGGGAAACGAGGGCTGAATGGAAACACCTTCCAACGCTCGTCCGGAACTTAAGCCGCTGCTGGGCGCCCTGATCCTCGCGGCCCGCCGCCCGCTTGCCCTCCGAGAGATCCGACGTCTGCTCGAGGAGACCCCGCCGGAGAGCACTCCGGGCGACGTCACCTCGCCCCTGGCCGCGCTGAAGGAGCGGGAGATCCGGGAGGCGCTGGAAGCCTTGGCCAACGACCTGAAGGCGGGGGGATTCGGATTTTGGATCGAAGAGGGACCCGAGGGCTTCCGGTTCAAGACCGATCCCCGCTGCGGACCGTGGGTTCGGCGGCTTCTGGATGCGGGCCGCGGTCAGCGACTCTCCCGGCCGGCCCTCGAGACGCTGGCCATCATCGCCTGGCGTCAGCCCATCACCCGGGCCGATATCGAGGCTATCCGCGGCGTCAGCGTGGATCATGTACTCCGGCTCCTGCTGGAACTGCAACTGGTCCGGATTGTGGGTCGCAGCGAGCTTCCCGGTCGCCCGCTTCTCTACGGCACCACGACGTGTTTCCTGGAACATTTCGGGCTTAAGGATCTCTCGGAACTGCCTCGGCTTGAGGAGTTGGCCCGACTCGACACCGTGCGTCGAGCGCGGGAATCCGAAACGGACGAATCGGAGAAAGAGGCCGAGCGGTCTCCGACCGCCGAGCCGTCCGCCACCGACCCGATGGAGAGCGCCGTGCCCCAGGAAGTGGGAGGCGGGAAGGAGACGGGCGACACTCCCCCTTCCGACGCGGCGTCGTCTGAACCGTCACCGGAACATTCCAATGAGGGCATGCGATGAATCCGTTCGATCGTCTCGCCAATCCATGGGTCCGTCACCTCGCCTCGTACGAACCCGGAAAACCGATCGAAGAGGTGGCGCGCGAACTCGGCTTTTCCAGCGTCGAGGGTATCGCCAAGCTGGCCTCCAACGAAAATCCTCTGGGTCCCTCGCCGCGCGCCTTGGACGCGATGAAAAAGGCGGCCGCTGAAATGCACCGCTATCCCGACGGCAGCGCGTTCTTTCTGACGCGCGCCGTGGCGAAGGCGCTGGCGGTGGACGAGCGCAGTCTGGTCTTCGGGGCCGGCAGCAACGAGCTGATCGAACTGCTGGCTCACGTCTTCCTCGGCCCCGGCCTCTCGATCGTCATGGCCGACCGCGCCTTTGTCGTCTATCGACTCGTCGCCGCAGCCCAGAACGCCGGCACCATCGCCGTTCCCATGCGTGACGGATTTACCCACGACCTGGCGGCCATGGCCGAAGCCGTGACCCCCGACACCCGACTGGTCTTCATCGCCAACCCCAACAACCCCACCGGTACCGCGGTTTCACCGGCGGAGATCGAGGCCTTTCTGAAACGGGTGCCCGAGCATGTGATCACGGTGTTTGACGAAGCCTACGTTGAACTTCTCGACGAGGCGGAACGCCCTGAGACGCTCCGCTATGTGCGGGACGGGCGCCCTGTCGTGGTGTTGCGTACCTTTTCCAAGGTCTACGGTTTGGCGGGGCTCCGCATTGGATATGCCGTGGCCCCACCCCCCTGTGCGGCGCTTCTTCACCGCGTCCGCCAACCCTTCAACGTCAACGCCATGGCTCTGGCCGCCGCGGAAGCCGCACTCGAGGACCATGTCCACGTCGAGCGGACGCGCCGGGTGGTGCGGGAAGGGCTGGCCTTTTTCGAGCGGGAGTTGAAGGCGTTGGGCATCCCCTTTGTCCCCAGCAAAGCCAACTTTCTTCTGGTCCGAACCGGCCGCGGCCGCGAGGTGTTCCAGGCGCTTCAGGCGGAAAAGGTCATTGTACGGCCGATGGACGGCTATGGACTGCCCGATTATGTTCGGATCACGATTGGTACCCCGGAGGAGAATCAGCAATGCCTCGAGGCCTTGAAAAAAGTGCTGAGCCGGGGGGTGGGGGCATGAGGGATCCCCGCATCGTCACGCTGGACGGGCCCTCCGCGTCGGGCAAATCCACGGTGGCTCGCCTTGTCGCCGCCCGTTCGGGCCGCCTCCATGTGGACTCCGGTGCCCTCTACCGCGCGGTCGCCTGGCAGGCCCTCGAACAGGGGGTCCCGCTCGAGGAAGCCGACCCCCTCCGACGGCTTCTGGACGGCCTGACGGTCGCGATGAAACCGGACGGATTTCGGCTCTGTTTTCGAGTCAGCGGACAACCTCTCGGCCCGGCGATTCGAACGCCGGCCGTTTCCGCCGGCGCCAGTGCGGCGGGGCGATTGTGCCTTGTCCGGGATTGGGTCAATGGCGTGCTTCGTCGGACGCCGGAGGTTGGGCCTGTCGTTGTGGACGGCCGCGACATCGGCACCGTGGTCTTCCCCTACGCCCGCTACAAGTTTTTCCTGGACGCGAATCTCGAGACCCGGGCGCGACGGCGCTACGCGGAGTGGCAGGGATCCGGGTTGTCGTTCGAGGCGGTTTTACGCGAAACGGCGGAACGGGATCGGCAGGATCGGGAGCGGGCGCTGGCGCCTCTGACCGCAGCGCCGGATGCCGTGGTGATTGACACCTCCTGCCGGACGGTGGAAGAGGTCGCTGCGCTTATTCTGGACCGACTTCACGAGGATCGGGATCTCTCATGACATATTCCGACATGAGTCATCCGGACGCGATCGCCTTCGATTTCGACGGAACCCTCGTTCGAGGGGGATGGGACAAGGGCGTCCATATTCTGATCGCCACCTACACGGCCTGCCGCGAAGGTGGATTGGCCGACCTCGTTTCGCCCGAGAACCTCGAACGCGATCTCGACCGCATGGCCCGCGCCTACATGAACTACATGGGGTCCCCCCGCTTTCAACAGCTTTCCGCCCTCGTCAATGCCCTCCTCAACGATCGGCCGTGGGCGGTGGACGATCCGGCGCACCTAGGGCTCGACGAAACCCATCGCCGCGTGTACGAGGCCGTACGCGAACGCTACAACGCCCTCTACACGGCACTCAACGATGCTGCCGCGCGTTTGTACTGGCGTCCCTACCCCTCCGCGAAAGAGACTTTGGCTCGGTTGGCATCCGACTTTGACCTCTATATCGCCTCCGGAGTGCTTCAGGAGTTGCTAGAGGCCGACCTGGATCGCCACGGCTTCGACCGGCGGCTGTTCGTGGGTATTCTGGGCTCGTCCCGCGCGGGTGGGATGGACAAAGGCGAGATTTTAGTGCACATTCGGGGAAAAGGCTATCGGGAGGTGATCTTCTGTGGCGATTCCAACAAGGACTGCGCGTATGCTCGGACCGCCGGCGTCCGATTCTTCCGTATCCGCCACGACGCCAGCTTCGGAGAACTTCTCGATCGGGCGCGGAGGCGGGAGTGGCCTGAAACGCCTGAGCCGTGGGAGGAAGGGCCGGAACTGGCCGCCTTTCTTCGAGAGAAGGCCCGCCGACCCCTTCAGGCGCTGATTGCCGGACGCCCCATGACGCCGGAGGCCATCTCCCGCTGGATCAATGAAAGAGGATAAGGTGAGCATGAACGACGCAATGGCCGTACGTCTCCAGGGACGCAGCCTGCTTTCCATGACCGACTGGACGCCGGAAGAGTGGTCGTATACCCTTGACCTGGCGGCCCGACTCAAACGGCAGCGCCGCGAGGGTCGCCCCTCCCGCCGTCTTCTGGCCGGGCGGCAGATCGCGCTCATCTTCGAAAAATCCTCCACCCGCACGCGGTGCGCCTTTGTTGCCGCCTGCGCCGAGGAGGGGGGGACCGCCGAGTACCTGGGGGTCGGCGACATCCACCTTGGACGGAAGGAGTCGGTCCGGGACACGGCTCGCGTTCTGGGCCGCTTTTTCCATGGGATCGCCTTTCGCGGGTTCCAGCAGGCGACGGTGGAGGAGCTGGCTCGCTGGGCCGGCGTGCCGGTTTGGAATGCGTTGACCGACCAGTGGCATCCGACGCAGGTTCTGGCGGATCTGTTGACGATTCGGGAGCATTTCGGCCGTTTGGAGGGGCTGCGGTTCTGTTACGTGGGCGATGGCCGGAACAACGTCGCCAATTCGCTCATGATCGGCTGTGCCCGTTTCGGCATGCACGTGGTCAACGTGACCCCTCCCGAGCTGTCACCGTCTCCGGAGGTGGTGGTCGAGGCCCGCGTCCAGGCTCGGAACGGGGGATCGGTGGCCGTCGAGCATGACCCCCGGAAAGGGGTGGCGGGCGCGAATGTCATTTACACCGACGTCTGGGTTTCGATGGGCGAGGAGGCTCAGTTCGGGGAGCGGCTGCGATTGCTCCGCCCCTATCAGGTCAATGCCGGCCTGTTGGCGGCGACGGGACGGAAGCGGCCGGAGGAACTCCTGTTTCTTCACTGCCTTCCCGCTTACCATGATCACCGGACGGAGGTGACCGCCGAAACGGGGGCTCTCGAAGTGACGGACGACGTCTTTGAAGGCCCGTTCTCTCGCGTGTTCGATCAGGCGGAAAACCGGATGCATACCATCCGGGCGATGCTGGTGGCGACACTGACTGGAGGAGACTGCTCATGAAACCGAATCTGGCTCAGCTCGATTGGGAGACATTTCAGCGGATGAGTCCGCTGCAGAAAGCGCCCTACTTCCAGGGCGAGGACGGCCGGCCGTATCACGTTCTGGTCGCCCAGCAGTTCGACCGGCCCGCTCTGGAGGCCTTGGGTCATTTGGCGACCACGATTCGGCGCCTGGCCAAAACGGAGCAAGGGATGGACTTCCTGGCCGCGCGGCTTCGTCACAAGCGCGCCATGCTCTACTTCACCCAGCCCAGCAGCCGGACCTTTCTTTCCTTTACGGCCGCCTGCCAGATTCTCGGCATGCCCATCGGCGAAGTGCGCGATACGGCGGTCTCCTCCGAATTCAAGGGGGAGTCGAAGGAAGATTCCGTTCGGACATTCAGTTCCTACTATGATCTCATCATCATGCGGGAAAAAGACGGCGGTCTGGCCGAGCGGATGGCCTGGGTCTTTGCCCGGACCGATCGTCCCGTGCCCGTCATCAATGCGGGTTCCGGCAAAGACCAACATCCCACCCAGGCGCTGCTGGACATCTACACCCTTCAGCGAAGCTTTGAGACGCGAGGGGGGATTGACGGCAAGGTGATCCTCTTTGTGGGCGATCTGTTGCGAGGCCGGACCGTCCGTTCCCTGGCTTGGCTTCTGACCCACTATCGGAATGTGCATCTCATCTTTGCGGCGCCACCCGAACTTCAGATGGGGAGCGATGTCCTCGAGTCCCTCCGGCGGGCCGGCGTCTCCTTCGAACTGACCGACGATTTCGAATCGCGTCTTCCCGATGCCGATGCCATTTACATGACCCGGGTGCAGGACGAGTGGGATTCGCCGGGAGAACGCCGCCCCTTCGACACCCGCAAATACGGCTTCCGGGTGGAACACCTCGCGGTGATGAAGAAGGAGGCCGTCTTGATGCACCCATTTCCCCGGCGTCAGGAGATCGCCGTAGACGTGGACGCCGACCCCCGGGCCGTCTATTGGCGCCAGATGCGGAACGGCATGTGGATCCGTGTGGCGCTGATCGCGACGATCTTCGGAAAAGACCACGAGATTCTGGAAAGCGGACTGATTTCGTGACGAAGCGGGTGGTCATCCTCGTGTTGCTGGCCGGTCTTCTCGGATCGGCTTCCCGGGCGTTGGCGGTGGCCCGGCCCGGCCAGCCGGAGGTGGATCTCGGCCTGCTCCTCACGCGCGAGCGGAACGCCGCCCGGGATGCCGAGCGGCTCCGGTTGCTTGGACCGGTGGTGGAGTATGCCCACAGCCCCTCGGGCGGAACGTTCACGGCGGTTCGTCCTCTGTTCAGCGCCTATCGTACGGCCGGAGGCGATCAGTCGCAGTTGCATGTCCTCTGGCCGCTTTTTTCCAGCTATCGGCGAGGTCCGGAACGGAGCTGGAATGTGCTGCTGACGCTGTGGGGCCGGCAGGCCGATTTGGGGCGGGACGATGCCGCCTTCCAGTACCTCCTGCTGCCGATTCTGGCGTATGGGCGAACACGCGAGGGGGAGCGTTACGGCGGTCTCTTTCCCTTGGCCGGCCACCTCCAGGAGTTCATGGGGCGCGATGCCTTCGATTTCGTATTGTTTCCGCTCTACCTCCATACCAGGAAGGGAGAACTGGAGACATGGAACATCCTTTTCCCCATCTTCTCCAGGACGGTCGGCCCTGACCAGGGACGGTGGCGGGTCTTTCCGCTCTATGGGAATGCCCACGAACCCGGCGTGAATCGTCATTTTGTGCTCTGGCCAATCTGGAACCATATCCGTTGGTCCGATCCACGGGACCCCGGCTACGCCTTTCTTCTGTTTCCTCTGATGAGCCGCGTCCGGACGGAGACGCAACGGTCGTGGAGCGTCCTTCCGCCGTTTCTCCGGTGGAGCCGATACCCGAAAGGCTGGGAAGCGATGGCCCCGTGGCCGTTCGTGCAGATCACCCGCCGTGAAGGGTTTTCCAAGACCTTCCTCTGGCCCATCTGGGGAGAAAAGCAAAAAGGGCCGGAGCGAACCGCGTTTTATCTCTGGCCGATCATCTGGTCGCATACGACGGTCCGTCCGGCCACGCGGATCGAAAGCCGGCAAGTGGTGCCGTTTTACTACCACGAGACCCGGACGATGGTTTCCCCCGACCCCTTGGGACCCAATGTCTCCCGTCGTGGCCGCCTCTGGCCGCTGGCGAGCTGGGACGCGCGTGGCGAGGCGTTCACCTTCCGCGCGTTGGAGCTTTGGCCGTTTGCTCCCGCTCAAGCCGTCGAACGACTGTATGCGCCCTTCTGGACGCTCTATACTCATGAACGGAACGAACGGGAGGTCCGCGATGAGTTTCTGTGGGGCCTTTACCGGCGGACGAGCGGATCGGAGTACCGGTACACCTCCCTTTTCCCGATTGTCTCCTGGGGAGGAGACCGGGCAAACGACCGCGTCTACTGGCAGGTCCTGAAGGGGCTTCTGGAATACGAACGCGAAGGCGAAACGCGCGGTTTTCGTCTCCTCTACTTCCTGCGGTGGCCGTGATGCGATCTGTCCTGCGCGAGCCGGAAGAACCCCGTCGTCCTTTTAACCTCATTCATGCCTGGGGCATTCAGTTCCTCGCCCTCCTGCGGGAGGCGGGGGTGGCCACCCTGATTCTGCTGGGCGGACTGGCGGCGGTTCGCTTTCTCGTTCAGCCCCGAGCGCGCCGGGAACTGGTGCGCCAGCTCTACCTGGCGGGGGTAAAGAGTCTGCCGGTCGTGACCGTGGTCGGCATGTTCACGGGCATGATCCTCTCGCTTCAGACCGGCCTCGCGCTCCGGCGCTTTGGCCAGGAGGTGAACATCGGCACCGCGGTGATGGTTTCGATGCTGCGGGAGATGGGACCCTTCATGACCGGGCTCATCCTGGCGGCCAGTGTGGGCTCCTCCATGGCTGCTCAGCTCGGCACGATGACGATCTCGGAGGAGATCGCCGCGCTCGAGATCATGTCCATCGCTCCCATCCGCTTTCTCGTCATGCCCCGCCTATGGGCCCTGGCGGTGATGGGGCCGCTCCTCTCCTTCTATGCCTCGATGATGGGGGTGGTGGGGGGAGGGGTGGTCGGCTTGACCCAATTGGGCGTTCCCTGGTCGGCCTACTGGGACAACGCGACGCTCTTTGCGGAAAACAAGGATCTGTGGGTCGGCATGCTCAAGGCACTCTGCTTCGGCCTGATCATCGCGACCATCGCCTGCCACCAGGGGTTTGCCGCCCGAAAGGGCGCCCTCGGGGTGGGGGAGGCCACTCGGCAGACCGTGATTCTCTCTTTTCTCCTGATCCTCATGACGGGATACTTCCTGACGCGGTTGTTCTACGTATGATCCGGTTCGAACAGGTGACAAAACGGTTCGGCGCGCAAACGGTGCTGGACCGGGTCGATCTCGAGATTCGGAAGGGCGAGACGTTCGTGATCGTGGGTCCTTCCGGCGTGGGCAAAAGCGTCACGCTGAAACACATGATTCGCCTGTTGACGCCCGACGAAGGCCGGGTGCTGGTGGAGGGGGTCTGCGTCAACGAGGCGGATGATGCGACGTTGATCGAAATCCGGGATCGCTTCGGCGTTCTCTTCCAGAATGCGGCCCTGCTGGCGTGGTTGACGGTTTTCGAGAATGTGGCGCTCCCGCTCCGGGAACGAACCGCCCTGAGCGATTCCGAGATCGAACAGCGGGTCATGGAATGCTTGGCGCTCGTTGGTCTCGACGCCCACGCCGAGAAGTACCCCGATGAGCTCTCCGGGGGCATGCGAAAGCGGGCCGGACTGGCGCGCGCCATCGTGCGGCGGCCGGCGATCATTCTCTATGACGAACCGACCAGCGGCTTGGATCCCGTCTCATCCCGGGCCATTGACCGCCTGATCAACGACATGCGCGCCCGGCTGGGCGTGACGAGCGTCGTCGTGACGCATGACATGCACAGCGCCTTGGGGATCGGTACCCGCATAGCCCTCATTCACGCGGGCCGGTTCATCGAGATCGCCGAACCGGACCGATTCCTTCGGTCGGATCGCCCTCAGGTGCAGGAATTTCTCGAGGCCCAATACATTACGAAACCGGGACCCTGGAGCCAGGGAGGAGCACCATGAGCACAAGGACACAACGGGATCTCCGATTGGAATTGACGGTCGGCGCGATGGTTTTCGCCCTTTTTGTAGGACTTCTGGCCTTTACGGTCTTTCTGGCGCAGGACTCCATTTTCCGGCGAACCTGGACCGTGGAAGTTCAGTTCGGTGAGATCACCACCCTGCGGGACGGCGACAAGGTGGTCGTCCGTGGCATGCCCGTTGGGAAGGTCAAAAAACTGAGGCTGATGCCGGAGGGTGTCCGCGTGCTCTGTTCGCTCGATCAGCCTTTGACCCTGTATCGTAATTACAGAGCCCGGATCGTTTCGACCTCCATGCTCGGGGGAAAGGCGCTTCAGATCGACGCCGGAACCCCCGACACAGAACCGCTGCCGGAGGGAACGCTGCTCATCGGGACGGATCCCAGCGACCTGGTGGAAGAGGCCGCGGAAACTGTAGCCCGGATCCGGAAAGCCCTCGAGGAAGGGGAGATCTTGGAGAACCTTCAGGCGGGGGTGGCGTCGTTTCGAGAGGTGGCCGATAAACTTCGGACGGGCGAGGGGGTGCTGGGGCGGCTGATTAACGATCGGGAGATGGGGGATCACGTGGCATCGTTCACGGCCCAGCTCAGGGAGGTCGCCGGCCGCATCGAGCGGCAGGAGGGATTGCTCGGCCGATTGCTGTCCTCCGATGACACGCTCTACCGGGATCTTTCCGATGCGGTGGCCTCGCTCAAGACCGTCGCGGGCCGGCTGGAACGGGGCGAAGGGGCGCTCGGCAAGCTGATGTCGCCGGAGGATACCCTGTACAGCGACTTGGCCGAAACAGCCGCTTCCCTGAAGACTCTGGCGGCCCGTCTGGAGCGCGGCGAAGGCCTGCTGGGAAAACTCATGGCGCCCGAGGATCCCCTGTATCAGGACATTCGGGAGACCGTGACCTCCCTCAAGACCATTGCCCAGGGTCTCGAAAAGGGGGAGGGGACGCTTGGACTTCTCCTGCGGGACGAGTCGGTCTTTCGCCAGGTTCAGACGGCGCTCAAGCAGCTTAACGCCGCCCTGGACGATCAGCGAGAAACGGCGCCGATCACCGCCTTTGGCAGTCTGATCCTTGGGGCCCTGTAGTCGGCCTGTCTGACCTTCTGAAGATGGCGGATGGACCCGAAGGAGAGCGGTGCATCCCCCCGTCGGCTGTGCTATACTGAAAGACTTATGAAATCCCACGTTTTGACTCAGATGACGGCAGCCCGGCAAGGCCGGGTGACGCCCGAAATGGAACAGGTTCTCCGTGAGGAGCCGGTGACGCGGGAGCGTCTACTGGCCGACCTTTCGGCCGGCCGTGTCGTAATTCCGGCCAATCGGGTGCGAGCGTCGCGGCTGTCGAAAGGGATCGGGGCGGGGCTTCGGACAAAAGTGAACGTGAATCTGGGCGTTTCTCCGGACCGCCGGGACGTGGAGATGGAGATGGAGAAGGCTCGTCTGGCGCAACGACTGGGGGCGGACGCGCTGATGGATTTGAGTCTGGACCCCGATTCTGCCCTCCTGCGGCGTCGGCTTTTGAAGGAGATTCCGCTTCCCCTCGGCACCGTTCCCATCTATGACGCGCCGTGGCGGTTTAAACGGGAATTCGAGGCTCTGACGCCTCGCCAGATGTTCGAGACAATCGAAGCCCATGCGGCCGACGGGGTGGATTTTATGACAGTCCATGCCGGACTGACCCGGGCCGGCGTGGAGCGGTTGCGGGTCCACCGTCGGCTGACCCATGTCGTGAGTCGCGGGGGAGCGCTTCTCCTTTCGTGGATGGAGGCTAACCGCCGTGAAAATCCCTTTTACGAGGCCTTCGATCGCCTGCTCGCGATCTGTGCCCATTACGATGTGACAATCAGTCTGGGCGATGGTCTCCGTCCCGGCAGTTTGCATGACGCGGGCGATGGCGCGCAGGTCCATGAACTGATTCTGCTTGGCGAGTTGGCCGCGCGAGCGTGGGAAAAAGGGGTTCAGGTGATGATCGAAGGCCCTGGCCATGTCCCGCTGCACCAGATCGAGGCCCAGGTGGTGATGGCCAAGACGCTGACCCACGGCGCGCCGCTCTACGTGCTGGGGCCGCTGGTCACCGACGTGGCGCCCGGCTACGATCACATCACATCCGCCATCGGCGGCGCCCTGGCGGCGCGGGCCGGCGCGGATTTTCTCTGCTACGTCACCCCCGCGGAACATCTCCGTCTGCCCGACCCGGCCGATGTGCGCGAAGGTCTGGTGGCGGCTCGCATTGCCGCGCACGCCGGCGACATCGCCAAGGGAATCCCCGGTGCGCGGGAGTGGGACGATGCCATGAGCGCCTCCCGTGGCGCGTTGGACTGGACGGGAATGGAACAGAAGGCCATGGACCCGGAAAAAGTCCGGGCCTATCGGGCCTCGTCGCCGCCTTCCGACCGGAAGGTCTGCACCATGTGCGGACCGATGTGCGCCATGAAGCGAAGCCGCAACGCCCTTTGCCGAAACGCCGGACGTCGGGGCAGGAACGCGCCGTGAGCAAGACGACCTGTTTGGGAGAGGGGCTTCTTCAACGATTTCACTACGGGCTGGCCCGGCTGGGCGTGGCGCTGGTCCCTCCGCTTTCCCGCCGAACGGTTCTCGCTTTGGCGCGCGTTCTGGGCGCTGCCGGCTATCGCCTCCTGGCCCGTGATCGGGCCATCGCTCGGGCCAATCTGGCCATGGCCTACGGCGAGGCGCTTTCCTCGACCGCGCGCGACGCGATCGTGCGTGAGGCTTTTCACTCCTTTACGCGAACCATGCTCGACAGTATCTGGTTTCTCCATGACTTTCCGAATCGCATGGCCCGTTGGATCCGCGTCGAGCCCTCGATGACGGCATGGACGGAATCGGGGCCCATCATCGCCGTCACGGCTCATCTCGGCAATTGGGAGCTTCTCGGCCAGACGGGGGTCTTTCTCGGAGCTCCTCCCTTGAGCGTGGCCGCCCGTTCTCGGAATGAGACCCTGGACCGTTTCTTCGCCTCGCAGCGCGCGCGACATGGCATGCGGATCGTCTGGCGCGAGGGGGCGCTTCGGGTTCTGTGCCAGGAGCTCTCGCGTGGCGGGCGGGTCGCGATGGTTCTCGATCAGCACATTCGGCCGTCCGAAGGTGCCGCCTGGGTTCGCTTCTTCGGTCGGCTTGCGGCGATGTCACCGGCCGCCGCGCTTCTAGCCCGGCGGTATGCGGCCCCCATTCTTCCGGCGTTTTGCGTGGCGGAGGCCGACGGCGGCTATCGGGCCTTCGCCCATCCACCGATCTTTCCGGATGGGCCGGCGGATCTCAATCAAGCGATTGCCGATGCCTTCGAGCGGGAGATCCGGGCGTGTCCCGGGCAATGGCTTTGGATGTATAAGCGGTGGAAATACGTCCCGTCGCGTGCGTCGGCCGACGAGTACCCTTTTTATGCACATCCTTCGTCAGAGGGGTAATGGGAGAAAAGACCATGAAACGACTGGGCATCATCGGCGGCAGCGGGTTGTACGAGTGGCCGGGGCTTGAAAAAGCCGAATGGCGTCGGGTTTCGACCCCGTTCGGAGCGCCGTCGGACGAATTTCTCTGCGGTGAGTGGAGGGGCTGTCCGGTCGTCTTTCTGCCCCGCCACGGCCGCGGCCATCGGCTTCTTCCCTCCGAGATTCCTCACCGGGCCAACATTTTCGGCCTTAAAATGCTCGACGTCGGAGCCGTGGTCTCCGTGAGCGCGGTCGGCAGCCTGCGGGAGGAGATGCGGCCCCGGGATGTCGTGTTGCCGGATCAGTATTTCGATCGAACCAAGGCGTCGGCCGCCCATACCTTTTTCGGAAATGGGGTCGCGGCCCATGTCGCCTTCGGCGAACCCACGTGCCCGGCGCTCCGGCGTCGCCTGGCTGCGGTGCTCCGTCGCCTCCTGGAGACCGATCCCGAGGGTCGCCGGTTCTTCGACCGGGGAGTGTATATCAACATGGAAGGGCCGGCTTTTTCGACGCGCGCCGAATCGGAAACCTACCGCCGTCTTGGCTTCGACGTCATTGGCATGACCAGCCTCGCGGAAGCCAAACTTTGCCGTGAGGCCGAGATCTGCTACCAGCCGCTGGCCATGGTCACGGACTACGATTGCTGGCACACGTCGGCGGAGGCGGTGACGGTGGATATGGTGATCGCGAATGTGTCGGCGAACGCGACTCTGGCCCGGGCGGTTCTTATGCGATTCATCGAGACGTGGATGGAGCAGCCGCCATCGGAGGAGGAATGCGGATGCGCCCGCGCGCTCGAAAACGCCCTCATCACCGATCGCGCCTGCATTCCGCCGGAGTGGCGGAAACGGATGGCGCCCATCACCGGACGGCTTCTGGGCGCATGACGACGGTTTGGCAGACGATCGGACGTTCGCTGCTCGATCTGCTCTATCCCCGGTTCTGCGAGGGGTGCGGCGAGCCCGTCGGAGCTCTGCCGGACTTTCTCTGCTGGTCCTGCCGGTTGGAGGTCGTGCCCATCCGGCCCCCCTTTTGCGCCCGCTGCGGCGATCCGGTCGAAGGCGTCCCGGGAAAGCCCTTCCTTTGCGCTCTGTGCACACGGGAACCGCCGCCCTTCGACCTCGCCCGTTCGGCCGTCCGCTACCGGGGACCGGTCCGTCCGCTCCTGCTTCGGTTCAAATATGCGGACGGGCTTCATCTGGCGCCCATGCTGACCGATCTTCTGGCGATGGCGGTAGAGGCCCACTACGATCCCGCTTGGTTCGATTTTACCGTCTATGTTCCTCTCTATCCCTCCCGGGAGCGACGGCGCACCTACAACCAGTCCCAACTCCTTGCCGAACGGTTGGCCCGGCGGTACGAAATTCCCGTCTTTCGTGGGATCGAACGGACTCGCGACACCGGCACGCAGACCCGCCTGAGCATGGGGGAGCGGGCGCGGAACGTGCGGGACGCCTTCGCCGTCCGGGATCCGGCTTGGGCGGAGGGGAAGCGGTTTCTGCTGGTGGACGACGTGATGACGACCGGCGCGACTCTGCGCGAGGTCGCCCGGGCACTCAAGCAGGCCGGGGCCGAACGGGTCTGGGCGGCGACCGTGGTGCGAGGGGGATGAAGGGACGAGGAGACGATGAGTAGTCAATCGGAAGGAACGGATTTAGCGGGCCGACTCGAGGCGTTGTTTCAACGGCGAACCTTCGGCATCAAACCGGGGCTGGAGGTCGAGCAGGCGCTGCTGGAAGCCATGGGGCATCCCGAACGGACGTATGCCTCCATCCATGTGGCAGGGACGAACGGAAAAGGGTCCATTTGCGCGATGATTGCGGCGGTTCTGGAAAAGGCGGGACTTCCCACCGGCCTGTACACCTCCCCTCACTTGATTCGTTTCCATGAGCGAATGCGGGTCAATGGGGCCTACGTGACGGATGCCGAACTGTTGGCGCTCTGGGAGAAGGGGGAGGAGGGGGAGCGCCGGGCCTTTCCCTCGGGAGGGCGGACGGCGACGTTCTTTGAGTTTACGACAGCGCTGGCCTTCGAGTTTTTCCGGCTCAGGGGAGTCCGCGTGGCCGTCATCGAGGTGGGCATGGGCGGGCGATTGGATGCCACCAATGTCCTCGAACCCCTGGTTTCGGTCATTGCGCCTGTCGGGCTTGACCATCAGGCCTATCTGGGTCCGGACCTGAGCTCCATTGCTCGCGAGAAGTGCGGGATCATCAAGGCCGGCCGCCCGGTCATCTACGCGCAGACCGATCCGGAGGCGGAAGCGGTCATTATCCATTCGGCGGCGGAGCGGGGCTCTCGGGCGATCAATGCCGCCGAGTGGGCGCGGGTCACCCGCCAGTGCCAGACGCTGGACGGCCAGCGTATCCGGATCGAGACGGCCAACGCCGACTACGGACTCGTGAGACTTCCTCTTCTCGGCCGGCATCAACTCCTCAACGTGGCCGCGGCGGTCACCGCCCTGGAGGTGGCTTTCGGAGAACTCGGTCTTCCGCTCTCGACGAATACGGTCCAAGCGGGCCTCGAATCGGTCCGATGGCCCGGGCGGCTTCAGATCCTGGGGCGTGATCCCCTCGTGATCCTCGATGGCGCGCACAATCCACCGGCCGCCGCCGTTCTGGCCAACGCCCTCCGGGAGATCGTCGGCCGCCGGCCGGTCGGATTGGTCTGCGGCATGTGCGAGGACAAGGATCAGCAGGGATTCTTTTCCGTCCTGGCGTCCCGGCTCCGCCGGGTCTGGACCGTTCCCCTTCGCACGCCCCGATCGTCCGACCCGGAGGCTCTTGCCCGTATGGTCCGCCAGAGAGGCCTTGAGGCGGAAGCGGAGGCGACACTGACCGAGGCTCGTGAAAAGGCGGTGCGATGGGCGAAGGAGGAGGGAGGGGCGGTCTGCCTTGCCGGTTCGTTGTTTCTGGTTGGCGAGGTTTTGGAACAGGAAGGATACCGGCCGTGACAAAGCAACCGATGGCTTTGGAGGTGATTGTGCGGGGCGTCTGGGAAGTTCAGGGGCGGATTTTGCTCTGCCGCAACCGGGGGGCAACGTATGCCTACCTGCCGGGAGGACATATCGAGCCGGGCGAGGGTGCGGAGGCGGCGCTTCGCCGGGAAATGCGCGAAGAGACCGGGGGACGGTTCACGGTGGGGCGGTTTCTGGGCGCGGATGAGGAAGTGTTCCGGCAGCGCGGTCAACTCCATGCCGAACTGAATCTGGTCTTCGCGATGGAAGGACCTGCCCGCTGGGTCTTTCCGCGCCTGCCGTCGGCGCGGGAGTCCCATCTGGAATTTTTCTGGGCACGTCGGACGGACCTGGAATTGGCCGGTTTTCTTCCTCGCAAGTTGGCCCGTCGGCTATTGGAATGGACCCGTCATGGGCCGGGCTGGTCGGGATTGGCCGACCGTACCGGGAAGTCGGCGGGAAAAAGGATTGCGTGATTGAGGAAAAATGGTAGAAATACCGCTGTTTTGAGTTTCGAGGCCGGGGTGGCGAAATGGCAGACGCACTAGACTCAAAATCTGGCGCCCGCAAGGGCATGAGGGTTCGACTCCCTCCCCCGGCACCACCACGCATCCGGAGCTGTGCATGCTGAAAGGGATTTCGCCGCTGCTTTCGCCTGACCTCTTGGCCGTCCTTTGCCGGATGGGACATGGCGATGAGATCGTGCTGGCCGACGCCCATTTTCCCGGCCATTCGTTGAATTCGGCGGTTCTCCGTGCCGATGGACTTCGGATCCCGGCGCTTTTGGACGCGATTCTGCCGCTCTTCGAGCTGGATGGGTATGTGTCTGCTCCCCTCGTCATGATGGCGCCCGTAGCGGGGGATTCGCTCGATCCGGAGGTCGAGGAGGCCTATTGGCGTGTGATCGTGCGCCATGTCCCTCACGCGCCACCAATCGCCCGGATCGATCGGTTTGCCTTCTATGAACGGGCCCGCCGTGCCTTCGCCGTGGTGATGACGGGCGAGACCGCCAAATACGGGAACATCCTTCTGGTCAAGGGTGTCACGCCGATCGCCTGAGCGGGAGAATCCCTATGACGATCCTCCTGCTTCTTCGACTGTCGGGAGGGATCGGCCTTTTTCTGCTTGGTCTCGTATTGTTGACCGATGGGCTCAAAGCATGGGCGGGGGAATCCTTGCGCCGGGTGCTGCTCCGGTTCACTGGGACGCCGGGACGCGCGTTTCTCTCGGGGTTCGTGATAACGGCGCTGGTGCAATCCTCGAGTGCCACCACGGTTGCCCTTATCGGTTTTGTGAGCGCCGGTCTGATCGCGTTCCCCCAGGCCGTCGGTGTGGTCTTTGGCACGAGCGTTGGGACGACGGTCACCGGTTGGCTGGTGGCTGGCCTGGGATTACGGGTGAGTGTGGGGGCCTACACCCTCCCCCTAATCGCCGTGGGCGCGTTGATGCGGCTGCTGGCCCGGGGGCGGATGCGATCCTTCGGTCTGGCCATGGCCGGTTTTGCCCTCGTCTTCCTCGGGATCGAAACGATGCGCGAGGGAATGAAAGGGCTTGGAAATCTTCAGGCGTTGACGGCCGTTTCGCCGATGGAATGGCGAGGCCGCCTCATGGCCATTCTGATGGGTTTTCTTTTGACGATTCTTCTCCAATCGTCCAGCGCGGCGGCCGCCACCTTTCTGACGGCGCTCGATGCCGGCTCGATCACCTTCGAACAGGGCGCGTTGCTCGTCATTGGAGCTGCGGTAGGGACGACGGTCAAGGGGGCGCTGGTAACGATTGGCGCTGAAACAGCCGCGAAACGAACGGCCGCGGCGCATATTGTCTTCAACCTGGCGGCGGGAGGCATGGGGCTCCTGTTGCTACCCTTTGTCCGTCGGTTCTTGGAGTGGAGAGCGGCCGCCGGCGGGCCTGAAGCAGGACCGCTGGCGCTGGCGGCTTTTCATACCCTTTTTATCGCGGTCAGCGCATTGATCTTTTTGCCGTTCGCGGATCGCTTTTCCCGGTGGATGGTCCACTGGCTGCCCGAGCGCGGATCCCCGTTGACGGCCTTTTTGGATCCCTCCGTTCTTTCGGTGCCCGCGGTGGCGATCGAAGCCTCTCGGCGGGCGCTCCTGGAAACCGCATGCGCGCTCATGGCCTACTATCGGGAGGTCCTGATGGAAGTGGCGAAGGCGGTGGCGGAACCGGAGGCCCGACTGGCCGAGCCGCTTGGTGCGCTGAACAGGATCAGAGATTTTGTCTCCCGCATTGCGCCGGAGCACGAAAGCGAAATCCAGACTCGCTTTCGTGCTGCCTTGTTTCATGCGCTCGATCACACGACCCGGCTGGCTGCCCATCGCGACCCCCCTTCGGCACTCGGCATGCCTGGA
>Ga0308419_1000204_pt1 | contig 47484 bp, 43 predicted proteins | sample HotsprSampleMS50_FD_203674 | JGI IMG/M metagenome (GOLD analysis project Ga0308419, IMG submission 203674) | Hot spring phototrophic mat microbial communities from Mushroom Spring, Yellowstone National Park, Wyoming, United States - 20090730_MS50 ... | reverse complement strand
AGTTACTAAATTACATTCTTCACTAAAAATTGACATATTTTCTGCAGATACTGATACAGTATTAGATTTACCACTTGTATCAGAAGGTATTAGAGCTGGATTTCCGTCCCCTGCTCTTGATTTTGAAGATGTTTCTATAGATTTGAATAAATACTTAATTAGACATCCTGCAGCTACATTCTACGGTAGAGTAAAAGGCAATTCGATGACTAAAGAAGGTATAGATGATGGTGATTTATTAGTAATTGACAAAAGTATAGAGCCTACAAATGGTAAGATAGCTGTATGCTTTATAGATGGGGAATTTACAATTAAGAAAATATATTTTGACAAAGATTGTTGCTGGCTAATTCCTGCAAATGATGATTATGAGCCAATTAAAGTTACAAAAGAAAACGAATTTATAATCTGGGGTATTGTAACTCACGTTATAAAGGCTTTTTAATGTGGTTACTTGTTGATTGTAATAATTTTTATGCCTCGTGCGAAAGAGTTTTTCGGCCTGACTTAATAAATAAGCCAATATTAGTATTATCAAATAATGATGGATGTTTTATAGCAAGAAGTAATGAAGCAAAAGCTCTTGGGATACCTATGGGAGCACCTGCTTTTAAGTATGAAAAATTAATCGAAGAACACGATGTAAAAGTTTTTTCTGCAAATTTTGCTCTTTATGGAGATATGAGCAACCGAGTAATGAATATTCTAAAAGATTATTCTGATGATATTGAAATATATAGTATTGATGAAGCTTTTTTAAAGATTGACGATAAAGACAATTTTGATATTTATAGCTACTGTCTTAAAATGCGTAGTCAGGTTAAAAAATGGACGGGAATACCAATCAGTATTGGAGTTGCCAAAACTAAATCTTTAGCTAAAACTGCCAACAAAATTGCTAAAAAATTTCCTGAAAAAACAAATAATATATATATTATAGATAGCGAAGAAAAAAGAATCAAAGCATTAAAATGGCTAAAAGTAGAAGATGTATGGGGAATAGGTCGTCAATATACAAAATTATTACTATCGCGTAATGTAAAGACTGCTTACGAATTTACTCAATTAAATGATGAATGGATTAAAAAGAAAATGACTATTCAAGGACTTAGGCTAAAAGATGATTTATTAGGGAAGCAAACTTTTGATTTAGAAAATTTACAAGATAAAAAAAGTATTGCTACTACTCGTTCTTTCGAAACTCTTTACACCGAATTAAATGATTTGAAAGAGAGAGTAACTACTTTTGCTGTATCTTGTGCCGAAAAATTAAGAAAACAAAAAAGTAATTGTAATGCTTTGATGGTCTTTATTCTTACTAATCAGTTTAGATTAGATTTGCCACAATATTTCAAAAATATAGTACTCGAATTGCCTTTCCCGACTAATTCGAGTATAGAGCTTGCCGAATTTGCAAATTTTGCATTAGAAAAAATTTATAAATCAGGATATCATTACAAAAAAGCAGGAGTAGTTGTAATGAATTTAACTCCTACTAATACTACTCAATTAAATATTTTCAATAATAGCAACCCAAAACATATTCCTTTAATGGAAGCGATTGATAAAATTAATAAAAACTATGGCAAACATACTATAAAATTAGCTTCGCAGGATGCTAAAAGAATTTGGAAAATGAGACAAGAAAAACTCTCTCCTCGCTATACAACTAATATTGATGAAATAATTACGGTAAAAGTATAATGTGCTTTTTTATGCAATTATCAAAAACTGCTCAGGAAATAAAAAATCGCCATAATGCAAAATTCGAAGAGGAAGCAAATTATAAACCTTCTTTTTATAATGCCTTTCAATTTCCTAAAATTCCAATCATAACAAATAAAAATAGAGATTCAATAGATCTATATAATTGGGGATTAATACCCAAATGGGCTAAAGATATCAGTATCAGAGAATATACTCTAAATGCAAGAATAGAAACAATAAATCAAAAACCAGCATTTAAAAGTAGCATTAATAATAGATGTCTAATTATTACAGATGGCTTCTTCGAATGGCAATGGTTAGATGAAAAGGGTAAAAGTAAACAAAAATATAAAATACAATTCCCCGATAAATCTATATTTTCTATTGCTGGTCTATGGAGCGAATGGTACGACGAAAAAAATAATACTCTGTATAAAACTTATACATTATTGACTACCGAAGCAAATGAATTAATGAGTGTAATTCATAACTCAAAAAAAAGAATGCCCGTAATTTTATTACCAAATTTTGAAGATGATTGGCTGGATGGGGCTACGCCAAATAATAATGAATTAGAATTAGTTGCTGAAAGATTTTAATTTAAATTTTATAAAAATAATTTTTAAAGAAAAAATTTGTATAAACTTGCATAAATTAAATTTTTATTTATTTACGTCTATATTTTGTATTCTCAACTTTTTAAAAGGGTTAAATTATGAGTGAACAAACAAATTCTAATGGTAAATGTCCTATTCATAATTCAAATGCAAATTATCCGATTAGTGGAACTAAAAATTTTGATTGGTGGCCAAATCGTTTAAATTTAAATATTTTAAGACAAAATTGTCCTAACTCTAATCCAGCAGGAAGTAAATTTAATTACAAAAATGAGTTTCAAAGTTTAGATTATGAAGCTCTAAAAAATGATTTAAAAGATTTAATGAAGCAATCACAAGATTGGTGGCCTGCTGATTATGGGCATTACGGTCCATTATTTATTCGTATGTCTTGGCACGCAGCGGGAACATATAGAATGGGTGATGGACGTGGAGGAGCTAATGGGGGATTGCAAAGATTTGCACCATTGAATAGTTGGCCTGATAATACAAATTTAGATAAAGCTCGTAGATTATTATGGCCTATTAAGAAAAAATACGGAAATAAAATTTCTTGGGCTGATTTGTTAGTTTTAGCGGGAAATGTAGCACTCGAAGATATGGGGTTTAAAACTTTTGGTTTTGGTGCTGGTAGAGAAGATATGTGGGAATCAGATGAAAGTATATATTGGGGCTCAGAAAAAGAATGGTTGTCAGATAGTAAAAGATATTCTGGTGAAAGAGATTTAGAAAATCCTTTAGCAGCTGTTCAAATGGGGTTAATATATGTTAATCCAGAAGGACCTGCAGGTAATCCAGATCCAATTGCTGCAGCTAAAGACATTAGAGAAACATTTGGACGTATGGGTATGAATGATGAAGAAACAGTTGCTCTAATTGCAGGAGGGCATACTTTTGGAAAAGCGCATGGTCAAGGTGATCCTAAATTAATGGGTGCAGAACCTGAAGGAGCTTCGATTGAGGAGCAAGGTTTAGGTTGGAATTATAAGTATAAGTCAGGTAAAGGTCCTGATACTTTGACTGCTGGTCCTGAGGTTATTTGGACTACTACTCCTACTAAATGGAGTAATGATTTCTTTAAACATTTATTTGAATATGAATGGGAATTGACTCAAAGCCCTGCTGGAGCTAAACAATGGGTTGCTAAAAATGCTGAAGCCACAATATCTGATCCATTTGATCCAAATAAAAAGCATGTACCTACAATGTTAACAACAGATCTTTCATTACGATACGACCCAGAGTATGAAAAAATATCAAGAAAATTTTATGAAAATCCTGATTTATTTGCTGATGCTTTTGCACGTGCTTGGTTTAAATTATTACATCGCGATATGGGACCAAAGACACGTTACTTAGGTCCTGAAGTTCCAAATGAAGAATTGATTTGGCAAGATCCCATTCCTAAATGTGAACATAAACTAATAGATAATGACGATATTGCTCTTTTAAAAAATAAAATTTTATCGTCAGGCTTATCAATTTCTGAATTAGTAAGAACTGCTTGGGCTTCAGCTTCTACATATAGAAATTCTGATAAACGTGGTGGTGCTAATGGAGCTCGAATTAGATTAGAGCCACAAAGGAGTTGGGAGGTTAATAATCCTGAAAATTTAAATAATGTTTTGAATATTTTAAATAATATAAAAAACGAATTTAATACATCTCAAAATGATAATAAACAAGTTTCTTTAGCCGATTTAATCGTATTGGGTGGATGTGCTGCTATAGAAAAAGCTGCTGATGATGCTGGTTATAAAATAAATGTTCCTTTTACTCCAGGAAGAATGGATGCTTTACAAGAGCAAACAGATATTGATTCATTTAAGTATTTAGAACCTTTGGCTGATGGTTTTAGAAATTATTCTAAAAATAATGTTGTTAATTGTAGTGAACATTTATTAATAGATAAATCACAATTGTTAACCTTAACTGTTCCAGAGATGACCGTTTTATTAGGTGGATTAAGGGTTTTAAATGCTAATTATGATGGCTCAGATTATGGAGTATTAACAAAAAATAAAGAAAAATTAACAAATGATTTCTTTGTTAATCTTTTGGATATGGATACTGAATGGAAAGCAGTAGATGAAAATAAAACAACTTTTGAAGGTAGATGTAGAAAAACGGGCGAGTTAAAATGGAAAGCTACTAGAGTTGATTTGATTTTTGGTCATAATTCAGAGTTAAGAGCTGTTGCAGAATTTTATGCTTGTGATGATAATAAAGAAAAATTTGTTCAAGATTTTGTAAGTTCTTGGAATAAAGTTATGAATTTAGATAGATTTGATATTCAATAAATTTATTAAATCATATTTAAAAGCAGTTAGATTAAGTAAATTCTAACTGCTTTTTTTTTAAAAATTAATTTAAAGATTATAGCTTAATTAAACTTTTATATTTTATGTGTATCTAATTTATAAATTTTCGATGTATTATGAAAAAATTAAAATTGGTTTTTATAACATTTTTCTTATTAGTTAGTTTTAATATTTATGCAAATGAAAATTATTTCCCACCAATAAATTCTCAAGAATGGGATACAATTTCGCCTAAATCATTAAATTGGAACATAGAAAAAATAGATGAACTTTATAATTTTTTGGAAAGTAAAAACTCAAAAGCCTTTATTTTATTAAAAAATGGTAAAATTGTTTTAGAAAAATATTTTGGTAATTTTACTGCTGATAGTAATTGGTATTGGGCTTCTGCAGGTAAGACATTAACAGCAGCTTTAATTGGAATAGCTCAATATGATGGGTTATTGAGTATCGAAGATAAAACTTCTAAATATTTAGGCGAAGGTTGGACATCTCTACCTACTTCTAAAGAAAATCTAATTAAAATAAAACATCAATTAACAATGACTACGGGATTAGATTATAAAGTAGATGATTTAGATTGTACAAAACCTGAATGCCTGCAATATAAAGCAGATGCAGGTACACAATGGTATTATCATAATGCACCATATACATTGCTCGAAAAAGTTGTAGAAAAAGCAAGCAATACAAATTACAATCTTTACTTTAATCAAAAAATTAAAAATCAAATTGGTATGAACGGAATATGGATAAAAGTTGGATATAATAATATATATTTTAGTACAGCTCGCTCTATGGCACGCTATGGAATATTAATTGCAAATAATGGCTATTGGGAAGATAAAGATGTTATAAAAGATAAAGAATATATAATGCAAATGTTAAATACTTCACAAGAATTAAATAAATCTTATGGTTATCTTTGGTGGTTGAATGGTAAAGAAAGTAGTATGTTGCCCGGTAGCACTTTGGTTTTTAATCGTATGTTGATGCTTGAAGCTCCAAGGGATGTATATGCTGCACTTGGTAAAGATGGTCAGTGTTTGAATATATCTCCACAGAATAATTTAATATGGGTAAGAATGGGAGAAAAACCCGATGACCAATTCTTTATCTCAACCAATTTATGTAATGATATATGGAAATACATAAATGAATTAACTAATATTACTGATATAGAGTATTATGATTATGAAAATAATATATTATATCCTAATCCTGCTACAGATAAACTATATTTAAAATTGACTAATAACTTATCCATTGATAAAATAAAAACTTATAACTACTATGGTAAATTAATTGAAATAATTGACATTAAAAATATTAATCATAAAGATAATGTATTAACAATAAATTTATCGAGCTATTCTCCTGGTTTATATATAATAAATGTAGGTAATACTAATTATAAATTTATAAAAAATTAGTATTTTAATTTTATATTATTGTAAAATATATTATTTTTGTAGTTCGTTAATTTTATATTATTTATTTAAGGGTTTTATGGCGCATCATAAATCAGCATTAAAAAGAATTAGACAATCAAGAAAACGTAGATTGTATAACCGTTTAAATAAAAAATTGGTAAAAAATGCTATACGTTCTGTTTTAGAAAGTAAAACAGCTGAAGAAGCTATAAGTAATTTTAGTAAAGCAAATAGTGTGTTAGATAAAGTAGCAGCTCGTGGAGTACTACATAGAAATAATGTTGCTAATAAAAAATCAAGATTAGCAAAATTTGTAAATAAATTGAAATTTGCTAACAAAGCAGAGTAAAAAACGCGCCCTTAGCTCAACTGGATAGAGTATCTGACTACGGATCAGAAGGTTAGGGGTTCGAATCCCTTAGGGCGTGCTAATAGCATATCAATTGTTTTTCCATTTTATATTACAACCAATACTTGGTTTTTGTTCGAAATCAATAGTTTTATTTTCGATTAATAAATCTAAAGCTTTACGAATATCTTTTCCTGTAGGAATTATTCCATTCGACGGACGCGAGTCATCAAATTGTCCTCTATAGACAAGTTTTAGATCTTTATCGTAAATATAAAAATCAGGAGTACAAGCAGCATCGTATGCTTTAGCTACTTCTTGGGTTTCATCGAAAAGATAAGGGAAATTGTAACCTAATTCTTTGCTGTATTCTATCATTTTTTGGGGTGAATCTTCGGGATAATTAACAACATCGTTAGAATTAATAGCAATGAAAGATATTCCTCTTTCTAGATATTCGTTAGTTAATTCTACTAATGCTTTATTAATAAATTTTACAAACGGACAATGATTACAGATAAACATTATTACTGTAGCAATTTCAGATTTCAATTCTTGCAAAGATTGAAATTTATCCAATATAGGATTATATAAATTAAAATCAATTGCTTTAGTTCCTAATGGTACCATTTTAGAATATGTAGCAGCCATACTTTACCTAAATTATTAAACAAATTATGATTTTAGACGTCCTTCCTTTCAAAATTATTAGGTAATATGACTCTAACTGGTATTATAATTTTTTTAAGTATAATTTCTATTATTTTTTTATCATTAGACATATATGTAATTAAAAAAATTAGTAAAATTTTATCTATAAGAAATGTTGATAAAAGATTTATTATAGGTTTATGGTCATTATCAATATTATTTTTTGTTATATGGATAATTTTGACTATTTATAGATTTAGTGTTCCTTTATCAAATAATTTATCTATAACTTTATATAAAATTGTATCTATTTGGTATTTACCGAAGATTTTAATTATTTTGTTTTTATTACCTTATGATATAATAAGGAAAGTATACCTTTTCTTTAAGAAATTATTATCAAAAAATAAAACAGAATTAGTCAAAGAAAATAAATCTCGCAGAATATTTATACAAAATACAACTTTAGGTTTGGGTGCTATTCCATTTGCTCTTGCATTTAAAGGAGCAGTGTTTCAAGTTGATAATATAGAAACAAGAAAAGTAACCATTGAATTAGAGAATTTACCATTAGAATTCGAGGAATTAAATCTTGTTCAAATTTCTGACATTCATTTTGGTTCTTTTCCTGATAATTCTTTAATAAAAGAATTAATTTTTAATATTAAATCACTAAAACCAGATGTTTTATTTATTACAGGTGATTTTGTCAATTTTTCTCCTGATGAATTAAAGTTAGGATTAGAATTATTTAATACTATTAAGCCAACTTATGGAATATATGGATGTTTAGGAAACCACGATCATTATATGACAGAAGAAAATCAACAGAAATTAATTAAATTAATTAAAGAAAATAATATTGATTTACTTATTAATGAAAATAGAACAATTAACATTAATGGTTCAAAATTAAATATTATTGGTATTGATAATGATGGCAGAAGACAATCTTTCGCTAATTACGAAAAAGCTTTCGAAGGTATAAAAAGTAATAGTTTAAAAATTCTTTTGTCTCACGATCCGATAAATTGGGAAGAAAACGTATTAAATAATACTAATGCTCATATTACACTATCAGGACATACTCACGGCGGACAAATAGCATTTAATATATTGGGAAATGTTCTTTCGCCAGCTGCTCTTGTATATAAATATTATGATGGTTTATATTCTAAAAATGGAAAATACCTTTATGTAAATAGAGGTATCGGAACTAGTGGACCACCAATTAGACTAACAACAAGACCAGAAATTACTCTAATCAAACTAAAAAGTCAAGAAAATTTTGCCAAAATATAACAATATTTTAACAAATTATTAACAATATATTTCTTGTAAATACTTTAAAAGTATTAAGTTATAGTTAATATTGTTAAAATATAATAAATTATTAGAAAAATCAAAATTAACCTTTTTTTTCAAGCTGGATGTATTTACTTTTGAGTGCAGCATAAAATATTTTTGGTAAAAAAATGCACGATATAAAATACTTACCTTTTACTATCAAGTTTTCTTTTATTTTAATACTATTTGATATTTATTTTCTATATAGACTTAAAAAGTTATTTAGAGAAAGGAATATTAATAGTAATTTATTTAAGCTCATTTTTACATTTAGTATATTGATGATTGGTGTTACTTTATATAATATTTGGGTTCAATTTGCAGGTGAATTGACTACTTATTTTAAAAATAACTTATTTTTAATTAAAGATCTGTGGTATTTACCAAAATTATTAATAGTACCTATAATGATAATTTATGATTTTGCCTTATTAATCAAAAATTATAACAATTGGAAGCAAGGATTCGAAGGACTTATTTTCCAAATTAAATATATATTTATAAATTTATTAAAATTACAAAATAAAATTTTTATTGGTAATAAATATGAGCCTTTATTAGCTTCTAATGAAAATGTAAATTTTCAGTTAGTCGAAAAACAAGTAATTGAAAATAACAAACAGTTTAATTATCAACAAGAAAATCAAGATATACCTGTAAAAAATGATAACAAAAATATTGATATCAAAAGAAGAAAAATATTACAAAATATTACCTGGACAATGGCGGGAGTACCATTTATAATTGTAGGAAAAGGCATAATTGATACTACTTATGATTTTCAAGTTAGAAAAGAAATTATAAAATCAAATAAATTTACAAATTCTATAAATGGACTTAAAATTATTCAAATATCCGATATTCACGCTGGTTCCTTTTCTTCGAATAAACCATTTGACGAAGCTGTAAGAATTATTGTTAGCGAAAATCCGAATATTATATTAATGACAGGTGATTTTGTAAACTATAGTATTAGCGAAATTGATTACCTGTTAAATGGATTTAAAAATTTAAAAGCAGATTTAGGAATATTTGCTTGTTTGGGAAATCATGATCATTATATGCCTAAAAATGAACTAAATTATTTTAAAACTCATCTAATAGATTATAAAATTAATTTATTAGATAATTCATCAAAAACTCTAAATATTGGTTCAACTAAATTACAAATTGCAGGTATAGACAATTATGGTTATGGTCAATATTTTGGCGATATATCAAAAGCAACATCAAATTGCAAAGAAGAAAATTATACAATTCTATTAGCACACGATCCCTCAAATTGGGATAGAGAAGTGTTTTCTAATAAAAAAGTTGATCTAATGCTTTCGGGACACACTCACGGTGGACAAATTGGCATCGATTTTTTTAATTTCATTATTACTCCAGCAAGAATCTTATACAATCAATTTGCAGGAATGTATAAATATGGCGATAGAGCAATCTATGTAAATCGTGGATTAGGAACAACTGGACCACCATTACGTGTTGGTATTAGACCAGAAATAACTGTTTTTGAATTTTATAAATCGTAACATAACAACATATTTCGTAACAAGAAATAAATTTTTAAAATATTTTTGTGTCAATAATTTTAGAATTAAATATATTATAACATCTTTTAAAATAAAAACTTAAAGTAAGATGTATAAAAAAATTATATAAGATTAAAACTTATAATAGACTTAACTAACAAAAAAATATTTTATCATATTCTTAAAAAATGTTACTTTAATATTTGTAAAAATTGAAAGTTTATTTGCGGGTAATTATGATTAGCGAATTTGGAATAGTTCTAATATTTTTAATAGTAGGAGTATTATTTGTAGCTGCAGGAATATACACAGCAGCAATCATTAGACCTCATCGTCCAAATCCTATTAAAAAGACAACTTACGAATCAGGAGAGCAGCCGATTGGTTCGCCATGGATACAGTTCAATAATAGATTTTACATTATAGCTTTAGCCTTTATAATTTTTGATGTAGAGTTAGTATTGCTTTTTCCATGGGCTACTGTTTATAAAGAATTGGGATATTATGCATATTGGGGAATGTTATTTTTTGTTTTTATACTTGCTTTAGGTTTAGCTTATGATTGGGTAAAAGGATTATTAGATTGGGAAAAACCAAAACCATATATACCAAAATTATCTGATTTAGTTTTGTCAAAAGAAGAATATCAAAAATTGAAAAATAATAATATTGGTGAAAATTAAGATGGGATTATTAAATAGATTAGACCAGCCTTATCAGGGTGGAGGAATATTTTTAGGAACTTTAGAAGATATTTTAAATTGGGGAAGAAGCAAATCCGATTGGTATCTACAATTTGGATTGGCTTGCTGTGCTATAGAATTTATGGCACTTAATGCATCTCATTTTGATTTTATGAGATTTGGAACAATTCCACGTACCAGCCCTAGACAAGCTGATTTTATAATTGTGTCAGGGACTGTTACGCTAAAAATGGCAGATAGACTTAAAACACTTTACGAGCAAATGGCAGAGCCAAGATATGTTTTATCAATGGGTTCTTGCGCTAATTCAGGCGGTCCTTATTGGGAATATGGTTATCACGTTTTAAAAGGAGTAGATAGAATTATTCCTGTAGATGTGTATGTTCCTGGTTGTCCACCAAGACCAGAAGCATTTTTTGAAGGTATGATAAAACTTCAGAAATTAATAAACACCCAAGCAATTTTCCGTAAACGTGAAAATATGACTAAAGAAGAGCTCGAAGCACTTGATTTAAGAAATAAAAAACAACAAGAATATACTGAAAGACTATTAAAAGAAATAGAATTGTATAGAAAAAATCCTGAGAACTTACAATATAGCAAGTATTCTATAGATTTATCAAAGGTCTATAACAAGGGCTAAAAATGGAAGCAAAAGAAATTTACGAAAAATTACTATCTAAATTCGATGATGGTATTTTAGAATTTAAAGAAGATAAAACTATAGATCCATACATTAAAATTAAAGCAGAAATTTTGCCTGATTTATGTTTTGAATTAAGAGATAATGAAGATTTTCTATTTGATTATTTAATTAATTTGACTGGAATGGACTATGGTAAAGATTTAGGAGTAGTTTATCACTTATATTCGATGAAATATAAACATAGAATAGTTTTAAAAGTCGATTTAAATAGAGAAAATCCGGTTATTCCAAGTGTAGAAATGATATGGAAAACTGCAAACTGGCACGAAAGAGAAGCATACGATATGTTTGGAATAATTTTCGAGGGTCATCCATTTTTAGTTAGAATTCTTACACCATATGATTGGGAGGGGTATCCTTTAAGAAAGGATTATGTAACACCCGAATATTATCACGGTATTAGAGTACCGTATTAAATTGTAAAATAATTAGAAAAAGCAATATGTTAGAAAAAAAGACAATTGATATTGATTTTAGCCAAGTAGAAGCAGAGCGAATGCGTGTAAATATGGGACCACAACACCCATCTACGCACGGAGTGTTAAGACTAGAAGTAGAATTAGATGGCGAAATTGTAACCGATGTAGTACCACATATAGGCTATTTACATAGATGTTTCGAAAAAACTTGCGAAAATATGACTTACCCACAGGTGATACCATACATTGATAGAATGGATTATATATCATCTATGAACAATGAATGGCCATATGTAATGGGAATGGAAAAACTAATGGGTATAGAAGTCCCCGAACGCATAGAATACATTAGAGTAATAATGGCTGAATTAAATAGAATTGCAAATCACCAAATAGCTGTTGCTACGTTTGGATTGGATGCAGGTGCTTTTACGCCATTCCTTTATTTGTTTAGAGATAGAGAAATGATTTTAAACCTATTCGAATGGGCTTCGGGTGGGAGACTTCTATATAATTACTTTTGGATTGGTGGATTACAACGTGATGTGCCACCGAATTTTAAAGAAACTTGCTTGGAAATAGTTAAAACAGTAAGAAAAACAAATGCAGAAGTAATGGAACTTCTCATAGGGAACAAAATTTTTATCGAAAGAACTGCAAATGTTGGAATATTACCAGCTGATGTTGCGATTAATTTTGGGGTTACAGGACCTGTACTAAGGGGTTCGGGTGTTCCTTATGATTTAAGAAAAGTTGAGCCTTATTCTATTTATGATAGATTTGATTTTGATGTAATTGTAGGAAAAGGCGAAATGGGGACTGTAGGGGATTGTTGGGATAGAAATATTGTTAGAATGCGTGAAATGGAAGAAAGTTGCAAAATAATTGAGCAAGCAGTAGCTCAAATGCCTGATGAACCGAAAGATGTTAGATTAACAGTACCAAAAAGAGTAAGACCACCTAAAGGGGAATTTTATGCAAAAGCAGAAAATCCTAAAGGAGAGCTTGGTTTTTACATTGTAAGTGATGGAAGTGCAAAGCCATATAGAGTGAGAGCTCGTGCAACTAGTTTTGTAAATTTAAGTGTATTACCAGTAATTTCAAAAGGCTATATGATAGCCGATTTGATAATGATTTTAGGTAGTTTAGATATTGTATTAGGCGAAATTGATAGATAATTAAAGTAAAATATTATGGAAAATAATTTTTTATATAATTTGTTTGGAAATAATGTTTGGTTTTATTTAATAACTATAGCTATACCATTAGTTTTTGTGTTAATATATGCACTTATAGCTATATTAGGCGAATTAAAAATAGCTTCTTGGATACAGGACAGATTAGGTCCTATGCGTACAGGTTGGAAAGGAGTACTACAACCAATAGCTGAAGTAGTAAAATTAATACAAAAAGAAGATATTATTCCAGCTAATGCTAATAAAGCCTTGTTTAATTTAGCACCTTATATAATGTTTACAGGGGCTTTTGCTGCTTATGCTGCTATTCCTTTTAGTTCGCAATTTGTACCTGCGCACCTAAATATAGGATTGTTCTACATTTTTGCGGTAGGCGCATTTGCAATTATTGGAATTGTAATGGGCGGCTGGGCTTCGAATAATAAATATTCTTTATTAGGTGCTATGAGAGCAGTATCGCAAATGGTTAGCTACGAAATTCCAATAGCATTTGCATTGTTATCAATAGCTGCTCTTGCAGGAACTTTAGATTTACAGGATATTATTAAACAGCAAGAAGGTGGTATTTGGAATTGGTTTATATTTGGTGGTAATGGTTCATTAATTAAAATTTTGTTTATTCCTTTTACAATCTCATTATTTTTAGTTCATTTTACATCATCATTAGCAGAAACTAATAGAATACCATTCGATATTCCCGAAGGCGAATCAGAAATAGTTGCTGGATATCATACAGAATATAGCGGAATGAAGTTTGCTATGTTTTTCTTTGCAGAATATGCTAATATGTTTACTGTATCTGCATTAGTTACAATATGCTTTTTCGGTGGTTGGCAATCTCCTTTTGGTGATTTTTTAAATAGTCCGATTATGCAATCAGTATGGTTTGTTAGTAAGGCGATGTTTTTTGTGTTTGTTCAGATATGGTTACGATGGACTTTACCAAGATTAAGAGTTGATCAATTAATGTTTGTTAGTTGGAAAGTTCTTACTCCGGTAGCTTTTGTTTGCTTTATAGCACTTAGCTATTGGGGATTAATAAAGTAAATAAATTAGGTATAAAAATGGAATATTTTAAAAATATTATAGAAGGTCTTTCCACCACAGCAAAAGGTATGAAAATTACCTTGAATCACCTGTTTGGAAAGAAAGTAACAAATCAATATCCTGATGAATATCATCCTATACTAAGTGGAGATATCCCTCCAAATTCTAGAAATCGTATTTTTGTTGATATGTCCGGTTGCGATGGTTGCGAGCAATGTAATAAAGCTTGTCCTGTTAATTGTATCGAAATAGAAACTGTAAAAGTAGCACCTACAGACGAAAACGTTCCTTTGATGAATGATGGTAAGAAAAGGAAATTTTGGGTAATTAAACACGAGATTGATTTTGCTAAGTGTTGTTTTTGTTCATTATGTACTGAAGTATGCCCGACTAATGCAATTCAAATGACAGTAGAGTTCGAATATTCTGAATATGATAGAGAAAAATTAAAATATAATTTTAGTGACCTTACACCCGAGCAAGCCGCAGAGAAAAAAAGAATTTGGGAAGAATATCAAGAAGCAAAAAAACGTGAACAAGAAGTGAAAAAGTAATTAGATGAAGAAAAAAAAGCAAACGCTGAAAACATATCAAATACAGATAACATTATAAATAACGATGATAAAGATAAAGAAAGAGAACAAAAAAGATTAGAAGCGGAAAGAAAAAAAGCAGAAAGACTCGCTGCTAAACAAACTGAGTCTAATAATAATTTAGAAAATAATTGATAATTGATTATGGACTGGATAAAAATTGCATTTTTTGGATTTGCTATAATAGTAATAGTATCAGCAGGCGGTGTAGCATTTTCTAGAAAAATGATTTATGCAGCATTTTCATTACTATTTACTTTTTTTGGAGTTGCTGGGCTATATGTGTTGCTTAATGCTGATTTTATTGCTGTAACACAAATAATGGTATATATAGGTGGAATTCTGATTTTAATAATATTCGGTGTAATGTTGACTTCAAAATTTACTGACTTACAAATAAAATCAGGAACAACGGGGGTTTTACAAATTACACTAGCTGCAATAGTATGCATAATTGGATTGATATTCTTAATTCTTGCGTTTTGGAATACGGAGTGGTACGTTCAGCCTGTTAAAGATATACATAATACAGTAGAACCAATAGGTATGTTATTAATGACTAAATACTTTTTGACATTTCAAATTGCAGCTATATTATTATTAGTAGCTTTTATTGGTGCAGCTAAAATAGCAAGGAGAAAGTAGTATGGAAATTGGATTATTTCATTATTTATTGGTTAGCGCTGTTCTGTTTTGTTTAGGAGTTTTTACTATTATTACTCGTAAAAATGCTATCCTTGTGCTGATGGGTTTAGAATTAATTCTAAATTCTGCTAATATTAATTTTATTGCATTTGCTAAGTATTCGGGAATGAATTTCGATGGACACGTTGCAGCATTATTTGTAATTATATTAGCAGCAGCCGAAGTAGCAGTAGCATTAGCCATATTTTTAAATATTTATCAAAATTACAAACACGTAAATATAGATGAAGTAAGTGATTTAAAAGAATAATATTTAGAAAATAAACATTAAGATACACTATGAGTCAAGTTTTTATATTAAATTTATCATTAATAATACTATTATTGCCATTATTAAGCTTCTTAATTATTATTTTTAATCAAAAAAGAACTATTAAATCAGCACCATATATTAGTACTATTATTCTAGGTATAGATTTAATATTATCTTTAATTGTGGCTTATGGCAAGTTAGTTACCTATTCTGATATTGAATATCTACAATATAAATATGATTGGTTTAATTTAGGTAATAAATCTATTACAATCGGGATAGGTGTAGATAATTTAGCAGCAATGATGCTAATTGTTGTTAATTTGATTAGTTTTTTAGTTCATATGTTCTCCATAGAATATATGAAGGGGGATAAACGCTATCCAAGATTTTTTGCATATTTAGGTATATTTACTTTTTCGATGTTAGGTATAGTTATAGCAAATAATCTATTAAATATGTATATTTTTTGGGAGTTGGTTGGATTAAGCTCTTACTTATTAATAGGATTTTGGTACGAAAAAGATTCTGCTGCTAATGCTTCAAAAAAAGCTTTTATTACCAATCGAGTTGGTGATTTAGGATTTTTTGCGGGAATAATGATAGCTTTCTTCGCTTTTGGAACATTCATGTTCGATGATATTTTTAATCAGATATCAAATGGTGTACTACCCTTTGGCAGTAGTACTATATTAACATTGATGGGAATTCTAATTTTTGCGGGTGCTATTGGTAAATCAGCTCAATTCCCATTACACGTATGGTTGCCCGATGCTATGGAAGGTCCTACACCAGTATCCGCACTTATTCACGCAGCTACAATGGTTGCAGCTGGTGTTTATCTTACTGCCAGAGTTTTCCCATTGTTTACAGCAGATGCTTTCTTATTTATAGCATATATTGGGGCATTTACAGCTTTTATGTCTGCTACAATTGCTATTACTCAAACAGATTTCAAAAGAGTGTTAGCATATTCTACCGTAAGTCAATTAGGTTATATGGTAATGGCTCTTGGAGTAGGTGCTTATACGTATGGATTTTTCCATTTAGTTACTCACGCATGGTTTAAAGCATGTTTATTCCTTGCCTCTGGTTCTGTAATACACGCTATGCACCACGCGATGCATCATCATAACGAACATCATTTAGATCCTCAAGATATTAGAAATATGGGCGGACTTAAAAAAACAATGCCCTGGACTTATTATACATTCTTATTAGCAACAATTGCTATTGCTGGAGTACCGCTAACTTCAGGATTTTTAAGTAAAGATGGAATATTAGCTGGTACTTTAGCTTTTGCTAATTTGTCAGGACATTGGTTAATACCGATTTTTGGATTTTCAGCTGCATTTATGACTGCTTTCTATATGTTTAGACTTACAATATTGGCTTTTCACGGTGAACCGAAAACTGATATAGCAAAGCATACTCACGAAAATAATATGTTAATTAGATTTCCTCTTATTTTGTTAGCTATATTATCTATTTGGTTCTTTTATTCTTTGAATCCTATTGATGGTGGTAGTGGCTGGTTTGCTCATTCATTTAAAGCAGCTAAAACTGTTGTACCCAAAGATTTGCAATATAAATGGCTTATACCAAATAAAACAGAACATCATTCTACCGAACATAACAATCTCGATATTGGTTTCGAAACTACTGACTTACCAAAAGAGCATCATTACTTAAATAAGTTCGAAGAAGAAATTCATCACCAACATTACAATGCTATGTTCTTATCATTATTAATTGCAGGATTAGGTATTGGATTAGCATTCTTTATTTATCATTACAAAAAATTAGACATTGATAAAATAACTGAAAAAATCAAGCCATTATATAATTTCTCGCTTAATAAATGGTATTTCGATGAAATTTATCAAGCTACATTTATAAATGGAACAATTGGACTATCAAAAGCTATGTTTTGGTTTGATAGTAAAATTATTGATGGAATTGTCAATTTATCGGGCTGGATAACTAAAATTATGGGATTTTTAATTGGTTTATTTGATAACATTATTATTGATGGTTTAGTTAATTTAATTGCTTGGATAATAAATATTTTCGGAGCAGGTGTCAGAAAATTGCAATCGGGAAGAGTACAAACTTATATATTAATTACAGCTATTTTCTTAATAATATTTATTTGGTGGATATTTTAATTTGAAAAATTAATAAAATAAATAAATGGAGTATTTAATGAACGGTACAATTAACATATTAGGGATTGGAATTCTAACTTGGATTACATTTTTGCCAATTCTTGGTATGATTATTATATTAGCAATACCAAGTGGAAAAGATGATTTATCAAAAAGTAAATCACTTGAATATTTTAGATATATTACTTTAATAATTACATTTATTCAGTTAGTTCTATCATTTATAGTTTATGCTAATTTTAACAGTAATTTAGCAGGAATAAACAATGCTGATACAATGCAGTTCGTAGAAAGAACTACTTGGATATCATTATCGGGATTACCATTTCTTGGAGATATGAAAATCGAGTATTTCTTAGGAATAGATGGTATTAGTGCTCCAATGTTGCTACTTACAACTATTGTATCATTCTTAGCAACATTTTCATCCTGGGGAATTCGAAAAGCAGCAAAAGGTTACTTTGCTATGTATCTGCTTTTAGTAACGGGAATGGTTGGAGTGTTTGTTTCATTAGATTTTTTCTTATTTTATGTATTTTGGGAAATTATGCTACTCCCAATGTATTTTTTAATAGGAATATGGGGCGGTCCGAGAAAAGAATATGCAGCAATAAAGTTCTTTCTATATACTCTTTTTGGTTCTGTATTTATGCTACTTGTAATGATTGCTTTATACTTTGCAGTAGGTTCTTTTAATATGTTTGATATGATGGACCAATCAAAGTATAGTCCCGATTCAATATTATACGGATTTAATACAACTTGGAGATATGTAGCCTTTGCTGCTTTATTTGTAGGATTTGCAATTAAAGTACCAACTGTACCATTCCACACATGGTTGCCCGATGCACACGTAGAAGCTCCTACACCAATATCTGTAATATTAGCAGGTATTTTATTAAAAATGGGCACTTATGGAATGATTAGAATAGCTTGGCCTATGTTTCCCGATGCAGTTGCTTATTTTAATTGGTGGATAGCAATTATAGGAGCAGCAAGTATCATTTATGGAGCATTATGTGCATTAGGTCAACATAGTGTGGGTAAAAGAGACTTCAAAAAACTTATAGCATATTCATCTGTATCGCATATGGGCTATGTAATGCTAGGATTAGCTGCACTAAATACAGAAGGATTAGTAGGAGCTATTTTCCAAATGTTTAATCACGGCACTATTACAGCAATGTTATTTATGATTGTTGGTGTAATTTACGATAGAGCCCACACACGTAGCTTGGATGATTTCGGCGGTTTAGCAAACAAAATGCCTATTTACACTGGAATAATGACTGTTGCTTTCTTTGCTGCTATAGGTTTGCCAGGATTAAGTGGATTTATTAGTGAAGCACTTGTATTCTTAGGAGCATTTCAAACCTATCCTGTAATAACAGTAATTTCAGGATTAGGTATTATTCTTGGTGCTGCTTATATGTTATGGGCATTACAAAAAGTATTCTTTGGTAAATTACCAGAAAAATGGCAAGGACCATGGGATCCTACAGGAAAAATATATAAAAACGATGATGTAAATTGGGTAGAATTATCGGCATTAGTTCCTTTAGTTGTTATAATAATTTATTTAGGTATCAACCCAAACCCCGTAATTGGATTAATGACAACTTCTGTAAATCACTTTGTAGAATTTATTAGACTAAGCAGTGGTTTTGCAGGAATGTAATTTTGTAAAATTAAATTAAGAAAATTTATGGAAGCGATATTTGGAAGCATATTATTGAAAGAATTAGGCTTAATTGTGCCTGAATTAATTTTGCTTGCTATATTTATACTATTGATAATTATAGATTTAATATTTAAGAATAATAAATTAAATGCGACTGTATCAATAATTGGTTCTTTTATAGTTCTTTTATCATTATTAACTCAGAAAGATCTAAATACTGCTTTATTTATGGGAATTTATATTATTGATCCTTTTGGAGTATTCTTTAAATATTTAGTAATTTTATCTACTTTAATTGTGTTTTTGATGTCAATTATTTCAGAAGAATTACATAATTCTAAAATATGGCTTGGTGAATATTACATTCTAATTTTTGGAATGGCAATTGGGATGTTTTTCATTAGTGGTAGTGTTAATTTAATTCTTATTTATCTATCATTAGAAACTATGTCTATGAGCTCTTATGTATTAGCAGGATATACCAAGCAAATTAAACGAGCAAGCGAAGCATCACTAAAATATGTAATATTCGGATCGTTATCTTCTGGAATTATGATATTTGGAATTTCGTTACTTTATGGATTAACAGGATCATTAGATTTAAACACTATTAATCTATATATAGCAACTGATGGTGCTAATAATTTATTATTATTTGTTTCATTTTTATTTATACTTGTAGGTTTTGGATACAAGATCTCAGCTGTACCTTTTCATTTTTGGACTCCTGATGTATACGAAGGGTCTCCAATTACTATTACTGCATATTTGTCAGTTGCATCGAAGGCTGCAGGATTTGCAGTATTTGTAAGGTTTTTATATATGGCTTTGGTAGATAATACTGCATACTTTAGTGGTGTTTACTCTATAATTAAAAATGTAAAATGGGATTATGTAATTGCTGTATTATCTGTATTAACTATGACTTTAGGTAATGTAGTTGCACTATGGCAGAATAATGTAAAAAGAATGCTTGCATATTCTTCAATTGCACACGCAGGCTATATATTGATGGCTGTTACAGTGATGAGTAATTTAGGTATATCATCAATTCTTATTTATTTATTTTTCTACTTATTTATGAACTTTGGGGCATTTTTGATTGTTATGATTTTTGCTCATAAGATTGGTTCTGAAGATATGGATAAATACGTTGGACTTGGTTATCGTTCTCCACTAATGGCCACTTTATTAACAATTATTTTAGTATCGTTAATAGGATTACCTCCTACAGGAGGATTTATAGGCAAATTATATATATTTTGGGCTGTTTTAGATAAAGGTATGATCTGGCTTGCTGTAATTGGTATCTTAAATAGTGTAATTTCTTTATATTATTATGCTAAGGTAATTAGGAATATGTGGCTTAGAGATGTAGATTCTCAAAATGAAAAATTACAATATTCAATATATACTAACATATTAGCTATTGCACTTACAATACCTATTTTGCTATTTTTTGTCTACTTTAGTCCTATCCTTAAGTGGGCTGAATATTCTGCTAATATTTTCTTAGGAAAATAAAATATTGACTATTTATTATAATTATTTTAAAATTTAGATTTTAGTAACTTCGGTAAATGTTACCTAAATTATAATAAAATATTCTCATATAATTAATAAATTTCTGGAATCCAGTTAAGTTCGTTTACAGGTGGCCTAACGTAATTTTCTAACTTGGTTTTTCTTGGTGGAAAATCAAATGGTGCAGGAATCAAATTTTCGTATTTAAATAGTGACAATAAATGAGCAATTGTATTAAGTCGTGCTTTCTTTTTATCATCAGAATTTACATTATACCAAGGACAATATTTTGTATCAGTGTATTTCATCATCATATCTTTTGCTATAGAATATTCTTCCCATTTATCCCAAGATTTTAAGTCCATTTCGGATAATTTCCAACGTTTTTCAAGATGAGCAGCTCTATCTTTTAATCGTTTTTCTTGCTCCTCATCGCTTACACTAATCCAATATTTAATTAAATTTATTCCGCTTCTTACGAGCATTCTTTCTAACTCGGGGCAAGACCTAAGAAATTCTTCGTATTGTTCGTCAGTACAAAAACCCATTACTCTCTCGATACCTGCACGATTATACCAGCTTCTGTCGAAGATCACTATTTCGCCTGCTGAGGGTAAATGTTGGATATACCTCTGAAAATACCATTGAGTTTGCTCTTTATCACTTGGTTTTTCTAATGCAACAACTCTCAAACCACGAGGATTTAGCGGTTCGGTAATTCTTTTTATTATACCACCTTTGCCTGCAGCATCTCTACCTTCGAATAATATAACTACTTTCAAGCCTTTATTTTTAATCCAATATTGCCAAACAACTAATTCATTTTGCAGTTTTTTTAATTCTTCTTCATAATACCAATTTGATATTTTTCCATTAGAATTGAATTTAGCTTTTTCTTCAAAATTAACATCTATTAAAGATGTTTTAGAATTAATTACAAATACTTGATTTGATTGAATTTGTTTTTTCTTTTCTTTTTTGTGTCCCATTTAAAATTTTTACTTTTTTAAAAAAAGTAAAATAATAAATTTTAATTTAAAATAAAAAAGGGGATGTCTCATAACTTGAAAATTTTAATAATTTGTCATTCCCGCAAAAGCAGAAATCAAGTCTTGGATAAGAATTATGGATTTCCAATTACTCGGGAATGACATCAATTCGGACTTACGAGAAAGCCCCTAGTTTAAAAAAAAATTTTAATTATACAATTGAGATAAATCTATATAAATTCTATACTCTTTGATTAAATTATCTTTTAATTCAAATACGTTACAAAAACCTACTTCTAAAATTGTGCCGTTATGACGAGTATATTTTGATAATCCTCTTGCAACTACATAATTACCTTCTTGAATATATTGAAGAGAATGATGCTCTAATTTGGATATGCTTTTAAAAAAATTATCTACAACATTGTAAATGGCTTCTTTACCGACTGCTGGTGGCATATTACCAAATGTAAATATACAATCATCTGTTAAAAAAGATACAAATTTATCAGTATTCATTTCATCAATAGAGCTAAAGAGCTCATTTAATCTATTTTTAATATCCATATTGTTACACCTTTATTAATTATATAGATATTGACGATAAATAATGTATTTGATTTATCAAAAAATTATTTTTTGCTTAATTTATCAATAGCAATTTTTGCCGAATTTAAAGTAGGTTTTATTGATAAATCTTCTCCTACTGCATTGAGCATCCAATATTTAGGTGTAAGCCTACCTAATGAAGTAATTCTTTCTACTTCACGCCCAAAAGGTTTACTTTTTATAAATTGTTCTATTTGAAATTCAATTAAATGACCAATAGGATAAGCCGACAAATATAGAGGATATGCAATCATATGTGAATATATAGCAAGAATTGGTGAGTCTTTTTCTCCAATTACATTAGCATAATATTTATTCCAAACATCTATTGCTATTTCAATAACTTTACTTTTTAATTCCTCTGGTGAAGCATTAGGATTTTCGTATAGCCATTTCCAAACATACATATCTACTAATGCAACACCCATAATTTCATACGCTGACCATAAATTATCTAATATATTTAAATATTCTGAATCGGGATTTTTGGGCTCTATACCAAGTATTTTTAAATCTCTTGATTGGAATAAAAATGCAAAAGCTTCTGTAAATGCATTACTTGGAACACCCGATAAACTATAATAATCAATATTATACAATGAAAATGTTTGCTCTACATTATGCCCAAACTCGTGTATTGCTATATTATATCCTTTGTAATCCATTCCATCATTTCCTATTCTTGTTCGTAAATGCGATTTATCTCGTCTACTTCTACTTCCTGAAGCATGACCAGCACCACGAGATCCATCAACGGCAATTTTATCCGCCACCCAGCTTGCACGACTTTTTTCAAAACCTAATTTAGTTAGTATGTTAACTAAATCTTTTTCAAAAGCATTCTTGTTTGGATATTTTGCTTTTAATTTTTTAGTTACTTCATCAATATTAATAGAATTTCTATCTTTAAAACCATCATACCAAATATCATATGGTCTTAGTTTTCTTCCTAATCTTTTTTCTATTAATTCAGCAGTTTTTTTTACTTCTTCTGAACTAATAAAATCTATAAACATTTTCTCAACTTCTTCGAACGACATTTCTGTAGTCATATCGAATTGTCTTTTGATGTAAGTATTATAGAATGGATAATACTTATCCATATCTTTTAGTGCTTTAAAATTTTGAAGAAGATATTTGTAACGTTTATTATATTCTGTATTATATTCAACTTCTTTATTATCTCTATAAACTTTATTCTCAAAAGGCTCCCAAGTTACTTCATTATTATTAATCACTACTTCGGGAATTTCTTGAGTTATAATTCTTTCCATTATTTTATAAATTATTTCCTGCTTTCGATTACCATTTTCTTTTCCATAATTCGCTTTTAATTCATCTCTTAAATTCCAGTGAGAAATTAACTTCATACCTTCAGGGAACTTTACCAGATTTTCCTTATCTATTATTTTATCCATCATTATATTATAGTTATTAATATAATTATCAGTTTCAGAAGAAATTTTAGAATAATTTTGTAATAAATCTGCAGGAATGCGAGAATTAAATATATCTCCAATTCTTGCCATAGCCCATTCTTTACGAGACCAATTCTTGCCTAATTCGTTTTTTTCTTCTAAAGAATAATTAGGAAAATTTAATAATACAAAAAATGCTATTTTGTTGTTAAAATAATCATCATTTATATGTGCTGCTGGATTATATGCTGCAAACAAATAATCTAATTTTGTTGGTTCATTGCCTTCGTCCACATCAATAGGAAATCTAAGATTTAAAATCATATTATTAAAATTACCTTCTACATTCTCCAATTGCCTCTCTAATGAAATAAAAGTTCTCTCGAACTCTAAACTATCATTAACAAAATTTTCTAAACAAAAATTTGAAAAATCTTCTTTAGTACCATCTTGCTCTTGCCAAAATGCTGCAACTTGGCGTACTCCTCTTTCTATTCTAAATTTCTGACTATCGCCATACTTATTAATTAAATCGTTGATTGTTTGAGTAATAATTGCATCGCTTATACCTTCGCTCGGCTTATTAATTATCACTTTTTCTTCCTTATTTTTTTGACAACTAACTAAAATTAAAAAAATTAGAACAATAAAAATATTTTTCGTCATAATTTTCCTCAATTTTTATAAAATTAATATATAAAAATAATTACTTTTATTAATTTTCAGATAATTTTATATTAATTTTATTTATATTTGAAATATTTTCTTAAATAAATGTTGAACAAAAGTCAAAATATTCTATCATTTAGCGAAGTTGATTATCTATATCTATTTTTTAATCAACTTCAAGAAGGACTTTTAATTGTTGATACAAATGATAATATAATATTTGTAAATAATCAATTCTGCGAACTTCTTAAATATTCCCAAGAAGAATTAATTGGCAAATCAGGATTCGATCTTTATTATTTAGAAGAAGATATGGAATTTATGAAAAAGAGAAATGAGCTTAGAAGGCAAGGATTAAGCGAAATATATGAGACAAGATTCAAAAGAAAAGATGGTAAAATTATTTATGTGCAGATAAATGCTAACCCTATATTAGATGAAGACTCTAACATAAAGGGATTTATGGCAAGCTTTATCGATATAACTGATAAAAAAAATGAAGAGTTGAAAAATAAAAAATTAATGCAAGAACTTTTAGAAACTAAGCAATTATTAGAACAGTCACTAGTCCAAAAAAATAAACTAATTGATGAATTAATAGAAACAAAACAAAAGCTTCAGATATCCAACGAAGAAAAAGATAAATTTTTCTCTATAATTACGCACGATCTAAAAAATGCTTTTTCAGGTTTAATTAATTATATTCAATTATTCTCAAATGATATTAGTAGCTTTACTCTACAAGAATTAAAAGAAATATTAGCTCATTTAAAAGATTCTGCTGAATCATTGTATAAACTTTTAGAAAATTTATTAGAATGGTCTAAACTAAAAAGAAATACTATAAAATTCGAGCCAGTAGAGCATAATTTAAATTTAATTATGAATCAAATTATTAGTATTTTATCAGTAAATGCTGAAATCAAAAATATAAAAATTATTAATAATATACCCGATAATATTAATTTATTTATAGATCCGCGATTATATAGCACTATAATTAGAAATATTCTTCAGAATTCTATAAAATTTACTAATAAAGATGGCTTAATTACCATAGATTATTTAGAAGATGATAGTAATCAAATAGTAATAATCGAAGATAATGGTATCGGAATGGATGATTATATTAAAGAAAATTTATTTAACTTGAATAAAAAAATAAATAGAGAAGGAACAAGTGGAGAAAGCTCCACAGGTTTAGGATTAGTTCTTTGTAAAGAGTATATAGATCTACATAATGGTAGAATATGGGTAGATTCAGAGATTAATAAAGGAAGTAAGTTTTACATATCCTTACCAAAAAAGCAATAATCTACATATACCTTTTAATTTTTCCGACTTGCTCTTTAAATATAGGTTTAAATTCTTTAGGTTCTCTACCAAAGCAAACACCCATAGATTCATAGAAAGAAATTTCATCTATATCTACATTCCTCTGATTAATAGCTTCATTAGTAGATATGTATGTAATTTCTCTTCCATCTACTCCTACAACAGTAACTCCGAAAATTCCATTCTTCATTAGTTGTACGGCACCGCCACCAACTTGTTTTCCAAAAGATACATCATATGAGCTTGTAAACCCTGCTCTTACTAAATGACCTAATGATACTTCTCGTATTTCGGGATACATATAAATATCTTCTACATAAATACCTTCACGCTTTAGAACTAACTCCCAGTAGGGATCATTTTTAGTAAAATGTTCTAATTGTCTTCTTATATATGCTCCTGCTCCAGACAACCTTTTATGTCCGAAAGAATCTGATTCATTTTCATCTGTAAAAAACTTACCTTCTTTATTTTTAATTCCTTCTGCTGCTACAATGATATAAGTAGCACCTTTAACATCACTCGTCATTAAGCGATTAACATAGGTTTGTTTAAAGTGATTATAAACAATTTCGTAGTCTACTTCTATTTCTGGAATTAAAATACAATCTGCATCGGCTCCTAATCCACCCCTAAATGCTGTATGTCCCGAATAACGACCAAATACCTCTATAATTAAAGCACGATTATGAGTAAGCCCTGTTGTTCTTAGCTCATCAGTAAATTTAGAAATCCTGTTTATAGTAGAATCACCACCCACAGAATAGGTTTGTAGATCTAAATCCATTGTTTTTGGAACGTGAACACACCTAATCCCCTTAGAAATTAAGTCCACTACTACACTGCCTGTGTCGTCACCGCCTGCAATAATTAATCCATCAATATTATGCTTTTTTAATCCATTAATAATTATATTATATTTATCTGGGTCTTTGATTTTGCTAATTTTTACTCTTGAATGTCCTGCTTCGGAGCCTGCTACTCCAGAAAGAATTTTATCAGCTCTTGCAAAATCCATTATTACAGGCTCTATTTGATGTAGATTATATAGACCTGCATAACCATTTGGTATTAGGCAAGTTTCTATGCCTAAATGATATGCCATTCTTGCTGCGCCTGTGATTACAGCATTTAATCCGCCACAATCACCACCACTTGTGATAATTCCAATTTTTTTTATTTCTGTCATTTGTTTTTTTATAAAATAAACTAATTTTATATACAAAACTAATAATAAAAAATGTATATTTGTTATTTGTAGAAAATTAATTTTAATTTCTATAAGTAAATATGGAAAATGATATAAATTTAAATAGTTTAGTTAATGAATTAAGCATAAAACTTGCTGATAGTTTTTCAGATTTTGTTCAGATTTTAGGTAAAATTTCTGAAACTACAGAAAAATATTATGAAACATCTCATTCTAGATTTGTTGCTGATAAAGTAGCTATGATAGCCGAACAAATGAATATGAACGACGAAGATATAATGGAAATTAAAATTGCAGGTCTGCTACACGATATTGGTAAATTGATTTTTCCTGATACTCTATTATTTAAATTTCCTTCGGAAATGACACAACAAGAATATTTAAATTATTCTAAACATCCAGAATTTGCTTATTATCTTTTAAAAGAATCAAAATTATTTGATAATATTTCAGAAATTATACTTCAGCACCACGAAAAATTAGATGGCTCCGGTTTTCCAAGGCATTTAACCGCAGAAAAAATTCATATTGGAGCTAAGATGATAGCTGTAGTAGATTATTATCATAATCAATTATATAAAACTAAAAGATTAAGAACAGATTTGAATAATTCCATAACTAATTTAAATAGTTATTTATCATCTTCTAATGATAGATTTGCTGCTACAATGAACTATTTACATAGGAAGAAAAATATTCTTTTTGATGCTAAAATTGTTGATATTTTTACTGATATTATCGAAATTGAAAGAAAAATGATTGGTGAAAAAACAATAGTAAGAGTTGCTGTTAATGCTGTAGAGCCGGGTATGGTATTTGCCGAAGATTATTATACATCATATGGGATGCTTATAGCTGCTAAAGGAGAAGTTATCACAAATGAATCTAAAAAAGCCTTATTAAGATGTGTAGAATACGGAGAAGTTCCAAATAAAATATTGGTAATAAAGTAAATATAAAAATGGAAAATTTTAATTTAGCAAATATTGATTTTTCCGATAAAACAATTCTTATAGTTGATGATGAAGAAGCTTATAGAAAATTTCTTACCAAAATTATAGAAAAATTTTTAAAGGCAAAAGTATATAGCACAAATAACCCCGGTGATATGTTTGCTATTTTAGAAAAACAAAAAATAGATTTAATAATCTTGGATTTACAAATGCCCATAATGGACGGGCAAACAGCACTAAGGCACATCAGAACTAACACTAAAACAGAAAAAATTCCTGTATTGATTTGTTCTGCATTAGGTTTTGAAACAGTAGTAAAAAATATCGCAAAATTAGGTATAAATGGATTTATAATTAAGCCTTTTGAAGCTCCTACAGTGCTAAATAAAATTTATAATGTTTTGAAAGAAAATGAATAATTTATGTACCTAAGTACTGATAATTTTATTGAAAATTTTAATAAATTTCCTATATATTTAATTTTTGGAGAAGAAGAATTTTTAATTGAAGAGTCATTAAACTCTATAATTAATTCAATATATTTAAGAAATGATAATTTTGATTTAGATATTTTAGATGGTGAGAATTCTACTTTAAATGAAATTTTGCAAATAGCACAAAATTATCCTTTTACAGGTTCACAAAGAACATTAATAGTAAAAAAATTTGATAAATTAATACCATCTAAAATATCTAAGAAAAATAATGAATTTAACAAGTTTATAGAATATATCAACAATCCAGCTGGTTTTACAAATTTAATTTTAGTAGCTAATATTGATAAATTAAAAGATTTAAAAAAAAATATTCGGAATAATCAATTAAATGAAACAGGGTTAAATAAATTAAAAGATGTAAAAACACCTTTTGATATAATAATAAAAAATTATTATTGGAATGAATTTCCTAAATTATATGAAAGTGAATATCCAAATTGGATTATCGAAAGATTTAAAAAAGAGGGTAAATACATATCAAGTGATGCTGTTCAATATTTAGCAATTCAATGTGGTAATTCTTTAAGGGAATTAAGCCAGGAAATTGAAAAATTATGTATTTATAAAAATGATAGTACTGAAATTTTACTTAATGATGTATTAAATGTTGCTGGTTCTAACAAAGAATATAATGTTTTTGAATTACAAAAGGCAATAGCAGAACGTAATTTGAATAAATCAATACTTATTTTAAATAAACTATTAGATAGCGATAGTCAAGAGATGCTTATTATTACTGTAATTAGCAAGTTTATGATAAATGCTTGGAAATTTATGGATTTAAAAAATATAATATCAGACGAAAATGTATTAGCAAAAGAGATGAATATGCAAAAATGGCAATTAAAAGATTATTTATTAATATCCAATAATTATAAAATTGAAGAAATTGAGCAAGCAATTATAAATATAACAGATATAGATTTTAAATTAAAATCAGGAATAAGTAATAAAATAGCTTTGTTTCAGAATTTATTCTTCGAAATTTTAATAAAGAATTAAAATTAGAATATCTACGTCAATGCTAAAATTATTTGATTATTTTATAAAATAATAATGAAACAAAGTCAATATTTTATACCAACATTAAAAGAATTACCTTCAGAAGCACAAATAATATCTCATTCTTTAATGTTAAAAGCTGGATTAGTAAGGCAATTAGCTGCTGGTGTATTTAGCTTCTTACCATTAGGATTTAGAGTATTAAACAAAATAATTAATATCATTAGAGAAGAAATGAATAAAATAGGTGGGCAAGAATTTCTATTGCCTGCTCTAAATCCAATAGAAATATGGGAACAAACGGGTAGAGTAGCAGCTATGGGAGATGTAATGTTTCATCTAAAAAATAGAGAAGGATTGGTTTTAGCTCCTACACACGAAGAAATAATTACTTTTCACGCTAAACAACATATAAAATCTTATAGAGATATGCCACAAATTTGGTATCAAATTCAAACAAAATTTAGAAATGAGCCTAGGCCAAAATCGGGAGTTTTGCGTGGCAGACAATTTATAATGAAGGATTCTTATTCTTTAGATACTAGCTGGGAAGGATTAGATATAAGTTACGAAAAACACGCTGAAGCTTATAAAAATATATTTAATAGATGTGGTATTAATTTTTTTGTTGTTGGTGCTTCAAGTGGTGCTATGGGCGGCTCTAAATCACAGGAATTTATGGTAGAATCGGATTCGGGAGAAGATACTTGCGCTATAAGTGATAGTGGTTATGCTGCAAATATAGAAGTAGCTACATCTAATGTAGTACCTGTAGGTAGAATTGATGAAGAATTACAAATCGAAAAATTTCCAACTCCAAATGCTAAAACTATTAATGATTTAATAGAGCAATTTAATTTCCCCGAAGAAAGATGTGCTAAGTCTGTAGTTTATATAGTAGATGGCGAACCCGTTCTTATATTTATGCGTGGTAATGATGAATTAAATGAATCTAAATTACAGTCTATTTTTAAAACTAATAGCTTTAGACCTGCAGTTTCAGAGGAATTAATTAAATATACTGGAGCAGATCACGGCTCTATAGGACCAATAAATCTAAAATCAAATATCAAAATATACGCAGATTTACTTTTAAAAGATGCTAATGGATTAGTAAGCGGAGCTAATGAAGATGGCTATCATTATAAAAATATAGATTTTACTAGAGATGTAAAAATACATGGATATTACGATTTTCGAGTAGTAAAAGCTGGCGAACCTTGTCCTATTAATGGTTCTCCTCTTAGAATAGTAAAAGCAATTGAGTTAGGGCATATTTTTAAACTTGGGACTAAATATTCCGAAGCACTTGGTGCTACTTTTTTAGACAAAGAAGGTAAAGAATATCCAATTATAATGGGAAGCTATGGAATAGGTGTAGAAAGAGTATTGGCTTGTTTTATCGAGCAACATAATGATGAAAATGGTATCATATGGAAACACCCAATCACTCCATTTGATGTTCATATCATATCTCTTAATGAAAATAGATTTCCCGAAGTAAAGCAATATTCAGAAAAGTTATATTCTGATTTATTAAATATAAATGTAGAAGTACTTTACGATGATAGAGATGAGTCAGCAGGAATTAAATTTAACGATGCTGATTTAATAGGTATTCCCTATCAAATTATAGTTGGAAACAATAATCTAAAGAACGGAAAAATTGAAATAAAAGAAAGATTTTCGAATAATAGATTCCTAATTGATAATAATGAAGTAATAGAATTTATAACGAACAAACTAAGTAATGAAGGCTGATTTACATACTCATACTAATTATTCTGACGGGATTTATAGTCCTAAAGAACTTTTAGAAAAAGCAAGTTCTTTAGGACTTTCTGCTATAGCTATTACTGACCACGATACAATAGAAGGTGCTATTGAAGCAAAGAAATATCAGAAAGAATTTAATATAGAAGTAATTATCGGCTGCGAATTTAGCTGTTATGAAAATGGAAAAGAATATCATATTTTAGGATATAATTTAAATCCTGAAAAAGAGATTCTTCTCACACATTTAAAAAATTATAGAAATGCTCGACTTTTTAGAGCCAAGCAAATAAATAAAAAACTTAATCAATTAGGTTTTAATTTAGAATTTGATTATATATTAGATATTGCAGGTGCTGCTCCGGTTGCTCGTCCACATATAGCCCAAGCATTAGTAAATAAAGGATATGTAGAAAATTTAAAAGCAGCTTTTTTAAATTTAATTGGCGAAGGATGCCCTGCATATCACCCAAAAGCCTTATTTACAGTAAAAAATTGTATTTCATTAATTAATAAAAGTGGTGGTATTGCTGTATTAGCACATCCAAGAAATTACGTGGATAACGAAACTCTATATAATTTTATCGACCAAGGTTTAGACGGTATAGAAGTTTATCATCCTTCTCACTCTGAAGATTTAGTAAAATATTATCACTATGTTGCTATGCAATATTGGTTAGTAGAAACTGCAGGTAGTGATTTCCACGGCAATAGAGAATATGATGAAATAAATTTTGGTAACTATACCGTTGATTACAGTATAGTTGAGAATATAAAATTTATATCTTCGAATAAGTAATTATTCTAAAAATTTTTTATATAAATCAGGTCTTCGTTCTTTTGTTTTTTTTAAAGATTGTTCAATTTTCCATTCATCAATTTTTTTCTTATTTCCCGATAGTAAAACTTCTGGAACTTTCATATCTCTAAAAATTGCAGGACGGGTATATTGTGGTGGCTCTAACAAATCATTTTGATAAGAATCTTCTAAAGCAGATTCTAAATCATTTAATACACCTGGTAACAATCTGACAATAGCATCTGTAAGAACAATTGCAGGTAACTCACCACCACTTAGCACAAAATTTCCAATCGAAATTTCTCGAGTAACAAAATAGTCTCTTATTCTTTGGTCTATTCCTTTATAATGACCAGCAATAATGATTATATTTTGTTTGAGAGATAATTCATTACAAATAGATTGTTGTAGAAGTTCTCCATCTGCGCACATATAAATAATTTCATCGTAAGTTCTCTCTTTCTTCAATTTTTCTATACATTCGAATACTGGTTCACACCTTATTAGCATTCCTGCTGCTCCGCCATAAGGGTAATCATCTATATGACCAAATTTGTTGTCTGCATAATGATGTAAATTATGAAGAATAATTTCTGCAATACCTTTCTCTCGTGCAATTTTTATAATACTAGCATTTATTGCAGATTCCATTATTTCAGGAACAGCAGAAAGTATATCAATTCTTATTAATTTTTTTTTCATTTTAATGATAAAGAAGTGATACCTTCTAATAATTTTATTTTGATAATTTTATTTTTATTATCTACTTTTTTTATAAATTCCTTTACAAATGGAATAGGTATTTCTTTACCATTATTTTCGATAATTAATAAATCATTAGCGGGCAAATCTAAATAATCTATCACTTCTCCGATTAGTTCATCGTTATCATTATTAATTGCCAAATAACTAATATATTTATTATTTATGTTTGATTTTGATTTACTAATTTTTATATCATTAGAATTAATGAAAATACCATTTTCAATAAGCTCTTTACCATCCTGTTCGTTTTTAATTTCGCTTAAAATTAATTTAGCACTTTTGTTAGTTTGTTTCCAGCTTAACAATTTAAATTCTTTAGAAAATTTTAAAGAATACCCAATCCTTACTATAGTATCGGGTTCAACGGTAATAATTTCAGTTTGTAAATCACTTACTCGAAGCTCTCCTTTGAAACCTCTTGTTCCAACGATAGTACCTATGTATTTATATTCCATCTAAAAATCTGTTTCTTTAATTTCGTAGTTCCAAATTTTATTTCCTTTATTATCGAAAAGAATTAAATTTAATTTTCTATTTTTTGAATCTCCACTTACTTCAATTAATCCAAAATTTCTCGAATCATAGCAAGTACCATCAATTCTTAGTGGATTATTCTCAGAACATCCTTTTTTATTCTCGCCTGCTGATAGGGTAGATGATGTATAATCATAAACAATAGTTCCATCATTTAGAGTTAATTTGCTTAGTTCTGAAAAATGTCTATCACCTGTTATAAAAACTACTCCTTTTATTTTATATTTTGATATCGCATCTAATAATTTTTGTCTTTCTACAGAATAATTTGAGTAATTTTCGAAAACTTGTAAAGGATTAAGAATTTGTCCACCCCCACAAATAAATTTAAATTTGGCATTGCTATAGATTAAATTATCAATTAACCATTGTAATTGCTTTTCGCCGAAATATGGTTTTGTAGAGTCTTTAAGTCCATTGGGAGCTTTCCACCAGCGATTATCTAATAGGAAAAAATCACAATCACCCCATTCAAATTTTGATGTTATTCCTTCATTTTCAAAAACATATTCAGTATTTCCCATAAAATCTTTAAATGCTTGTAAAGCTGTGTTTTTATTCCAAAAACCTCTATCTGAATCATTAGGTCCAAATTCGTGGTCGTCCCATATACCATATTGATGTACGTTTGCTAATAGTGGTTGAAATTCGGGAATTGAGCGTGTATGCGTCCATCTATAATATATGCCTGTTTTTGTATTCCAATCACCTTCTCTTAAATAGATATTATCTCCTAACCAAATCATAAAATCAGGCTTTTTCTCGTAAATAGAATTTAATATAAAATATTCTCCGCCGTATGGCTTTCCTTTTCTATCCCACATTTCATCATTTATATATAAACAACTACCAAAAGCAAATTTGAATTCAGGTGGTTCTGTCTTCCATCGCCAATTAACTGGTGTTTTGAATTCTGTAGGGTAATTTAGTTTTACTACTTTATCATTTATTAATACATCATATTTATATTTTTTTCCAGGTAAAACTTTGTTTGCTATTAATTTAGCTATAAAAAAATTATCAGATTTAGTTCTAAATGTATCTGTAAGAAAAACATCCTTCGGGTTATCAATATCATAGTATTTAAATTGAACTTTACAACTTTGTTTAGTCTGGATCCATAATAAGACTTCTCTCATATCCGAATATCCAAGCATAGGACCACTCTGAATTAAATTAATATTGGCAAATAAATAAATTGGGAATAATAAAAAGAATAAAATAAATTTTTTCATATAAACCTCTTTTAATAATCTAATAAATGTGATATATTTCTTAATTCATATTTAATTTTTTTATAATTAGGAATTATATTTTCTACAATAGACCAAAATTTTTTAGAATGATTTAATTCTAATGTATGAGCTAACTCGTGTATTATTACATAATCTGATAGATTTTTATCAGCCATTATCAATCGCCAATTGAGAGCTATATTTTTCTTTGAATTACACGATCCCCATTTATGAATAGCATTAGAAATTCTTAATTTATTAAACGTAAAATTATATTTAGTAGCTAATTGTTCTGTTCTATAGTTTAAGTATGTTTTAGCATTTTTTTTAAGCCAATATTTAATTATTTCTTTAGATTGATTAATATAATCTTCGTTAATTATTAGTTTATTATTATTTAATACTAATACTTTATCAATGCCTTTTTGGTAAATTATTTCTATTTCTCGTCCGTAAAAAAGAATTTTGTTTTCATAGAATTGATTTTTTTCATTATTTTTTTCTATAGCTTTACCTTGTTTATCTTTAATCCAATCGAATTTTGAAAAAACAAAATTTAATATTCTATCTTTAGATGCATATTTTGGTGCCCTTACTATCAAATTACCTTTATTATTGATTTCTAAAGAAATTGTTTTTCTGTCAGTAATTATTAATTTATCTATATTAATATTTTTTTCGTCCATACATTACAAAAATATGACTAACAAAATTAATTATATAAAATTAAGTTAAAGTTAAGAATTAAATGAATCTAATAGAAAACGAAATTAAATTAGAGCGAGCCATAGCAGTAGGTTTTTTTAGGAAGGGTTTCCCACGTAATATAGCAAGAGAACATCTCGACGAATTACGTTTTTTAGCAGAAACTGCAGGTGCAGTAGTTATAGAAGAATTTACTCAAGAATTAGAAAAACCAATAGTAGCAACCTTAATAGGTAGTGGTAAAATAGAAGAAATTAAATTCTTCATCAAAGAAAATAATATAACTCTTGTAATATTCGATGAAGATTTATCTCCAGTACAAACTAGAAATTTAGAAAAAGAGTTTGAAGTAAAAGTAATTGATAGAAGCGGTCTAATTCTTGATATTTTTGCTAAAAGAGCAAAAACCATTGAAGCAAAAACTCAAGTAGAATTAGCTCAACTTCAATACTTAATGCCAAGACTTACACGAATGTGGACACATTTATCTAAACAGTTTGGTGGTATAGGAACTAAAGGACCTGGAGAAACTCAAATAGAGAGTGATAGAAGAATGATTAAAATTAAAATACAGCAATTAAAAAATAAACTTTTAGAAATTGACAAACAAAGAGAAATACAAAGAAAAAATCGAGAACAATTACCAAGATTTGCATTAGTTGGATATACTAATTCAGGAAAATCTACTTTAATGAAATTATTAACAGAAAGCGATGTTTATATCGAAAATAAACTTTTTGCTACTTTAGATACTACCGTTCGACAATTTACATTGCCATCGGGGATGAAGGCATTGCTATCTGATACTGTAGGATTTATACGGAAATTGCCTGCTAATTTAGTTGCTTCTTTTAGAAGTACTCTGGCAGAGGCAAAATACTCTGATATTTTAATTCACGTAGTAGACATATCGAATCCTTTTTTTAGAGATCATATACTTACTGTAGAAGAAACTTTAAAATCTTTGAATATTATTGATAAGCCTTTAATTTTAGTTTTTAATAAAATTGATTTGATAGAAGAAAAGTTTATAATTAATGAACTGAAGAACGAATTTAAAGATTATGTACCAATATCTGCAAAATTTAGCATTAATATTACTTCTTTATTACAAAAGATGCAGGATATCTATCATCAGAATAGTAATTTTTATAAATTTCTTCTACCTTATGATAAAATGAATTTAATTCAATTAATATATCAAAATTGCGAACTAATCGAAAAGTATGATAAAGACATTGGAATTGAACTATTAGTAAGAATTAATCAGGAAAATAAAGATTTTATACTTAATAAACTTAATACCTATCTGATATAATTTTATGAAAAATAATTATTTAAATTTATTAGAAGAAATTGAATTAGATAAAATTGATTTTTCTCAAAAAAACATACAAATTAAAAACTTATTTGGTAGCAGTAAAAGTTTCTTTATAGCAAAATTAGTAAAAGAAAAATTTAATAAAACAATAATAATTACTAAAGAAAATGATATTGCAGAAAATTATTACCACGATTTATTAAATTTTTTCGATAGCAGCAATATTTCTTTAATTAAAGAACCAAAATATAATTTTAAAAGTAAAATAAAAAAAACTGATAATATATTAGAATGGATTATAGATGGTATTTTAAAAGTATTAGAAAAAAGTTATTCAATTATTATTATTCCACAGGCAATTCTTAATTATAAATTGCCGCACAAAAATAATATATTGAATAGTAAAGAAATTATAACTCAGAACCATAAATTAAATTACGAAGAATTCACCAAAAATTTAATGTTGAATGGATTCGAACGAAAGGAATATGTATCTTATCAAGGAGAAATTAGTATTCGTGGTGGTATTGTAGATATTTTTCCAATTGGATGGGATAACCCAATTAGAATTGAATTCTGGGGAAACACAATTGAATCTATTAGAGAATTCGACACATTATCGCAAAGAAGTATCAAAGAATATAAACAGATAACTTTTTATAGCTCAATTATCGAATATCAGCAAGAAAGCACAATTTTTGATTATCTGGATAAAGATTATTTAATAATAAAAGATGAAATAGATTTAGAATCTATAGAAGAAGAAGTAATTAATCTTTTAACAAATTATAAATCATTAGAATTAAACAATTTAACTTACAATAAATCATTGTACAATACTAAAGCACAACCAATAATTAATAGTTCTATAAATAACTTAATACAGATTTTAGCAAATTACTATTATGATGGCTATAAACTAGCTTTGGCTGCTGACAGTAAAATTCTAATAGATAGATTAAAGGAATTGTTTATTTCTGCTCTAAATAGCGATAGATTAGAAATAGCTAATTTAAATTTAGATGCTAAAAGTTTTTTAAATAATATAATCTGGCTTGAAAATTCTTTTTCCGAAGGTTTTATATGGAATGATTTTAAATTATTATTGTTTAATGAACATCAAGTTTTTAATCGTAATAGGATAAAAGATTATCAGAAAAATAAACATTCAAAAGCTCTTACTCTAAGAGAACTTAGCGAACTAAAAATAGGTGATTACGTTGTCCACGAAGACAAAGGTATAGGTCTATTCGATGGATTTAAAACCGTGGAAATATCGGGACATAAACAAGATTGCGTAAAACTAAAATATGCTGATGGAGACATTCTTTACGTAAATATAAATTATATTAATAAAATTTCTAAATATTCTGCTCAGGAAGGAGCAAGTCCAGTTTTATCGAAGCTTGGAACAACTGATTGGACAAGAAAAAAATCACGAGCTAAGAGTAGGCTAAAAGATATTGCTCGCGATTTAATTAAACTTTATGCTAAGCGAAAAGCAATAAAAGGTTTTGCTTATCCGCCTGATAATTTATGGCAAAAGGAGTTCGAAGCAGCATTTATATACGAAGATACTCCCGACCAACAAAAAACAACAGAAGAAATTAAAGCAGATATGGAATCTAATTCACCAATGGATAGATTAGTATGCGGTGATGTAGGTTTTGGAAAAACTGAAGTTGCAATTAGAGCTGCATTTAAGGCTGTTCAATCTGGGAAACAGGTTGCTGTATTGGTACCAACCACTATTTTAGCTCAGCAACATTATATGTCATTCAAAGATAGGTTTGCCAAGTTCCCTGTAAATATTGAAGTATTATCCCGATTTAAAACTAAATCACAACAAACCAAAATTGTAGAAGATTTAAGTCAAGGTAAAATTGATATTATAATTGGTACGCATAGAATACTTAGTAAAGATATTAAATTTAAAGATTTAGGATTGTTAATCATAGATGAAGAACACAGATTTGGAGTTTCAGCAAAAGAAAAATTAAGAATTATGAAAGAAAATATTGATACTTTAACTCTTACAGCCACGCCAATTCCACGAACACTTAATTTTTCGTTGATGGGGGCAAGAGATCTAAGTATAATGGAAACTCCACCAAGAAATAGATTGCCTGTAATAACAAATATAATAGAATGGAATGATGAAATTATAACCGAAGCAATAGAATACGAAATTAATAGAGATGGACAAGTATTTTTTGTTTCAGATAAGGTAGAAGATTTAGATAAAATTGCTTTTAAATTACAAGAATTGTTCCCAAGTTATAAAATCGGTATTGCTCACGGCAAAATGCAGCCAAATGAATTAGAAAAAGTAATGGAGAATTTTATAGAAAACAAATACCAAATCCTATTAGCAACTAAAATTATAGAATCAGGTATTGATATTCCAAACGCTAATACAATAATAATAAACAGAGCACAAAATTTTGGTTTAGCGGAATTGTATCAACTAAGGGGAAGAGTAGGTAGAACTAATGTTCAAGCTTATTGTTATTTAATAATTCCCGAAACGTATAAATTGAATAATAAAGCTTTGCGAAGATTGCAAGCAATCGAGGAATTTACTGAATTAGGAAGCGGTTTTCAACTATCATTGAGAGATTTAGAAATTCGAGGAGCAGGTAATTTATTAGGTGCCGAGCAAAGCGGCTTTATTATTGATATTGGATTTGATTTATTCCAAAAAATTATAGACGAAGCAATTAATGAACTAAAATATGATGAATTCTCTGACATTTTTGAAAAACCCGAAATTCCAGAAAAAGAAAAAATTAAAAATGAAGATATTATTATAGAGATTGACAAAGATGCTTTATTCCCAAATAATTATATATCTAATGATACAGAAAGATTTAATTATTATAAAAAATTATATCTTCTAAGAAGTTTTGAAGAATTAAATGAATTAATTAAAGAAATAAATGATAGATTTGGAAAATTCCCACCAGAAGCAGAAAACTTAATATATGTAGTAAAACTAAGAATTACCGCTGTAAATACAGGATTTACAAGAATTAATGTAAAAAATAACATATTGGCATGCGAATTTCCTTCGAGCGATAATCAATTTTATTACGATAAAGTTTTTCCAATAATTTTGGACTATATTTCTACAATGTCTAATACAAAATTGGTACAAACAAAGACAAAATTAATATTAGAATATTATATGAATAATAATAATGATGCAATTGAATTCTTATGGAAAATTAACAAAACATTGGATTTATTATGAAAATTTTATCAATAGAAAGCTCTAATAAAGTATGCGGAGTTGCGATATCAGAAAATTATGATTATATTGATTCAGTTAATGAATACGGAGAACACCTGCACGATAAATATTTAGCGCAAATGACCTATGATATTTTAGCAAAAAATAATATTAAATTAAATGATATAGATTTTATTTCTTTTAATATAGGACCAGGATCTTTTACAGGTTTGCGTATTGGAGCAGCATTAATCAAAGGTTTAACTTTTAATTCTAATATAAGAATTATCCCATTAAGTTATTTCGATATTATATTTTATAACATTTATGATAAAATTGATTGTAAAAATTACGAACAGATTTTCATAATTTCTTATTCGGGGAAGGAAAATTATTATTTTTGTAAATATGATATTAAAGAGCAACAAAATTTGAGTGAAAAAAAAATCTTTACAAAGGATGAAATTATTAGCCAAATTAATCCAAAAGTTTTGATGGCGGGGGCAGCAGTAGAAGACTTTAAATTTGTGAATTCCATCGAAGAATTTCAAATATTGAGTGCAGAAATGCAAATAATTCCATCAAAATATTTCATTTCTAAAAATAATACAATAAGTAGTGATAAATTAGAGATTTTATATATCAATCAATTAAGTTATTAAAAATTGCGGTGAATAAATGATAGAAAGATATACTTTACCCGATATGGCAAGAGTTTGGAGTGATGAAAATAAATTTCAAATATGGTTGGATATAGAGATTTTTGCAGCAGAAGCGATGTCGCAGATAGGTTTAGTACCTAAAGAAGCAATAATAGAGATAAAAAACAAAGCAAATTTTGATGTAAATCGAATTAAAGAAATAGAAGCAATTACAAAACACGATGTAATAGCATTTTTAACTAATTTAGAAGAATATGTTGGAGAATATTCTAGATTTTTGCATTTAGGTATGACATCTTCTGATGTTTTAGATACTTGTTTATCTGTACAAATTCAGCAATCTGGTAAAATTCTAATAAATGACCTTGAAAGATTAAAACAAGCTTTATATATTAAAGCAAAAGAATATAAATATACAGTTTGCGTAGGTCGTAGTCACGGAATTCATGCAGAAGCTATGACTTTCGGATTGAAATTTGCTCTATGGTATGATGAATGCAATAGAAATATAGAAAGATTAAAAAATGCTTTAGAAGATTGTAGATATGGAATGATTAGTGGAGCAGTTGGTACTTACGAACATTTACCTCCATCGGTTGAAGCGTATGTTTGTCAGAAAATAGGGCTTAAACCTGTTAATATATCTACACAAGTGATACAGCGCGATATACACGCATTCTTTATTTCTACACTTGCTGTAATTGCCACAATGTTAGAGAAAATATCTATCGAAATACGTCATTTACAACGAACAGAAGTTAGAGAAGCAGAAGAATTTTTCTCTAAAGGTCAGAAAGGTAGTTCAGCTATGCCCCATAAAAGAAATCCAATTTCTTCAGAAAATATTAGTGGTCAAGCAAGGTTGCTTCGTGGATATATGGTAAGTGCATTAGAAAATAATGCTTTGTGGCACGAGCGGGATATTTCGCATTCTAGTGTAGAAAGAATAATTTTTCCCGATGCTACAGTAACATTAAATTATATATTGAACAGAACAATTAACTTAATTGATAATTTAATAGTTTATCCCGAAAAAATGTTAGATAATTTGAACTTAACAAATGGGTTAATACATTCCCAAAAAGTATTATTAGAACTTGTTAATAAAGGTCTAAAAAGACAACAAGCATACGAAATTGTTCAAAGATGCTCTATGAAGACTTGGGATGAAAAAAGACCATTGATTGAAACTTTAATCGAAGATAGTGAAATTCAAAAATATTTTACTCGTGATAAATTAGAAAAGTTATTTAGTTTAGAAAAAGTATTTTCAAGTGTTGATTATATTTATAATAGATTAGGAATTAAATAATGAAATCAGTAATAATAAATCAAAATGGTGGTCCAGAAGTTTTAGAATTTGTAGAAAATTTTCCTGAACCACAAATCAAAAACAACGAAGTCCTAATTAATATTAAAGCTACAAGTTTAAACAGAGTAGATTTAACTATTAGAAAAGGATATCCCGGTTTATCTTTAAATTTTCCACATATTTTAGGTGGAGATATAGCTGGGATTGTTGTACAGGTTGGCGAAAATGTAAAAGATATCAAAGTTAACCAACGAGCAGTAATATATCCAGTAGTTTTGCCTGAAATTCGTGATCCACATTATGGTGAAAATGAATATTTAAATGAAGGTTGGCAGTTCTTTGGAATGCAAAGAAATGGAAGTTATGCTGAATATATTGCCGTTCCTGCCGAGAATGTAATACCTATTCCTGATAATTTAAGCTACGAAGATGCTGCTGCTATTCCTATTGCAGGATTAACAGCATATCATTCGATTTTCTATAATCCCGTATTGGATGATAATAAAGTTTTCTTTATTTGGGGTGGAGCATCAGGATTAGGCACTTATGCCATACAATTAGCTAAGATGACAGGATCTACAGTAATCACAACTGTCGGAAAAGATGATAAAAAAGAAGCATTATACGAATTAGGTGCTGACTATGTATTTAATCACCATAAGGACAATTTAGTAGAAGAAGTAAAAAAAATTGCTCCAAAAGGTATTGATTTATTGATTGATTACATCGGTCCTGCAACTTTCGATAAAAGTTTTGCTATGCTACGTAGAGGAGCTAAATTAGTTCTATGCGGAATGCTTACTGGATTAAATGTAAACTTAAATATTCAGCAAACATATTTTAGACATATAAACATTCAAGGAATTTATTTAGGAAACAAACAGGAATTTTTTAGATTAGTAGAATATGTTGCCGATGGAAAGATAAAATCGAAGGTTCATTCTATATTTCATTTAAAGGAAGCACAATTAGCGCATAAATTAATGGAAAGTGGAAATTACGTCGGTAAAATTGTTTTAATTGTTTAAAATTTAATTAGTTAGATTGATTATTGTATCAAATTCATCTTTTGTAATTGGCATAACTGATAATCTCGATTGTTTAAGCAGAGCTATATTTTTTAGTTCTGCTATTTTTTTTATCTCTTCGAGAGTTAAAAATTTGCTAAATTTTTCTTTGAATGTTAGTTCTACTGCTACCCAATTATTATCATCTGTATTTGGATCTTGAAAAAATTCTTTACTAACTTTAGCTAATCCTACTATTGCTTTATCTTCACCACTATGATATATTAATACTAAATCACCATTATTCATTAACTTAAGAAAATTTCTTGCTTGATAATTTCTAACACCGTCCCAAATTGTTTTTTTATCGTTTATTAAGTTTTCTATTGAATATGTATCGGGATCGGTCTTTACTAACCAATAGGTCATTATTTCTTCAATGCCTCCAATAAATAATATTCTAAAGGTTTATTAGAACCTAAGTTTCTTTGTATATAAAATGTATCAGCAATAGAATAAACAGGCAAACTATCTTGCATCAATATAATGCTTGGTAATTCATTTATTTTAAAATGTTTTTCGTATGGATGTTTTGTTCTTTCGCTTGATACAGAATAAATTAAATAATTTGACTGTGTTATTCCTGCAAGATTGAAAGTTTTCATTATTGCAGGGAATTGTTTCTGAGTGCCTGGACAAGAACACGATGGTTTTACCATAATTACAAACTTATGCTTGCTTGAATTGTATACTTTTTTAACTTCATTTACAATATTAATATCGGGATTATAATTTTGCACTTCCAAATCATACCATTGAAAGCCTGGGATTTTAGATAATTGAACTATATCAATTAATTCTGCAGTTGTAGATATGGGATTACTTTCGCAAGAAATTAATAGAAACAATATAATTAAATATATACTTAATAAAATTTTCATAATTTCTCCTTTTTATCTAATCTAATTAGACAAATATACATTTTAAAAATTACAAATATAAGTCTTTAGTATCAAAATTCTTAACAAAGGGACTTATTGCTCTTTGGTAAATACCTTGTAGATATGCAATAGCCATACCATAATTTGTTATAGGGATATTATGGTTTACAGCTTTCTTAATTCTATTTTGTAACTGTTTTTTTGTTACTACACATCCACCACATTGAATTACTAATGAATATTCATTAATACTTTCGGGCAATTTATCTAATCCCGAAACTACTGTAAACTCTAGTTTTTTACCTGTAAAGCTTGATAGCCATCTCGGAATTTTTACTCTTCCTATATCATCGCAAGATACTTGGTGAGTGCAAGATTCGAGTAATAAAATTTTATCTCCATCTTTTAATTCACTAATTTTTGGTGTTCCTTTTAAGTATTCTTCGAAATCCCCTTTGTTATTTGCTAAAATAATGCTAAAACTAGTCAATGGTATATCTTTAGGTATTATTGCATCTGCTCTATTAAATATCTGACTGTCTGTAATTGCTAATTTAGGTTTAATGCCTGTTGTCTTTAAAAATATTTCTACTTCTTTTTCCTTCATTACAATTGCAACACAATCATTATCTAAAATATCTCTTATTATTTGGACTTGTGGCAAAATTAATCTTCCTTCGGGTGCTTCATTATCAATTGGAGTTATCAATAGTACAATATCCCCATATTGCACTAGATCACCAATTAATGATTTTTTCTTGTTTTGAATTTTAGAATTAATTTTAGCTAATTCATTTAGCAAAATATCTATATTATTATTTTTTTCTGCAGAAATTTCTATGATTTTTAAATTATATTTTGAAAAAACTTTATCAATTAAATCATAATCAATTTTGTATATATCTGATTTATTAGCAACTATAATAAAAGGAATTTCGTATTCAAAAAATTTTTGGATTAAATCATCTTCGTAATCTGAAAATTTATTTTCTGCAATTACTAATATAGCAATATCGATTTCTTCTATTGTCTTAAATGTCTTATCTACTCTTAATTTTCCTAATTCATTTGTATCATCAATCCCTGCAGTATCAATAATTACAACAGCACCTATATTTTTTAATTCTATAGATTTTTTTACCGGATCGGTAGTAGTGCCAGGGATTTCAGATACAATAGCAATTTTTTGGTTAGATATAGCATTAATTAAACTACTTTTTCCTACGTTCCTACGCCCAAAAATTCCAATATGAAGCCTCTCGTTTTTACTTTTTTTCAATATAATACTCCAAATCTTTAATATAATAACCTTCTTTCAATAAATTTTCAATTTTTAATAAATCAATTAGTTTATTATTCTCTATTAATTTTAGTTCTTTATTAGCTTCGAAAATATTTAAATTACTTTTTTTCATTTTTTCGACTAATTTCTCTACATTATGATATCCAATATAAGTATTTAATACTGTAGCTATCATTGGATTATTATAAAAATAATGTGCTGCTTTTTCTATATCTATAGTAATTCCAGAGAATAAATTTATTTTTAAAGTCTCACATAAATTAATTAATAATTCAAGACTTTCGATATATTTAACACCTATAATAGGTATATAAGCATTTAAATCTAAACATCCTTCGGCACATAAATTAGTAATAAGTTGATCATTAGAATATACAATATTGCTTATTGTAATTGTATATTCTATTATTACAGGATTAATTTTGCCTGGCATTATCGAACTTCCTGCCTGTAAATTTGGTATATTTAATATTTTTTGTCCATTAATATCAGAGGATAGTAATCTAATGTCGTTTGTAATTTTCTGTAAATTAACTGCAAGAGATTTAATAGTCGAATGCGTTTCTACTAAAGAATCCAAATTTGATGTAGCATCGTGAAGATTTTCTGACCTTGTAATTGGTAAACCGCTTAGCTCCTGTATTTTACGTGCAATATTCATAACAAAATATTTAGGAACATTTATACAAGTTCCTACTGCACTACCACCAATATTTGTTAACTTTAATCTTTCGAAACATTTGGAAATACGCCACCAATCCCTTGAGAGTGCTTCGTTATATGCAGAAAATAATCTACCGAAAGATGATGGTACTGCAGCCTGCATCTGTGTATAAGCAATTCGGAGAACATTTCGATATTTGTTTTCTAACTCTTCTAATTCTCTTCTTAAGTTATTAATAGCTTGCTCTAATTGATTAAACAATCTCATCAATGTTAATTTTAATGAAGTAGGTATTACATCATTAGTTGATTGGAAAATATTACATTTTTCTATTGGATCTATTATTTGATAGTTACCTTTTTTATAATTAAGTTTATTAAGACTTACATTTGCTATTATTTCATTTATATTCATATTTATACTTGTACCTGCGCCACCCTGGATAGCAGGAACAATGAAATCATCGAAATATTTACCAACTGAAATTTCCTCAGCTGTTTCTATCATAGCATTTATAATAACAGGCTCGATGTAAATATTGATTTTTTTGATAACATCTATTTTATCTTTTGCTAATTCTATAAAATCTTTATATGTTAAGTAATAAGCTAATTTTATTAAGCCTATAGATTTATACCATTCTATTGGGAATTGACTATAATATGGAAAATTTACTCCTGCTCTATATGAATGAATACCATAATTTGCATTATCGTCAATAGTAATTTCGCCAATTAAATCTTTTTCTATTCTCATATTAAGATTTTTATTTAATCTATTCAAATATATTAAAAATTAATATATAATATATACATATGAAACTTTTGTAATTTTTTATTATTATATTTTAAATAAATGTTATATTAGTATAGTTAAAAAAAAGAAAATTTTTTAAATAATTTATAAATTTGTAACATAAAATATATTCCTAATAACAAAAGGAGTAAGGTATGACAGAAACAGCAAATTTAGTAAACACGTTAGTAAAAAAATATGGAAATAAACGTGAAAGTTTGCTGCCAATATTGGAGGGAATATATGAAAAAGAACACTTCCTATCCGATGAGGCTATGATAGAAGTTGCTAAGAAATTAGATATTTCTTCGGCTGATGTTTATGGTGTAGCTACTTTTTATTCTTTTTTGGACACTGTTCCAAGAGGGAAATATGTAATAAGAGTTTGCAAAACAATTGTTTGTGATATGAAAAATAAGAAGGAAATAGTATCTACATTAGAAAATTTATTAAAAATCAAAGTTGGAGAAACTACACTAAACAGAAAGTTTTCACTATTATATACTAATTGCCTTGGATGGTGCCACAAGGGTCCTGCAATGTTAATTAATGACGATGTCTACTATGATTTAACTCCCGAAAAAGTAACTAATATTATTGCAGAATATAAAAATAAGTAGGAGGATAAAATGGGAGAGCACAGATTAAAAAGAGTTGGGCTAATTTTAGAAGAATACTCGCCCGAAAAATATAAAGTATTAGCAAGTGTAATGAAAAGATCTAATAAAGAAATTATTCAAGATTTGATAGATTCGGGTCTAAAAGGAAGAGGTGGAGCAGGATTCTTAACAGGTCTAA
>Ga0308419_1000202_pt1 | contig 47634 bp, 38 predicted proteins | sample HotsprSampleMS50_FD_203674 | JGI IMG/M metagenome (GOLD analysis project Ga0308419, IMG submission 203674) | Hot spring phototrophic mat microbial communities from Mushroom Spring, Yellowstone National Park, Wyoming, United States - 20090730_MS50 ... | reverse complement strand
CGCCTCGTCGCCTCGTCGCCTCGTCGCCTCGTCGCCTCACGCCGTGATCATACCATAGAATGCGGAATTCGCGTAGGCTGCGGCAGCTATGGCATCTGTTCACGCCTGAAGTAAGGTACAATACATTACAGAACACAGTCGTGGGCTTGAACAGGAATAGGGTGACGATGATCGAACAGAGGCCGATCTCCAGACCAGAGGTGATGAGTCCCGCTGGCTACTGGCCGCAGATGCAGGCCGCAATCGAGGCCGGCGCGGATGCGGTCTATTTTGGACTGAACCACTTCACCGCCCGCGCCAAGGTCGGATTTACGCTGGCCGAACTGCCGGAGGTGTTGCGCACGCTGCATCAGCGCGGCGTGAAGGGCTATGTCACGTTTAACACGCTGGTGTTTGACCACGAACTCGCCACCGCTGCCCGCACGCTGGCCGCGATTGCCGAGGCGGGCGCAGATGCGATCATTGTTCAGGACATCGGCGTTGCGCGGCTGGCGCAGCAGATTGCGCCGACGCTCGATGTGCATGGCAGCACGCAGATGAGCATCACCAGCGCCGAGGGTATTCACCTGGCGCAGCGCTTCGGTGTGCGGCGGGTGGTGCTGGCACGCGAGTTGGCGCTCGATGAGGTGCGCCTGATCCGCGCTCAGACCGATTGCGAACTCGAACTGTTTGTGCATGGGGCGTTGTGCGTCTCCTACTCCGGGCAATGTTTTTCCTCGGAAGCGTGGGGCGGGCGCAGCGCCAATCGCGGCCAGTGTGCCCAGGCCTGCCGCTTGCCCTATGAATTGATCGTCGATGCGCAGGTGCATCCCACCGGCGCGGCGCGTTATCTGCTGTCGCCGGGCGATCTCTCGGCGCTGCAGCATATTCCGGCGATTGTGCAGATCGGGATCGCAGCGCTCAAGATCGAGGGGCGCTACAAAGATGCCGATTATGTGGCACTGACCACGCGGGCCTACCGCATGGCCGTTGATGCTGTGTGCGCCGGGCGTCCACTGCATATCAATCGTAATGACGAGCTACAACTGGAGCAGGTCTTCTCGCGTGGTCTGGGGCCGCACTTCATTGCGGGTACCAATCACCAGACGGTGGTCGAGGGCCGGGTGCCCCGGCATCGCGGCGTGCTGATGGGCCAGGTGGCGCGGGTCTTGTCCGATCGGGTAATTGTCGTGCCGGAGTCGTCCACCAGCGTTGCGCCGCTCAAACCCGGTGACGGGTTGGTGTTTGATGCATCCGACTGGCGTAGCCCGGAAGAGCCAGAGGAGGGCGGTCGCGTCTATCACGTGACCGTCGGGCGCGATGGGCGGCTCACGCTGGAGTTTGGCAACGGAGCGATCAATTTTGCCCGCATCCGTCCCGGCGACCGGGTCTGGCGCACACACGATCCGGAGATCGATCGCGTGGCGCGGCCCTACCTGCAGGCAACTACGCCGCTGTACAAACAGCCGCTGCGGGTACATGTGACGGCCCACGTGGGTGCGCCACTGGTCAGTGTCTGGACGCTCGTCGATCAGCCAGACATTCAGGTCATGGTGTGTTCGCCAGCGGCGCTTGATCCAGCCCGGAAACGGGCGTTGAGTGTGGAGGATCTGCGCGAGCAACTGGGGCGACTGGGCAACACGGCCTATGAACTGGTCGATCTGACGCTCGATCAGCAGGGGCATCCCTTTGTGCCCAGTTCGCTGCTCAACCAGGTGCGTCGCCAGGCGGTGGAGCAACTGGCAGCACGCCAGGCCGCACCGCGCCCGCTGATGGTGCATGCGCCGCAGGAGGCGCTGGAGGCATTGCTGGCGCAGGCCCGCTTAGAGCAGGAGACACAGGCCACACCGCCGTTGCCGCAGTTACACCTGCTGGTACGCACGCCAGAGCAGTTAGAGGCGGCGCTAACGCTGCATCCGGCCAGTATTACGCTGGATTATCTTGAGCTATATGGCCTGCGTCCGGCAGTCGAGCAAGTGCAGGCGCAGGGCATCACCGCCCGCGTTGCCAGTCCACGCATCCTCAAGCCGAACGAGCAACGTGTTCTGCGCTTCTTGCTGAAGCTGGGCTGTGAGATTGTGGTACGCTCTGGTGGCTTGCTGGAAGCACTGCAGAGCGAGGCGCACCCGCCGCTGATCGGCGATTTCAGCCTGAATGCGGCCAATGTGCTAACGGCGGACACGCTGCTGCGGCTTGGCCTGACGCGCCTGACGCCGACACACGATTTGAACGCGGCCCAGGTGAGCGATCTGGCGCAAGCGGTGGGGGCTGAACGGATCGAAGTCATCGCCTATCAGCATTTGCCGGTGTTCCACACCGAGCATTGCGTCTTCTGTCGCTTTCTCTCAACCGGTACCAGCTACAAGGATTGCGGGCGCCCGTGTGAGCAGCATCGGGTTGCGCTGCGCGATGTACAGGGGCGAGCGCATCCGGTCATGGCTGATGTGGGCTGCCGCAACACCGTGTTTGGCGCGGAGGCCCAGGAAGCGAGTCGCCATCTTGCCGCGTGGCAGCAGGCGGGGATTACCCATTTTCGGCTGGAGTTTGCGCACGAGACCGCCGCGCAGGTCAGTGGCATCACCCAGGCCTTCGCCGCCGCTCTGGCCGGTAAGCTGGAGGCACCGGCGCTGACCCGACAGTTGCAGCACCTCGCGCCGCAAGGCGTGACCGAGGGCAGCCTGTTTGTGCCCGCCGACTATCTGCGGTTGCCGCTGCTCGGTCAGGAGGTCGGGTAGGGGATAGGGAAGAGGGGAGAGGTAAAAGGTCGGTTGCCTGTCTCTGGTCATCTTCCAGCACGTCAGCCCGCGTCGGCGGGCTTTGCTCCGGCGTAGCCCGCCCGTTCACGGGCCGGGCGCAGCGGTGGTACGTCAGCCCGCGTCGGCGGGCTTTGCTCCGGCGTAGCCCGCCCGTTCACGGGCCGGGCGATGCTTAGAAGGAAATACTATGACCACACTTTTACGCTGGACTTCCAGCGATCTGGAATACTTCCCGGACGACGGCAAACGGCGCGAGATTATTGATGGCGAACTATACGTTTCAAAGCAACCTGATTGGCATCATCAGGTCATTTCAGGTCATCTTAGTGGGTTCCTTGAGGCCTGGAGCATGTAATATGACACTGGTATGGCGGCGATTGCCCCCGGCGTGATTTTGGCTGAGGATGACGATGTGGTACCCGATGTGGTCTGGGCCAGCCACGCACGCCTGGCGCACATTCTGCGTGGTGGTAAGCTCTATGGCGCACCTGAACTGGTGATCGAGGTACTGTCTCCTGGCAAGCGCAATGCGCAACGTGACCGCGAGACAAAGCTCAAACTGTATGCCCGGCGCGGGGTGGACGAGTACTGGATCGTGGACTGGACACGTCACGCGCTGGACATGTATCGGCATAGTGGTGAGTTTCTGGTTCTAGCCGAGACGCCTGGCATCGGCGACCAGGGGACATCACCGTTGCGGCCCGGCTTCAGGCTCGCGCTTGATCGACTGTTTGCGAACATCCCGCGCCCGATCAAGACGGAAGAGGATGAGGATGGGGAAGCGACGTGCTAATGGACAGGGGCAGCGTCGCCATCCAGCAGCAGGTGGGAGCGACCTGACCGTGCAACATTGCTCCCACCTGTCGCATCAACTAGCCCTTCAGTACGGGCTGTTCGTCTTGTTCTGCCAGCAGCAGATTCTTAAGCAGCATATCGCTGTGCTGCGGCAGGAGTGCCAGACTCGCCTTTCCTTCACAGATCTGCTCTGTCTCCAGAATATCAAACAAAGCCCGTGCCACTGCCGGTTCTTTACCAATCGCTTGCAGCGCCGCGCCCACAATCGCCGGGCGGATCGCCGCAGCGCGGGCAAACTCTATTGCGGCTTGTCGATCCGCCGTGCTGGTGATAACGTTCACCCGATTGGCTCCATCTTGCCGAATCGCCGATGTGACCTGCCGCAAGCGGTTGACCACTTTGGACTCAATTTGACGGATCATCTCCGCGTCACGGAAGTGTACCTTACGAATGTAGACTGAGCCAAGCCGGTAGCCCCATTCCTGTGATTGTTGCGTGACTTCCTCGCGTACTATCCGGCTCATCGCGTGGCGATTCTCCAGCATTTCTTGCAACGGCATGTTGCTCAGGCAGCGCACGGTTGCATTGCTCACACTGGCTGCCAGTGAGCCGCATGGATCAGCATTGCGAAAGAGAAATGCTATCGGATCACTGACATACATTTCATACCAGATGCCGATGCCCATCGGGGCACCTTCCTCGGAGTTAACCGGCTGACTGCGCAAATACTGCTGATCCAGCCGCAGATCAACCACTTTGCACTGTCCAAACCAATGAACAATCAATGCCCGCCAGCCCAGCTTAAACCACAGCCAGTGCAACCCTGGCTCGGAGATCGTTGTCAGCACGCGACCGAATAGAATATAGACATGACAGTAACCTTCTTTGACAATCGTATACACACCGAAGGCGCGCAGCAAACCAAACACCAACCATTCGATAAAGAACATCAAGAAAAAAACTATCACCACCGTGCTGATAAACATTATGATCGTACCTCCATGATAATACGTTGTGCCTGGCGGTAGAGCTTCATCCGTACATTCCGCAGATACAAGTTCAGTACTTCTGGCCCGTGGGCGTGCAGTTCGCGCAGTTGCGCGGCGAGTGCGTTAAGTGGTTCAACTTCGGCCTGTGCTTTCAGGGTTTCAATCTCCACCGCCCGCCGTGATTCTACAATCTTCTGGTCGGCAGACGCATGCGCCAGGCTTATATCTGACGAAACCTGGTTGTGGGCGGTATTGATTGCGGCTAATGCTGACTCCACCTCGGTCGGTGGATCAATGCTGGTGATGAGTGATGCTTCCAGGATGACCCCATAGCGCACGGCTGAAGAGAGGCATTCCCGATCCATATGCGTATTGAGTTCACGCAAGTTTTTGCGCAAATCATTGATCGAAATGCCCTCAAAGATACTCGGATCAATCGTAGATGATTCGGGGAGCAACCCGGCTGCACTGGACGCAGGCGCACGAAAATTGGCAATCCGTTCGCGTAATATCGAAATAAAATACCCTAGCTGATGCACAAGTGGTCGCTTGACCCCAAAGAGATACGCATACAGGTGGTTTTCCGACACGCGGTAGCGTAGCTGTCCGGTCAAGCCGGTATTCAATTGATCGCGGGTGACGGCTTCTAGCACGGTGCCACCCCGATTCGCTCGCGGGTCTTCCGGATCTGTGGCTATATTGACCGTCTGGGTGGCTATCGAAACCTTGTGAATCCGTTCCCAGGGCCACTTGAAGTATGGGCCACCTGGCGGAATAACCCGTACTTTGGGATAGGTATAGCGTTCGCGTTCTTCGGGGCGCAAATATTCGGCAAAAGGATCATCAGCGGTTGTACCATCCAGGCGCTCCGCCCGTCCAAAAATGGTTTTCACTGCCCGTTCATTTTGATCGACGGTATAGAAGCTAGTCAGCCCATAACGTACTAGCAACCAGACTATAATGCCAGTAATGACTCCCCCCAAAATGTTGAACAACAGTCCGAGCAAAAAATCCATACGTTGTACGCTCCTTGTGATGATGAATATAGATCCTGTGTTCCGACCAGTGGTTTGAGCCGTTACGCAGTGCTATCATATGCCACCGTGCCGATCATGCTCCGGCTCAAGCAACGGTGGTATGTGACTGGTTCCACACGGCATCTTCGGTCTAACGGTGATGCTTAATACATCTTACGTAAATGTTACAGCAAAAGTTACAGCAGCGTCACGCCGGATGGGGTACAGTAAAAAGGTACTGGGTACAGGTGTCAGATTCCACCCCCCTGAGCATCTGTATTGTTTACCACTGTCGTGAACGACTATTTTGCGGTATCATTATCAGGTAAAACACATGTTCACGATAAAGGGAACTAGTACTCATCTGTCACCTGTCCCCTGTCATCGAAAGACACCGCCTCTCGGCGTACCAGAGGACGGTTCGTATATGGTGCAAGGCACGCTGGGCAATATGCCTGTGGAGGGTCGGATGGATAGGGGCACGATCCTGCCGTGCCCCTGCGTTCATGCGCGTTTTCTATATGTGAATGGCCGCCCCGTTGACCACCGCGTGCGCCGCCTCGCCAATCGCCTCGTAGAGCGTCGGGTGGGCATGGATGGTGTGCATCATGCTCTCGCCGGTGGCCTCGTGGCTTAACGCCATCCCGCCCTCGCTGATGATCTCGGTGACGTGCGGGCCAATCATATGCACGCCCAGCACCTCACCATAGTGCGCATCGGCCACAATCTTGATAAACCCGGCCCGGCTCTGCCCCAGAATACGCGCCTTGCCGTTGGCCGAGAACGGAAACTTGCCCACCTTGACCTCATAGCCGCGTTCGCGGGCCTTCGCCTCAGATAGGCCCACGCTGGCAATCTCTGGATTGCAGTAGGTGCAGGACGGAATACGCTCGTAGTCAATTGGTTGTCCTGCATGCCCGGCAATATGTTCAACCGCCAGAATGCCCTCTGCACTGGCGACATGCGCCAGCCACGGCGTGGGAATACAATCGCCAATCGCATATATCCCTTCGACACTGGTGCGCATATACTGATCAACCGTGATAAACCCGCGTCCGTCCATCTCGACGCCCAGTTCTTCCAGGCCAATCCCTCTGGTGCGCGGTGTAATCCCAATTCCCAGTAGCATACGTTCAGCCTGAAGCCGCTGCTCCATGCCGTTACTGTCAATGACCGTGGCAATCACCTGATCCACGCTGCGATCAACACGGTGTAATTTTGCCCCGGTCAGCAGCTTGATCCGGCGGCGCTGAAACACTTTCGCCAGTTCCGCACTGACCTCTTCGTCTTCCAGCGGGACAATGCGTGGCAGGGCCTCGATCACCGTTACATCGGAGCCAAATGCCCGGAACATGGATGCAAATTCAACACCGATTGCTCCCGCGCCCACAATCAACAAGCTGCGTGGCACCTCGGATATTTCCAGCATCCCGGTTGAAGAGAGGATCCGATCCTCATCAAACTCAATCCCCGGCAATGTGCGGGGTTGGGCACCTGTCGCCACCAGGATATTTCTAGTCTGCAACGTCTGTTCTTCACCAGCCTGGGTGCGTATGCGCACCTGTCCACGCCCGGCAAGCGTGCCCCAACCTTCAACCAGATCGATCTTGTTCTTCTTCAAAAGATAGGCCACCCCGTCTGTACTCTGTTTGACCACCGTCTGCTTGTGTTTCATTGCCAGCGCCAGATCAAAACTGACCTCGTTGATCAGCACGCCGAAGCGCTTACCATCCCGGGCCTCCTCCAGGAGGTCGGCGCTGTGTAAGAGCGCCTTGGTCGGAATGCACCCGATATTCAGACACACACCACCCAGCGCACCCGCCTCGACCACTGCTGCCTTCAGCCCCAATTGACCGGCCCGCACCGCCGCGACATACCCGCCCGGCCCGGAACCGATAATCACCACATCATAGATTGTATTGCTCACGTTGTCTTCCTTCCGCTTTTCAGGGTACAGGGTGCAGGGACAGGTTCTACCCCTATCGACACTGCACCGCAGACTATCCGATCAAAATCTGCTCTTCGGGATAGGTCACGAGCTGGGTTGCACGCTGCTGTGTGCGTGCCAGTGCGATCACAATCGTCAAAGCACCTAACCGTCCCCAGAACATCACACACATGATCACCAGTTGTCCAAACCAGTTGAGGTGACCGGTAAATGCCAGGCTTAAACCACAGGTTGCAAAGGCCGAAACCACCTCAAAAAAAGCCGTCTCCAGAGTTGTATCGTGGGTCATCAGAATCAGCCAGGTTGCGGTGTGAACCACGAGCAGCGAAATCGTTAATACCGCCGCAGCCTTTCGCACCATCCAGATCGCAATGGTGCGCCCACCAATCTGGGCGGTGGGTAAACCTTGCGCATAGCCCCACAACGCCAGTGTCAATACGGCAAACGTACCTGTCGTGATACCACCACCCATGGACGCGGGGGCACACCCGATAAACATCAGGCCGATCAACAGGAACTGGCTGGCTGCGGAAAGATTTTCAAGACCGTTCACGCCCGCAAAACCGGCAGTACGCGCCGAGATCGACTGAAAGAAGGTGATCAGCAGTCGCCGCGGCCAGGGTTCCGTCGTCAGGAACATTCCCGGACGACTCTCAGCCAGAAACATACCGACCCCCCCGATACAGAGCAATGCCACCACGACGACCAGCGTGATCCGCGTATGCAGGGATATACGATGGTGCTGTGGCCAGGTCAGCAGATCTGATAATACAGGAATGCCCAGCCCCCCCAGAAAGATCAGGGTGCCCATAATCAACAGGGTCGTATTGTCTTTGGGAATGCCATTCGGATAATCGGGCAATCCGGTGAATAGGTCAAAACCGGCATTACAAAAAGCCGAGACGGCGTGAAAGATGGCATAAAAGACGGCACGTGTATTGCCCAGCGTACCGCGCCAATGAAGCCACAACAGTATAGCACCGCAGCCCTCAATGGTGAAAACCGTTACCAGGATGCGCCGGGTTAACTGCACGATCGCGCCGGGTACCAGTAATCCCAACGAGTCGCTCAATGCCACCCGGTCGAGCAGCGAAATCTTGCGCCCCAGCAGGCGAAAGACGACCACTGCCGCAACCATAAAACCCACGCCACCGATCTGGATCAGACACAGCAAGACAATCTGGCCTGGAAGCGTCAGATCACGTACCGGCACAATAATAGTCAGCCCGGTGACACTCAAGGCTGAGGTTGCCGTAAAGACGGCCTCGTTCAGTGCCAGGCGCCGGGTCGTGCCCATTGTGGGCATCATCAGGGCCAGGGTGCCGATAATCACCAGAAATAGCAAGCCACCAATCAACCGCAGCGCCGTCGGCGGTGGGCGATAGCGGGAACGGTAACGCCCACGTGTGCGGCGGAGCAGTGCACGGGCCTGATCAGGCAGTGATTTCATGATACGTCGTTGAGTCGTTCGATACTCTCGTCGGCACCAATCACGACCAGCAAGTCTCCTTCTTGAAACAGGTAGCTGGTTGAAGGCGAAATCGTCAGTGCCGGGCCACGCTTGACGGCTAGAACCGTAATGCCATAGTTCCGCCGCAAGTCGGCCTCGATCAAGGTATGCCCGACCATTGACTCGGGGACGCGCAACTCGGTAATACTAAAGCCTGGCTCCAGTTCGAGATGATCGAGAATGGCGGGTGTGGTTAAGGTTCTGGCCAGACGCCGCCCGGTTTCATGCTCTGGCAATACCACGCGATCAGCCCCGATGCGTTCCAGGATAGTGCGCTGCCGCTCAGTGAGGGCTTTACATACGACGGTGCGCACGCCCAGGCTTTTGAGTGCCACCGTTGTCATCAGGTTGGCCTCGAAATTACTCCCAATCGCCACCACCACCGTGTCAAAGGATGTAATGTCCACGGCGCGGAGCGCCTCTTCGTCCGTCGCATCTAGTGCGACCACCTGGGTACAGTGATCCGAGAGACGTTGCACCAGATCGGGATCGCGATCAATGCCCAGCACATTATATCCGCGACTCACCAGCGTCAATACGAGGCTCGTCCCAAACCGACCCAGACCAATGACGGCAAATTCCTTTTTCCCATTGCGGCGCGGCATCGCTCTTCCTCTGCTTTGTATAGGAGATACCGATACGATGGTTCTCCCCAATAAATACAGATCTTCATCGGTAGGATACCGGTGCCACACGCCTGGGTGCAAATCAGGCATCGAGCTGAGTCAGATGGCTTCATACGAGGGATTGGCCGAGTCTGTTCTCTGTACCTGCCCGCTTCTAGACGTGTAGCTGGCCGGATGTCAGTGTCACATTCTGTCTATAATATAGCTCCTATTGTACATCGCTTCGCTCTTATGCACCATAGCAGAAACCACGCCCAAAAAAGGTATGCTACAATGCACGTATGCAAAGAGAAACACGTTTTGTCGATACCCATATGCATCTCCAATCAGCGCGCTTCGATCCAGATCGGGCCGCGGTGCTAGAGCGGGCCACCGCTGCTGGTGTCACCTGTATGATCGAAATAGGCTATGATCTCCCATCAAGCCAGGCCGCACTGGCACTGGCAACCCGGTACGCATCGATCTATGCCGTTGTCGGCATTCAACCCAACTATGTACATCAGGCCCCCGCTGACTGGCTGGCAGAGGTACGCGCCCTCGCACAACATCCCAGAGTCGTTGCGATTGGTGAGATCGGCCTGGATTACTACTGGAACCACGCTCCCCACGCCGAGCAAGAAGCGTTTTTTCTGGCTCAACTGGCGCTGGCACAGGAACTACAGTTACCTGTCGTTATTCATAGCCGTGATGCGCATGAAGATACACTGCGTATATTGCGTGCCGCTGCGCATGATCGTAACGTCTATGCAGGACAGGCCGGAGTGCCCGGGGTGCTGCACTCTTTTTCTGGTAACTGGGACTATGCGTGTGCCTGCCTTGATCTGGGCTTTCTGCTCTCGTTTTCCGGTTCAGTCACCTTTGCGAAAGCGCACGATGTGCATGACGTTGCCCGACGTATGCCGCTGGATCGCATCCTGACTGAAACCGATAGCCCGTATCTCAGTCCGCATCCTCATCGTGGCCAGCGCAATGAGCCGGCGCGGGTACGACTGGTTGCTGAACGTCTTGCTTCCTTGCGTGATATGCCGCTGCCAGAGCTGGCGGCGGCGGTCTGGGCCAATGCCCATACTGTTTTTGGGATCTAAAAATTGTCCTGCAACAAGACGTTAACCGCAAGGGTGCGGAGCAGATTGTGGGCATGACGTCCGTTCCTACTTGCGATCTCGGTTGCGGTCTCGTCTCGCCCGGTTATGTTGCAGGTGGAGTGAATAGACTGTCCTATGGGTGAACACCGATTTGAAACGAAATCTGCTCGGTCTACCTTTTTCGATCTCATCCCGGGCTTGATCCTATGTCTGATTATGGTCTGGGCCGTGACACGCAGCATCGTGGTTGGGCAATGGTCACCAGGGATCGATATATTACCAGTGGTAGCGCTACCAGCGCTCGTGATCGGCGTCATATTTGCACAGATACGGCGGATCTCCTCGTGGCTGGCGCATCTGCTCAGCGCAGCTATTGGTATTCCCTGGATTATTGCGCGCCTGCAGCCACTGCTTGATCCGCGTCTGACGACCTGGAGTGATTCTGCGATTGAATTGCTGATCCGTATAATTGCCTGGAGTCGCATGCTGGCGAATGGTGGCCGTGGCGAAGACAGTGTATTATTTGTCCTCGCGCTGGCTCTGTTAAGCTGGATGCTTGGTTATAACTCGGCCTGGTTGATCTTTCGCCGAGGCTGGGTCTGGTGGGCAATCTTGATCAATGCGCTGGTGATTCTCATCAACTATACCTATGTCTTGCCCAAGCCAACCACGCTGTTTTTTGTCTTTCTCGCCAGTGCGTTGTTGTTGCTCGTCTATCACAACATTATCACCCGTCAACAACGGTGGAGCAGTGACCAGATCGATTATCCTGAATTGCTTCCCTTGCGTTTTGTTAGCGCGGCGGCCTTTTTTTGTAGTGCCATCATTGTCATCACCAGTTTGCTACCGGGACATATCAGCAGCGAACAGGCCGAACGCACCTGGGAGACGATGAAACAGCCATTTGTGATGCTGCGCGAACGTTGGGAAAATGCCTTCAGTACGATCAACTCGCCTCCTGGCTCGGGCGGTGCCAATTTTGCTACCCGGAATACGACCTTAAGTGGGGCACGCACGTTAGGAGATGCGGTCGTTATGTATATACGTTCGAGCCGCTATGACTACTGGCGGGCGGTTGCGTTTGACAGGTATACCAGCCAGGGTTGGCAAAATACCACGGGCGAGCATGCCCGTTCCCTTGTGGGTGCCAGTACCCGCGAACAGGCTCGTTCGGCGCTTACTCCGGGCATGCTGATGATGCTTAACGATCGGCAAGGCCGGGCCGTTATCACTCAGACGATCCAGTTGACCCAGGATCGCCAAGATGACTTTGTGGTGGTCGGGGGCCAGGCCGTGCATGTCAGCCTGCCCATCCTGGTGGAACATGGGTACCACGTGGAGCAGAATCGGCTGATCCCCAATTTTGATGATACGGCGCTGATCGTTGCCCAGTCACCCTTGCGCAAGGGTACCGTCTATACGGTAACTGCGCTTGCCTCTGTGGTCGATGTGCAGCGTTTGCGTCAGGCAGACATCGTGTATCCCGATTGGGTGCGGCGGCGCTATCTCCAACTGCCCGATACCATTACTACCCGCACGGTGTTGAAGGCACGTGAGATTGTGCGCGCAGTTAATGCGCGGAATGCGTATGATCAGGCAACGGCGATACAAGACTATCTGCGCACCTTTCATTACAATGAGTCGATTTCCGCGCCGCCGGCCGATGTCGATCCGGTCGATTATTTCTTGTTTGAGCGGCAAGAAGGGTACTGTGATTATTATGCCTCGGCAATGGTGATTATGCTGCGTTCACTGGGCGTGCCGGCGCGCTGGGTACAGGGCTATGCCGGCGGTACCTTTGATCCTGAACAAGGTGTTTACGTGGTGCGCGAGAATGTGGCCCATAGCTGGCCGGAAGTCTACTTTCCCGGTTATGGGTGGCAGCGATTTGAACCCACGCCCGCCAGTTATACGTCGTTGCCTGCCCGCCCCTCACTGCCACTCGATAACGCGGACGAACTGGTTGATAGGCCATTGGACGAGGCGCTGGAGTCGCTGATCCCGCCTGAGCCTGATCCAATGACGCCTGCTGAAACGCCGTTTATTCCTGAAATTGACCCGGACGAGGTCACGGCTATAGCACCGCAAACGCCCAGATCTCGCTGGCACTCTTTCTTGCTTCTGGTGGGTATACTCATCGGGTTGATCGGCATAGGCGTGGTCACAGCGGTGCGCTACTGGCGACGTGAGGTGCAAGGATTGCGACCCGCCGCTGCTGCCTATGCCCAACTGACATGGCTGGCGCGTTGGGCGGGCTTCCCTCAGCGCCCCCACAGCACGCCCTATGAATATGGCGCTGAACTCCTCCGTGCCTTGCCCCGCCAGCGCACCGCTATCCGGCGCATTGTCAGCGCCTATGTGCGCGAACGCTATTGCCTGTCAGATACATACGTGGAACGCTCGCTTACGCCCGAACTGCGACGTTTGCACTGGCCGTTATTTGCGCATATACTGGCGCGGTTGATGGGGTGGGCAGGAGTGAGCGCCAACCGTCAGCAGCAAGGTTCTGCAAGGGATCGACAGCGCTGGTGATCCACAAAGGCCATGTTTGTGGTAACGTGTTGTCTGTTATGTCACGCGTAGTCATCGAATGTTTAACGTCAAAAACGGGAGTTCAGCCTTCAGCCAGGGTCTTGCTGAGATAGGATTGCACGAGGTACCAGAATGTTGTGGTTGTTGACGTGATCGTTGATATGGAAGGGATTGAAGCAATGCAAGGCATTACCAGGAGCCGTTTGCTCCAGCAGTTCACAGCAGGATCGGTCGTTCATGCGCCATATCAAATTGATGATACTGGCTATATCTTAATCGTTGACGATAATCCATATATTGCTGAAGCATTGGCAAGTATGCTCGATGAATGTGGTTATCGGAGTAAATGTGTAGCTACCGGGCGGATCGCTCTCAACTTTATTGCCCATACTCCCCCTGACCTGATTTTGCTGGATATGCAACTCCCGGATATACATGGATTGGAGATCTGCGCCGAGCTCAAGCAGCATGAAGTCACCCGCCTGATTCCGATTATTATTGTGACTGCCTATGCTGATCGGGAGGCACAGTTACTCAGTATCGAAGCTGGGGCCGAAGGCTATCTGGAGAAGCCAGTGGATATGGATGAGCTTGATGTGCGTGTACGCTCGCTATTGCGGGTCAAGCGCCGTAATGACACGCTTGAACCGGCCGAGAATGTCATTTTTGCCCTGGCACGCACCGTAGAAGCTCGTGATGCCTATACTAAAGGCCACTTGCAGCGCCTGGCTCTGTATGCCACCGCCATTGGTGAGCGCCTGGGGTTGCCCGAAATGGAATTGACGGCGTTGCGTTATGGCGCGTTGCTGCACGATGTGGGCAAAATTGGCATCGATGGCACGATTATTCGCAAAGACGGCCCGCTGACTCCCGCCGAATACCGCCTGATGCAGCAGCATACCTTGATTGGCGAACGGATTGTGGCCCCACTCCGGATGGCGGCGCGTGTTGGCCCGATTGTGCGCGGCCATCATGAACGCTGGGATGGACAGGGCTATCCTGATGGACTGGTGGGGGAGGACATCCCGCTCGGTGCTCGGATTGTCGCCGTGGTAGATGCCTTTGATGCAATGACGACCCAGCGCTCCTACAATCAGGTCTTAACAACTGACGAGGCGCTCCAGCGCTTGTGGAATGGGAGCGGAACTATCTGGGATGTGCGAATTGTTGCCCATTTTGCAGAGTGGATCGCGCTTCAACCACAACTCATGATCCTGGAACAAGCCGTCAGTTAGCCTGTCTCCTGTGCCATAGTGCGCACAAAGCGTATTACACTCCATGGCCGCTCACGCTGCGGCAGGTGACCGCATCCCCGCAATACGAGTATCCGCGTACACGATAGATGATCCCGGTAGAACTCCCACACCCCGTCTGGTAAGAATGAGTCGTTCATGCCCCAGATTAAACTGGCCGGTACGGGCACATCACGTATGTCCTCAGGATACAGAAAATCTTCAGCCGCAAGGGATTCAATAAATTGGCAGACTGCATCGTGGCGGAAGCGTACTTGAAAGCTGCGCTGACCCAGATAGATCGGTGGTGGCACAATCGCAAACAATTGCCGATAGATCTGCCGCACGGTTCGTAAATCTGCTTCACAGAGCGCATCCACAAAAGGTTGCCACGAAGAACGACCATTGAGTACTGCCCCGCCAGGATTGAGTAATACGATCCCTTGCACCAGTTCGCGGATATGCCATGCCAGCTTTACCGCCAGCCATCCCCCCAGCGAGTTCCCCACGATCAGCGCCGGTTGCCAGATATAGTCACGCAGGACGGTTGCGATCACAGCGCACATTTCCGGCAAGGTGGCATAGCGCCGCCCTGGTGGACAGCCACTCAGTCCGAATCCCGGTAGATCCAGCGCATAGACCGGCCCGATGTTACTCAAAAACAGGAGTTGCCAAAACCAGGTTAACGCGTTGTCGCTCAGACCATGCAGCAGCAGAATAGGCATTCCGGGCGACTGGTGTACCTGACCTGGTTTGTAATACACATTGATGCTCATCTTGTGGATGCGCCATGTGTGCAAGGTGACACCGCAACGCAGCAGCAGGGTACGGTTCAAGCCATCAAACAGTGGGAGAAAAGCATACGATAGAGGATCGTGCAGTTTTTGTCCCAGTTCCTGCGCAGCATGCGTGAGAGACGCTGGGTTAAAGTGACTGCTGGCCATCAGCCAGCGCGGATCACGTCTGGCTTTCTCTGGCGGTTCTCGCATCTCAACAAATCGATCAGGCCGAAGAGATGGCTGATCGTCGGTGATCGTCGATGGTGACAGCATACTGGTGGCCCCTGTTTCCAAGTCGCTACAGTCAATGTTCGGAGGAGACCGATAGCAACCCGTAAAAGTACGGATCGCCCTATTCCATGACCAGAATATTCTACCACACACATAAACGGTTTTTAGACGATTATTTGCACTCCCGCAGCCGCACGACACACATACATCGCTGGTATCCGTCCGGTACGGGACTGGTACGCCTGCGTTACCGTTGTTACAAAACGTTCGATTGCCGCAGTCTGCACCAGACTGACCGTACAACCGCCAAATCCGGCCCCCGTCAGGCGCGAACCATAGCATCCCGGCACGGCCCACGCGGCCGCAACCAGGGTATCCAGCACATCGCTGCTGACCTGGTAGTCATCGCGCAGACTGATATGGCTGGCGCACATCAGGGCACCAAAGGTTGCGAGATCGTCGGCCTGCAACGCGGCAGCGCCGGCCAGCGTGCGGGCATTTTCGTGTACCACATGCCGGGCACGAGCGCGAATCAGGGGTGGCAGTGTCGTCCCATATTGATCGAGATCAGCGACCGTCACATCGCGGAGCGCGGTGATCGCTGGTCGTTGCGCTTGCAAATAGCGCACAGCTTCGGCACACTCTGCCCGCCGCTGATTATAGGCCGACGCGGCCAGTGTGCGCTCGACGCCACTATCGCTGACGATGATGCTCGCCTGCGACGGCAGCGGTACCGGTTTGTAGTGTTGATCACGACAATCGATCAGCAGCGCATGATCGGCCTGTCCCAGCGCGACGATCAATTGATCCATCATGCCACACTGCACGCCCGCAAAGATGTGTTCCGCCTGTTGCGCCAGCAGTGCCAACGCGGTACCGGTGATACGCAGGTGGTTGAGGGCTTGAAAGGCGGCACCGACCGCTATTTCCAGGGCGGCGGAGGAAGAGAGGCCGCTGCCGAGCGGGATGTCGCTGTCAATTAGTAGATCCGCTCCACCCAGGGGTACCTGTGGATAGAGCGTCTGTATACCATGGATAACACCCCGCACGTAGTTGCTCCAGGGCAAGGTGGCGCTCCGCTCAATTGCGTCGAGTGAGAAGCTATCTGCCTGATCAAACTGTACGGTATAACAGTGGACGATCCGATCCGCCCGCGCACGGGCAGCCACACAGGTGCTACGGTCAATCGCAATTGGCAGCACAAAGCCATCGTTGTAATCGGTATGCTCCCCCAGTAAGTTGACCCGCCCTGGAGCGCATGCAATAACCTCTGAACTTGCATGATAGTATGCCGCGAAGCGCTCTCTCACAACGTTGCTATTCAGCATCGCGTGATCCCGCTCTCAGAACTTCACGGAGCCGCGTCGCAGCCTGTTCGGGTGTCAGATCGCGTTGTGGCTCGCCCAGTAATTCAAACCCGACCATGAATTTGCGTACGGTGGCTGAACGCAGCAGGGGCGGATAAAAATGGGCGTGGAGGTGCCATTCCGGATGTGCCTGGCCATTGCATGGTTGTTGATGGAAACCCATCGAGTAGGGAAACGATGTTTGAAACAGGGCGTTGTACCCCCGTATGAGCCGCTGGAGCAAGGTTGCCAGATCGGTGCGCTCATCTGCGGTCAAATCCAGCAGAGTCGTGTGTGGCTGTCGGCTGATCACCAGCGTCTCAAACGGCCATACCGCCCAGAAGGGAACCAGCGCCACAAAAGATGCATTGGCACATACCAGTCGCTCGGCTCGTTCCAGTTCCTGATCCAGGTAGTCGGCCAGCAATGTCCGGCCATGTTGCGTATAATACGCTGCTTGCGTCGCTTGCTCGCGGGCTACCAGTTGTGGTATATGCGCGGTGCCCCAGATCTGACCATGCGGATGCGGGTTGCTGGCACCCATCATCGTGCCGTGGTTCTCAAAAATCTGCACATAGTTCAGCTCAGGATGGTTACTCAACTCGGCCATCTGCGCCACCCACGTATCAACCACAGCGCGGAGAGCGGCTGGTTCCAGGTCGGCCAGTGTCAGATTATGCTGCGGCGCAAAGCAGATGACGCGGCAGATCCCTCGCACACTATGCGCTCGAAAGAACGTGCTCTCGTGCAGTTCGTTCAGTGGTGTAGCGGGGAGCAGCGCGGCAAAGTCATTCTCGAAAACATAGGTGGTTGTGTAGTGTGGGTTGCGGGCACCAGAGGTGCGCGTGTTGCCCGGACAGAGATAACAGGTGGGATCATACGCCGGAATCGGGTCTATCACAGGTGTTTCGATCTGACCGTGCCAGGGTCGTTGTGTGCGCTGTGGCGAGACAAGCACCCACTCATCAGCCAGCGGGTTATAGCGGCGGTGAGGATAGTCAAAGAATGCACACATCGATCACCTCCTTATACACGTGGTACGCAGGAAACGCCTGGCTCGTGAACGGGCAGGCTGCGCTCCCGTGTAGCCTGCCTGTGCAGGCTGCCGCTTCCACCACACTGGTGGGTGGTGTGCCGCCCTTACCCGACGCTTGAGCGTCCAGGCACTTGCGACCACGTACCGCCAGTTATTCAACATCATGACCTGATTGCTGACCTTTGGACAACAAGGCTGATACTCTGCTTCAGCCTCGATAGCGTATTGGTAATACAACCAGCCGATGACCTGTTGTTCATCGGCTGGTTGTGTATGCAGCACATAGGAAAACGGAACGCTCATCCTATGAGCGCCATTTGCGACAGATAATCGTCGTCCCTTCGTTTTCCTTAGAACGGATATCGAAATCGTCCATCAACCGTTTGGCTCCTGGAAGACCCATGCCCATACCCCGCGAGGTACTATAACCATCCTGCATAACCAGATCAATGTCGGCTATGCCTGGCCCCTGATCTTCACACACAATCTCAATACCCTTACGTCCGTGGCGTTCTACCTCACGTACCGTAATATTCCCCGTGCCGGCATAGAGAAAAATATTGCGTGCCAGTTCACTAACAGCCGTGGCGATACGTGCCTGATCGATAGCGCCAAACCCAAGTGCCTTTGCGGTATCACGCGCCAGGGTGCGGGCAATGACGATATCCAGGTCGCTACGGATTACCGCCGCCTTAGCTTGCGTCATCTCCGCTCTCCTCGGTCAGGCTCTGCATCATTGCCAGGCCCTTTTCCAGGTTTAATGCTGTAAGTACACGAGGCAACTCCAGGCCCAGTTCAACCAGCGTGATCGCCACGGCTGGCTGGAGCCCGGTCAAAACAACACGTGTTCCCATTAGTCCGGCCATTGCCGCAATATCGGCAATCAGACGACCGATAAAACTGTCCACCACATCCAACGCGGTCAAATCAACAATAACCCCACGTGCCTTGGTATCGTGGATTTTTTGGAGTAGATCGTCTTTGAACTGCACGGCTGAAGCGTCGTGCAGCGCTACCTGAATCGAAGCTATCAGGACATCACCTATCTTGAGAATAGGAATCCGGAGGCTATCCACTGAGTTCTCCTCTAACTGCACTATACGAGAGTGCAGCCTGCAACACCCTCATCCTTATACCATCGCATAACTACATTTCCTGGACTGATTGTACGCAATCATGTCGGTTTCGTCTATATACCGAGAGTCCTATTCGCGTATAGCCATCTTTGCTGCCAGAAGCATCGCAGCGACATTCCGTAGCAATCCTGAATGACACGAGGTACGCAGTCGCTCAAACCCTGGGTCATTGGAGTTGTAAAAACCGGGAGTCTCGGCTGGAACCTGGTATAGCTCTGACCAGGCTTGAGCCTGGACTCCGGCTTCTAATTGGGATAGACTTGCCATATATCGCGTCTTTTGTCTCTACACCTGTGTCAGTGAGCAAGATATGTTTCCCTGTGTGTTATAATCGCTGCTCTCCCCTATCATCAATGTTGTCCGCTCATTGTAACCCATCATCACACATGGAGGAAGGCGCAACGTATGCGTGTAAACATTGCTCTGGCCCAGATTGACATCCAGTTTGGTCTCCCATCCGCAAATCTGGCCCAGGTGCGTCAGGTAGCAACCATGGCTGCTGCCCAGGGCAGCACATTGCTCGTTCTCCCCGAGCTATGGGCAACGGGGTATGATCTACAACGCGCCCATATTCTGGCGGATGACCCCGGTACAGGAATGTTTGCCGATCTCGCGGCGCTGGCTCGGGAACACCAGATTGCCATTGCTGGCTCGACTCTGGCTCGACGCACTGATCGCCCTACCAATACCGCAACCGTCTATAGTGCTGATGGCCGCCTGCTGGCAACCTACGATAAACTGCACCTCTTCGGCCTCATGCACGAGGACGATTACCTGGCAGCAGGTACGGCCCTGTCGGTCTTTGATGCCCCCTGGGGCCGGAGTGCCCTGGCGATCTGTTACGACCTGCGGTTCCCTGAACTTTTTCGTACCTACGCGCTGCGTGGCGCGCAACTGATTATCATTCCCGCTGAATGGCCCTTACCGCGTCTGGAACACTGGCGCACGCTGATTCGTGCACGTGCCATTGAAAACCAGTGTTTTGTCATTGGTGTCAACCGCGTTGGCACCGATCCGCATAATACCTTCGCCGGTCATTCGCTCGTCGTTGATCCCTGGGGCGAGATCCTCGTTGAAGGTGGCACCGAGCCAGAACTACTGTATGCCACTCTGGATCTGAGCCTGATCGAGGCTATTCGTGCCCGCATACATGTTTTTACTGATCGACGTACCGATATGTATGACTCTGGAACTGGCTAACGTATACGTGTTTGCCTGGAGTACCGATTTCACTATCCGTTGGCACTCGTAATGCCCCAGATAACGCCACTCGTTGCCACAAATTGTCGGTACCCGCTGGTGGGAGCGCTTCCAGGCTGGTTGCTACCAGCGCTCCCAGCAGTGCCGCGATCACACACGTTTGCAGGCGAAACGACAGGCTATGCGGGCTGAAGATGGATCCCGGTACCAGCAGCAAAGTCAGAAATAGCACAACGCTACAGACCAGGAACATCGTCCCTGAACCTTCCCACGAGCGGGTCGTGCCACCAATGGTATAGGTATGTTGTCCCCAGCGTTGGCCCACAATCGCCGCCAGCGCATCACCCCAGGTCATCGCCATCGTCCCCGCCACAGCAATCGCTGCATGGTCAGCAGCACTATCTGTGCGCCAGAAAACCAGAAAGAGCAGCGTTACCGATAGCGCAAAATAGACGGTACCGAATGTGCTATGTGTGGCGTCCATAGCTTGAAAAACCCGGCAGCGGTAAAAATTGAGCACAATAAACGTAGCAAAGGGCACAACACCAATATACCAGGTATCAAACAGTGCCAGAATACCAAACACCCACATCCCCGCACCAATATGAATGAGCTTGCGAGTAAAATCTTGAGGAAAGCCGAACGTACGACGCATGACCTCGGTGGTAGTCATCAGCACTGCTGCATACACATATGATAGCCCTAACCAGGGATGTCAACGGTTGTCATAACGTAACAGTATCGATCATCACTATTCTCGCCCCCTATTCTAACGTGCTGACGGCTAAAAGTCAATGTATGCACAGAAGCGCGAGGCGTCTTCGCGTCTTCGCGTCTTCGCGTTAGACAGCGGTGTCTCAATCTATCGCCGCCTCGATCAGCGCCACACCAACCATCCACGGCGCACGCTCCAGGTCAAGTAGCGCAGTGCTGCTGCGTAGATGTGCTACCAGCGGTGGAGAGTTCGCGCATTCCGCAATGCCGTCAAGTGGCAGTTCAACCGTCTGCGGCTCGTTGTTCATCAGCACCCGCTCGCGAAGCGGCTGATCGGCGATCCAGATCTCCACCTCGCGCCCGATCGGGCCGAAGAGCCGCAGCCGCAGCGTGCCACATGAGCCACGCAGCCGCACCCGGCCCTGCCCGAGCGTCCAGCGGCCCTGCGGCAGATCGAAGGTGGCGGGTGCAAAGCCTTCATAGTGGCCCAGTGCCAGCGGGTTGCCCGGCACAACCTGCGGTGGTGGCGCAGTGCGGGCCGTATGCCAGGCCCAACGATAGATGTCGTTGCTGTCACGTCCATAGCGATCAATGGTTGCCAGTGCATCCCGCGCTGTCTCAGCATCGCTCAACAGCGTCGCGGTCTGGATGCGCATGGCATGCGCGTACAGGTTGCGATCTTCCTGGGCAGTAGCCTGCTCATACAACGCCAGTGCCCCGGCAATATCGCTCTGTGCCAGCGTCGTGTCGGCCAGGCTAATCCAGCGCAGGGCATTGGTGGGATCGGCCAGCCGCGCATGCTCAAACAGTGCCAGGGCTGTCGTTGTATCGCTATTCGCCAGTGCCCGTCGTGCCGGAGCAGCATAGCGTTCGCCTGCCATCCAGCTCAGGTAGCGCCTGCTAAAGATCAGGCCCAGAAAGACCAGGCACCCCGCCAGCGCCAGGATCGTCCGGTGGTCGCGTAATAAGCGCCCCAGCCGTCGCCGTACCAGCGTCAGTTGTACCACTGTATACGCACTGAATGGGATCAGCACGACGACGATCGGCAGGCGCAAGCGGGGGTGCGCCACCGTAACCGCCGATAACAGCACACTAAAAGCCACCCACAGCGCCACCGGCAGCGCACGCCGCCAGGACGGGGTAAAACACAGGCCGATAGTACCGGTTAACATAATAAACACATACTGCGTGTCGGCAATCCAGGTCAGCCTGAAAGGGTTTTCGCCAGCACCCACCACGACCAGTTCATCGCGGGGACTGATCGTTACCAGTTCCCCGGTTGCAAAGTTGCGCAATTGGAGTGCGAACAGCGATGCCACCTTGTAGCGCATCCGGCTGATGAACAGCCATGGATTCTCGGCAATGCGTTCCAATGTCATCTGTACTGCCAGTGTCTGCCGATCGGCCAGATTATCAACCGCTGCCAGCCGTGCCTCGCCCGCCAGTCGGTCGTCCTCACCCTGCACCGTGCCATACCACATGCTGATACCTCCATTGGTGTCCACCAGGATGAGCCGCTCATGCACCAGATAGTTGCGTATTGTCCAGGGTGCAATGGTCACGACTGCTCCCAGCAGCAGTCGTCCAGTCAGCACGAGCCGTTGCCGGCTGGTCACATGTGCCGGCTGGCGTGTGGCCGGGACAGATAGTGGCTCGGCAGCGATTGTGGTGGTCAATAGCACCAGCAGGGCGCTGATCGGAATAAAGAGCAGCGCGGTGGCGCGGGTCAGTGTGGCCAGGCCCAGCAGCACACCGCAGAGCAATGCGATGCGGTGGTTAGCAGTGACAACCACGCGTACCAGCAACCCCAGCGCCAGGATCATCAGTGCAATAAATAGCGCCTCGGCAAACAACACGCTGCTAAAACTGGCGAGGGGGATGAACAGGGCCGCAATCACGCCGCTCAGCAGCGCCACGTTGAAGCGCTCGAACAGCCAGTGGCTCAATACTATAACCGTCAGCACGCCCAGGCTGCTCAATATAGCCTGGCCCAGCAACGCCAGCGAGACATTCGTTCCGGTTGCAAAAAACAACAGGGCCAGGAATACCGGGTACAGCGGTGGTCGTAGCCATTTGCCGGTGTCGTGATAGCCGCCCTGCATGATATGGAGTGCTGCCCGGTAGTACTCTTCTGGGTCAGCCGGCGGTACTGCGCCACTTTGCCCCTGAAGCCACCAGAATGCCAGACGCAGGAGCAAGGCCTGGATCAGCACCAGTGTCACCGCCCACCAGTCGCCTGCATCCCAGCGCTGCGGTGCGCGTGTGGCGGCGGCTGCCGGTGCCCCGATGCGTTGTTGCTGGTAGCTGCTCATTGTTGGTTCAGCGCTTGCTCGTTGTTATAGCTCACCTGCCGTACCAGGAGCAGATCATCGGCATCGGCAACAATTTCCCACTCTGGCGCAGCGCGAATCCGGGCCACAAAATCGCTGCCCTGCAGCGCGCTGGCACGAGTGTCTATAAATAAATATTCTGCCCGTTCCAGCGGCGGAAACATCGGGCCATGCGGCAGATAGTAGATATAGCGACGAGGCATCATGCGCGGCGCGAGGAACGAAGTCACGGCCAGTGACGCATCGGGTGGCACCATTGCGCGTATCTCTTCCATCAGGGCAATTCGTGCGGGTTCTTCGCGATAGAGAATGGTGGTGACAACCGGGTTCTTGAGCAGCATGTTGATCACGAGTGCGTACACGACGAAACCGGCCAGCAGATATGCGGATGCAAAGAGGCGAAGATGTGCAGATACGCGGATGCGCGGATGCGCGGATGTGTGGATGCACGGATGCGCGGATGCTTCTCGCTGCGCCGCCCCCTGGTGTGAACGTCGGGCTATCCACCAGCGCCACAGCCGCGCCCCACCGATGATCGCCGCCAGCACCAGGCCTGGAATCACCAGCGCCTGGTATTGCTCGCGGATGGTGTATTGAAATACTCGCGTTGATAGCAAATTCATGGCAATGATTGGACTGGCGAGCAGGGCTACATCTGGTGCCAGCAAAGGCAAGAACGCCAGTGGCAGCAGCATCAGTACCAGGTAGGTCAGTTTCGGTGGGGTCAGCATCAACTGTGCCATCTGAACCGGCCGGGTGACGATGGTGCGCACAATCTCGCCCGTGCTGTTGCCCAGGTGCGAATAGTAGGCCAGTTGGGGACTGGTGCCCGGCCAGGTTTCGTCATACGACTGCCCGATTGTTCCGGCCTGGGGTTGATAATCGTCGCGATAGAATGCAGGCACAATCACTGAGGTGGACACATAAAACCAGGTTAGCCCCAGCAGCAGTGGTGGCAGCACCCAGCGCCAGCCCATGCGCCACAGCCCGGCCAGAATGCCGAACATACACACCACCAGCGATACATCGGTGCGCGTGGTGAGCGCCAGCGCCAGCAGTGCCATAGACCAGATCCAACGGCGTTGCTGCAACATATAGAAGGCACCCAGCAGCGCCGGAATCGCCAGGGTGCGCGGTTGCCAGGGCGCGCTCATGGTCACAAACCAGAGCGAGGGATAGAGCAGATAGATTGCCGCCCAGCCGATGCCCGCCAGACGCGAGTTGGCGAATCGATCCCGCGCAATGCTATACACCGGCCACGCGCCCAGCGCCATAAACACCGCCTGGAAGAAATTCAGCGTCAGAGCGGATGGAAATAACGCATAGAACGGTACCAGCAATACAATCGCTGGAATAAAATCCATCCCCCACAGATGATCGGTGTGGCGATAGTGCGAGATTTCCAGGAAGTGCCCCTGGGTCGTATTCCAGATCGACTGCTGATAGTCGATCTGATCATAGCCCTGACCCCAGTGTACATACTTAAAAGTCAGGCCACCAAACAGGATCAGTGTATACAGTACCAGCATGCCCACCAGTACCAGGTGCGCGTGTCGCTCCATCGTCAGCAGCAGCCGTCCGCTGATTGTGGTGGGCCAGCTCAGGATACTGTTTCGACGCTGATTGCTGTTCGCCGATTCCCAGGAACGGCTCGATTGTTGTTCCCCTTTTTGTCGCGTTATCTCACGCATGACACCTCATACCTATGATGCGAGGATGCGAGGATGCGCGGATGCGCGGATGCGCGGATGCGCGGATGCGAATTCGCCTCGCGCCTCGCGCCTCGCGCCTCGTCGCCTCGCGCCTCGCGCCTCGCGCCTCGTCGCCTCGCGCATCCGCGCCTGAAGTTTACGTCATCGGCGAGCGAATGATGCGCAGCACCCACAGATCGAGCGCCGACACCAGTGTAAACAGATAGATTGTAATGATCAACACCCGGCCCCACCGTCCTCGCCGCCAGTAGCGTTCGGCATAGATCGCCCAGCACATGCAGATGGCAGGAATAATAAAAAAGAGTTGCTTATCGACCATAGAGATCCGATATCCGGCAACCATAAAGATCAGGCTTACCGTGAACCATGCTGCCAGCGCCGCCCAGACTACCGGACGCTGCCGAAAAGCCAGAAAGCCCGGAAGAACAAACAGCAGTGGGATCATCAAGCCATAGTACAGATAATCGTTCGGCCACATGCGGTAGTCCAGATGGGGAATATAACTGAGCATATATTCGCCAAAAGGTGCCCGCTCGACGCCCACGCTTTCCGGGCCATATTTTGCCAGGTTGAGCATATATGGAATGGTGTGATCGATGATCGGCATAATGTACTGCCCATAATAAATCAGCAGCGATAGCAGCAGCGCCGCTATAGAAGCGAGCGTGAATGGGCGTAACCCTACCAGTACCTCTTTGCGAGCCGGGTTGCGGCGCGTAACCAGCCACAGGATCGGAATGAACAGCAACACAAAAAAGCCAGTAAACACCCCGGTTACGGTATAGAACAGCAGTGATCCCAGCGTAAAGAACGTAAGCAGAGCAAATGGCCCTGGACGATGCAACCTGCGCCAGGCGATGATCGCATATGCGATTGCCATCAGCGTCCACCACAGCCCAAACGTGGTGGGTATGTTGCCCCACGAATGCAGCAGGAAGGTCACAGGTAGCACGGCATACAGCACCGCCGCAAGCAACGCACCACGCTCACTCAAGCCGCTTTTGCGCGCCAGCAGGGCAATAACAAACACGCGGCTGCAATCCAGCAGGGCGCTAAACATATTCGCAGTAAAGGCCATCGACCAGGGCAGCAAGGCGAAACTGGTGGCAAACATATGAAAGTAGGGCGAGTAGGGAATGACCGGCTTCTCGGTGCCCCATTCGGCCACCGGCATCGTCAGTTCGTTCAGCGGATTGTTGATGCCATACATCACTGGCAGCAAACCCTGAAAGATCCAGCGCACCTTGTCCATGTGCCAGTTGACATCAATGCTCACAAAGTAGGGATAGAGCATGCCGCCAACTTTGAACCAGTAGCTCACGAAAAAAGCCAGCAGCAAGGCATTAATGAAAAACGGCCATGGATTGCGTAACGAGAATAGCGCGAAGAGTCTGGCAGATGGTTGCGTCTCAGGCCTGTGCCTACGACCGGAAGACAGCGCTTCCGCACCGTCGCGTCCCTCAACCGGCACACCAGCCGCACGGAAAGTCCATTTGAGTAGCGGACGTACGATCAGCAGCAGTAGCAGGCTCCACAGCGCCAGCCATGCCAGGCGCGGCAGCATAAAACTGGTGGGATAGCGATGGACAGTCAAGGCCCACCCGCCCAGCATGACCAGTGCGATGGGGGCCAGGATGGGTACCCACGGCTGTAGCGTGGCCCACCATGGTGGCTGTCTACTGCTCATGGACGCTGGCAGCAGCAGCAGCAGACAGGCATAGAGCGCCATGGTCAGGATCAGGCTGGCAAACAACGTACCCCACGGTGGCAATAGTAACCAGCCATCACGGGTGCTGGTGGGTGCAACCACGACGTTTGACACAAACATACCTAACGGTCGCGGATCGGCGAACGTGTTCGATCGCAGGGTCAGCTCCAGGTCGCCACCACGCATCAGCGTCGATGGGATGAGCAGGCTGATGCGACGCGTGCTGCCATCTTCGGGCAACTGCGCCAGCAACGTCTCATTCGCATACACTCGCGCCTGAAGCGGCTGACCGTCGGGATGCTGCGTGACGACAGTGAGATCGACCTGCCAGGTACCGCGCCCCAATCCAGGCAGCGATACCGCACTCTCCGCTTGTGTCCAGCGGTAGGTGCGAGCAGGGTTTAACGTGATCTGTCCGACCAGTCCAGGTACGGGATCGGGATTCCCCTCGAGCGAAGGCACCAGACGTAGCGTCACCTGATCCTGGGCCATAATATTGGCCGGAATAAGCGCCACAAAAAACTGATTGGCTGGCCCCCAACGAGCCATGCGCACCCGCAGATCATTTGCCGCCAGCGCCGTTTCGATCAGGGCATCGACCGGTTGGCCATCGGCCACATACACGGTTGCCATCCAGTCACCTATGCGCCGGCCTGGTATGTCAAGCGTTATGCGATCCGTGGGCCAGGGTAGCGTCTCGCCCATACCGGCCATATCGACCTCGCGATCATGAAAATTGCGCAGATAGGCCGAGTCATAGCGCCCGCCCAGGTCAATAAAAATAGTCGGGCGCACGCGATAGACCATAACCAGCGTAAGCAGGAGCAGGAACAGCAGCACCAGCGGCGGCCAGAGGCGTTGCTCCTGCCATATCGGGCGCACCAGCGTGCGGTTGGTGTGGCGAGTTTGCGGTAAAACGCGTTCTGCAAGCGAACGTGCCATATGCTCGTATTCCAATACATTCCATCCGTTGTCGGTGGCGATGCTCGCCGACAGCGGTTGATCGCAAACCTTTTACGTTCAGGACATGCAACATTCAGGCAACGAGAGCGCATGTTTAGCGTCTGTAGCAACGCAAAAGGAGCGTGCAATCTCGTCAGCAACCAGGTGGGAACGGCCACCAGATCCTGTCTGTCATACATACAGGTTGAGATTGTAACAGAAATGACTGTGGACGCAAGAGGATCGACCTTATAATTGGCTGAAAGGAAGGTGGTACTGGTTCCAACATGGCGGGCGATAGTCAGTCTATTGCCAATGATGCGATATGCTGCTACGCTACACTGTAGCGGATAGAATAAGCTGCAAGGATGGTGCTGGAGTATGCAGGCAAAACAGTTACCGTTGGATCTCGTGTCAGATGATCCATCAGAATCAGCACACGCCACTGGCGCGGCATTTAACGATCCCGCCTTTGCAGGGAACAAACGTCTTCCTATTCATCGCTGGGTACCCTGGATCGCTGGGTTTTCCAGTGATTTCGTGCGCCAGGCTTTGCACACCTATGTCCATCAGCGTAGTACCATTCTTGACCCATTTGCGGGTGTTGGTACTACACTGGTTGAAGCAATTGTTGGTCATCATGACGCGGTTGGGTTTGAAATTAATCCCTATGCCGCGCTGGCCTGCCGGGTCAAGCTGCATGCCTATCAGATTGCAACTGAGACTTTACATAATGAGATTGTGCGGTTTCAGGAATTTTACCGCGAAAAAATGGTTGCAGGCTATACCCCCTGGAGCATGAGTCCGGCTGGTTTTAAAACCCGCTCCGACTTCTATAGTCCTGATGTACTGTATAAAGTTTTAATCGTGCAAGATTTTATAGCCACTATTCAAGATGTCAGCATCAAAGATCTGTTTAACATTGCGTTTGCGGCAACGATGATACGGTTCTCAAATTATTCCTATGAGCCAAGTCTCGGACGGCGTGCCAGTGCGGGCAAGGAAAATATTCATGATTTCCCGGTGGCCCAGACTATCATAGATAAATTGACCGAAATGGAAGAGGATGTAATCTGGCTGCAGAACCACCTGGCAGATCATAAGCCGAAGATACACATCATTCATGACTCGTTTTTCAACCAGGAAGCTCATCTAGAGCCAGATTCTGTTGACATGATTATCACTTCACCGCCCTATCTAAATAATTATCACTACAACCGCAACACACGTCCGCAGTTGTACTGGCTCGGTTATGCCGAGAAACCTCAAGATCTGAAGGCACTTGAAGCGGCCAATTTTGGAAAATACTGGCAAACGGTACGCGAACTGCCGACCGTAGAGTTAGCATTTACGCTTCCTGATACTGACATTGTTGAACGATTGGAGCAGGTGCGTTCCTGCCATCCCGAACGAGGCATATATGGTGGTCATGGGTGGGCCAATTATGCGGCGACCTACTTCAATGATTGCTATGTTTTTGCCAGAAGTATGCAGCGGGTTCTCAAACCTGGTGGCACCGCTCTTATTGTGATTGGTAATAGTATTCTTCAAGGAGTTTTCATGCCTACCGATCAGTATCTGGCAAAAATTGCTGAGATGGCTGGTCTCGATATTGTCAACATAGACATTCCGCGTACTACCCGTGTCGGAAATAGCATTATCCAGTCTGATGTGCGTGTAGCCAGGGCGCAGAAATCTCATCAGCTCTATGAGGCGGTTGTTGAACTACGGAAGCGCTGATTCGTTTAAAAAGCGTTCTATTTTGGCAAGTACATGTTCTAGTGGAGGAGAAGCACCAGTCAGGTTCTTTGTCTATATCCGGCCGGGGTGTACAACATCCCATTCTGAGCGAGCCTGATTATAGCGCCCTGAACCAGGATCATGATGGCCAAAACCATCTACAATCACGTTCCAAAGTGGCAAATAATGCCTGATAAGCATGGCTTCCAAAGGTACAATCAAATCACCTTCGAGATCACCGAGAATAACGAAGCGGCATAAAAAATCGTTAATCTCGAGATTGGTTACTTGATGAATACTCATTCGATGTTCAACCAGTCGGCGATACAATGCCGATGTAGCTGAAGTAGTAGTTCGTCCAGTACGCCAGCCTGCTGGCACGGCCTTGCCAACATAGATCGGCTGTACACAGGCTCCGTGGTTCAACGCAGCAATCTTTGCATATGGTTCGTAGTTGCCTATGTAGTACAATGCATAGCCTCCTGTCCCCAAAAATCGTTCTTCTGGTAGCGGTTGTATCGGAGTTGTGGTAAAAATGTATAAGTTTCAGAGAGTACGCCTGCAAAAGCAGGAGAACGAAAAATGTGCGGCTCAAGATTTATGGTCATTCGCAACCTGGCTTGAATGTTCGTAGCCATTATACGTTGCCTATATGATACACCTACCTACATCCTACGGCGAACTACGTCTGCCATTGGGCGAGGAGAGAGAACCCACGCTCCTCTTTCCTCTTCCATCACTCCTCCCGCTCAGCGCCTTCAGCAATTCAGATAAGCCAGCCTGGATCTGTTGTTGTGTACGGTAGTGTAGCACGTTTGACGACAGGTTTTGATCCGTGTCTGCATTGAAGTATAGTAGATATTGTGCTATGATAGTATCGAGTTCCGATAACGGGAGTCGATAATGATACCTATCCGCATCGAGCAGTTAACACTAGATCGCAACCACCAGCGCGTGTTGGAGGCAGTCACACTTCAGGTGGCCGCTGGCGAGATTGTCTGCTTGCTCGGAGCCAGCGGCAGCGGCAAGAGTAGTCTTCTGCGCTGTATCAACCGCCTCACCGAGCCGCCGCTGGGTACCGTATTCCTCGATGGCACCGACGTGTGTGCTATGAATGTTCTCGCGTTGCGGCAGCGGGTGGGCATGGTGTTTCAGCAGGTGACGCTGTTTCCGGGCACAGTGGGCACCAATGTCGGCTATGGCCCGGCCTTGCATAAACGGACGTTAGCCCCTGCCGATATGACGCGCTTTCTGGATCTGGCCGATTTACCTGCTGACATTGTGACGCAGAATAGCCAGATGCTATCGGGCGGGCAGGCGCAGCGTGTGGCCCTAGCGCGCACGCTCGCCACCGAACCGGCCATCTTGCTGCTCGATGAGCCAACCAGCGCCCTCGATCCGCTCGCTACGCGCCATATCGAAGCCACCATGCTGAAATTGCGGCAAACGCTGGGCTTAACCATGCTATGGGTGACACACAGCGCCGAGCAGGCGCGGCAGGTTGCCGACCGGGTGTATCTCCTGGATCAGGGCCGGATTGTGGATACTGGCACGCCGGAGCATCTGTTCCGGGCGGGTAGTCAACACCGCACTGCACTGTTTGCCGCCGGGAAAATGGACTAAGGAGCCTATCCGAATAACCCGGCAGCTTACAGCATTATGGCTTTGCGAAACTATTGATTTTATCCGAATTCAGTTATTCGGATTGGTTCTCAATGATGATGCCTGACCTCTTGCTAATGAGCGAATTCATGCGGCTGTTAACGTCGCTCACACTGGTGCTGCTGGCGATCCTGATCTCACGTTGGCAAGCCCTGGATCTGGAAAAGCAGATGCTGGTGGCCGTTGGGCGTGCCTTTGTACAGTTAACGTTGATTGGCTATGCGCTGACGGCCATTTTTGCCCAGGATAATCTGCTGCTGGTGCTGTTGATTATCACGATCATGACCGTGATTGCGGGCTACACTTCCGGGCAGCGGGCACGGGGCATACCGCACGCCCGCTGGTTGGCGCTCCTTGCCATTGGTGTGGGCACGACGTTAACGCTAGGCCTACTGATCGCGTTGCAGGTGTTTGCCCTGACTGCCGCGACGGTCATCCCGATTGCGGGGATGATCATCGGTAACGCGATGAATGTCTGTTCGCTGGTGATGCGGCGTATCCAGGAGGAATTCAATGGTCGTCGTCAGGAAATCGAAACGGCGCTGGCGCTGGGCGCAACCTCGCGTCAGGCGGCGGAACCGTACCTCAAGACCGCGCTGCAAAGCGGCCTGATGCCGATCATCGACTCGACCAGGACGGTAGGGTTGATCCAGCTACCGGGGGCTATGACGGGCATGATCCTGGCTGGTGCCTCGCCCATCGCGGCGGTGCAGTTGCAGATCATCGTGATGTATATGTTGATCGGCGCGGCCGCCTTCACCGGTCTGGTGGCGGCCTTTCTTGCCTATCGGCAGTTTTTTAGCGCCACCCACCAGCTGGTGCTGCCGCAACCCTGAAACACGAGCAGCGCCTATGCTGTGGCAATTCTTTTTAGGCTTTGTTAAAATCCACATCTTGCATCACGCCGCCCAGGAACCAGTCTATGGCACGGCATTGATGGCCGAGTTGTCTCGGCACGGCTATACGTTAAGTCCCGGCACGCTCTATCCCATCCTGCACAGCCTGGAGCGAGCGGGGTATCTGCGAGCCGAGGAGCGGGTGGTGGCCGGGCGGGTGCGCAAATATTACACGATCACCGCAGCCGGCCAGCAGGCGCTGGCCGATCTGCGCCCCAAAATCGCTGAACTGGTGGCAGAAGTGCTGGCCGATAGCCCGCCCGATCACACTGACCCGCACGACGCCGGGCAGGATGCTGGTGCGCTGGAGGGATGAAGGTAGGCGGAATGCCGTTCATTGTCAGGCCGCGTATGGTTTCATAACCAGGACGGGTGACCTGACCTGGACTTACGTCCTTACAGTTGCACGACAGCGCCGGACTCGCACTGGCTTCGCTTTGGAGCCTTGCCTGTTCAGGCAGTGGCACCCTGATCAAGGTAGAATAGAGTGAGGCACGCGATCGGGCCTGGTTGCCCCTTTCTATCGTTGTAGACATCCTGGAAAACACTGAAGCTAGATAAGGAGTATGTGATGTGTACGAGACCACAACCGGTGCCGTCAGCAGCGCGATATGACACAATTCATGTCCGTCCCATGCAGGACACAGAAGCATCCGCAGTTCGGGCACAGGCGCATCAGGCTTTTCGCAACCTGTTTGAGCGCATCGTGTTTGAGCTTTCACCGCACACGCTGGTGGCCGAGCGCGATGGGACGCTGGTGGGCGCGATTGTTTTGAAGATTCGCACGCTACGCGGCAGGCAGCTGGGCGAAATCAGCTGGTTGTTCACCGCACCAGCAGCACGCGGGATTGGAGCCGGGCAGCATCTGGTCGATGCCGGTCTGGATTATCTGGCTGCACAAGGCGTGGATACGGTCTATACCTTTGTGGAAGGTGACAATACCAGTTCCAGCAAACAGTTTACCAACCGCGGGTTTGTGCGGTTTTCGCCCCTGGCCCAGGTGCGACACTTTGGAGCCGCACTCCCGCGGTTGTGGGTGCGCAGTGGCTTTGCCTTTGCCTACGGGCATTTTCTGTATGTCCGCCCTGCGACTGCTCCGGTGTCTACACCATGGGTTCACTGGTTGTATGTGGCTGGCTTCCACGCGCTGGTGCTGGCACTGGTACTCAAATGGCAGGCCGATCTACGCTTTTACCTGCAAGCAGTGCTGGCTCTGGTGGTATTGCTGATCGTGCGCGGGTTGGCGATGCTGGGCACGGCACGCTGGCTCGGTCTCCGTGCCGAGTTTCGCGCCTGGGAAGCGGGCGGTTTAATCAGCCTGCTGATTGCGCTTGCTGGTGGTCTCTGGATGTTGCCTGGTAGCGTTTACCCGATTAGCGATCAGTGGCGCTACCGTGACGAGCGGCGGCGGTTGGGCATCATCAGCTTTGTGGGCGGCCTGGTGGTGGTGCTGGCGCTCTGGAGTCTGCTTCCCCTGCGCACCCTGGCACCTGAGCTGCAGAACGCGGCAGCTCCATCCTACATAGCGCTGGTGATTGTGGATGTCGGGCTGCCTTTCTTACGCAGCTACAACGGCTACCGCGTCTGGCAGTGGAGCCGACTGGCCTGGCTCCCGCTCGCGGTTGGCCTGGCCGGGTATATCGGCTGGATCGTAACAGGATGAGATCATCGTGCGGTACGGCAGCGTAGTGTACTCGTCTGCCGTAGCCCACGGATAGAGCAACCCTGTTATCATGTCAATCTGGCGGCTTCAGCCTGCCTGGAGCGAGACCAGGCGTAAGCCGGGACACCGGTGCTTCACCTTTGATGAAGAATAGCTATAGGCATCAGAAGAACGTACTACACCATTATCCCCGGTTTCCGCTGAGTTATACCGTTTCGACGTGACCCTTCGGCATGTGCTTGCCATTCGTCCTCCAACAAGACTGCGTCTCGGCGGGGGTGCGGGGGCCGCAGGCCCCCCACATGTTTCTTTTCTGGTGCGGCGCGGCTTCGCCGCGCCGCACCAGAAAAGGAGATTTCGGAGGAGGGGCGTTGCATGCAAGGCCGCTACCCGCCCCTCGACATCTCGTTCCAGGGGAAGGCTCGTGGTCGTATGCGCAAGCGTAAGACAGACCACAGGATGCAGAAGGTCGAAGTCAAATTGGTATGATATGCACCGCAGACCTTGCACTTCACGTCTCACCGATGCAACTGCTGCACGGTTTCGGCATCCAGGCGCTTGATTACCGCCACCAGCAACTTGACCGTGAGATCAAAGTCGTCGCGATGCACGATCCCGGCATGGGTATGGATGTAGCGTACCGGCGAACCAATCACCAGCGAAGGCACACCAGCACGGAAGATATGCACTCTGCCCGCATCGGTGCCTCCACCAGGCATACGGTCAAACTGGATGGGAATGTTTTCGTCCGCAGCCGTATCAATTACCAGATTCCGCAGGCCAACGTGTGGGATCATCGTGCTATCATACAGCAGCACCACAGGCCCCTGCCCCAGTTTGCACTCGGCTTCGTCGGGCGTTACACCGGGCATATCACCCGCAATGCCGGTCTCAAGGATCAAACCAATATCGGGCGTCAGCACATTGGCCATCGTTCCTGCGCCGCGTAGCCCGACCTCCTCCTGGACAGTGCCAACAGCGTCAACGATGTTGGGGTGCGCCTGTCCCTGTAGCTGGCGCAGGGTTTCAATCGCCAGGGCACATCCGAGACGATTGTCCCAGGCCTTGGCCATCAGTAGTTTCTCGTTGTGCATAGCTGTGAAGGGACAGATCGGCACCACCGGATCCCCCGGTCGCACGCCCCAGGCCTCAGCTTCAGCCCGCGAAGCGGCCCCGATGTCAATAAACATATCTTTCTTGTCTATCGGTTTTTTGCGTTCTTCGAGTGGAATAATGTGCGGTGGCTTCGAGCCGGTCACGCCGATAATTGGACCGGTGCGTGTGTAGACCTCGACTCGCTGGGCCAGCATCACCTGTTCCCACCAGCCGCCCAGTGTCTGAAACTTCAAAAAACCTTCATCGGTGATCCGGGTCACCATAAACCCTATTTCGTCCATGTGACCGCCAAGCATAATCTTGGGGCCACTTGCCTGTCCGACCTTGCGGGCGGCAATGCCACCGAGATTGTCGGTCATGATTTCTCCCAGTGGCTCCAGGTAACGGCGCATAACCTCTCGCACGGGTTCTTCATAGCCGGGAATACCCGGTGCCTCGGTAAGCTCGCGCATCATTGCTATTGTTTCGTCCATCACCATCTTTCTTTCATTCAGCAGAGTACATGATACAGGGTTCCAAAGAGGCCCAGAGTCGCATCCGCGACATCGATCTCTATTTAACGCAAAGACGCATCCACCCAGGCTTCTTCGTCAGCACGGGTGGTAACCAGGCCATCGAGCCGGGCGGCGCGGAGATCGCGCAAGAGTTCTCCAAGGTGCGGGCCAGGTGCAACGCCGTGTTGCTGCAAGGCGTGCCCATCGAGCAGGGGTGTAACCGGGCGGAGTTCAGCCAGATAGTAGTGCAGTATGTCGGGCATCGGTGGCGGCTCGGCGCAGGCAGCGACCAGCAGCGTGGCGGGGCTAAAGCGCTGCAACCAACGATCAATTTCGCTGGGACGCAAACCAGGTGCCAGCAGCGTATCGTACAATTCACGCACAACGCCAATTTCGTGCAGCACGCGTGCCGTTTCTTTCGGCAACCGATAGCGCTCCGCCAGCTCGTCTCGCTCACTGGCTGTCAGGTCATAGGTCAGCACCCCCGCATACACCTGTTCCACCGGAACCATCGCCGATGGCTGACGGCTGATCGCGAGCAGAACGCGATCACAGCGTTGCGCCAGGGCTGCACTCCAGCGTAGCGATGCAAAGATGTGCGGTGTGATACCCCAGGCGTCGGCCAGTTGGAGCACCGTAGCTGGCTGCGGCTCGCTCAGTGCCAGGCATAACTCGGTGCGAATGCGCTCTGGCGTGGTCGCCTCCAATCGATTGCGGGCCAGTGCCGCCTGCAACAACGTCTGGGTATGCGACTCCAGCCGCAGATTCAGGCGTGCCGCCAGTCGTACCGCGCGCAGCATGCGTGTCGGATCGTCATCAAAGCTCTGGTCGTGCAGCACCCGCAACTGGCGGATCGCCAGATCGTGTTGTCCCTGGAATGGATCAAGCAGCGGGGCCGGAGCCAGTTCCATCCCTACCTCCTGCACCGCCACGGCCAGTGCGTTGATGCTAAAGTCACGCCGCCCAAGATCGTGCACGATTGGTGCCGGCTGTACAACGGGTAATGCTGCCGGGTGTGGATAGGTCTCGATCCGTGCGGTTGCCAGATCGATCAGCAATGGCTCGGCTTTGTGCATATCAGAGGGGTTGGGCAGCGCAACGGTAGTGGTGCCGAAAGCAGCATGCGCCACTTTCACCTGCCCGCCCAGTTCGTCTGCCAGGATATGCGCAAATGCCGGTGCATTTCCCTCAATGACGAGATCCAGGTCGTGGTCAACGGTACGTCCCAGCAATAGATCGCGCACCACCCCACCCACTAGCCACAGTGCTATGCCGTGTGTGTGGGCAATCCTGGCAATTCGCACGAGCAACCTGTACAGTGGCGCATCCAGGCCAGTCGCCAGATCAAGCTGATCATTGTTCTCTGCTGGTATCACAAAGCGCATTCCCACCCAACGAGCCGGTAACCTTGCAATGACTCTCGGTGAACAGATGCACCGTGTATGTTTCGGCAGCACGCAAAGCTTGCAAGTGGCTGGACTGATTGTGGGCCACAAAGAAGACAATTGCGGCCAGGATCAGCAAAATAATGCTAATGATCGTCATGGTTCTCTCCTGTCTCTGATGATGTCGGATTCAGTGCGCATGTTCGTGGGCTACGTTCATCCCTATTATATCCTGAGCATCCAACAACTGGTTATCCCTGCATTGGCGTTGTCGTACTTTGAGACTGACGAGAGATCATCTGCCGGCGCTCGGCTCGCCGAATGCGCGTCTTCGGGTCAAACTGCCGCTCCAGTGTCAGCAAGCTAAAGTTGACCGTCAGCGCCAGCACTGCCAGCAGCAGCGCCCCGGCCCAGATCTTATCGTGGCGATTTTGCGAGATACCGTCGAACAGAAGCGTCCCCAGGCCGCCCGCACCGAACTTCGCGCCAATCGCTGCGATACCGATTGCGACCACCGCTGCAATCCGTAGTCCTGCCAGGATCACCGGCAACGCCAGCGGGAACTGGATGCGCCACCAGCGTTGCCAGGCGTTCATCCCCATCCCGCGTGCAGCGTCAATAATGGCTGGACTGATACTGTGCAGGCCGGCGATGATGTTGCGAACCAGAATAACCTGCACATAGATCACCAGTGCAATAATGACTGATCGCGTGCCAAGGCCAGAGAAGGGTAACAGCAAAATCAGGAGTGCCAGGCTCGGAATAGTATAGAGAATACTGAGTATCCCCATCACTGGTATGGTGAGCCAACGAAAGCGGGTGATCAGAATACCCACCGGCAAAGCAATCAGAATGCCTATCAATAGCGCAGTACCCGTCATATACAGATGGCCCTGCAACAATTCCCGGATCACTGCCGGGTTGTTACGAATATAACTCACCCGCTGCTCCTTCCGCTAGCTGAGTCACGGATATGTTCGAGCGAGAGAATACCAACGGCGCGAGCGTCGTGCAATACAGTCAACGCCTGGACGCCGGTACGGAGCAGTAACGACAGCGCCGACCGCAGATCATCCTGGGCATCAATGGTTGGTTCGCCGTTACGATGATAGTTGACCGGAATGTCGGCCATGGCTGACTCGACGCGCAGCAGGCTTAACTGGCGCACCATATCATCAGCACCCACCAGATTGTGGACAAAAGGGTTAGCCGGTTGAGTGAGAATGGTAAAGGGGGTATCGTATTGCACGATCTGTCCCGCTTGCATAATGACAATCTTGTCGGCCAGACGCAACGCCTCTTCCACATCGTGAGTCACAAATAGAATGGTCTTCTTCAGTTGCCGCTGCAAGCGCAGCATCTCTGTTTGTAGACCGGCACGGGTAATGGCGTCAATCGCCCCGAATGGCTCATCCATCAGCATCAGCCGGGGGTTGCCTGCCAGTGCCCGCGCCAGACCCACGCGCTGTTGTTGCCCGCCGGACAATTGCGATGGGTAACGGTCACGGTACTCGTCTGGCGGTAACTCGATCAGGGTCAATAGTTCGTCAACACGTGGTGCAATCTGTTCGCGTGACCATCCAAGCAGGGTTGGCACGACGGCAACGTTCTGGGCCACAGTCATATGCGGAAACAGCCCGACCTGCTGAATAACATAGCCGATCCGCTGGCGCAGAGTTGTTACCTTTACCTTGCGAATATCGACGCCATCAATATAAATGCGCCCGGTAGTTGGTTCATAGAGCCGATTGACCATTTTGAGCAGCGTTGTTTTGCCACAGCCAGATGGCCCCAGCAGCACAACAAATGATCCTTCTTCAACTTCAAAGCTGCAATTATCAACTGATGGGCGCACCATGCCGGCAAATTGCCTGGATACATTTTCAAAGCGAATTGCGCTCACGTTATACTCCTGTCCATCAGGGCGTTGTCTGCAGGAAGCCTTCCCGAATGAGAAAATCGCGGGCCACGTCTGCTGGTTCGCGCTGATTACCGGTGACCTCATAGTTCAGTTCCTGCATAACCCCATCAGTCAGTCGGGGAGCCAGTGCGTTCAGCGCATCGGCAATCTGAGGATGCGCCTCCAGCGTATCTCGGCGCACCACGGGAGCTACCTGGTAGGGTGGGAACATGTTCTGGTCATCTTCCAGCACCACCAGGTCAAAGGCACTGATTTCGCCGTCGGTACCAAAGGCCACGACCACGTCCGCATCGCCATTGACCAGGCCCTGGTACCGTAAAGCGCCCGTACCTACTGCACGATAGGCACGCAGATTAAAGTCGCCGTAGATTTTGCGTAACCCGGGTAGACCATCCTCGCGCTCCTGAAACTCGTCAGGACCGATCATGATCAGTTCACTGGCATGGGCCACCATATCTGAAATGGTGCTGATGCCCAGTTCCTCCGCCTGCTCACGGCGCATTGCCAGCGCCTGGGTGTTGCTCATCGGGGCCGGCTCAAGCCAGACCAGATTAAACTGTTCGGCATATCCGGCCGATACCTGGTCAAAAACGTCCTGCGGGTCGGTTGAGACCGGCAAGCCCAGCACGGTTAACAATCCCGTGCCGGTATATTCGGGATACAGATCGATTGCGCCGGCAGTAAGCGCTGATTGGGCAACCGGGGTTGCGCCCAGGTTCAGCCGCCGCTCAACGGTGAATCCCGCATCCTCTAATATCAGGGCATACATTTCGCCCAGGATAAACTGTTCTGGAAAATCCTTTGATCCAACACGAATAAGCGGTCTTTCTGCCGTTGCTGGCAGTTCACCATCGGGTGCATCGGTTTGTTCACCGGTCGTCTCTCCACCACATGCTGCCAGTACAACTGCCAGCAACACCAGTACGATCCATCCGGTATACATTCGTCTCATCTGCATCATTCCTTACTTTTCTCTTTACTACAGGTTACAGAATTGGTCTGCTGTGTTTTGCCTTAGCCTGTTGGTGGCTGAATAGCCCGTTGCAAGGCGCTCATGCTCATCTCAGCCAGCAGCGCCAGCAGCGCCACGGGTATCGCACCCACCAGCAGAATCGCGTTGTTATACATTGCAAAACCGAGCGTAATAAATCGTCCCAATCCACCCGCACCAATGAACGCCGCCAGCGTTGCGCTGGCAATCACCTCAACCGTTGCAGTTCTAATGCCGGCGATGATTACCGGCAGTGCCAGCGGGATTTCAACCTTGCGTAGTACCTGCCAGTTTGTCATCCCCATCCCTAGCGCAGCCTCACGAATGGCCGGGTCGATGGTGCGAAAGGCGGCATCGGTGTTGATCAAGATCGGCGGTAAGGCCAGGATCGTCAGGGCAATGGCCGCCGATTGGAACGAGAGGCCAGAATAGGGGATGGCTACAAACAGGATCGCCAGGCTGGGAATAACGCGCAGCGCGTTGAAACTGTTGATAAACGCCAGAGATGCCATCCGCGAACGGGATGTTACCACCCCTAGCGGCACACAGGTCAGAATACCGATGCCGAGTGCCACCGCCACGAGTAGCAGATGTTCGAGCGTGGCATTCAGCAAAGTGTCACGCCGCTGAATGGCATAGGCCAGCGCGTCACTAAAAACATTCACCGATGATGATCTTTCCGCAAACAGCCAGCATGTCGTGGCCTATGGTAGCTATTATGGCAAACATATTTTTTGAACCACTCTGGAAGGTTGCTGTGCCCTGGCTCTGGATCGGAGTGGGTAAAACGGTGACGTTCCTGACACAGAATCATGCTACCAACCACTGGTACCACGAACACCCTTGAATGGCCCGACGATGTCGCTGGTGATCCAGCCGCCATAAAAGTCTCCCGGTTGGGCCTGTACCAGTTCGCCATCCAGATAGCAGGCATCCATCAGGCTGGGATAAAATGCGATGTATTGCTTGATTGGCATAAACTCGCGTGTCGGATGTGCATAAAACCAGGCCGCATGCACGGCCGTTTTATCACCGACGCTGATAGTATAATAGCTGGCCAGGCCTTTCCATTCGCAGAAAGTTGTGTGCGAGGTTACGGTTAAATATTGTAGTTGCGTATCCGCTGGCGAAATATAGTACACCGGCGGGTGGCTGGTTTCCAGGACACGTATAGCCCGCCGTGTTTCGGCCAGGAGTACCCCGTTAAATAGTATCTGAATATGACGGGTAGACGGCTCCAATCGCGGCGGACGCGGATAATCCCATACCGACTCTTGCCCAGGGCCAGGTTCGATGCGCTGCGGTTTCATACAAGCTCCTGCTATGCTTTTGCACACTGGCTGTTGATCGACATTGTGGGGAGCAATGGGCTGACAGATCTTCGCTGCAGCAGGAATAGCCCGTAGGTTGGGGGCAACCCCAACATGCTACGTTACGCCAGACGTGTTGCAGGCCAGCGTTGTTTCTGTAATATCCAGTGTACTATCAACATTTCTCTATTGATATTACCATAGAATTGGGGAATAGGCATCAGGGAGAGACCAGAAGATCAGGGGAAAGTGAGCAGACATACACGGTTGTCCGGTCAGTTCGCCTTCCGAGGGAGGAGTGAGGGAAGAGGAACGTGGAGTGAAGAGTGCGGATTCCCTCTTCTCGCCCCTCCGAGGGAGGAATGGGGGAAGAGGAACGCGGAGCGCGGGTTCTCTCTCCTCGCTGCTCTGAGGGAGGAGTGAGGGAAGAGGAACGTGGAGTGAGTAGGGCGGGTTCTCTCCTCGCCCGATGACAAAGGTCTTGAAGCCCTGTCCTTTCTCTTTCCTCCTCTCCCTTTCCTACTTATCATGCTGTTCGACTATATGCAACAACTCCTGTGCTGCAACTGTTGCGGGCAATTTCCCCTCAATAACCGCCTGCTCGATCTGCGGGCGGATATTGATCACCCGTGGATCATTAAAAAAGCGGGTGCGCAGATGTTCCTCAACCATTGTGTAAACCCAGTCGAGAATTTGCATCCGACGGCGGTTCTGAAAAACGCCTGACTCGGTGGTTTTCTGCCGAAAATCTTTAATTACATCCCAGATCTCCGCGATACCTTCTCCGCTGACTGCCGAGCAGGTATAGGCCCGTGTCCGCCAGCCTTCGGTGGCAGGTGCAAGGTAGTGCAAGGCGCGGTTGTACTCGGTGCGGGCAGCCTGAGCACGGATTTTATTGTCACCATCAGCTTTGTTGATCAACAACGCATCAGCCAGTTCAATCACACCCTTTTTGATGCCCTGCAATTCATCGCCAGCACCGGACAACATCAACAGCAGAAAGAAATCGACCATGGAACGCACCGTAATTTCACTCTGCCCAACCCCCACGGTTTCAACCAGGACAACGTCAAACCCGGCGGCCTCACACACCAGCATCGTTTCACGACTCTTGCGGGTAACACCACCCAGCGTACCTCCTGTCGGCGAGGGGCGAATAAAGGCGTTTGGTTCGCGTACCAGCATTTCCATGCGTGTCTTGTCACCCAGAATACTGCCACGTGTTACGCTGCTGCTGGGATCAACTGCCAGTACAGCCACACGATGTCCCTGGTGGCACAGAAACACACCCAGCGCCTCAATAAAGGTGCTTTTGCCCACACCAGGGACACCGGTAATCCCTACCCGTATCGAGTTGCCCGTATGTGGCAGGAGCTGTTTCAGCACTTCCTGAGCCATCTCGATATGTGCAGGTGCATTACTCTCGACCAGTGTAATGGTACGTGCGAGAATACTACGATCACCCCTCAACACCCCCTGTACATGGTCGTCAACGGAGAGCTGGCGGCGGCGGTAGCGATGTTGTCCGGAGTGCGCTATTGAACGGGTACCGGGCATCCCGTCATGTCCACCCTCAACTCCGTGCATCACATTCGTTGTAAATTCATCGCCACCTTCAGGTGGCACCCATTCCGGTCGTTGTTTTTCTTGAGACATACGCTCTGCTATCTACACAATCGCACGACAGTACCGTCCACAGACGTTCCTGGGGGCACTGTCGGCACCATGGTTCTGGTGTGAACAGATCTGCGTTACACTGCTGTCAGACGATGGTTCAGTTCTTCGATCACCTTCTGCGCTGCAACGGGAATGACGGTGCCTGGCCCAAAAATAGCAGCGGCACCGTGCTGTCGCAGATACTCGTAGTCCTGAGCAGGAATCACACCGCCAATCACCACCATAATATCCTCACGGCCCAGTTTGCGCAATTCCTCGACCAGTTGCGGCAGCAGTGTCTTGTGACCGGCGGCCAGGGAACTGATCCCAACCACATGCACGTCGTTTTCTACGGCCTGCCGCGCCACCTCATCGGGGGTCTGAAAGAGCGGGCCAATGTCAACATCAAAGCCCAGGTCAGCAAAAGCGGTTGAAATCACCTTCGCCCCGCGATCATGCCCGTCCTGTCCAATCTTAGCGACCAGAATACGCGGGCGGCGACCTTCGCGCTGGGCAAACTCATCGGTCATCTTGCGCACTGTTGCAACTTCGTCGTCGTCACCAAACTCGGTGCTATAGACGCCCGAAATCGAGCGGATAACCGCTTTGTGACGCCCAAAGACCTTCTCCATAGCATACGAGATCTCACCGAGGCTGGCACGGGCGCGAGCAGCCTCGATAGCCAATGCTAACAGATTCCCTTCACCGGTTGCGGCGCTACGGGTAATCGCATCCAGAGCTGCCTGTACGCGTGCCTCATCACGCTCCCTGCGCAGGCGCTCCAGTCGTTGTATCTGCGATTGGCGTACAGCGGTGTTATCCACCTCCAGGATCTCAATCGGGTCTTCTTTCGGCAGACGATATTTGTTCACCCCTACCAGCGTCTCTTTGCCGGAGTCAATATGGGCCTGGCGGCGGGCAGCGGCCTCCTCAATACGCATCTTGGGCAGACCGGTTTCGATAGCCCTGGCCATGCCACCCAGGCCTTCTACCTCCTGAATGTGGCTCCATGCGCGCTGTGCCAGTTGACTGGTCAGTGTCTCGACATAATAGGAACCACCCCAGGGATCCAGAACATTGCAAATGCCGGTTTCGTCTTGCAGATAAAGCTGGGTATTACGTGCAATACGCGCCGAGAAATCGGTCGGAAGGGCAATGGCCTCATCCAGGGCATTGGTATGCAACGATTGCGTATGGCCGAGCGCAGCCGCCATCGCTTCGATGCAGGTGCGGGCGACGTTGTTAAACGGGTCTTGCTCTTGCAAACTCCATCCCGACGTCTGGCTATGGGTGCGCAAGGCCATCGACTTGTCGTTCTTGGGATTAAACTGCTTGATAATTTTGGCCCACAGCAAGCGCGCAGCGCGCATCTTGGCCACTTCCATAAAGTAGTTCATACCAATCGCCCAGAAGAACGAGAGGCGTGGTGCAAAATCATCCACCTGCATCCCGGCTTTGATACCGGTACGTACGTACTCCAGACCATCGGCTAGCGTATAACCCAGTTCAAGGTCAGCGGTAGCACCAGCTTCCTGCATATGGTAACCTGAAATACTGATACTGTTGAATTTGGGCATGTTTTGCGCCGTAAAGGCAAAAATGTCACCAATGATGCGCATCGAAGGCTCCGGCGGGTAAATGTAGGTATTACGCACCATGTATTCTTTGAGAATATCGTTCTGGATGGTGCCCGTCAGCTGGTCGTGTGAAACGCCCTGTTCTTCGGCAGCGACAATATAGAAGGCCATAATTGGCAATACTGCGCCATTCATCGTCATTGAAACGGACATTTGATCCAGGGGAATGCCATCGAACAGGATCTTCATATCCAGGATCGAGTCGATAGCTACGCCAGCCTTGCCGACATCGCCCACTACACGTGGGTGATCGGAGTCATAGCCGCGGTGAGTCGCCAGGTCGAATGCGACTGACAGCCCTTTCTGCCCGGCGGCGAGATTACGGCGATAGAAGGCATTGCTCTCCTCCGCTGTCGAAAAGCCTGCATATTGCCGCACGGTCCAGGGTTGGGTCACATACATCGTTGGATACGGCCCGCGCAGGAATGGCGGCAAGCCAGCGACATAGCCGAGATGCTCCATCCCGGCCGTATCTTCGCGGGTATACAGCGGCTTGACATCAATTTGCTCCATCGTGTTCCAGACAAGTTCCTCAATCGACTTGCCGGTTTCCTGCTCAACCCGTTCACGCCACTGCGCGAAACTCGGTGCCGGAACATTGCTGTCATATTCCAGGGTGGTAAAATCTGGTGTCTGGCTCATGATACGATTCCTATCTTCTTGTGCAGATTCAGCAGTATCTGATAACAGTTGGCGCGGACATGGATAAACTCATCCACACCGGCCTGTTTGTGGGCCTCGATCTGATCAGCTGGGTAGCCCGCCAATATCACCGTCACATCAGGGGTAGACTGCTTGATACCCTGTGTCAGTGGGGGCACCAGATCCGGGTAGGTCGCATCGGTCGAGCAGATAACAACCACGGGTGCGCCGGATTCACGAGCGGCCTCCACTGCCGCCTCTGGCGTTGGAAAGCCGTTATTGGTGATCACTTCAAACCCACCAACTTCAAAGAACCCTGTCGAGAAATCGGCACGAGCCTTGTGCTGGGAGATTGGCCCCATATTTGCCAGAAATACCTTCGGGCGTGCGCCAGTACGCGCTGTGTATTGATCGGCAGCAGCACGTAAGGCTTCAAATGGCTCAGTACCACGATGGATGCGAACCGGCGTAATCTGAGGAGGTGTCGCGCTATTCTGGGTGCGGATAGTCTGGGTGATATCGCCCAGGGTTGCGCCTGCGAGAATAGCAGCCACCGCAGTCTCTATCAGATCCGGGCTATCGGGTGAAAGGCGGGCCAGTGCCGCCTGCCGCTCACCGGCATGGGCGGCAGCACGGTACTGGCTCACCTGGGCGGCACGTTCGGCAGCAAGCGCGGTGTAGTCAATCGTACGCTTCTCCAACGGTTTCTCTTTGAGATTCGCGTACATATTGGTGCCGACAAAGACATCTTTGCGCACGGCAATATTCTTTGCCCGCTGGCTAGCAACTTGAGCTACCTGCTCCTGTGGGGAGCCAGCCATAAGTGCTTTGAACATACCACCCTGACGCTCAACGTCCTGAAACAACTTCCAGGTTTCGCGAGCCACCGAATCGGTCAGCTTCTCAATATACCACGAACCTCCAGCCGGATCGATCAATTTAGCAAAGTTACATTCCTGCTCCAGGATAATATGAATATTGCGAGCGATGCGGCGCGAGAACTCATCGGGCATGCGGATCAGTTCATCAAAAGGGGCAATATGCATGCTGTTACAGCCACCCATCACGCTCGAAAAGGCCTCGGTGGTCGTGCGCAGCATATTCACATACGGATCGTAGATTGTCTTGTTCCAGAATGACGTGCGTGTATGCATGATCAGCTTTTGCGAATCGGCATTGCCTCCAAAAGCCTGGATGACTCTGGCCCAGACAAGCCGGGCTGCCCGTAATTTGGCAATTTCCATAAAGAAGTTCGAGCCAAGCGCAAACACGAACATCATCCGTGGCGCAATCTGGTCAATCGTCAAGCCACGTGCCTGCATTTCGCGTATATACTCGACCCCAGTTGCCACGGTAAAAGCCAGTTCCTGCACTGCGCTGCCGCCGCTGTTATGGTACGGTTGGCCTTGCACCGCAATCGTCTTCAATCGAGGCGCATAGGTTGCGGCCCAGGTTGTGAAGCGCGCCATGGTATCATATGCACCGACGAGGGAACGGGCCAGCGTGCCGGTATATACCAGTGCGCCCAGTGGATCCATTCCCACACACCCGTTCAGCTTTGCGGGAGATTTTCCCTGCTTCCGTAACAGCGCCACCAGCAACATAGCGAAGGGAAACGCGACCGTGCCTGCCTGCACGAGCAGTGGTGTCTGTTCCAGGTCAATGCCCTCCAGCGCCTGAGCCAGATCGTCCAATGTAGAAATCGACGTGCCGCCATGCCCTACCTGATCGGCAGTAGCCTGATCGGCATCCAGACCCGCCAGCGTTGCCTGATCCAGCACCAGGTTGACTGCCGTCTGTCCCCGTTGCATATCAGCCCGAAGCGCCGTATTAAATTCGGCAGCCGTACCATACGGTAATTCCTGGGCAACCTCCCATGCCTTTGTCAAATACCCGCTGGCCTTGCTTGAGCGCACATAGGGCGGGAAGCCCGGTAGCGAGTCGACATAGGGCAGTTCAGCAACGTCTTCTTGCCGATACATCGGCTGGAGCGCAATGCCCTCATACGTCCTGGTAACAAGCTTCTTCTCGAAAGGCACCCCTTTGAGTACCTTCTCGGTTGCCTTGAGCCACGCTTCATACGGTGGTACAGGAAAATCGTTCAATAACTGAAGTTGTTGTTCTGGTACCTGCTGCTCATTGCCGTTCGATACTTGTGACATACACTATCCTCCTGGTGGCGACTGGATGGGTCAACTCTGACTGATGCGATCTCGGCACAATCGTCTATTCTTTACCTGAGGATGTCAGGACGTAGTGGTTCATCAGGTCACTACCATCTCTCACTGTTCGTACCAGCAGTCATCAGCAAACTGCTGATTAAGAGCGAGGAGCGTATTGTTAGCAATCTTACTACACAACGGTGGTGATTTACTGAAACTATACCATGGAGGCATCAGAACAGCAAGTGCCAGAGAAATTATTATAACATCCGGAGGTAGGACGCGCTACAATACGCTATGCCTACGCCCATGCCGCGCCCGCGCCCCGGAGGGACGCGCACCCAAGCGCGCCGCCCTGCCGCCCCGCGCCGCCCGCGCCCCGGAGGGACGCGCTCCCGCTGCACCGCGTCTTCCCCCAGCGGGGGCAGGACACACTCGCGCTGCCCGCTGTAGGGCACGGCTCCGGCGTGCCTGCGTCCGTGCCGGGTGCACCGCACGCGAAGACGCCGCCCGTCGCGCGGGTGCCGCCCCGCGCCGCCCGCGCCCCGGAGGGACGCGCTACAATACAACATGCCTACGCCCATGCCGCGCTCATCGGTCACGCCGTCATCGTAGGAACGCTGGATCGCCGTCAGCGGATCAGGCGCCGGACGACCGATGCCTCTGGTCAGCAGATCATACGCTTGCTTCGTGCGCTCCCAGCGTTTGTCGCGGTCCATCGCATAGTAGCGCCCCACCACCGAAGCGACCCGACCGA
>Ga0308419_1000199_pt1 | contig 47971 bp, 48 predicted proteins | sample HotsprSampleMS50_FD_203674 | JGI IMG/M metagenome (GOLD analysis project Ga0308419, IMG submission 203674) | Hot spring phototrophic mat microbial communities from Mushroom Spring, Yellowstone National Park, Wyoming, United States - 20090730_MS50 ... | reverse complement strand
ATGGGTCGTATGGCATCAAAGGGTTTGTAACTGATGAGTTGAAGAAGATACTTGATTCTAAAAAAGTTGGTATTGTTGTGGCAGTAGGGCCTGTGCCAATGATGAAAGCAGTCAGTGACCTGACACGGCAATATAATGTCAAAACACTAGTAAGTTTAAATTCCATTATGGTGGATGGCACCGGTATGTGCGGCGGGTGCAGGGTAACAGTGGATGGTAGAAAGCAGTTTACCTGTGTAGATGGGCCCGAATTTGATGCGCATCTGGTGGATTTTGATGAGCTTATGAAACGGCTTAACACCTATAAGGATCAGGAAAAAGTAAGCTTTGAAAAACATACATGCAAACTGGAGCAGTATCATGGCCGATAAGATTCCACGACAAAAAATGCCTCAGCAGGATCCATCCAAGCGGATCCATAATTTTAATGAAGTACCATTAGGGTATGATGAAAAAACAGCAGTACTTGAAGCAACCCGTTGTTTGCAATGCAAACGCCCTACCTGTGTAGAAGGCTGCCCCGTGAATATTAATATTCCGGGATTTATCAAGGCGTTGAAAGAGGGCAATCCGCTAGATGCATTTGCTGTGATTAAGCAAACAAATTCGCTGCCTGCTGTTTGTGGCAGGGTGTGCCCACAGGAGGATCAATGTGAAAAGTTGTGCGTTTTGGCCAAGAAAGGAGAGCCGGTTGCTATCGGTAACTTAGAACGATATGTTGCTGATTATGAACGAGAAAGACAACATTATACATTCCAGAAGGTTAAAGCAGTAAAAGGTAAAAAAGTTGCCATTATAGGTTCTGGGCCTGCAGGGTTAACGGCAGCCGGGGATTTGGCCCGTATGGGTTATAGTGTTACCGTATTTGAGGCGCTGCATAAGGCTGGTGGAGTTTTAGTGTATGGTATACCTGAGTTCAGGCTACCAAAAGATATTGTGCAGTATGAGATAGATGCCCTCAAGGCAATAGGTGTAAGTATTGAGCTGAGCAGGGTGATAGGCACAGCCGAAACAGTAAATGATTTATTGTCATCCGGGTTTGATGCAGTATTTGTTGCAACCGGTGCAGGGCTTCCATTGTTTTTAGATATACCAGGTGAAAATCTGCAAGGTGTATATAGCGCTAATGAATATTTAACACGGTCAAATTTAATGAAGGCATATAGATTCCCTGAGTATGATACGCCAATTGTGAAAGGTGACAGGGTTGCAGTTGTTGGTGGTGGTAACGTTGCCATGGACTCGGCACGCACAGCTTTACGACTGGGCAGTAAAGAAGTATATATCATTTACCGGCGTTCCAAAAAAGAGATGCCTGCACGAATTGAGGAGGTGGAGCGCGCTGAAGAAGAAGGGATTATCTTTAAGCTTTTGACCAATCCCATACGGTTTATTGGCGATGATAAGGGCAGGTTAAAGGCGGTTGAATGTATTCAGATGGAATTAGGTGAGGCTGATGCTTCTGGAAGGCGAAGCCCGATACCCATTAAAGGTTCAGAGTTTATTATAGATATTGATGTGGCAATCATTGCGATTGGTAACGGTCCAAATCCTTTAATACCCAGGACTACGCCGGGGATGGATACTACCAAACAAGGCAATATCATTGCTGACCCGCAAACCATGAAAACCAGTAAACGAGGCGTGTTTGCAGGTGGTGACATTGTTACCGGTGCAGCCACAGTTATTCAGGCAATGGGGGCAGGAAAAAAGGCTGCAAAAGCTATTGATGAATTTCTTTCAACGGGTGTGTGGTAGAAACTAATATCTTTTCAGGTTCTTTGGCTGGTGTTCCTGGTTTTTTATGTTTATAAATAATAGCATTTGCTATGGAATTCCAGTTGTTCTGGTACATGTAGCGGGGGATTTCAAGATTATTGTGTGATAATGGCAATGATACAGAACCCCACTTAATAGTAAAAGCATAGGTATACCCCGCCTGTGCTAAAGCTTGTTTGCCAATATCTGTTACTACGCCAAAAGGATACACAAATGTATCAACGGTAATGCCTAATTTTTCTTCTAGCACCTTTTTTGATTCAAATACTTCAAGCTTAAAGTAGCGATAGTTTTTATTATAAAGTTCATCATTAAGAAACAAATGAAAGTAACCATGCGAGGCTATTGAGCAGCCTTCTTTAGTCAATTGCTGTAACTGTTCCCATGTAAGTACATACGGTTTTTTGCCAATTATAAATGTATTAATGCCTAACAGTGGCTTAATGCCTAACGGCTTTAACACTGAATAGTATGCATCCAGAACTGTTCTGTGGCCATCATCAATGGTTATCAGAATATTTTTATCACCCCTGACTTTTCCTGATTTGATATCGGCTAATGATACAAAAGAAAATCCATGAGATCGCAATTCTAACAGTTGCTTTTGAAATTCTTGTATTGATATGTCATATTTAATTTTTTTCCCCATGAATGTATGATAGACAAGTACGTATACCTTATTGGCAGCATACAGGGGCGTAACAGTCAAAAGTAGTAGTAATGCTATGGATATGTATCTCATTGGACTCTCCAACTACAGCGTAACAACATAATCGGTAAAAATAAAAAGTAAGTAAATATCAAAGAACTGTCAAGCGTTGTCAACACAAAAGTATTTCAATGAGTATTTCATATAATTTTTGAATGGCAATGTTAATAATACTCAGGGTTAACGTGCGTCACACAGGGTTAGACGAAACTTTATTGGTGTTGTAAGTTTTGAATTGTGATTGACGTTAGACCACTATCTGTTAACATATAAAAAAATTATATAAAAGGGGGTTAGCCATGAAAATTAGCTGTATTGAATTATACCATGTATCCATACCATTACGCCACACATTCTGGCCAACATGGATACCCGGGTATCCACAGACACATAACCGCTTTACACTGATAAAACTTATAACCGATGATGGCATTGAAGGGTATTCAGCTGGCTCAGCGATGGGTAAAGAACGTGAAGGATTAGGGGATCTTTTAGCAGGATATATCATGGGAACAGATCCAAATGACATTGACCGGGTTCAGAGCCTTTTAAAACAGGCCGGCTATTTAGGGTGGCGAAATTTCTGGATTGAGCCAGCATTCTGGGACATCATCGGCAAAAGCAAAGGGAAGCCTGTGTATGAGTTGTTAGGAGGCAATGCACGCCCTATTGAGGTATACTGTTCAACCGGCGAGATGCATGATCCGCATAAGCGCATTGATGAGATTTTACAATTAACCGAGCGTGGTTTTAAAACATTTAAATTACGGGTAAAAAATAAAGAGCTAAAGGATGACATACGCCACATTGAAATAATATCAAAAGGTGTGGGCAATAAAGTCACATTAGGCGTGGATGCCAATCAGGGATGGCCAGTTTCAATAATTGACAGGGTGCCTGACTGGGATTTAAATCGGGCAAAAGAGTTTGTGAGAGCGTGTGAGGCCAATAAAATCGTATGGCTTGAAGAACCACTGGATTCACGTGATTATGACGGGAATGCTGCACTTAAGCGATTTGCAAAAAAAGTGAAGATTTCAGGTGCGGAGCTTAACTATGGCTGGGATGAAATAAAGATAATGTTTGAAAAGGACTGCTTTCATGTCTATCAGCCGGATGCAACGTTTGCTGGCGGTATAGCGCAGGTTAAAAAGGTTATTGATACATGCCACCAGAAAAAGCGCGAATTTTCGCCGCATACCTGGACAAATGGCATCGGATTTTATATTGGTTGGAATATGGTGCTTGCAGATACTAAGAACAAACTGCCTCTGGAATATCCACTTGAAGAGCCCTCATGGGTGCCAGAATTCAGGGATGGCATCATTGAACCGATTATTCCGGATAAAAATGCTATGTTGCAGCCATTTACCCGCCCGGGGCTTGGTTTTGAGATTGACAAAAAATTACTGTCAAAATATGGAAAGCGATATTTCCGTATGACTGAGTTTGGTTTAAAGATTAAGGTCATACGGGAAAAGGGCATAAAAGAAGCCCTTGCATTGAAAAAGCGCAAAGAAGGCCAGTGATATATTTCTAGTAACTATCGCACATTATAAATTTTTTGAGGACATATGAAGCGTGTTCGCATTTCCCAGTGTTTGCAAAGCAACGTTCCATTACAGGATTGTACCATAGCCGGTTGGGTACGTACTAAACGGGAATCAAAAGAAAATATCTTCATTGAAGTAAATGATGGTTCGTGTTTATCCAATCTTCAGGTAGTGGTGGGTGTGGGCGATAGTTCCTTTGAAGTAGCCCAAAGGCTGCACACGGGTGCAAGTGTGTACATACACGGCAATCTGGTGCCTTCCCCAGCAGCAGGCCAGAAGTGGGAGTTAAAGCCTGTAAGCATTACCGTGTTTGGTGATGCAGACCAAAGCTATCCCTTGCAGAAAAAAAAGCATTCATTTGAATTTTTACGCGAGATAGCACACCTACGCCCGCGAACCAACACGATGGGTGCCATTATGCGCATCCGCAATCAGGTTGCATATGCTATTCATACATTCTTTCAGCAAAAAGGCTTTTTGTATGTCCATACACCCATCATAACCACAAGTGATTGTGAAGGTGCTGGCGAGATGTTTCAGGTAACCACGCTTGATTTGGTTCAATTGCCTGTAGTTGATGGGACAATTGACTATACTCAGGACTTTTTTGGTGCAAAGGCAGCATTAACAGTCAGTGGCCAGCTTGAAGGTGAGTTGCTGGCAATGGCACTGGGTGATATTTATACCTTTGGGCCAACCTTCAGGGCCGAAAATTCCAATACAACACGGCATCTATCTGAGTTCTGGATGGTTGAACCTGAGATGGCCTTTGCAACATTAGAAGATGATTGTGCATTGGCTGAAGAATTTTTACGGTTTATTTTTACATGGGTGCTTGAAAAATGCCAGGAAGATATGAAATTTTTTGATGAGCGGATAAAACCAGGGATTATCCAGAATTTAGAGTTCATTGTAAAGAGTTCATTTGAGATAGTTACCTATACTGAAGCCATCAAAAAATTACAGCAATCAAACGAACCATTTGAATTTCCGGTGCACTGGGGCATGGACCTTCAAACCGAACACGAACGCTGGTTAACTGAAAAATATTTCAAAAAGCCGATAATAGTTATAAACTATCCAAAGGCAATAAAAGCTTTTTATATGAAGCTGAATGACGATAATAACACTGTGAGGGCAATGGATGTGCTGGTTCCGGGTGTTGGCGAGATTATTGGCGGGAGCGAACGCGAAGATCGCTACGAGGTGTTGCTTGCGCGCATGCAAGAGATGGGCTTAAACCCTGATGATTACTGGTGGTATCTTGATATCCGTAAATTTGGTTCGGCACCACATGCTGGGTTTGGTTTAGGTTTTGAGCGGGCAATTCAGTTTATTACCGGTATGCAGAATATACGCGATGTTATAGCATTTCCACGAACACCAGGGAATGCAAAATTTTAGTAGAGACACATTATTATGTGTCTGTATGGAATATGATTATATAACCATGCGGTTGATAATTTTTTTATATTATTTATTTTAGGAGTTAGTGTGTGAAAATAGCAATCGGCAATGATCATGCGGGTGTTGAGCTGAAACAATACATTATACAGCATTTTAAAGAGCATGATTTTATTAATGTAGGTACTGATGTAACACAATCTTGTGATTATCCTGATTATATCAAATTAGTTGCGGAATTAGTACAAAAGGGGCAGGTGGATTGTGGCATAGCAATTTGCGGCACAGGTATTGGTGCCTCAATTGTTGCCAATAAGCATAAGGGTATTCGTGCAGCGCTGTGTACCAATGAGTTTATGGCAAGCATGGCACGGAAGCACAATGATGCAAATGTGCTTGTACTGGGAGCACGGGTAGTTGGAATGGATTTAGCTATTCACATAACATCAGCTTTTTTACAGGGAACTTTCGAAGGTGGCCGCCATCAGCGAAGGCTTGATAAAATTATTGAAATTGAAACATTGCAATGAATAAGGCACAAGTAAAAAAATATTTTATCGCAATTAGTATTATTCTTCTATCGGCATTGTGTATTGCACTGAAATATGATACCACCTATCAGGTTATTTTTACGTCAGACGGAATAGACCTGTTTAATGCAAAAAAAATTAAACTGCAAGGGAATCAATCCGGATTTACTATCGCAAAAATAAATTATAAAGAAGCCGTTAACCCGCTTGTTACTGATTTGCTTATTACCTTTGATAAAGATTTTCCCTATATGGTAAAGGATGATTCCGGCCACTATGCAATTCGCTATGCACAGTACACATATTCAAAAGAAGATATTGAAAGTGAAGGTTGTGCATATTTTTTCCACAAAGACCACCGTGTTGAGATACAAACTGCAAAGAATAACTGGTTAACCAACTGTGCCGATTTAGGATCGTTCACCATTGAGGCAAAACTTAAACTTAACAAATACAGCCCTCAGGCAGTGGTGCTTTCGCGCGTGGGTTACTCAGGTGGCAAACAGGGCTTTGAGATTCTGTGTGTGAATGACAAATTGGCCATCAGGTTTTACAAAATGTTTTATAAAAAGGATAATGTGCCGGTTGATGTTTTTTGTCACAGGTCACCTTCACTTGCTTTGAATACATGGTACCATATTGGAGTGAGTTTTGACAGAATATCTGGCAAACTAGAAACAATGGTAAATGGGGATGTTGTTGAAACTGTCTTTTGTACAGAAGGCGGTGAGCCGTTTGTTGATGTTTTGGTACCAAAGTTTATGTGCCAGGATATACCGGTAGCTGTGGTGGGCACGCATTTTTACGGATACTTAGATAAAATCAGGATTGCCCAGCGCTATATTATGGATTTAGAAAAAGAAACTGAAATAGCAAAAACACCATTTAAGGCTATAACCTATAATAACAGGGACACCATAAACCGGGAGGGGATCATCACAAGCCCGGTATATACATTTCCGGACTACGGGACAATGGTAACGCTTTTTAACTGGGATGAACAGTTGCCACCATCAACATATATCTGGATGGAGTTTAGGATAAGTGATGCGTTTTTTAAGGCTTCTGATGAAACGCCACGGTGGTATAGAATAACAAATAATCAAAAAAATATATATTTGCAAAAGATTGGCGATGACTATCTCAGAGGCAAATATTATCAGTGGCGGGCACATTTAATTGCATCTCCGGATGGAGCTTTAGCCCCGGTTATCTCCAATATTAGATTGCACTATGCCCTTGATTCTGCCCCACAACCACCTGTTTTTGTGGCAGTCGATTCAGTTGGGGACAATATGATCACCTTGAAATGGAAGAAGAATGTGGAGTACGATATTTTGGGCTATACTATTTATTATGGTGTCAAAAGCAAGCATTATGATGGTATCATCAAAACTCTTAACGGCAAACGTATTTCCAATGAGCTATCGGATACAAGTGGATATATTAAAATTACAATAACAAATGATGTCATTGAAGAAAACCGTGTCAATGATACAAAAGGCTTTTTAACATATCCCGTATTAAAAAATAATGTACTGTATTTTTTTGCAGTAACTGCGTATGATTCATACAAACCTGATACGATCTTTAATCATGAATCCAAACATTCTAAAGAAGTAAGTGCCCGCCCGGATCCCGGCTCAGATATTAAGTAGCAACATATTTCAATTATACTTGCAATTATTGTTATAATACCCTACTATTAAATAAAATTATCATTACATTAATGAAAGGTAATCATATGAAAGTATTCACTATTAGTGAACTTATCGAGACAATGAAACAATTTCCGCTTATGCAGAAGGTATCACCTGTTGAGGTGGTTAAGTCTTTAAAATTTTTCACGGATGTCCCTGAAACAGTTTTACAGGAGATAGTTGATGGAATATTCATACACCAGTATGCTAAAGATGAAATTATTAGCAGGCATGGGAGATACAATGAATGGTTGTATGTTGTGCTTTCAGGTGAAATTTCAGTATTCATTATCACGCCTGATTATACCAAATTAGAGCTGTATGCGTTAGGGCCTGAGGACTTTTTTGGGGAAGATATTGTCATCCGCAATGAGCCCAGGGAAAGTACAGCCATAGCTTATACAGATTGTATTTTACTGGCAATTGGCCAGCATGAATTAACAAAGATTATAACATCCTCACCTGCAACTTATGAAAAACTCAATAATGCTTTTTTGCAGCGAAAAATGCGCAACAATCTGCGTTCAATACCAATTTTCACCCATTTGCGCGAAGAGGTTTTTAATGAAATACTGGATGTTGTCAAGCTGGTACATGTAAAAAAAGGTGATGTGATTTTTAAACAGGGTGATGTTGGGGATGCGTTATTTTTAATCAGGAAAGGCGATGTGAGTGTTTACCGGGCAATGAATAAAAATGAAGAGCTTATATCCTTGCTTGCAGAAGGTAATTTCTTTGGTGAGATGGCACTGGTGCTGGGAGAACCACGCAATGCTACGGTCATAGCTAATGATGACTGCGAATTGCTGAAGATAAATAAAAGTGATTTTGATTCAATAATAGCACGCCATGTTGATGTATATAATACCATTCAGGCTGTGGCACTGGAACGTGTTACAGGGCATGAACTTTTTGACAGTAATGAAGCATTAATATCAAAAAAACTCATAGAATTGAACCGGGCTGTAAATAAACATATTGATGTCATTGCGCAGTGTACATTTGAAACACCAAAAGGGAGTGCGCTGCTTGCAACGTTGCCTGGATCACGTTATCCTTATGTGTATCCACGCGATAGTGCCTGTGCAACCAGAATGCTGTATAGGATTTCAATGAGCCGGCTGCGTTCAAAAGATATTGCATTCAGGTTACTTGCCGGCATTGCTAAATTTATTTACAATTGCCAGCGAGACGACGGCTACTGGGGACAGCGGTATGGGCTTGATACATCTGATAAAAGTATTTATAAGCAGGAAGATAATGTGGCACATGGCGTGACTATTTTATGCAGGTATTTACTTGCAGCCAAAAACAGGGGCCATATTCCACATGATAGTGAGGCGTACATAGATGCGATCTATAAAGGTGTCATGTTTGCTGTGAAACGGTACTATCGCAATGAAATACATTTGTTTTATTCCACAACATCGATCCATGAATCAGCTATAGAAGAAGGATATTCAATATGGGTAAACTATGCGTATTACTGCATGCTGCTATTAATTGAGCAGGTGGCAAAAGAGTTTAACTGTGAAGCTAAATTTGAAAAAGCATTTGTCCTAAAAGAGGGATTTGGCACCATAGTTAAAAATGTATTTACTATTGGTGATAGGCTTATACGGCGACTTAAACCTGATGGCGAGGCTGATTTGCGGCCTGATATAACATTAATGAGCCCGTTTTTCTTTGGCACAGGAATAGTGCCGGATATATTTAAGCCAGATGAGATTTTTATTAACACAATGAAATTTGTTGAGGATAACCTGTGGGACCCTGACTTAGGGATGCTGCAGCGCTACCTGCCATTTATTGAGGATCCCAATACACATGTCCATGCAGGCAATGGCCCCTGGGTGCAATATACTGCAATGTTAGCTCAGTACTATTATTTTACCGGAAACGTTGAAAAAGGTGATACAATTATGGATATTATAGATAGCTATAGTACTGATGGCTATCTATGTGAGCATTTGACTACACCTGACAGATTTCATGAATTTATGACATTAGAGTGGTTGCCAGGAAGTGATGTAAACAAGGAATTTGCACCTGATATTATGATTGACGGAATAACCTATGATCTGATTGTTGAGGAACTCAATCATATGAAAAATTCCTATGATCAGATAAAAAGAAGAATTGAAACAGGTGCCGTGCGCTATCTCACATTTGCAATTCCTCTTATGTGGTCGCATGCTGAATATGCCATGGCCCTTTTGCTTAAAACATGGCGGCAATTACAGGATATTGGAGTAAAGCAACATATTCTATGAAGACATATACCGTAACATTGGAAATTCCTGCACGGGTGGCTAAAGAAATTAAGGCAATTAGTACAACATTAATAAACAATGGGTATGAATGTTATTTAATTGGTGGTTCTGTGCGCGACCTTATATTGGGAATACCTGTGTATGATTATGATTTTGCAACCAACGCACATCCCGAAGCAGTGATGAAGCTTTTTAAAAAAGTTGTGCCAACAGGCATCAAACATGGTACGGTAACAGTTCTTATGCATTATGCTCAATATGAAATCACAACATACAGGGCTGATGGTAAGTATACTGATGGGAGACATCCTGATACGGTTGTGTTTTCAAAAACTCTTAAGGAGGATGTTGAACGGCGCGATTTTACCATAAATGGCCTTGCATATGATGTACACAATAGCCAGATCATTGATTATGTTGGAGGCATGGGGGATATTGAACAAAAGATTATCCGTACCATAGGCAATCCGCTTCAGAGATTCAGTGAGGATGGGTTGCGCCCATACAGGGCATGTCGTTTGGCTGCAAAGCTGCATTTTTTTATTCATAGGGAAACATTGGAAGCAATACCACATGTACTTGATATAGCAGAAAAGATATCAGTTGAACGTGTGCGTGATGAGATAAAGAAAATGCTAGAAACGGATAAACCATCTGAAGGCTTTGAGTATATGCGGGTCACGGGATTGCTTGATCTTTGCATACCTGAGCTGTCGCAGGGTTTTGGGATGGAACAGAATAAATACCACATGTACGATATTTATTACCACAGCATTTATTCATGTGATGCGGCTCCCAAGGAAAAACCATTAATTCGGTTAGCGGCATTGCTTCATGATATTGGGAAAATTCCAACACGGCGGGAAGGCAGTGATGGTGATTATACCTTTTACAATCATGAGGTGATAAGCTCCAAGGTTGCACGCAAAATCATGCGCAGGCTCAAATTTTCAAATGATGAGATAGAATATGTAAGCAATCTCATAGTGAACCATATGTTCCATTACACCCCTGACTGGACTGATGGGGCAGTGCGGCGTTTTATACGAAAAGTGGGACTGGATAATCTGGAGGATCTTTTTATATTACGCCTGGCAGACAGGTGTGGCAATGGCATGAGGGATGGCTTACCTGAGCCAATTAAAAAGCTTAAACGGCATATTCAAAAGGTCATTGAAAAGGACAATGCATTTACTGTTAAGGATTTGGACATAGATGGCTATGTTCTGATGGAACACCTTAAATTAAAGCCCGGGCCACTAATTGGCAAAATCCTCAATGAGTTACTGGAACGCGTGCTTGACAATCCTGAATTGAATAATCAGGAAACACTTCTTGCAATGGCACAAGAAATGTATGCTGCCATGGTACATGATACTACCACTCACCATGACAGCACTAGGCACCATACTGTTTAAGAAAAGTAATTGGGTAATATTGCTTTTAGCTTTTTCTTTTGTTTGCTACTCTGTTTTTTGGGATCAGTTATAACTGCATATTTAATGGCTTCCTTGCACCCACAATCCCTTTCTTTACTAAGCAGTGGTATTAATTCTTTAATAAGGGCTTTGGCATTTGAAGCATTTTTATTAAGATTATTAACAACCATATCAACGGTTACATGCTCCTCATCTTCTTTCCAGCAATCGTAGTCAGTGCTCATGCAGATTACTGCATAACACATCTCGGCTTCACGTGCTAATTTTGCTTCGGGCAATGTACTCATGTTGATAACGCCTGCCTGCCATGAACGGTACAGGTGGCTTTCAGCGCGGGTGGAAAATGCTGGGCCTTCCATGCATATAAGTGTTTCATTGGTATGCATGGGTATATTCAGCTTTTGCGCTGCAATAAGTATTAATTCATGAAGCCTGCTGCAGAATGGGTCAGCAAAGGCAATATGGGCTGCAATACCATCGCCAAAAAACGTTGAAATGCGTGACTTTGTACGGTCAATAATCTGGTTAGGTATTACAAAATCAAGCGGCTTAATGCGCTCTTTTAAACTGCCAACAGCAGAAAATGCAACAATCTGGTTTGCACCAAGCATTTTCAGTGATGCAATGTTTGCACGATAGTTTATCTCATGGGGCAGGATAAAATGCCCACGGCCATGGCGTGGCAAAAAACCAGCTCTAACTCCACCAACCTCTGCAATGGTAATAACATCAGAAGGCATGCCCCATGGTGTTTTTATTTTAACTTCATCCAGTATGTTGACCCCTTCAATCTGATACAGGCCTGAACCACCAATTATGCCAACATCAATTTTTGGTTTCATGTGTTTTCTCCTGAAAAAATAAATGAATTTTTTAGAGATATTCGCATTGCAATGCTGGGCATATCGCGATGCGCCCCCTACATTATCGTTGTGATGCAATTGTATACAACAATGATTTAATTTCTTTGATATCAAATGGTTTTTTAATGTAGCCAAATGCCTGTTCTTTGTCAACTATCTCTTTAATCTGGTCTTCATAAAAAATACCCGTGATAAACACAACCTTTTGTTTAGGATTTTCTTCATTTATCATTTTGTATGCATCTATGCCCGAAAGCACTGGCATGGATACATCCATAAACACAATATCATACTGATTTTCTTTGCACAAGGAATAACCTTCATAGCCGTTTGTAGCAAATGTTATGGCGGTAATACCCAGCGATTGCAGAAGTGTTTTAAAAAGATCACGTATTGCATCGTCATCATCTACAATTAAAACTGATAGCGTGCTTACATCTTTTGGTTGTGAAGAAGCTTCTAACTCCTTTGGCAGATATGCGGTTTTATACGTGGGAAGTTCAATTACAAATTCAGTTTCTTTAGCAGGGATGCTGTTAAACCAAATCTTTCCATTATGCTGTTCAATGATATTTTTTGATATGGACAATCCCATGCCTGTCCCAACTATGTTATGTGCTCCAGTTTTTGTTGTAAAAAAAGGATTAAAAATTTCATCCTGAATTTTGGTATCAATTCCGGTACCTGTATCATGAATCTTAATAATTGCATTGCCATTTGATTCGTCAATAGTAATGGTGATAGTTCCCTTCCCTTTTGGCCGTATAGCGTGTACTGCATTGAGTAATATATTCAGGAATACCTGCTGAATAAGGCCAGCATCCACATAACACACTGGATTTTTTATAAAAATCTTTTTGAGGGTGATATTGTCTTTTATTAATATTTTTTCCTGTATGCGTAGAATATCATTAAAGAGGTCCGCTATGGCATGACGCTCTTTATTTGTTAGGTCCTTGCGGGTAAGCATGGAAAGATTTTTCAAGATTGCGTGTCCCTGTTCAGTCATCTTTTCAATGACCTTGAATGCCTTTGTATTGGCTTCAATATCGTCGGGGTTATTAAGTGTGTACTGGACATAGCCTTGAATACTTGTCAAAATATTATTGAATTCATGGGTAATGCCTGATGCCATCTCTCCAATAGCAGATAATCGTTCAGACTGCAGTATCTTGTCCCACAGCTGGCGTGTTTGAGTTATATCGTGCCAGTAAATCTGATGGTATAGGGAACTATCGCTCATAAAACTTAAGATGCTAAGCTCCAGTGTTAAAGGTTTTCCGGTATAAGTGAATGCTTTTACATTAATAGTTGCGGCATTTTCAATGGGTTTGTGAAGCAGCTCAGAAAGCACATCCCAGTCATCGGGATGGATGAGTGATGTAAGGTTAATATCTGTAATAAGGGTATCAGGCGGAAAATTGAATAATTTAAAAAATTGCGGGTTAGCATATAAAAGCAGATCCGCTTTTGAAAGTGACAGCCCATCAGGAAGATTTTCAACAAGAGTCCTATAGCGAAGTTCAGATGAAATAAGCATGTCCTCAGTCTTTCTTTGTGTGGTAATATTAATCCCAATAAGCAGGTAAACTTCCAGATCACCATACAGCTTAATTCTTTCACCTGTAACAAGCAGTGTGGTATCGTTATTATTCATCCTGAATGTTATTTCTGATTCACGCTGTTCTATATTGCGGTTAATTAATGAAAACAGATGTTCTATTTTTTCTGGATGAATGGTTAATTCCTGAATTTTTTTCCCGTATAATAGTTTTTTAATATTATTGTTTCGGGTAAAATATTGCCTGTGTGCCCTGAAATATATTATTGTGCCCTGCAATGTGGTTATGCATACTACTGATGGATGCAGCTTAACCAGTGCATTATATAATATATTTTGCGATAGCAACTTGTAGATATTGCGGGAAATCAGGTTTTCAGTGGTGTAGATTAACGCATTCAATGATGCCGTGGGATTTGATTGCAGTGACTGAGATTCTAACTTTATAAAGCGAGGGCGTTCGGTTAGCTCCAGTATCCCTATAATTCCTGCAATACTGAACCGCTTTTTAAATCGGGTGGTTATGGGGAAATCGGTTGCAAATAGTAACAGCGGGCTGTGTGATGATTGAAGCATTCGTTGCAAGATGTCAATTACTGGTGTGATAGTATGCATGCTTAGCGGCAATATGACAAGGGAGTGTGCATCAGGCAAGGGGTCATCCGGGCCAATAATGGAAAAGGCAATATGATTGCGCTTAAGATAACGTACAATACGCTGGTGCAATTGGGATTCAGTGGCTAAAAGTGTGATAGTATGGATGTCATGAGTATGTAAAAATTGTTTGAACATGCCCTATCCTTTAAATTAAGTATAATGCTACCATCGTATAGATATTCATCAACGCTTTTTTGTTAAATTAATATAAGCTGTATAAATTATGTTGACAGATTTTAATAGTAAATAGGGGATATAAAAAAATGTAATTTTGGAGGATCTATGATTCACGAAAATGTAAAAACTGATTTTGTGAGCAAGGAATACTCTCCTGTAATCGATGCATCAGCATATGTGCATCCTCTTGGGGCAGTTATCGGAAATGTAATACTTGGGAAGAATGTGATGGTAGCGCCATTTGCCTCAGTACGTGGGGATGAAGGGCAGCCCATATATGTTGGCAATGATTCAAATGTACAGGACGGCGTTATTATTCATGCCCTTGAAACTGAGCATAATGGCCATCCAGTAGAAAAGAATTTAGTTGAGGTGGATGGGAAAAAATATGCTGTATACGTGGGCAACCGTGTGTCCCTGGCTCATCAGGTGCAGATTCATGGACCGGCGTATGTGGGCGATAGTACCTTTATAGGAATGCAAAGTTTGGTATTCAGGGCAAAGGTTGGTAAAGGCTGTGTACTTGAACCAAAATCGCTTGTTATGGGTGTAACGATACCCGATGGCAGATATGTACCAGCAGGTTCAGTAATAAAGACACAAAACGATGCGGATAATCTTCCCGTAATAGATGACAACTATCCTTTGAAGAGTTTGAATGATGGCGTGATTCACGTGAACGTGTCACTTGCTGCAGGGTATAAGGCAAAGAAGATATAAATAAAAAACCCCTCTTGACAGAGGGGTTTTTATCACATTATTCCTTCTATTCCTGTTCCATCTTTTCTAATGATTTCTGCAATTGCTGTAACTGCTCTAATGCCTTCTGCTGTTCTGATGAAAGCTTTTCGGTCTGTTCTAACATCTGCTCACCCATGTGACCTGCAAACCTGTAAGCCTTAAACGAACCATACAGTGAAAATACATACAGCACTGCAAGGATGCCTATAACTATCTTAGCAACATTTTCTTTTGCATTTAAAGCGTTAACAAGTGCAACAAATGTAAGGTATAACCCATACAGTGCAATTAACGCAGACACAATGAGGCCTAAATAAAAACTGATGCTTGTCAAAAATGAAAACAATGCCTGGACTGGGCCAAGAACCATTAATGCAGCAACGACGCGTGCATTTGCTTCAAAGGCAGTATTGCCACCGCATATTGCCGATATGATGAGCATAATAACGCCACCAATGAACAGCCCAATAATTGCAAAAATTGCAGGGCCAATGAGAGCAGCAACAGCACCCCCGCCAAACATGGTAAATGCAGAAAGATTTAGTAAGAAAAAATAAAGTAGATAACCCCTGAAATGAAACCATACACAACTGCCTTGATGATTGGATCAACAAGCCCACCTTCTTTTGCCATTGATGAAAAATAGTCTTTGGGGCTCAAAAGAGTGGATTTTGAGTCATTAATAAATTGTGAAAAATCAAAACTGCCGGCCATACTTTCCTCCTTATTTTAATTGATGTAATAGTATGTAAAAGAGTTGCGTTACTCTGTATAGTACTGAATGGTTTGATAGTACATCGGGGAAATTCAAAAGTCAAATGAAAATTAAATATTTTAAAAAAATAAGTATATAAATATTTTCTCAATTTACATATAGCACCTATTACTTTTTAAAATACTATTTGACATGCATAGTGAACTTTTTAATATGAAAAGCTTTTATCATCGTTTGTAACGATATTCTACAGGGATCGTTGCTCGTATGGTTTTTGATTAAATAAAATTACCCCCGGGAGGAACAGTACCATGGATATAATGAGCGGAATAAAAGAGTCAGGCCTGGTAAAGGTACGGTCTGAGGAAATATGCAATGCTTCAGAAGAACAAAAAAATGCTACAGGCGAAATTGTAAAATCAGTTGCTGGTATTAATGAGCTGACTCAGGCAAATGCTTCCGGGGCATTGAAGATTACTGAAAGCGCGGATACAGTGCTTTCCATGAGTGATATATTAAAAAGCCGTGTAGAAGCTCTGGAGATAGTATAATTATAATGTACTCATTTGTACTTATAAGCGATGAAACTACAAAACAACATGAGCTTGCAAAACATTCGATAAAAGCCGAATGCATAGCTATCGATTGTACCGTCACTGCCATAAAAAAAAATCGTGATATTGCCTATATTGTTGATTTTGACAGCAGGGATGCAATCGAGCAGCATGAATCACAAATAAAAGAAATCGTTTATGCCAACATTCCCTGTATTGGCATCTGTTCAGAAATTCAATCTGTAAAAAAAATGTTTATACAATCTGGAATAATAGCGGTATTCAGGCCATCACAGTATCACTATATCCCATTGTTTTTTAAAGGATACAGGCCTGCTGTTACAGGAACTATCGCCATAATTGATAATAATGTATGCAATACGTATGGGTTGTCTACAGTTATACAATCGTTTGGCTATCAAGCTATTGTGGTGAATTCGCTTGATGCCTGCTGTGATATTCAAAATCCCATAGATATGGTATGCATTAATTGTTCACAGGTAAGTACTCATGACATTGCCACAAAGTATGTAGCAGGCAAGCTTCCAAAGAAAAATGCTTTGGTGTTGTATAAGAGTGAGGAAAAAGATATTTTCATACATGACATCATTAAATTACACCGTGTTGCCAGGGTAATCTACACACTGGAAGAGGTGTATGTACTGCTTGTAGAGCTTTTGTTCCGGCAGCAATTCCATTCATTGCTGTATTCGTTGTATGAAACATCAGATATGCAACGCAGTGTGTCAGCGTATAAAGGAAGCTTGCGTCAACTGTATCTTGAAACTGGTGTGGATATATTTACACTGCCCGCTATAACACACAGTGAATCAATAGACTTGTTCAGGGATAAAACTGAACTGTTGCAAACTGTACTGGCAAAAGCAGCAGGTTTTAGCTGGCTTAGTGATAGTGAATAATTATCGTCGCAACCTGTGAGGGAATGCAAAGTCAGCAATCAGCTGTAATGGGAGGTATTGACGCTGTTGCTCTGCAGGGTCTTTTGGGTAACATGGCCTTTTTTCATTGTGGCAGCTTCGACACACTTTTTCCCGTGCTTTAATACCATCTGTTCCCAAAATGGGGTACATTCCAAATGAAACAGCCTTTTTATAGGCAACGTCTCTGTTTCCCAAGGCCACATGGTTTTCATAGCTATTGTATATGCTACCCGGGCCATGGCATGACTCACACCCAACGCCATCTTCCCATAAAGCAGGGTTTTTGCCTAAACCGGTAGTGTGGCAAAAAAGACACTGTTGATTACCCGAAGGGTTTTCAATGGATAATTCTTTTGCAAGCGACAATGCTTTTTCCTGTTTGAGCAGTAAATAAGCTTTTGCATGAGGGGATTGCTGCCACGCTTTGTACTGATTTCCTATAGCGTCTGATTCATGGCACGTTTTACAGACAGCAACACCAACAAAAGAAGCATTGTGCCGTGCAGCGATAAAAGTAAAAATAATCAATATAGCAAGGATGTAAATACATTTAATTCTCATAGCATTTATAATAGTATATCAGTGTACATCCAGCTAAAATGTTTGTAAATACTTTTTTATAAGGGCGATAGTTAATAGTAAAAAATTTTTTAGCTTGACTTATTAAATTTTTAATATTAATATTAAACAAACAATTAAAAAAGCGATATATTCATGAAAAATATGCATGATAAAAAAGTAGGCACTTTCCTGGTTGAAAATGGAATCATTTCCCAAGACCAGCTACAGGAAGCTCTGGAATTGCAGCGCGATAATCCCGAGAGGCTTATTGGAGAAATCCTTGTTACTATGGGGGTTTTAACTAAAGAAGAACTAGTAATGGCTTTGGAAATGTATATGATGACTACAGATGCCATGCCTGAACATGTTGATGAATGGCTGGATCAGGATGAAATTGATTTGCTGATGGAAAAAATTAAAAATGAAAGCAAATAATTTATAAAAGGTGAATCAGGGAATTGTAAGAATAAATGGGATAGTGCTGAACGCAAAGAATATTGCTAAAAAATAATGATGAAAATCATTTTTGAGTAAATGCTCAATAATGTGAAAAGTTCTTGACAAATATACATTGACTTTAAAAATATGCCACTATGATTGAATTTGAAGATAAAACATGCTTTGGTTGCGGGAAATCTAATGAAAGAGGTTTAAAGCTTCACCTTAAGTTTGATCCCGATACAAAAACAGCATATGGAGAGTTTAAAGCAGATCAAACGTTAGAGGGGCCTCCAAATATAATCCATGCAGGCATCATAGCAAGTGTTTTAGATGAAACTATGATGACTGTAAATAAGTATATGGAATATATTGCCTTAACAGGGGAAATAACCATTCGTTATTTGCAGCCAGCTTTTATTGAAGAAAATCTGTATATACGAGGCTGGTTTGTAAAAAAGAATAAACGAGTCATTGAGAATAGGGCTGAGATTGAAAACGAAATGGGGAAAATAGTTGCTAGGGCTAAAGCCAAATATATTGAAGTAGAAGAAATACCTCAACCAGAATAAATTAATATTTTTATGCCGAAGTGGTGGAATTGGTAGACGCAGCGGACTCAAAATCCGCCGGGGGCAACTCCATGAGGGTTCGAGTCCCTCCTTCGGCACATTTTGTATATAGTGGATATGCTATTGCATATCCATTGTGAGGGCTAACAAGTCCTTCCTACGGCAAAAAAATATAATAATTGGATATGCTGTGCATATCATTATGAGTGTTAGCGAGCCCCTCCTTTAGCACAACATTCTAAAAATTGGATTTGGTATGCAAATTAAGTTGAGTGTTGGTGAGTTCTTCCTTTGGTAAAATATATAATAATTGGATATGCTGTGCATATCCATTATGAGTGTTTATGAGTCCCTTCTTCAGCACAATATTTAAAAATTCCATATAATATGCATGTCCACATTGAGTGTTGCTGAGTCCATTATTCGGCATCGATTCAAAAAAAGGATATGCTTTTAGATTTCAAATTAATTATTTAAGGGTTCCGTCTTTGGCACGATATTTTAAAAAAGTGGTTGTGGTTTTGTATATTTAGTTGAGTTTTAGTGAGTTATCACTTTCGTACACTATTTATAAGTTTTATGTAGTATGCTTAACCAATTGAGTATTAGCGAAACCCTTCTTTGATGAATAATTAATAATTGGATGTACTATTTAATATAAGTTAATGGTGATAGTAATGGAATTATCTCTTTAGGTAAATTATTATAACAAGAGATATGTGTAAATATGTCTAATAGAGTGTTAGCAAAACCTTCACTGTTACATGGTGTTATATGGGAAATGCTTGCAATCAAGTAAAAGTTTTAATTCTAACATTAAAGAGAATATTTAAGTAACTATCGCCAAAAAATAAAAAATGTTACAGCCTGTATTCTGGAAAACTAATATGGTGAATCATAGCTAACTGATATAAGGCCGTGACAAAATACACCACTGAAAATATAGATTAATTGCATTTATTTGACGCACTTACAGATTTTTGTGTTATATTTATATAAGAGATAATATGTAAATAACATAGCAATTTTGTTGGTATACGAGGTAAAACCAATGCCTAATCAGATGTCTGAAAACTTAAAGAATATTAAAGATATACTTGATTTAGATGAAGAATTGCATAAAGTATCGCCTGAAGCTGAGCCTGTGGGTGGCAAAGCTGGAGTAAAATCCAAGCGAGGTGATATTAATTTCCAATTAAAACCCGAAGAACTGGAAAGCTATTTAAATAAATACATTGTTGGGCAGGAAGAAGCAATTGAGATTATTGCCACAAAAATATGCACCCATTTTAACCGTATGCACCTTGAACAGGAATTGCCTGAAGATGAAAAGATAGTTGGCAATATAAAAAGCAACATGCTGCTTATTGGCCCTACTGGCGTGGGGAAAACATATATTATTAAATTAATAGCAAAAAAGATTGGAGTCCCGTTTGTAAAGGCTGATGCAACAAAATTCAGTGAAACAGGATATGTGGGTGGTGATGTTGAGGATCTGGTGCGTGAGTTGGTTCATGAAGCTGATGGCGACATAGCAAAAGCTGAATATGGGATCATCTACTTAGATGAGATTGATAAAATTGCTTCCAGTGGCAATGTATATGGACCGGATGTATCACGTGCTGGAGTTCAGCGTAACCTTTTGAAACTTATGGAAGAAGCAGAAGTTGACCTTAAAACACCCCACGATTTAGCTTCACAGGTTGAAGCTGCAATGGAGGCTCAGCGTACAGGCAAGGTAACCCGTAAGAAGATCAATACCAAAAATATATTGTTTATTGTTTCTGGTGCGTTTGGGGGTCTTGAGGACATCATTAACAAACGCTTAAATAAGCAAGCTATTGGTTTTGATAAATCACAAGTGAGGCGCGAGGACAGACAAAGTGTCCTTAAAATGGTAAAAACTGAGGACCTGATTGAATATGGTTTTGAATCAGAATTTGTTGGGCGGTTGCCGGTTACAGTTGTGCTGAATGACCTGGACGAGGATGGTTTGTATAAGATATTGAAAAATAAGTACAGCACAGTAGTATTGGGGAAAAAGCTGGATTTCAGGGCTTATGGGATAGACCTTGAATTTACAGATGAGGCATTACGGATGCTGGCATCCAGAGCGTACAAAGAGCGTACAGGTGCACGTGGTCTTTTGAGTGTATTTGAAAAAACGTTAATTAAATTTGAAAAAACACTTCCATCGACCGATATAAAAAAGCTTACTGTTGACAAGGAAGTAGTTGAACACCCTGAAAATGTGTTAAAAAGAATACTGTTGAGTGATAACATACGCAAATTCCAGAAAGAATTCTTATTAAAGCATGGCATAGTGATGGAATTTGAGGATGAGGCATTACAAATTATTCAGGAAAAAGCCCGCGCAGCGGGGATGAGTATTAAGCAGTATTGTGATGATTTATTCCATGATTATCCTTATGGAATTAAATTAATGAATCTGGAAAGATTTGTTATCACAAAAGCAGCAGTCGAAGACCCTCAAGGATATATTGATGAATATATCCGTAATTATTATAGTCAGAAAAAATAGGTCATGTATCACTGCTAATTCCTAAAAGTAATTATATGTGCAAATAATTATATATGTACACCCCCGCCGACTTAAGAGGTAGTGTGACTGGTTTTTTATTAAAATATTTATTGGTTGACAATTATCAAAATATTCAAATAAGCTATCATTCAAAGGCTGCTAGGCTCAATACACTGCGAGGGAACAATGGCTACAACTGAAAGTAAAAAGAAAAAATCAAAGAAAAAATCCACTCTTTTTGATAAGGTCTTTACGCTTATTATTCAGTATAAAGAAACCTCTCTTTTTAGATGGGTGTATAATCATCCAGGCATAGCCATGGGTCTTGTGGCGCTCTGGGGCATTCTGATTGTTGTCATGTTCATGTGGTTTGTCATTTCTTTGGCTACCCCTTGATGTACTGGTAATCTTTAGCAATTAATTTTACCTGTGCAGTAAGATTTGATATATAGGCATTCCTTTCCTGATGAATTGTACCTTTTTTATCATATTCTTCCTGGGTTATTACCTGAATTGCTTGATCAATATCACCATTAACTTTATCAAGGTATTCTAATAGTAAATTTTTGTATTGTTCTGTTGCTTTAAGCGAAGTGGCAAAAAATGATACTACATCATCATCCGTATATACAAAGCCATGAGCATGACAAAGAATCTTTACTTCAAGGGATGCCATTTTTTCAAGTGAAGAATAATAATCTTCATATGAAGATAAAAATTCAACTTGTACATTCTGCCCATCCATTCCCTGGGGAACACCTACAGCCTCACCGGGACATAACATTTTGATCTGAGGGAAATAATAAGCTAAAGAATCACGGGTATGGCCGGGGACTTCATACACTTTACAAATTAGCCCTCCAAGGTCTATAGTATCGCCTTCTTTTACAGGCATTGTTATTTCAAAACTATAGAGTGAAACATCCTCCTGACCTATAATATCAGCAAATAAAGGTTTTTGTATGTTGCTCAAGTGTGTCATAAAATCAATAACTGACTGCTTTGAAAGAAGTTGCTGTATGCGTTCTGCTGCTACTATGGCTAAACCTGGTATTTTTTTTAAAAGATATGGAATAGCTCCAAGATGATCATAGTGAGAATGTGTAATAGCTGCATAATCAAGATTTTGCGCATCACCCAAAGTGGCAATCAAGTCAGTGTAATATTTTGGTGCTAAAAGATTAATGCCTGCATCAATCATCATGTTCTTATGGTGTCCCTGAACAATATACGCTGGATAGCCTATATGCCCTATGACATGGCAATAATCATTAATTTTCCCCTGGGCAAGAAGTTTCATGGTACCCTCTTGTATGATAATGTTTATTCTATAAGCTATGACCTATATATTATAACCATTGCATTTGCTTAAAAGATGTAATCATGATATAGGCTACATGATAATAACTATAAAATTTTTCAATAACATTTGGTGTGGAAAGATTTTTTTATTATCTTACATAATGGCAATTATTTTTTGTATAATAGCGTTAACAAAGCTACATTGGTTTTAAATGAGGAATGTACTATATGGGTAGTCTTTCAATAAAACGGAAGGGATTGTTGTTGCTGGTGTTATTATTATGGCCGTTGAGCATCTCCGGTTTTGAGGTAAATCTTACCAGTGTGCGCCCAAACTTAATGAATATTCGTACCACTAACGGCAAGTTGTATGCCTATATAGTGTTGCTATTTAATGAAAACCCACATTTTGTAAATTTAATACAGGCTGATAGTATACCTGTACGCCTAATGCAAACGCCTGGCTTTAATGTCATGCAGTATGAAGCATATATCAGGACACTTCAGGACCCACAATTAAAAGGCCTGGCTCAGCAGATTCTACAGGTATATAAAGAGCCAGATAAAATAACAGATACTGAATTAGAACAATTAACCCAGAAACTGGAGAATAGAAATATCGTTTTGCGCTTTTCAAAAACCAAAGATGGCAATGCATCCAGGTATCTTCTTGATTATTGCATATTTGGCAAGCGAAAGCCGGTAACCATCAATCATCCACTTTTTAATGTTAAGGAAAAAATATTTAACATACAGCCTATGATTTATTATGATGAATTTTCAACTAGCAATTCAACCTTCTATTTTGATATGATATACATAAACCCTGATGAAGTGTATAATGATTACATCATTTCAAAAAGAATTATTGAGGGGAAATCCTGTGAAAATATGTTTTTTGTTGGTGCACATGTTACTGACGATATAAAGTATTGCATAAAAAAAGCTTTTGCCAGCAAAGAAACCATATTTGACGAAATTTGGAAAATGTTTGAAATACATGAGCTAACACATAAAATCCTAAATAATTACTATTATTTCTTTGATCAGGTGACCGGTGAGGAGCTTGCGTTAAGCAGTACTATTTATTATAATACGTATTTGGGCCTTGCAATACTCTATAGCTACCTGGATTACAATACCATTAATCCCCATCGAATTGCAGCTACAAATTTCATTAAGTTTGTATCACTGTATACCGCTAACAGCGAATATATTGAAAAACCTTCACTTATTAAACAAATCCCACTGGAAGATATAAAGAAGATCGCAAAACTTCATTTTGAAACAGCAATAAAAAATTTGAAATAATCTTAACTGCGTAAACGTATAGGATTCTGCAGGGTCATCTTGTCCAGAGAAAATCCTTTTTTGCCAGTATAAGCGTTGGCAAATTCTAATATAGTACTTAATTGCTGCAGGGTAATGAGCTCTTTTTGTGTAAAAAGTTCTTCAAGCTGTTTCCATATCAATACTGTTTTGTCACGTGCAATTTTAAAAAGGTCATCCACCGATTCATAATGTAGTCCAGGTTCGCCACTGGGTATGAACCATCGTTCACGGTGAAGATTTAATATGTGCCTGTTTATTCTTCTTCCATCAGGGTATCGCACCAAAAAATCGCTGTAGAATCTTTTTTCTAAAAACCGAATAACCTGAATAAGCCGGGGACTGCGCGTTTTTTTAATCATATACACCAGAGGCACACATCGTATTGCAACATCAAAGATGTCGTATGGTAAATATGGAAACAATGGTGTATTTATTTTCAGGGAAGCATTAGTATTGGCGATAGCTCCGGCAATTAAATCCTTAATTGCTTTATACTGCACCGAACCTTTGATTGGAATCATTGCTTTAAGATTATAATCAAATGGCTCAGAATTAAAAAAATATGCCATGTACTGGTCAACAGTATATTCAAAGAGGAGATGTTGGTTCCGGAATAAGGAGATTCTATTATCTTTGAAAGTAGGAAACCCTGACCAATACAACACAAATGGATGAATCAGTGCATCCACTACCCAATGCGAAATATACCCATAAAAAAAACCTTTTTGATAATATAGCCATTCATCTGGTTCATGTAATGAATGCTTAAAAATTGAAGTAAACATGTAATGTATGATTGGTAGGCCATCATCAGAATGTAAAAGATGCTTTATCGTATTTCCAAAAAACACATCTCTTTTGCCAGGAATATAATCAAAGAGGTTTGGAACAAGCAAACCAGCCATGGCTGATGCAGTAAAACGGGGATTGGTAAATTGTATATCTAAAAGATGTGTAGCGTAGTTAGGGTGTTTTTGTTTTTTTAATGACTTAACAGATTCAATAAAGATTCTTTGATGGGTAATTAATCCAGGCATATATAGTAATTTCTTGGGGATTTAAAAATCCCCCATATATTGTGTTATCGTTTATGGCATTGATTACATAACGTAGGGGCTTTGCCACCTTTTGTCCTGTGGCAGCCTAAACATTTACTGTGAATGGCATTATATCCCTTATTCTGAGTTTCCCAGTGGCAGCCACTATCACCGCATTTTTTTGCAGTATTACCGGTATGATGACATGTTTTACAATCAGTAATTCCTTTGCTTTTATGTATCTGATGATCAAATGTAACGCTACCCTGTTTAGGTGCTGCACTTGTCTTTTTAACTTTTACTACACCCTGTGCAAAAATGAATGCAGGAATCAGTAATGCGATGCAACACACTATAAGCACATTCCTTTTAATCATATGGCCTCCTAATAATTTTTATATCAAAATTAATTATTTTCGGATATACGCATCATTTTCCCACATGCCATCAAAGGTAGTACCGTCTTTGAGTATCAGTTTGCCTTTGCCATGGCGTGCGTCATCTTTCCACTCCCCTTCATATCGTGTTCCGTCAGCCCAGGTATAAATGCCAAAACCATTTCTTTTACCATTAAGCCAGCTGCCCCGGTAACTATCGCCATTTTTCCATTTGTATTCACCTTCACCATAGCGCATATTATTTTTATAGTTGCCACGATAGGTGTCTCCATTGTCAAATATATATTCACCAAGGCCTTCACGAGTACTGTTTTTAAAACTCCCTTTATATGATCCATTATCATGAATGGTTGTGCCAACTCCATTATTGCAATCACCTTCCTTGCAATTTTTTGGTGCTGAAGCACAGCTTATACAAAATATACATAGTATAATAGTGAACAGATATTGTATTATTTTCATACTACTCCCCCCTTAACCGTTAGTGGTTTTTGTGGTATTTTTCAATAGAGGCATTGTAAAAAATGAATTAATATTACGCAAATAGTTTTTTAAAAAATTGGGTATAGGCGATAGATGAATAAGATTGTGGCTTGCAGGATATATTAAATGCTAATTTGTATATAAAATATTAATGAACTTTTCTAATGGGATGCTATATTCTATAATGTTGGATAATGGATATTAACACTAGAACTAATGATATGCCTGTATGGTACTGTATAAGGAATGGCACTATTACTTATAAACAATGGAGAGAACAATGAATAATGACACCTTGGTAGATTTGACAACAATTAGGGAATTACGTGAGTTAGAAGCATCATTGCGTAATGAGATTCAGGCAGCCAAAGGCGATATAATACGTGATTTGCAGAAAAAAGAAGAATACCTTACCCATCTTATTCGTGTATTAATTGCCAAAGTTGATGCTCTGGAGCAGGAGAAAAAGGAAGTATATCTGGAAAAGCCTAAAACTAGTAGTAGAAGGCTATTTCGTTTATAATAATTAGAATATATAAAAAAAATTTTTTGAAATAGTTGTACTTTGTGATATAAATATGTCATGACCGCATAGGTGATAACCTCACCATGCGTTTCTATATAAAATTCCGTACCACAAGTACGGAATTTTTCATTTTGTAACAGTTTTTACCCACTGTAAGTAGTCATATGACCCGCTAATCACAGGTAAAGATATAATTTCAGGCACTTCGTATGGATGTATTTTTTTTATCACTTCTTCAACATTGGCAAAGAGATTATTTTTAGTTTTAATGATTAAGAGCAATTCCTGGTCATTACATAGTTCATCTTTCCATGTATAAATTGAAGTTAGCCCTGGAACAATGTTGACACAGGCAGCTAATTGCTTTGAAACAAGGGTATTGGCTATATCTAACCCCACCTCTTTATGGGGTACAGTACAAAAAATAACGCAAAATTCCATAATAAACTCCTATTAATATAAAATTATGAATTATTTATGTTCCAATCGCTTTTTTCTACGGATTTCTGCTTCTTGATATCGGCGTTTTTCATCTTCACTTTCAGGAAGCAGGGGAGGCACTTTTTTTGGATTGCCCTTTTCATCTAACGCAACAAAGGTAAGATATGCTGAAGCAGTATGTCTAACTTCACCGGTAATAAAATTTTCTGCTTCAACACGCACCCCAACTTCCATGGAGGTAGTTCCCACATAGTTAACACTGGCTTTCAAACGTAACAGGTCGCCAATATAAACAGGGCTGTGAAAATCTAATCTGTCAATTGAAGCAGTGACTACAAGGCAGCCTGCATGCCGTGAAGCTACAATACCTCCGGTATTGTCAATTAGTTTCATGATGGTTCCGCCATGAACATTCCCGGCTAAATTGGCGTCTTGATGGGTCATCTGCTGTACTATTGTTATGGTGCTTTCTTTCGGGGTTTTTGGATTCATACAGATAGCTCTCTTCATATTAAAATAATGAATGTATGTCAGTATTTATTCCTTAAAAATAATTTTAATGTAAAAACAAGTCAAACTCCCGACGCCTTCGGCAGCGGATTTTTGCATTTATTAATATTTGTACATAAAATTGCATTCAGGAATTAATAGTGAATGTATGTAATAAGTTTTTTTAAGAGTTTATCTAAAAAATTAGCAACCAAAAAAATACATTAATTGTCATCTACTAAATGTATTTAAAAAAATGTCAATACTTAGTCAGCTTCACTGAATAAATGTAGTATAAATTATTTTTTATCATTTATTTTTTAACTTATCACATAGGTATATTATGCCAGTTAACAGGTCAGAACTTGTATCATTCTATTCACATTTGGCAGGAGTTGTGGCTGCCATTATTGGATTATTTGTATTAATTGTTATTACCAATGAGCCCCTTTTACAGATACTATCGGCCATATATGGTATTTCAGTTATTATACTATTTACTGCTAGTACCATTTATCATGGATTAAAAAAGCAGGAAAATGAAGACTCAATATGGAGAAGATTTGACCATATGGCCATATTTATGATGATTGCTGGAACTTATACTCCTGTATGTTATATTTATCTGGATTATAAAACCAGCTTGTTTATTATTGTTGCTCAGTGGCTGCTGGTAGTATTGGGCATTATCTTCAAGGTGTATTTTTTCAATGCGCCTCGTGTTGTATATACTGCAATATATTTGGCTATGGGGTGGATGGCTATAATTGTTATCAAGGATATTATTCGTAGCATGGGTTCTGAATCCCTATGGTATCTTTTTTTAGGTGGTGTTGCGTTTACTGTTGGTGCACTCTTTTATATCATAAAGTGGCCAAAAAAGATGAATGGGTATGTTGGTTTTCATGAAATTTTTCATGGTTTTATATTGTTAGGTGCTTTTTTCCATTATATGATGGTATACCATAGTATACAATATATAAATAATATTCATTAAAAAGATAATTATACCTTCATTCTTTCCTAATTACATATACCATGTAAATCTTAAAAAAAATATATTACACTTGACGAAATTCTTATACGGGTTGTATTTTAGTTGTAATTATAAGGGTTTTGTATATTTTTGGGGTTGATTGTGCATATGGTTCTAACTGATTATTTAAATAAAAAGACAATACTTATTAACCCGTCGGTAAAAGACCGTTGGGAATTAATTGAATCGATGCTGGATGTAGCTATTAAAAATAAAGCTGTAAAATCTGAATATCGTGAAACTATAAAAAAAACTCTGTTTGAACGTGAAAAATCAATGAGTACAGGCATAGGGAAAGGAGTGGCTATACCCCATTGCAGTTGCCCGTATGTTGATGATGTGGTGATGATAATGGCATTGAGCAAAAAAGGTATAAACTTTGATTCAATTGATAATATGCCGGTACATATAGTTATCCTTTTAATTGTCCCTAAAGATAAAATCTCACAGCATATCAAGACATTGGCAAACATAGCAAAACTTATGAGTGATGATACATTACGTGATGCGTTATCCAATGCAAAGGATGCCCAGGATATTATTAAGATTTTGAAAGAGTATGAACAAAAAGGAAAAAAACAATAATAACCCTCAAAGCCTGATTTCTCCGCTATCATTAGAAGAAGAGGATTTTGAAAAAAAATTACGCCCTCAATATCTCAATGAATTCATTGGGCAGAAGCAGCTTACTGAAAATCTTCGTATATTCATTGAGTCAGCAAAACTGCGGAAAAAACCTCTTGACCATGTCCTGCTAGCTGGGCCACCGGGGCTTGGTAAAACAACGCTTGCATTTATTGTTGCAAATGAGCTTGGCGTAAACATCAAGGCAACATCGGCACCGGCAATTGAAAAACCCGGTGATATGGCTTCAATGTTAACCAATCTGGAACCAATGGATGTCCTGTTCATTGATGAGATTCACAGGCTTTCACCCACCATTGAGGAATTGCTGTATGGTGCCATGGAAGATGGGGAGCTTGACATCATTTTAGGCCAGGGTGTTGGTGCAAAAAGCATCAAGCTGCAACTGGCGCCATTTACCCTTATTGGTGCCACAACCCGCACAGGATTATTGACATCTGCTTTGCGTGACCGGTTTGGCATTCCGCTCAGGCTGGATTATTATGAAATTGAGGACTTAGAAACGATAGCAAGGAGGACAGCAAAAATTATTGGATGCTTCATTGATGATATGGCTGCCCAAGAGATAGCCAGGCGCTCACGCCGAACTCCCAGAATAGTTAACAGGCTTGTAAAACGTGTTCTTGATTTTGCGATAGTTATGAAAAAAGGGTCCATTGATCTTGAGATTGCCCGGTATGCGCTTGACAGGCTGCACATTGATTCATTAGGACTTGATGATATGGACCGAAAAATACTATCAACTATCATCGATAAATACGATGGAGGACCTGTTGGCATAAAGACAATTGCCATCTCAATAGGTGAAGAAATAACCACTCTGGAAGATTTTTACGAACCATACCTGGTACAGATTGGCATGCTGAAAAGAACCCCCCGCGGCAGAGTAGCAGCACGGTTAGCCTATGAACATTTGCAGCTTCCCTATAAAGGGATAGATGATGCAAGCTTGTTTTAGTAGGTAAAACAAAACTATGGTGCATCTTCCACTTAAAGATATACAATTAAAAACGTATTACCTTAGTTGCTTTCATTAATGTTTCAGTAATGGTATACATGTTGGATATAATGCCAACCTGTAAGTTTTCTTTACGCTTATAAAAATCTAAGCATGTGCCACAATTGATTATCTGTACACCTTTTTTTTCAATCTCCTGCAATGCTGATATTACCGGTGAGCCTTCAGTGGTTAAGAATATGCCGGAATTAACAAATATCATGGTAGTTGGAAGCATATTGGCCTCATTAATGGTGTTTATGAATGACTTCATTAAAAGCTCACCAAGCTCTTGTTGCCCCTGACCAAATTCATTGGATGTAATAAAAAAAACAATATTTTCATTAACAGTATCCATACTAGTGGATTGCATAGCTGGTTTTGATTGTTCTTGGAAGCTCATTTTCCTTAAATGGAGAATAAAATAATCATCCTGTTTTGTGGTTGTGACAGAATATCCGCTATTTTCTGCAAAGCGGGTTACATTTCCCACTGCCGTTTCATTGCTCACCAATACAGTGAGATTATCAGGATTACTTTTTTCTATTGTTTCTTTGGTTAAAAGTACTGGTTTTGGACATTCAAGCCCTCGTGCATCAACCTCTTTCATAACTATCTCCTTTTAGGATTATAAAAAAAAAATTCATTAAGGTATTGACCGGTAACTATCGCACATTATAATATACTTTTATTAATACTTAAATTGACACATTGCTATTTTCATTCCATGTGGTATAATAAATTATACTTGTTTATATTTTTAAACAATTTTTTTATTAACAGGAACCTGAATGGATAAAATTTTTAAACGGGATTTTAAATACAGGGAAATACCGTATAACTATACATCGTTTTCCGATAGAGAAATAATCTTAAAGTATTTTGATGGACAGACCTGGGATTTGGTGCAGGCTCTGAGAGCCAAGCGGCGAACAGGAAGGAGTGCCAAACTGCTTTTTGAGAATATTGGCGATATCTTTATTATAGATAGAAATCCGTATATTCAGTATGATATTCTGGAAAATCCTGCTAAACTGAAAAATCTGTACAAACGGCATCAAAGAAGGCTTGCAACAGTAAAAGAAGGTGCCAATGGTGACCCGCAGGTTCTGGAATTTATAGCAAAAATTGAACAGTTAGATGAAGTTTTTTTTAGAAAGCTCAAAGAAACAAAGAAACTACAGGAAAAGATTTTTAATAAACTAAAACATATCACTGCTGCAGGGAACATTCAGTTTAGCCCCTTTCATCGTGCCTCTCACGTAACCGACGCAACGGATTGGCGTGTAGAGTATCCTATTGTTGTGGTATATCCTGATTCAGTATATGAAGTGCAGGAACTGGTGAAGGCTGCAAAAAAGCTGAATTTAGTTATTATAGCTCGCGGCGGCGGCACAGGGCTTACCGGGGGAGCAATTCCTCTGTTGCCCAATACTATGGTAATTAATACTGAGAAGTTAAACCGCATTGGGAAAATTGAAACAACGGTTATTAATGGCAAGGAAATTCCGACTATCACTGTTGATGCAGGTGTGGTAACCGAAGATGTAATGGAATATTGTGAACATCAGAATTACATATTTGCTACGGACCCAACATCAGCATGGGCCTGCACTATTGGTGGCAATATTGCAGAAAACGCTGGTGGCAAGAAGTGCGTGATGTGGGGTACCTGCATTGATAATATACTATCATTTGATATCATAGACCATAATGGTGATATCATAACAGTACGCAGGGCAGATCACCCTTACCGGAAGATATTACCCGGCGATGAAGTCATCTTTACTGTAGAAAAAAATAAAACATTAATCAAAACTATAAACTTATCGGGCCTTGATATACGTAAAAAGGGATTAGGGAAAGATATTACCAATAAAGCATTGGGCGGATTGCCAGGATTGCAGAAAGAAGGCTGTGATGGTATTATTGTTAGTGCAACGTTTGTTCTGTATAGGCCGTTTAAGCATACCCGCTCTGTTTGTTTTGAATTTTTTGGCAATAATATGATTAATGCCTCAAAAGCTATCGTTGAAATAGTCAGAACATTTGAAGATGACCCGGTTGTGTTTTTAACGGCTCTTGAGCACTTTGATGAGCAGTATGTAAAAGCTATACAGTATAAGAACAAATCTTCCCGTACTGAAATTCCAAAAGCTGTACTGGTGGTTGATATAGAAAGTGATGATGAAGCACAGTTAGAAAAGGCTACAGTGGAGCTGGTAGCAAAAGTTAAGCAGTTCAACACTGAAGGAATTATTGCAAAGGATGCAGAAACACGGGAAAAATTTTGGCAGGACCGAAAAAATTTAAGTGCTATTGCAAAACATACCAATGCATTTAAGCTAAATGAGGACGTTGTTATACCTCTGGATAAGTTGCAGGATTTTTCTGATTTTATTGAAAAGCTAAATGTAAAAAAAGAACTTGAAAATAATATTCAGATTATAAGCGAACTTATTGATTATTTGCAGGAAAGAGTAAAGACCGAAGAAGATGACGTGTGTATTGAACGCTGCAATTCAGGTATTGGGCAGTTACTGTCCATGAAGTCACGATACACTGATATACTCAATAATCTTGATACAGCAGTTAAAGATTATTTCAAGTATGATTCAGAATATGCACTCAGGTTGGATACGGTTTTTCAGCTTATACAGAATAATGAAATGCGCATGGATTTTGAAAAAGAAGTTGATGAACCGCTGCAAAAGCTTTTTTATGGGTATGATGACATACTGGCAAAGATACAACAGGTAAAAGAAGCCACAAGGAAGCGTCGTATTGTTGTTGCCACCCATATGCACGCTGGTGATGGAAATATCCATGTCAATATACCCGTACATTCAAATGACTATCTCATGATGCGTGATGCTGATGAAACAGCAGCAACTGTTATGCGTCAGACGGTAGCACTGGGCGGTGTGGTAAGCGGTGAACATGGCATAGGGCTTACAAAAATACGATTCATTGATGATGAAACCCTTGAAAAGTTTGCTCAATATAACCTGTATGCTGATCCTGAAAATCTGTTTAATCCATTAAAACTTACAAGAGATTATAACTTAGAAACTATCTATACGCCTTCGTTTAATCTTTTAGAAGGAGAGGCATTCATTTTAAAGGCCACAGACCTTGAAACAGTATTTAATTCAATTGCAACATGTATCCGTTGCGGCAAATGTAAATCTGTATGCAATACACATTATCCAGATGGAGTGGTCTTCTACAATCCACGAAACAAAATTTTGGCAACAGCTCTTATCATGGAAGCTGTTCTGTATGATATACAGACTTCAACATCACTGAGTTTCAAGCATTTCAATAATTTGCGGGAGATATCCAACTATTGTACTATATGCCATAACTGCCAGAAGCCATGCCCGGTTGCTATCGATTTTGGGAACATCACGCTTAATATCCGTTCTATATTAGAGGAAAGGCGAAAATCCACATTTAAGCCTGTCACGTCGTTCACGTTATTTTATCTAAAGCAAAAGGGGTATTACATAAATAAAATATTCAGAATTATACTTTTGAAATGGGCATACAGCATACAGCGCCTGGGCTTTTATGCAGCCAAGCCTGTGTCACATATACTCAATGCTATAACACCATACATAGCAATGATGCTTAAAGGAAGGCTTCCAAAATCAGGAAGCAAAACACTGCGTGAAGAATTAAAATTAAAAAGCAGCAATACATTTTATGTATTCAGGAATAAAAATAAACCAGTGCTAAAGACAGTGGTATATTTCCCGGGCTGTGGTTCAGAGCGAATGTTTCCTGAAATCAGTATGGCAACAATTGCCTTGCTCTATAATGCAGGTGTCAGGGTCATCATTCCCCCTACATATTTATGCTGTGGCTACCCAATGAAAGCCAATGGCAAATTAGACCAGGCTAAAATTAAAACCAATGAAAACAGGGTTATATTCCACAGAATGGCCGATACATTCTCATACATGGGAATTGAAGATATTGTTATTTCGTGTGGCACATGTTATGAAATGTTAACAGATTATCATCTTGAAGATGTCTTCAGGGGTGCAAAACTTATAGATATTAATGAATTCATTGCCCGAGAAGGATTATACTCTCTGGCAATACGTGATACTCTGGTTTACCATGAACCGTGTCATACCCCTATGAAACTCATGGGCTATCAAAAAACATTTACTAAATTATTTAATACAAAACCTATAGCAGTTCCTAACTGCTGTGGTGAAGGTGGCACACTTGCATTGTCAACTCCTGATATATCCAACACCTTGCGCGAGAGGAAAGAGACCAACATCAGAACTGCTATAAAAAAGAAAAATGTTTTAGTGCTCACAACCTGCCCAAGTTGTGTTCAAGGTTTATGTAAAATTCAGGATACCATCAAAATTACTGGAAAATCGTTAGTGGTGTATTTAGCTGAACAATGTTTGGGCAAACATTGGAAAAAACAATTTATAAAAGAAGTACAAACTCAGGGATTTGACAGATATATTTATTAACTATGCAGATACTGTATAAATTTCTGGATGTATTTTTTCTGGTTTTTCACTCTATCATTACATTATTTAATATGGTTGGCTGGATTTCCATAAAAACCAGAAAAGTGCATTGTGTTACTATGATAGTAACTGGATTTTCCTGGTTTATATTAGGTATATGGTATGGATGGGGATATTGTTTTTGTACAGATTGGCACTGGCAAGTAAGAGAAAAATTAGGACAACCAGTGCCCTTTAATTCTTATATACAGTTTTTGGTTTATGAAATAACAGGCTACATTCCAGATGCAAATATTACAGATATTTTTGTGGCAACCATTTATTTTCTGAGTTTATTTATTTCCATTATGTTAAATATACAAGATTATAATACTGCTAGAAAGTATACCATACTCAATAAAATAAAAAAACCCGATGGTTAATCGGGTTTTTTGCCAAATACAACGTGTTAGTATATAAAAAGCTTTATTACTGTCAAATGTTGTATTTACCGAATGGTTCTTACTGAAACAGCCCTGGGCCCTTTTTCACTCTGTTCAATTGAAAATTCTACTCGATCACCTTCGAAAAGAGTTTTAAACCCGTCGCCAGCAATCCCTGAATGATGAACAAAAACATCTTTCCCATCATCCTGTGATAGAAAGCCATAACCTTTGCTTTCATTGAACCATTTTACTGTACCTTTTGCCATTGTGTGACACTCCATATAATAATTTGTTATAACAGGAGATTATACCTGTTACCGTTGAACATCCCGCATGTACTGTTTTAACTTGCCAATGTTTAAGGAAGGAAAAACGAAGTAATTAAGAGGATACCAACTTTTAAGTCATAATAATTATAGCGTACTAATTGTCAAATAAAATAAATTTTATTCAAAAATTAGTAATATTTTTCACTGTTAATTCCTAAATGTATTTTTGTGTACAAAAAAATAATTAATGTACACTCCCGCCGCCGAAGGCGGCGGGAGTGTACATGTATTTATGTTAAATTTTTTTTAAGGAATAAATACTGAATATTTTTACTTTTTATCCCAAAACAAACGATTTTTGTACAAAATAAGCCAAATTATTCACTTCCGGCTCCTTCCGCAGATGTCGTGTATAGATAATATATTTTAAAATTATCCTCAAAATGCCGATTAATCGTATAGGAGTATAAATTAAATTATATAGAAAGGAAGAATTATTATGAGACTTATAGAGACCCTTGAATCCAAATTGGATGAGCTTACCCATCTTTATGGATTAGTTGCTTTAAAAGGTGGAACTGAAGTTGAGGATATGACATATGATGAGCTACTTTTTTTAAAAGAGATAGCTATTAGTATTCCGGTTATTGTAAAAATAGGTGGTCCTGAAGCAAGAAATGACATCAGATATTGTAAATCGATAGCTATTGATGGTATCCTGGCACCTATGATTGAGTCAGAATATGCACTGGAAAATTTCATTGCAGCCGTCTTGGATATATATAAAGATACAACCGTGCCATACCTGGCTATAAATATCGAAACAATCACTGCTTATCACAATCTTTCAGCAATTTATACAAATCCATATTTTTCATATATTAATCAAATTACGGTTGGGCGAAGTGACCTGTCACAGTCAATGAAAAAGAGTGTGGATGATGATGATGTATTATATGCTACTGCCAATATCGTTAAAGCAGCTAAACTATCTGGCAAGGTAACATCGGTTGGAGGCCAGGTAAATCCTTCTAATGCTGAAATAGTCCAAAAGATTATTCAACCCGATAGAATAAATACACGCCACCTTGTATTTGATTGCAAAAAGGCTGATAATATTGCAAAATCCGTACAATTGGGTCTTGAATTTGAATTGGATTTGTACAGAGCTTTCTCTAATGTTGAACCTTCTAAGAGCCATATTTACCAAAAAAGGATTGCCGTTACATCTGACAGATTGGCTATTGTGTGATATGACATAATAAATGTTGCGATAAAAAATATTTTTTAAAAAAACTTGACTAAAATCACTTCTTCTTACGATATCCTTCAACAATTAATATTGCCTTCATCGCTAAATGGTACAAGAGGATTTTTTATGTATTCAGTATTTGTTTTGATAATGGTTATTTCGTCAATTTTAGTTTTGTTTATCCTGCCAAAAATTGAAAGTAAGCAAGAACAATGTGATATGAGCAATAACTGGCGGTCAGTTTGGGAAGAATGTTTAAATATTGATAATTAAAAGGGGAACAGGTACATAAAAATAATTGTTATTATATGTAACAATGTTGCCTGTACCAGCGATTTTACCCTGCTATAGATAAGGCCTATTACTATTCCAATAATAAAATACAACACTGCAAGATACAGTGAATGAGCTGCTATTCCTGTTATACTATATAACAGGGCAGCGATGACTATTCCTCCAAACTTACCAAAGAAAAAAGAAAGATTATACTGGGCAAAGCCTCTGAAAAAAAGTTCCTCACAGGGGGCAATAATTGCCACCATAATGAGCATTGATTCTAACGATTTGATATTACCCTGGTAAAAATTAAGAAGTTGAGGAGTTGCAGTAAATTGAACGGCAATATTTCGAATAGGGATAAGCACAACAATCATGACAAAAAGATAGAATAGTTTTTTCTCAAAAGGAAAGTCAAAAGAAAAAATACGATCTTTAGTGAATAAGCTTTCGTCCACATACTGCGCTATGATGATCAAAATAAGAAGGGCAATACTATACTGATATAAGAAAGAAAAGTAAGAATAGTGAATTACCCATTTGAGTAAGGGATACAGCAATAGCATGGGTATAAATATTTTCCAGGATGGTCTGTACCTAGCATATGGATTATCAAGCTTAACCATGGCAAATATGTTTTCTGCAAAACGGGATTGGTCAAGCAATTAATTGTGGGGTGAATAAAATTTTTAAAAATTAATAAATTTTTCCTGATTCCAGCGTATTTATACATAAAGAGCAAAACGTGGAGGCAATAATGCGCTGGATACTTGTAGTATATCTTCTTTTCCCATCAGTAGTATACTCACAACTGTTAATTAACGAAATTGCATGTAATGTATCAGGGAGTGATTGGGTAGAGTTGTTTCTTTATTCGGCTCAACCGTTGTCGATGGATATCTCTTCACTGTATGTGACCATGTATTATGGTGCCAATGAACCGCTTTCGCAGAATCCAGTTACAATCTATAGCTATGACCGACCGGAAACACCATGGGATGATCGTTTTGTTGTGGTACACCTGACAGATCCTTTAACTCCGGATGAATGTGATGCAACGGGGGATACTAATGGCAATGGAGTGCTTGATGTCTATTGCAATAATTATGTTAACAGCCTTTGGAATACTGATTGTGTTGTTGCTATTGATACTGACGATGAGCCTTCAAATGGCGGTATCATTGATTTTGTTGCATATTCCAACAGGGATGGAACACTTAATCAATCGATAGGCCAGTATGTAGCTTATGCAATACAGCAAGGGCAATGGATGGGTACTGCATCCGAAGAATGCATGGTTGATATAGGTAAAAGTGGGCTGGCTGAATATCAAAGTATAATACGAAAAACAATATCCGATTCAAATTCTCCTGATGATTTTGTTATCACACCATACTTAACGCCTGGTCGACCCAACATACTTCCTGTCAACCATGCAAACAATACATTTATAACAGTAAGCAGGAAGATTGTCCTCACTAAAAAAGCTATAGAACAATTTCAAATTTTTGTACTTCAGCCATGTACGCTAAGGGTGCGGCTTTTTTCCACACAGGGATTTAAAATATATGAAAGCCCGCTTCTTTCCGCAATGCCGGGTATTTATAGCATTGATTGGGTACGGTACCTGCAAAAAATACGCTGTGGTTTGTATCTGGGAACTGTAGAAGCACAAGATAGCAAGAACCGTCAACGCGAGGAATTTTATTGTATGGTGGTTGAATGATGGGTTTGCTACTAGCTTCGGTAATGTTGATGGTACAAGCGTTTGAAACGGCTCAACCGCTGGCACATAGTGTTTGGGCAATAGCTCCGGTATACCAGACTAACCCTTCACCATTCGTATGTGGTGTAACATATGCCAACCCTTTTGGGTATCCAGACTTATACAGGACAACTTCATTTATTCATTCTGCTGTGAATGATTATTCAGTAGGATTAAAATGGCAGTATTTTGGGATTCCTGAATATCGTGAGGATACGATTAGTGTTGGTGTGGGTTGGGCGATAGTTAATTGGATTGGCTTTGGAGTGGAACTACACGACTATATTCTTTCGGTACATACAGAAAAGGTTACATTTACACAAAGCTACTATGATTATGGTGTTTATTGTGCTCTCAAGCTTTTTAAAAATATAAACCTTTTTGTGATGCAGAACAATATCAGAAATTTTCACAATGATGGCTATATCCCTTCTGAATCAATGCTATCAGTACGGGCTGATATTTTTAATGGATGTGCACTTGAATATGAATTCCATCATAGTGATTATATCTGGCAGATTTTGAAGATAAATGGCTATATAACACATTACTGTGCGGTGGATATTGCTTATAGCAGGGAATTAAATCTATCTTCTGCTGGGATTAGCATCTTTTGGGGGTTGTTTTCAATACGATATGTTTTACAACATCATTCATTTTTAGGAAATACTCATAGTTTTGGTTTTGTGTATTCTCATGCTGGGTTTATGTTTATACCAACTGATAAGCCAGAAAGAAATGTCATAACCAAATTGGATATACAAACATGTTCAGCTGAGGACTTAATTAAACTGAATGTGGTACCAGAAATGTTGTGCCAGCGTATTATTAAGTATCGCAAAATGTTTGGTAATATCACAGTAACTTCACTATATCAGTTAGGATTTACAACACAGCAGATTCGTGATTTACAGAAGTATACGTATAATTACTATGATGAAACTAGTGAAATAAAAGATAATGATGAAAAGCAATCTGCAAAAAAACACCATACATATATATCATACGAAGAAAAAAATAGAAGAATAAAGATCCTTTTTCAGTCCATGGTTGCTGCTGAAATACCAGCATATATTGCCATATCATTAGCTGAAGAATACCAGAAACATGGAGAAAAAGGCATATTGCAATCACATCTGTTTAAAAGCTTAAGTTCTTATCAGCAGAAAGTGGTGAAAACGGCATGTGGGATGCAGTGAAAATTTGTTGTCTTGTGTATCTTTATGTATTGCTGCAGGTGCCAGCAATAGCTGTAAACAGTATATCGTTAGAATACAGGCAGGATGTTTTGGATTATGGTGTTGAAAAAGAACATTACATCCGCACCCGTGCAACAATAGCAGCCGATAAAACAGAGGTTAATGCTGCAATAATACAATCAAATGGTAAAAAATATGCCACATGGTCATGTGTGCTTCAGGGTGAGTATACTGCAATTGCAGGTGGACATTATTTTGTTCACAATGGCGCAGGTTTGTTATTGGGAAAAGCTAGTGCATATAATCCGGATCCCTATTCAATTAATGTACCGAAAAACGACACATTCATATCATTATGTAAAAGTGGTAATCCACAGTATCCCATGTATGGAATGGTTGTATCGTTATATGATGTGAGGGATTTAACTACCATTAAGCTTGATGCAGGAGTTTCTTATAAGGAATGTTATATTTCATCTGTAGATGCACAAAATGGGAAATATCCTTACAGTATCCATGGCTTGCTATCACATTTTGAAAGGGAAGGATTGTACACTGAACCAGTGCAGGTTATGACATCTTTTGTACATGCAACCGCTAAACCCTTTCAGTACGTAACATTACAAGGATGTTACTATGCAACACAAGTTTATTATAATAATGCACAGATATTATTCAATGCAGATTCCCGGGAAAATGCAATACAGTCATTTGGTGGGTATAGCCTGTATGCACAATATCAGGACAATGTTGTTTCTGTCTTTTCGGAATATGCTGTTTCACAAGTTTTGATGACAAACGAAGATGATTCAAAAAACAGATATAGCAAAGCATATTATTGTGGAGCAACAATTAAAGATAAAGGATATACAATGAAAAGCATTATACAAAAGTCAGATAAAGACTTTTTTGCCCCTTTTGGGAATACATTTGGTTCAAATTCACCTCGGGATGTTTATTATTATTCAGTTAGCATTAAGCCGAAAAAAAAGTTTACGTGTTCATGGGCATATACGGACCAGAACAACCTTTTGCCATCTACCTATTATACCGAATATCCGCATAAACGTATTAATAAAATCTGGGTAGCGTATAAAAATAAACAATTTTCTGTTAAATCAGATTTCCGCTATGCACAGTTTTATAAGGATGGAAAGGAAAACAAAGCATCGCGACTACAGCAAGGCGTTGTATGGGGAATAACGAAAAATTCATCGCTCCATGTAAAATATGGATTGTATCAAAGTGATACATTTGCATGGTATGCTGCATGGGGTATTGGGATGAAGTTTGGCAATCTGCAAAACGACATTGGGTCACTCTATGCTCATACTGATGGTGAAAAAATGTATGTAGCTATGCTTCCGCTTCCACAAACAAATATTATTTCAGAAACTATCGCCACATCTTCATTTTTTGTTGTTATACGCTTGCGTTTCAGCAATGCATTCTGTAAACTGTCAGTCAGGTTTGTATCAGAGCTTCATCCCCAAAAACAAACTGCAAGTGAACTCAGTGCAGCAGCATTTTTTTAATAACGTGCTATAATCATTATACATAATACATTAATTGTTTAATTGTGAAACAATGGAAAATCAAAAAATAGAACTACTGCAAAAAAAATTACAAGCACTTGCGCCATATACAATAGCCTATTCTGGTGGCAACGATTCAACATTTTTAGCAGCTATCTCACAATATTTTTCCCTGGATTTTTGCCTTATTCACTGTATAAGCGAATTCACCATTGCAAGTGATACACAGCGCGCCCGCAACTTTGCACAAGAACATGCTATTCCTTACTGGGAAATTAACATTTCGGTAATGGGAATTTTGGAGATAGTTACTAACAACAAAGACCGCTGTTATTATTGTAAAATGGCAGTGTTTAAAAAAATACAGGAATGTGCATACCACAACGGTTTTAGCAATGTCGTTGATGCAGGCAATGTGTCTGATACTACTGATTACAGACCAGGGAGGAAGGCACTTACACAGTTAGGTGTTCATTCTCCACTTTTGGAAGCAGGTTTTACCAAAGAAGATATTATCAAAGGGTTACAATGTTTGAATATTTCTTATTCTAAGACATCCAATTCTTGCCTTGCTACCCGCGTTCCTTATGGCACAGGCATTACTCAGGATATACTTGACACTATACGCAGGGCTGAGGATTTTATTGTTTCTTTGGGGTTTGAAGGTGTGAGGGTGCGGTACCACTATCCACTGGCACGCATAGAAGTACATCAAGAGGACATTCAAAGAATTGTTGACCTGGTAATGCGCGATAAAATAGTTGCGTTTTTTAAACAATTGGGATTTCTATATATTACAATGGATTTGGAAGGATTCAAATCAGGAAACTTAAACAGGATGTTAAATCATGAGTGATGTTCTGGTAGCAATTGTTGTCCGCAACAATGAAGACATATTACGTAGCAAATTAGATACTATCTGTAATTGTCCATACGCACTTGTTATGCCACTAGTTATTGATGATGGCTCAGATGACCAGTCACCATCAATTGTTTCCGATGTGGATATTCATTTTGTGATGCATGAAGAGCATTTAGGATACGGTGGAGCACTCATGAGTGCTTTTGCATATGCAAAGGATTATTCATTGGCGTCATTGTTTATGGTTCCACTGGAAGCTTTTATTGACTGGAACACCATCTCAGGGTACCTGTCCTTTTTCAAGGATGCAGATATCATTAGCGGGAATAGATTTACGGCACAACCTAATATTGAAAAAAAGCAATATAAAGAAATGGTACAGTATTTTAATCAGCAAACAGGCCTACACATAAATGATCCATTTTCACCGCTTAAAGGGATATCCATGGAACATGCCGATCTATTTGAGATAACGGAATTTTCGGATGCTGCACTTGTGCAAATATTAATACAGGCTGCTCATTTCCGGTTAAAAATAAAAGAATTTGATTGTGTGTATCCTGAGCAGGGATTGATGTCACATGTGGAATATATTGAATTTATGCCAGGTCTTAAAGATTTTATAACAGGAGAGCTACATCTCTATCCGTATATAAAGCAGGGACATTAATACAGTGAAAAAGCCAGGGCTTATCATAGCAGTAATAGTTTGTGTTTTCCAACTTGTGTGTACAACACCAGAAGAAAGAACACCTGAAAAATACATGCCAACCTCATCTGGCCAAAGTATTCTTTTTATTGGGGATATGATGTTTGAATGGGCAGTTAAGGACACCATGCAGCGCTATGATGTAGGCTATCCCTTAAAAAAAATCCAACCATTTTTAAAATCATTTGATTTTGTTATGGCAAATCTGGAATCACCATTAACAAATAACAGCCAGAGTCTGGTAAACCAAAAATATATTTTTAAAGCAACACCTGATATTGCATTCATTCTGGCTGATGCTGGAATTACAGCAGTTACCCTGGCAAATAATCATATGCTTGATTATGGTGTTACAGGATTATTGGATACGTTGACTTCGCTGTCCAATGCAAAGGTGCTCTATGCTGGGGCGGGGAGAAATGAAACAACAGCATCACTGCCTGTTATGTACCAGTTGGGAGAATCTCGTATTGCAGTGTTATGCTACACTCAGATCAGTTCAAAGGAAATGATTGCAAAAAATAATCCGGGGGTAAATTTCTTTGAGCTTGAGAAAGCAAAAAAAGATATTCAGAAATACCGCTTTTGCAATACTGTTATAATTAATATTCATTGGGGAAATGAATATTTTTACTACCCTTCATCTAAACAGATTGATGTAGCTCATGCACTAATTGATGCTGGTGCAGATGCTATTGTAGGTCACCACCCGCATGTGTATCAGGGTATTGAAATCTACAAAAACAGACCTATTATTTATTCATTGGGAAATTTTCTTTTTGGCTCAATTCATGAAGGAATTAATGATAATATTGCCTGTGCCTTATATCTTTCAGAAAAAGGAAAGATACTCAAAATGCATATTTACGCAATTAAGGGGAAATTTACGGATTCAGACATACAACCCTATGTGCTTGAACAAGATGATGCAACAAAGATATTTCAACATATTTATGAGATATCAATGCCATTAGGTGGTTTCTTTAAACATAGAAGCCAGATAAAGAATAATTATATTGAGTATATCTTCCGCTGAATTATTCCATCAGCGCTTTCAGTACATAATCAACGCTTTCGATCATTGACTGTATTTCGTATCCACCTTCAAGCACCACCACAATCCTGTTGTTGGAATATCGTGTAGCAATATCCATAAGCATGCGTGTAAACATATAATATGCTCCACTTGAAAGATTTAACGATGACAGTGGATCACTTTTGTGGGCATCAAATCCGGCTGATATGATAATAAATTCGGGCTTAAAGTGGTCTAACGCTGGAATAATAATTTCGCTGAAAGCACTTTTATATGTTTTGTCATTACTGCCGGGATTCATAGGTATGTTTATGGTGTATCCATATCCGGGGCCGATGCCTATCTCATCCACACTGCCAGTGCCGGGATAAAATGGAAACTGATGTGTGCTTATATAAAAAACAGAAGGGTCGGCTTCAAAGATGTGCTGGGTGCCATTGCCATGGTGAGCATCCCAATCGATAATTGCAATTTTTCTTATATTGTATGTATACTGGAGATAGCGGGCAACGATTGCAACATTGTTGAAAATACAGAAGCCCATTGCAGAAGCTATCTCCGCATGGTGCCCTGGGGGCCTTACCGCGCAAAAGCCATTGGTGGCTTCACCGGCAAGTATATAGTCACATACCTCAAGTATTCCTCCAATAGCCCATAATGACACATCATATGTCTCATCGCATATAACGGTGTCATAGCCATCAATACAGGTTATTCCATTTGGCTTTGCATTGGCAATCATCTGAACGTAATCAGGGTCATGGGCATAAGATAAAACGGCAGGATCAGCTTTACGGGGTTGCACATAAAGCAAGGAGGTATAATTGTTGTTGTTGCGGATATATTTATCGAGTATCTCCAAACGTTTGGGGGATTCAGGATGTGAATCCCCCGTTTTATGATGAAGGTAATGGGGGTGAAAGCAATATGCTGTATAGCTCATAATTATCAAATATTTGATAGTTTAATTAACATAAACAAACTACAATGTAATATTGTAATATAATGTTTAAAAAAATCAAGTATTTTTTTTATTTAATATCTTTTTAGCTTGAAGTAGAAATTCTATATCTTGCTCATCTTTAGCATTATAGCTTCTTATTTTTTTTAGTTTTATTAAATCATCAATGGATGGAACCCGAAAATATATTTTATCTTTTTTTGATTCAATTATATCTGAGTTTATATAACATCTATCAAAGGTTATAATTTGTCCTTCAGTATTAGTTATACTTTTGTGAAAAAATAAATCATATTTTTTAGTGCCTGAATATGCAAAAACAATGGGACTTCTTGTGCGTATATCCTTTGACAGTTCACATCCTAAATTCTGCAATAAGGTAAGTGATTTTTCTTTATCATTACTATTAATCCAGAAGTCATAATCTGCTGTCATTACGGGTGCACCATAAAGTATAACAGCTCGTCTTCCAATAATTAAGTATTGGATATTCAAGGAGTTAAATGATTGTATTATTTCGAAAAATGAAATTTCTTTTTCTGCTTCCATTGGTTTATTTTTGAGAATTTTTTTATGTATTGTTGGGATTCTTCCCACTGCTTTTCAGAAATACGAATTCTATCTGCAGGTGAAAAACGCAAAAACCATTGCAAAGATGCCTCTATATCCCTCTGTTTATATTTAGGAATATCAGAAAGTTTATTAGGATACTTTTTTTGTGGCATATTCATACTCTGGTTTTTATGATAATAATCAACTCACATAATATTAAATATACAGCAGTGTCAAGAATAAATCAAATCATAATATTTCAATATACAAGCGTTGCTATGATCTTCCTTTCTCTTTTACGGGTATCGCACTCTATAACCACTATCTGCTGCCAGGTTCCCAATGTAAGAGCTCCATCAACTATTGGCACCGTGATAGATGGCCCAATCATGGAAGCCCTAAGATGCGATGAACCGTTGTCATCATGCCAAGTGTCATGGTGGTGGTAGTGTGCATTACGGGGGATTATTTTTTCTAAGAATATATTTATATCTTTTTGTAATCCTGGTTCATATTCAATAGTGGTGATTGCAGCAGTTGACCCAGGTACAAAAAGGCAAAGTATTCCGCTTTGTATGTTATGATTGTGTATGATTTCTAAAGCTTGTGGTGTGATATCAATGATATCACCCTGACCCTGCGTTGAAACTTGAATATATTCGGTAATAGCAGCCATAAAAAATTTTGCGCAAAGTTATTTAATTATATCGATAGTTAATGGATATTTGGATAATGGTTCGCAACCACTTTTATTAATTACGATTGGATTTTCATACCTAAAACCAATATTATCCTGTGGGCAAGCATATTGCATAGCACAGATAATTAATTCATTTTCATGATATACGTGGTCAGGATTTGTCCAGAATGGGAACGGCCCGTCATTTAATCCAATGCGCCATTCGTCTCCCATCATCCCTATACCATGTTCAAACCCGGGCACCATGAAATCGGCAAAGCCCCGCTCCTCAGCAAATGCCATCATTTCTTCCGCCAGTAATGAAGGTGTTATGCCGGCACGATATGTTTTAAGCGTTAGATTAACTATATCAAGAAAATTCTGTGCATGCCAGCGTTGCCTATCAGTAACAGGTTCTATCAGATAATTATGCGAATGATCGCCCAACCCCAACATAAACATAGCATGAATATCTACCATAAGTGGTTCACCTGCAGCAATTTTTTTTCTAGTTGCTGGAGTACAGGCTCCTCCTGCCAAACCCGTTCTATATCCTGAAGCTATCTCGTTGCCACCGGTATAACTCCATTCCCATTCACTACCTTCTTTACGCATAGCGTAAGCTGCAAGGCCTGCGATCTCAGTTTCAGTCATGCCTTTCCATCCACCATTGCTGATGGCTTCAAATACAGCTTTATGGCCTACATCAACTATACGGGATGCTTCACGGAATCTGTTTATTGTACCATCATCTTTTATCATTGATAGTTTATCAATTATTGTGTAAGCATTGACAAGTTCAACATCTGGCAGGGCATCCCTAAACCGTTCGTATTCATAGTGAGTTAGGTTGCCTTCGGGTAAGTAATTGGACATGCCGCTTTCTATTCCAACTCTTCCCCTTTTGTTTTTTAATAAGTCTTTGATGTAATCGGCTATTAGTTCAATCTGATCCTGGCCCCCCATTGGGGCAAAACCAAATACATGGTCCTCATCTATCCATGTTTCATCAGCTACTCTTGCTGCATCTATGACAAAGGTAAACGCAACTGGGATGCCTTCGCAGGGTATGACGACAAAACTTCTCCATGGGCAAAACGCATCAAGAGTCCATGATAATGTCCTTAATCGTGAACCTAAATAAACATCAATATGTTCCTTTGCCATTTCTTGTTGGATAGCTTTGATACGGCCTGGAAAATCAATATAATAGGGTCCTTTATTTTCTAATCGTGAAGTCATCGTTAGTACCTCATATTTTTAAGATTTTAAGCAACAAATTAATATTTTGCAGGTATTTGCGATAATACCTTATTTAACCTGTCTGCTATGGCTGCTAATTTTAATGCTTTTACCATGTTCCCTTTTAATTTTAATTTGCCAGTCATGAGAGCTTTTTGTGAACCTAATTCAGCCCTGGAAATCATGGCAAAAACTTGATAGTCACCAGATATGCGGAATTCTGCTTCAGGGGGTTCTCCTTCACCCAGTGCTAATGTATCAAGCTTACCTTCAATAAATTTGAAAAAAAGATATTTGTTTTTCCCATCAGGG